>Ga0187781_10004001_pt1 | contig 11012 bp, 13 predicted proteins | sample 0715_SJ02_MP02_2_FD_132447 | JGI IMG/M metagenome (GOLD analysis project Ga0187781, IMG submission 132447) | Tropical peat soil microbial communities from peatlands in Department of Meta, Colombia - 0715_SJ02_MP02_20_MG | ecosystem: Environmental > Terrestrial > Soil > Wetlands > Peat | place...
GCGCCACTAGACGACCGCCCCCGGACCCGGCACGGATGCCGAGCTCTCTACGATCCGAACTCCGGCCTCTATCCACTCAGACGCCCCCTAGGTCGCTCGCCCTCCCCGCCGTCTAAGTGTGTACTTGCATAAATTCTCTAAATTTTTCTTTATGGTAAGACTCAAAGCTTTCAATTGACCGTAACAATTTGAAACAGACACCCCCTACTTGCCGGCATGCATAGCGCGTGCCGCTACGACAATGGGCGCGGGCTACGGAAGGCTATGGTCGCCCGCGCCGAGCGGGCGCTGCATCAGCACCGTGTCCACCCAGCGTCCGAGCTTGAAGCCGACCGATGCGAAGGTCCCGACGTGCGTGAATCCGAGGTGCCGATGCAGTGCGATGGAGCCGGCGTTGGCGCTGTCGCCGATCACGGCGAGCATCTGCCGCCAGGGCCCGGCTTCACAGCGCTCGATCAACGCCGTGAGGAGCGCGCTGCCTATCCTTAAGCCGATGAGTCCCTGATCGACATACACCGAGTCCTCGATCGTGTAGCGGTAGCCGGGACGCGCCCGGTAGGCGCTCGCATAGGCGTAGCCCGCGATCTCGCCGCGCAGCTCCGCGGCGAGATACGGGAGGCCCGAGTCGAGAACGGCGGCGCGGCGCGAGCGCAACTCCTCGACCGTGGGCGGTGCCACCTCGAAGGAGGCGAGGCCGTGCCTCACATGGTGCGCGTAGATCGCGGTGATCGCGGGGAGGTCCGCATCGGCTGCATCGCGGATCAGCACCGCGAGCCTCGGCCGGGGCGGCGTCACTGCCTGGATCATCGAGCCGTGAGGGCTCTTCATGCCGCAGGCGGTGCAACCCCCGTGCCAGGCTCGTGCCGAGCGGCGAGACGGCCAGGGAGTGGCTGCCGGGCGGCAAGGCCGGCGGCGCGAGGGCGTTCCTGGAGCGGTAGAGCCTCAGGCGCACCAAAGAGGTGCGCGGGGCACGGCTCGCTTTGTCCGGCGGATGCCGTGAGCGCTCACGGGGCGAGAGCCCGGACGGCGTGCGCCACCCGGGTCCGCCCGTGACGGGCAATGACTGTCAGAGCGCCTTGGTGACGCGGCCGATGCCGCTGCGCACTTTGAGCGCGAGCAGTACCAGCATCACGCCGAAGGCGATCGCATAGATCGCAAACAGCCACAGCAGCGTCAGTGCTCCGACCGCCGGCTGCGCGATCAGCAGCACGCCGAAGATTACCGAGACGATACCGGCGAGGATCAGCCACACCTCGCCCGCGAGCTGCTTGCGCAACCGGATCGCCGCCGTGATCTCGAGCAGCCCCGTGGCGATCGCCCAGATGGCGACGTAGAAGACCAGCGCGAGGGCGGTGGCCTGCGGGCTGTAGAAGGTAAGGGCGCCGACGACGATGCCGGTCAGGCCCACCAGCAGCAGCACCCACCAGTCCTCGTGCACCTTGCGGCCGGAGATGGCATTGACGACGTTGAGGATGCCGTCGGCGAAGATCACGATGCCGAAGGCGAGCGTCAGCGACAGCAGCGAGATGCCGGGACTCGCGAGGATCACGATTCCAAACAGGATCCAGAACAGGCCGCGCAGTACGGTCATCCACCAGTAGCGCGACAGAATTTCCCCGATCATGTTCGTCCTCCCATTGTTGGAGTGCAGGTTGTTGACCGCCGGTAGGGCGGCGAAGCGACCCGCGGCGACTCTACTCCAGGGCGCGCCCGAACTCCCGATTGCGGGCTGGCGCAGTGCAGCAGCCCGAGACGCGCGCCGCCGGCGCGAACGTGACAGCCGTCCACATCCGGCTGCGAAGCCCGTCAAGGAATGCGAAGCCGCCGCTTCTTAATGTTAACTCACGCTTGGCAAACGACGCGGATTCTTAAATCTTCTGCCGCATGTCGCATGCATTACCCGCCGAACTGCCCTTGCCGCTCATCGAGCGTCTGCGCGCCGAGGGCATTGCCACGCTCGAAGCCTGGGTCGCCCTCGGACGCCGTCGCCGCCAGATCTTTGGCGTGACGCGCGCCGCGGTCGAGCAGCTCGACGCGCTCGCAAAAGCGGCGTTGAGAGTCAAACCCTAGAGGCACCGGTACCGGCGGCGGTCAGCGCAGCCGGCCAGCACTCTCGACGGCCGCCGATGCCATCTCGTGATGGTGGTGCTGGTGCGCGCCGCTCAATGCGGCAATCGGCAGTACCGCCGTCCAGAGACCGCAAGCCACCAGCGCAGCACCGAGCAAGCGCGCCAGCGAACCGCCCGGGCGCGGCAACCGCGCACCGACCAGGCTCAAGCCCGCCATCGCCGGTACCGTGCCGAGGCCGAAGGCGATCATGGTGGCGGCGCCGCTCGCGGCACCGCCGGCAACCGCCGCGGCGAGCAGCACCGAGTACACGAGCCCACACGGCAGCCAACCCCAGAGGAGCCCGAGCGCGAGCGCGCGCGCATGGGAGGATGCGGGCAGCGGGCCGCGCGCGCGGGGAGCCACGCGCCGCCAGAGCCGCGCTCCCCAGCGCTCCGGCAACTTGAGCCAGCGCCCGCGTGCAGTCCCGCTCCAGGCGATGTCGAGGCCGATCACCACGACCATGACCGCCGTCGCGAGGCGCAATATCTCGCTCCAGCGCGAGACGTCGAATGCGAAGCCGGCGGCGGCGCCGAGTGAGCCGGCGATGGCGCCGGCCGTCGCGTAACTCACGATGCGGCCGCAATGATAGAGCAGCAGCTGGCCAGTGCGGCTCGCGCCGCCCGGCACCGCGCCGAGGGCGGTCGCAATGCCGCCGCACATCCCGAAGCAGTGCGTGCTGCCGAGCACGCCCGCGAGGAGCGCCGTGACGAAGGTCAGCTCATGCATCGCGCGAGTCCGGCGCCGCCGGCGGAGGTGCGCGGTCGTCGTCGAGGAGGATCTGCACGCCGGGGGAGTCGAGGTCGTCGAACTGCCCGGAGCGCACCGCCCAGAAGTAAGCCCAGATCGAGAGCGCGAGCAACCCTAAGCCGAGCGGGATCAGGAGATAGATGACGTTCATGCGTGCACGACCTGGGTGAGTGGCGCCGGCTGCGCCGTGGAGCGGCCGGCCCCGCGATCGAGCAGCCGCATGGCATTCAACACCACGAGCAGCGAGCTTGTCGACATGCCGAGCGCCGCCATCCACGGCTCAACGAGTCCGCTCGCGGCGAGCGGCACCGCGGTCAGGTTGTAGAGCACCGCCCAGGCGAGATTCTGGCGGATGACCCGCAGCAGCCGCCTCGAGGTCCCGACCGCGGAGGCGAGCGGGCTGAGCCCCTCGCCCAACAATATGAGATCGGCGCTCACCTTGGCGAGCTCCGTTCCTCCCGCGATTGCGACCGAGACATCGGCCGCGGCGAGCACCGGCGCGTCGTTCACGCCATCGCCGACCATCACGACCCGATGGCCTTCGGCCCGCAATGCCCGCACCAGGGCGAGCTTGCCGTCGGCGCTGAGGTTGGCGCTGGCGGCGACGTTCCCGAGCTGACGCGCCGCCGCGGCGACCGGTCCCGTCCGGTCGCCGCTCGCGATGCCGGCGGCGAGGCCGAGCGCGGCGAGGCGCTGGATCGTGTCGCGCGCATCGCTGCGCAGGACGTCCGTGAGGTGAAACTCAGCCAGCAGGCCTGCCGCATCGCCCAAGACGACGCTCGTGTGCCCAGGGTCGTCCGTCACCGTGATCCCGGCATGGGCGCAGCCTTCCAGCACGAACTCCATGCGCCCGATCCGGTATCGCCTCCCCTCGATCACTCCCTCGATTCCGCGGCCGGCGACCGACCGGACTTCGCTCAGCTGCGCGCCCGGGGTGAGATGCGCGAAGGCGCGCGCCAGGGGATGCCCCGAGCGGCTTTCGAGAGCCGCCGCCACACTCAAGGACTGCGCCGCCGTCAGACGCGGCTCGAGCATGACGACGCCCTCGAGGCGCGGCGTACCAAGCGTCAGGGTGCCGGTCTTGTCGAACAGGATGCGGTCGGCTGCCGCGAGACGCTCGAGCGCGCGGCCGCGCGTGACCAGCACCCCGGCACGCGCCAGGCGCGTGGTCGCGGCGGCGAGCGCCGCCGGCGTCGCGAGCGAGAGTGCGCAGGGGCAGGTGACCACGAGGACGGCGAGCACGGTGCCGAAGGCACGCGTGGGATCGGCGTGCAGCCAGTAGAGGGCGACGCCCGTGGCGAGCAGCAACACCCCGGTCACAAAGTACGCGGCGACATGGTCGGCGAGGTCGGCGACCGCGGGCCGCGAGCCCCGGGCCCGCTCGAGCAGGCGCGACACGGCCGCGAGCGTCGAGTCCTGCCCGACACGCGTCACGGTCATCTCGATGACTCCGGTGAGGTTCAGCGTGCCGGCGGTGAGCTCATCGCCCGTTCGGCGCACTCGCGGGGCCGATTCTCCCGTGAGGAGAGATTCGTCGACGTCGGTGCTGCCGGACTCGATCCGGCCATCGGCCGGCACGCGCTCTCCCGGGAGGATCCGCACGCGGTCCGCGGCGCGCAGCTCATCGGGCGTGACCCGCTCGGCCTGAAGCCCGCTGAGGCGCAGGGTGCTGTCGGGCAGGAGGCGCGCGAGCGCATCGTGCTGTAATCCCGCGCGGTGCCGTAATGACATCTCCACATAGCGGCCGAGCAGCAGGAAGAAGGTGAACATGACGACGGAATCGAAGTAGACCGCCCCGCGCCCGCGCAGCGTCGAGACGACGCTCCAGAGCCAGGCGGCGCCGATCGAGAGCGCCACGGGCACGTCCATCCCCGGCCGCCGGACGAGGAGGCTGCGCCACGCGGAGATGAAGAAGGGCTGCGCCGAATAGAGCACGACCGGGGTGGCGACGACCAGGCTCACGAAGCGCAGGAACTGCTCCAGATCCGGCGCAATGCCCTGCATGAAACCGGCATAAAGCGACACGGCATAGGTCGTGACCTGCATCATGCCGAGGCCCGCGACCCCTAAGCGCTTGAGCGCGGCACGGCGCTCCGCGGTCCCCTCGGCGGCATCGCCGACGAAGGACAGCGGCAACGGAACGAAGCCGAGCGCATGAATCCTCGAGAGCAGCCGGCTGAGTGCGGTCGCGCGCGGGTCGAAGCGCAGCTCGGCACGCGCGGTGCTCGCGTTGACCTGAATCTGGCGGACGCCGGCCTCGCTTCTCAGGCTGGTCTCGATCAGCCACGCGCAGGCTGCGCAGTGCAGCCCCTCGATCTGGAGGCTGAGCTCGCGTTCACCGCCCGCGCACTCGTGGGTGTACCGGCGCAGCGCCGCCTCCCGGTCGAAGGCCGCCCAGTTGTGCATCCCGCCCGCCACCGGCTCGCCCGGGAGCTCCCGGAACTCGTAGAAGCGCTCGAGTCCCTGCGACAGGATGAGGTTGGCGGCTGCTTCGCAGCCGGCGCAGCACACCGGTTGCTCCGTGCCCCCGACCCGCACCGCAAAGGAAGTCGCTGCGGCCAGCGGACTGCCGCAGTGAAAGCAACGGCTGCTGGTGAGCGCGGGCTCCGACACGCGCTCCTACTCCGAGGCGTCCGCGTGCTCGAGCACCACGTCGGACGTATGCACGGCGAAGTAGAGGCTGACGAAGCTCCCCGCCACGGCGCTCGCGAGCATCGCGATGATGAACCACGGCCAGAAGTGCCGATACCAGGGAGCGGGGCGGATGACGGTACTCATGAGGCAGGTCCTATGAAACGGGTCTTCTCGTGTACCTCGATGCGGGGGGCATCGAGCGCGGTGAGCGTCAGCACGATCCGGTGCACGCCGCCCGACGCCGCGGCGGGCGCTTCGAGGCGCGCCGGGATGTTGCTCACGCTTCCGGAGGCCACCGTGACGGGGCCGGCGGGTGCGGTCAGCTCGAGCCCAGGCATGCCGCTGACCCCTAAGCGGTAGGCATGCGGCTTGTCGTCGAGGTTGATGATCTTCAGGGAATAGGCGTTCTCGATGCGCTCCCCGCGCACCTCGCGGTAGAGCGCATTGCGGTCACGGATGACATCGAGGATCAGCGGCATGCGCGTGACGAGCGAATAAACGAGCGCACCGCCTGCGAGCAGGAGGAGCGATGCGTACACCAACATGCGCGGACGTACCACATGGGTCGCCGTCGCATGCAGGGCGTGCTCGGTCGTGTAGCGGATGAGGCCTCTGGGGCTGCCCATCTTGTCCATCACCTCATCGCAGGCGTCGATGCAGGCACCGCAGGCGATGCAGTCATATTGCAGCCCGTGGCGGATGTCGATGCCGGTGGGGCAGACCTGCACGCACAGGGTGCAGTCGATGCAGTCGCCGAGCCCCGCGCTGCGTGCCGCGGCACCGCGCCGGCGCGGACCCCGCGGCTCCCCGCGGGCCTCGTCGTAGGAGATGATCAGCGTGTCCTTGTCGAACATCGCGCTCTGGAAGCGCGCGTACGGACACATGTACTTGCAGACCTGCTCGCGCAGGAACCCCGCGTTGCCGTAGGTGGCGAGTCCGTAGAGGCAGATCCAGAACGTCGACCAGGGACCTAAGGAGAGGCCGGCGATTCCGGCGCCGAGCGTGCGGATCGGCGTGAAATAGCCGACGAAGGTGAAGCCGGTCCAGGCCGCGAGCGTGACCCAGAGAATCTGCTTGGCGGTCTTGCGCAGCACTTTCTCCGTGGTCCAGGGTCCGCGGTCGAGCTTCATGCGCCGCGAGCGCTTGCCTTCAGTCCACTGCTCGATCCATACGAACAGCTCCGTCCACACCGTCTGCGGACAGGCGTAGCCACACCACAGCCGTCCCGCGAGCGCGGTGAAGAAAAACAGCGACAGGGCCGCGATGATCAGCAGCAGTGTCAGGTAGAGGAAGTCCTGCGGCCAGAGCGTCAGCGCGAAGATATGGAACTTGCGCGCCGGCAGATCGAAGAGCAGCGCCTGGCGACCGTCCCACTGAAGCCATGCCACGCCGTAGAAGAGCCCGAGCAGCACGACGACGGCGATCTCCCGCATACGGGTGAATCGGCCGCTGATCTCACGGGGGTAGATCTTCTCGGCGGCGGCGTAGAACGGGGCGGGCTCGGGCGTCGGTACGAGCTTCAAGTTCGGGGGCGTCATGTCGGACCCGAGCCGGCTTTGCGCCGCGGCCGCCGCTCGGTACGGATCAGGTAGACGCTGAGCGTACTCGCGATGGCGCCGATTACCCAGAAGAACATGAACCCGAGGGCATAACCCGCCTCGCGATCGAGGTCGGCGAACAGGTGCGGACCCGCATCCTTGAGCAGCGCCGGGTCGACCGCCGCGAAGAACAGCAGGCTCGCGGTACAGGAGGCGAGGAACGAGGGCCAGAGCACCAGCCCCACATCCACGCCCCAGCCGCGCCGCTCGGGCTCGGAGGGCTGCGGTGGGCTCGAGCTCATGGGAGCTTACTCGGGATGCGACAGGCTGTAGACGTAGGTGGCGAGCAGGCGGATCCGGTCATCGCCCAGCCACTGGTGCGCGGGCATCTTGCCGTGACGGCCTTCGGTCACCGTCTTGGTGAGCGTCGCCACCGAGCCCCCGTAGAGCCAGATGTCGTCGGTGAGGTTCTTCGAGCCGAGCACCGGGTTGCCCTTGCCGTCGGGCCCGTGGCAGGCCGCGCACAGCGCGAAGCGAGCCTTGCCGGCTTCCACCTTGTCGGCGGGCTCCGTATGCCCGCTCAAGGTCAGAACGTAATCGACGACTTCCTCCACGCCCTGCGGGCCGAGCGCCGCGCCGAGCGGCGGCATCACGCCCTCGCGGCCGAAGGTGATGGACTTGACGATGTCGTCGGGCGTCCCGCCATAGAGCCAGTCGTTGTCGGTGAGGTCGGGAAAGCCCGGCGCACCCCGCGCATCCGAGCCATGACAGTTGATGCAGTTGGTGGCGAACAGGCTCCGGCCCAGTGCGACTGCCTTAGGGTCCTTCGCCAGGTCTACGATGCTGCGGTCGGCGAAGGCGGCATAGAGCGGCGCGTACTGGCGCTCCGCACGCTGCATCTCTTCGCGGTACTGGCGGTCCTCCGTCCAGCCGAGCGTACCGTGAGTCACTCCGGGGTACAGCAGCAGGTAGACGAGGGCGAAGACGATCGTGCCGAAGAACAGGATCAGCCACCAGCGCGGCATCGGGTTGTTGCGCTCGCGCAGATCGCCGTCCCACACATGCCGCTTGACCTCGCCCTCGGCGACTTCGCCCGGCTGGCGGCGCGCCGTCCACCAGATGAGCCAGGCGCAGGCGAGCACGTTGAGGATGGTGACGACCGCTACGATCGTCGTCGTCAGGGGTGACATCAGCGGCCCCCTTTGCGGCCGTCGGCCGCGGGCTCTTTGAGGTCCTCGAGCGGCAGGTCCTCGAGGGGCAGTCGTGCTGCGGCGTCAAAGTCCTTGCGCCGCCGGCCGCTCCAGGCCCACACGCAGAGCGCCACGAAGGAGAGGAACCACACGATGGTGACCGCGCTGGAGAGAACGTCGGGGTTCAGGTGCATGGTGAGCTTCTCCTGTCAGCCGCGCGGACGGGCGAGGCCGAGCGACTGAAGGTAGGCGATGAGCGCATCCTGCTCGGTCTTGCCCTCGACGGCCGCGGGGGCGGCGGCAATGTCGGCGTCGGTGTAGGGAGTGCCGAGGTAGCGCAGCACCCGGAGCTTCTTCTGCAGCAGCTCGCCGTCAATCCCGCTCTTCTCGAGCCAGGGGAAGCCCGGCATGTTGGATTCCGGCACGACGTCACGCGGGTTGTGCAGGTGCAGCCGGTGCCAGTCGTCGCTGTAGCGGCCGCCGACGCGCGCCAGGTCCGGTCCGATGCGCTTCGAGCCCCACTGGAAGGGATGGTCGTATTGCGACTCCGCCGCCACCGAATACGGCCCGTAGCGCTCGGTCTCGCTGCGGAACGGGCGGATCATCTGCGAATGGCACAGATAACAGCCCTCGCGCTCGTAGATGTCGAAGCCCGCCTGCTCGAGCGGCGTGCGCGGGGTGATGTGCACCGCGCCCTGTTTGGCCGCCGCGCTGGTCGCGAGCGGGATCACCTCCACGAACCCGCCGACGCTGATCACCAGCACGATCAGCACGATGAGAACCCCAAGCTTCCTTTCGACGACGTCGTGGTTCATGAGCGTGCTCCGGTAGCGGCGACGGCCGAGGCCGGCAGCGGCTCCTCGTCCGGGGCCGGCGCCGGGACCAGCACCGGCTGCGGCGTCTCGCCGCGGATCGTCATCCAGACGTTGTAGGCCATGATCAACATGCCGCTGAAGAACAGGGCCCCGCCAATGAGGCGTACCAGGTAGAAGGGATAGGTCGCCTTGACGCTCTCGATGAAGCTGTAGGTGAGCGTGCCGTCGTCGTTGACGGCGCGCCACATGAGCCCCTGCATGACGCCGGCGATCCACATGGCGGTGATGTAGAGCACCACGCCGATGGTCGATACCCAGAAGTGCACGTCGATGAGCTTGACGCTGTACATCTCGCGGCGGTTGAAGAGGCGCGGAATCAGGTAATACATGGTGCCGATGGTCATCATCGCGACCCAGCCGAGGGCGCCGGAGTGCACGTGACCGATCACCCAGTCGGTGTAGTGCGAGAGCGCGTTGACCGTCTTGATCGACATCATCGGGCCTTCGAAGGTCGACATGCCGTAGAAGGAGAGCGACACGATCATGAACTTGATGATCGGGTCGGTGCGCAGTTTGTCCCACGCGCCCGAGAGCGTCATCATGCCGTTGATCATCCCGCCCCAGGAGGGCGCGAGCAGCAGCAGCGAGAACACCATGCCGATCGACTGCACCCAGTCGGGGAGCGAGGTGTAGTGCAGGTGATGCGGTCCCGCCCAGATGTAGACCGAGATCAGCGCCCAGAAATGCACGACCGAGAGCCGATAGGAGTAGATCGGGCGCTGCGCCTGCTTCGGCACGAAGTAGTACATCATGCCGAGGAAGCCGGCGGTCAGGAAAAATCCCACCGCGTTGTGGCCGTACCACCACTGCATCATGGCGTCGATCGAGCCGGCGTAAATCACGTACGACTTCGTGAGGCTCACCGGGATGAAGAGATTGTTGAAGATGTGCAGGACGGCGATCGTGATGATCATCGATGCGTAGAACCAGTTGGCGACGTAGATGTGCTGCACGCGGCGTTTGGCGATGGTCCCGAAGAACACGATTCCGTAGACGACCCACACGACCGCGATCAGCAGGTCGATCGGCCACTCGAGCTCGGCGTATTCCTTGCCCTTCGTGATGCCGAGCGGCAGCGAGATGGCGGCCAGGAGGATTACCAGCTGCCAGCCCCAGAAGGTGAAGGCCGCCAGCTTGTCGCTGAAGAGCCGCACGTGGGAGGTGCGCTGCACGCAGTAATAGGAGCTCGCGAACAGCGCGCAGCCGCCGAAGGCGAAGATCACCGCGTTGGTATGCAACGGGCGCAGACGGCTGAAGGTGAGCCACGGGATGTCGAAGTTGAGCGCGGGCCAGTAGAGCTGCGCGGCGATCAGCACCCCGACCGCCATCCCGACGATGCCCCAGACGACCGTCATGATGGCAAACTGGCGCACGACCTTGTCGTTGTAGGTCTCTGTCAGTTGCATGGAACTCCCCGTCGCTGAGAGTCAGCGAGCATCCAGCTAGCAGACCATCTTGCCGCTGCTCAACCTATAAGTAGTTGTGCCTAGCGCGCAGGGGAAATTGGCTAGAATGCGCAGCCGGCAAAAACCCCTGCGCCAAGCTTGCTTTTGGCCAATGGACCAGGGAGGACGCCTGAAAACCTGGATTGCGCTGCTGCGTGGCATCAACGTCGTCGGGCGCCGCACGCTCCTGATGAAGGATCTCGCCGCGATTTTCGAGCGCGACGGCTTGGAGTCCGTGCGCACCTACATTCAAAGCGGCAACGTCGTGTTCGAGAGCGCACGGGGCAGCGCACGGACGCTCGCGGCCCGGATCGGCACGCTGATACTCGCGAAGTCGGGCTTCAAGCCGCACGTGATCGTGCTGTCGGTGGCTGAGTTGGCCGAAGCGGTGAGCGGCAACCCGTTTCCGCAGGCCGACGCGGATCACAAGACGCTGCACCTCTTTTTCTTATCCGAGCGGCCGGCGCGGCCTGA
>Ga0187781_10004002_pt1 | contig 11010 bp, 3 predicted proteins | sample 0715_SJ02_MP02_2_FD_132447 | JGI IMG/M metagenome (GOLD analysis project Ga0187781, IMG submission 132447) | Tropical peat soil microbial communities from peatlands in Department of Meta, Colombia - 0715_SJ02_MP02_20_MG | ecosystem: Environmental > Terrestrial > Soil > Wetlands > Peat | place...
ATCAAGCCTGCAAACATATTCGTGACTAAGCGGGGGCACGCCAAGATTCTGGACTTCGGACTGGCGAAGGTGACACCGGCCCGAAATTCATCGAAACAGGTTGCCGCCGCCGACACGATGACTGGCACGTTGGGTGAGCAACACCTGACGAGTCCGGGCGCGGCGTTAGGCACCGTCGCCTATATGTCGCCAGAGCAAGTGCGGGCAAAGGACCTCGATGCACGTACCGATTTGTTCTCGTTCGGGGTAGTGCTCTACGAAATGGCGACCGGAACCTTGCCGTTCCGAGGCGAAAGCTCAGGCGTGATCTTCAAAGCGATTCTGGATGGGGAGCCGACGCCTGCGGTTCGCCTGAATCCTGATCTTCCGCCCAAGCTGGAAGAGATCATCAATAAGGCGTTGGAGAAAGATCGCGAGTTACGATACCAGGGCGCGGCGGAAATGCGGGCCGACCTGAAGCGGCTGAAACGGGAAACGGAATCGCGGCACGGTGTACCAGCGAGTTCCGGCACGGTGGCGGTCGCACAAGAAAGCAGCTCTCATGTCGCCCAACCGCCGTCGCCTGCATCCGGTTCCTCGCCTGCACTTGCTCCGTCTCAGTTATCGAGCGCGGTGAGAGTGGCCGAAGTTCCCGTCGCGGGCAGGAAACTCTGGAAGGTTCTTGTTCCCGCCGCCGTGGTGCTGGTGGCTGCGGTCATTGCTGGTGGCCTCTACTGGCGCTCGCGCTCGGCGACACCAGCGACGAAGGCTACCCCGCTCACGGAGAAAGACACCGTCGTACTGGCCGACTTCGACAACAAAACAGGTGATACCGTCTTTGACGACGCGCTGAAGCAGGCCCTGGCGGTACAACTGGGACAATCGCCGTTCATCAACATTCTTTCTGATCGCAAGGTAGCGGAGACCCTGCGCCTGATGGGCCGCCAACCCAGCGACCGCATCACCCCGGACGTAGCCAGAGAACTCTGTGTGCGGACGGGCAGTAAGGCAATCGTGTTGGGTTCCATCTCGAACCTCGGCGGGCAATACGTGATTGGCCTAGACGCTGTCGGTTGCAGCAGCGGGGATACGCTGGCCAAGGAACAGGAAGAGGCGGCAAGCAAGCAAGAGGTGCTGAAAACACTGGGTAAGGGAGCGGCCAGCCTGCGCGCCAAACTGGGCGAATCGCTGGCCTCGGTGCAAAAGTTCGACGTGCCGGTGGAAGCCACCACGCCGTCGCTCGAAGCCCTGAAAGCGTTCAGCATGGGCATCGCCACCGGTCGAGCCAAGGGGAATGCGGAGTCTATTCCGTTCTTCAAACGCGCTCTCGAACTCGATTCGAATTTCGCTATCGCCTATGCCAGTCTGGGAGTTGTCTACGGCAACCTCGGACAGGCCAGCCTGGCGGCGCAGAATATCAAGAAAGCCTACGATCTGCGCGACCGGGTCAGCGAGCGGGAAAAATATCGTATTTCGGCTTTGTACTATTCAAGAGTCACTGGGGAACTGGAGCAGGCCACCCAAGTCTACGAACTGTGGGCCAAGAGCTATCCGCAGGATGTGGTGCCGCCCGGCAACTTGGGAGTCATGTACAACGAACTTGGACAGTACGACAAGGCTTTGACTGAAACCTTGGAGGCCCAGCGTTTGGCTCCAGGCGCAATCGGTTATTCCAATCTTGCAGATCTCTACCTTGCCCTCAATCGGCTCGACGACGTCCAGAAAACAATCGAGGAAGCTCAAAAGTACAATCTCGTAGGTGATTTTTTGCACCTGGCAATCTATCAATTAGCTTTCCTCAAAAGCGATGCTGCAGGGATGGAGCGGCAGGTAGACTGGGCGGCCGGTAAACCCGGAACTGAAGACTTCCTGTTGTCGTTCCAATCTGACACGGAAGCCTATTACGGACACCTCACCAAGGCTCGGGACTTTTCCCGCCGAGCGGTAGATGCCGCAGTCCGTGCCGACTCGAAGGAAACGGCGGCAATCTGGCAGGTGAATGCTGCTCTGCGAGAAGCGGAGTTTGGCAACCTAGTAGCCACGAAGCAAGATGTGGCCGCGGCGCTCACACTGAGTCCAGGTCGAGATGTCGAAATGTTTGCTGCTTTGGCACTGGCGCGGAGTGGTGAAACCGTCCGAGCCAAGACGATTGTGGGAGAACTGGAAAAGAACTACCCGTCCGAAACTGTGCTGAAGGTCTACTGGCTACCCACGATCAAGGCAGCAATCGAACTCAACGCCAACAATGCTACGCAATCCTTGGTGTATCTGGAGGCAGCCGCGCCCTATGAATTAGGCGAACCGCTACAATTCCAGCTGGGGACTCTGTATCCCGTGTACATTCGCGGCCAAGCCTACCTAATGGCGCACAATGGAACATCCGCAGCTGCCGAGTTTCAAAAGCTGCTGGACCACCGTGGCATTGTCATCAACTTTCCCCTGGGTGCGCTCGCCCATCTCGGCCTCGCCCGTGCCTATGTGCTGCAGGGTGACACTGCCAAAGCAAAGACAGCCTATCAGGATTTCCTCGCCCTCTGGAAAGACGCCGACTCCGACATCCCCATCCTGAAGGAAGCCAAGGCGGAGTACGCGAAGCTGCAGTGAGGCCCATTGACATACCTGACCGCACGCCATAGCATTCCTGCCAATGATCGGCCAAACCATCTCCCACTACCGCATCATCGAGAAGCTTGGCGGCGGCGGCATGGGTGTGGTCTACAAGGCCGAGGACACCCGCCTCAATCGTTTTGTGGCTCTCAAGTTTCTGCCTAATGAAGTCGCGCGCGATCCGCAATCCCTCAGCCGCTTCCGTCGCGAGGCACAGGCCGCATCGGCCCTCAATCACGCCCACATCTGCACCATCTATGACATCGGCGAGGAGAACGGACAGGCCTTCATCGCGATGGAGTTTCTGGATGGTCAGACCCTCAAACACAAGGTCGAGAACCGGCCGCTCAAAATCGACGAGTTACTGGATCTGAGCATTCAGATTGCCGACGCACTCGATGCAGCCCACACCCGCGGCATTGTGCACCGTGACATCAAACCCGCCAATATCTTCATCACCAGCCGCGGCCAGGCGAAGATTCTTGACTTCGGACTTGCCAAGCTGAACGCGAGCCGCAATCTTGCCGCTTCGATGAACGGCTCAACGATCGCGGATATTCGGGACGAACAACTCACAAGTCCCGGCAGTACCGTAGGCACGGTTGCCTATATGTCGCCCGAACAGGCCCGTGGAGAAGAGCTCGATACCCGCACCGATCTATTCTCCTTCGGCGCCGTCATGTATGAGATGTGCACCGGCAAGGTTGCGTTTAGCGGCAGCACTTCGGCGATTATTTTCGAGGCCATCCTCAATCGCGTCCCCACGCCGCCGCCCCAGCTCAATGCCAGCTTGCCACCCGATCTCAACCGGATCATCGGCCGGGCGCTGGAAAAGGACCGTGAGCTGCGCTATCAGACGGCTTCCGAAATACGCGCCGAATTGAGGCGCTTGAAACGTGATTTGGACTCAAACCGGAGTGTCGCTGCCCAGGGTGCGGTATCAGCGACGCAGGCAGCCGCAACTCCGGCGCCGGTGGCGGCCGCGGCCAGGAAAGCACATTCCATCCTTTCAGCGGGATTGATCGCTTTCGTCGCCCTCAGTCTGGGCGCAGGTGCAGGCTGGTTTCTCCGTAGCAGTTTCATGCCGGTGTCGCAGCCTTTGTACCATCAGCTCACCTTTCGCCGAGGTTCCATTCAGTCCGCGCATTTTACGCCCAACGGGCAGTCCGTCGTCTATGGTGCTGCCTGGGAAGGAAGTCTGATCGATTTGTTCATCACCAGTCCCGAAAGCCCGCAATCGCGGTCCCTCAATCTTGGGGGAACGGCGCTTTTGGCTATCTCCTCTTCCGGAGAAATGGCGGTATCGATTGATAGTCGCCCATCCGGACCTTATGCCCAGGTGGGCACGCTGGCCAGAGTGCCACTCAACGGCGGATCTCCCCGCCCTGTGCTGGAAAACGTGCAGTGGGCGGATTGGTCCCCGGATGGAAATAACCTAGCAATCGTGCGGGATGTTGGTGGTCGAAACCGGCTGGAGTTTCCCATCGGGAAAGTGCTGTACGAGACCTCAGGTTGGATCAGCCATCCACGAGTTTCAAGAAAAGGTGATCTAGTGGCGTTTCTGGACCATCCTCTGCCCGGCGACGATGCGGGTTCTCTCAGCGTCGTGGATCTGAGCGGAAACGTCAAGACCTTGGCTACGGGGTTCCAAACAACACAGGGACTAGCTTGGTCTGCTGACGGCCGAGAAATATGGTTCACCGCGAGCCGACTTGGCGCTAAACGCGCCATCTACGCTTCGACACTGGGTGGGAGCGAGCGATTAATCGCACGAGTCCCCGATACCCTGTCGCTACACGATATTTGGCCGGATGGGCGCGTACTTCTTGCCAGGGACACCTGGCGACGAGAACTCATTGGCCTTGCTTCTGGCGAAAACACGGAACGTGATTTGTCATGGTTTGACTACTCGTTCCCGGCAGAACTCTTGCCGGACGGCAAGGAGTTGCTCTTCACCGAGGAGGGTGAAGGCGGCGGACCGAACTACTCTGTTTATCTGCGAAAGATCGGTGAGACCTCGGCGGTCCGCCTGGGTGACGGACAGGCGATCAGCGTTTCGCCAGATGGCAAATGGGTAATTACCAGTCCGCCTTCCGCCCCGGCCCAGCTTGTTCTTCTTCCGACCGGGCCGGGCGAGGCCAAGCCTCTCACTCACGACTCCATCAATCACACCCGTGCGAAATGGCTCCCGGATGGCCGGCGCTTTCTTTTCTCCGGCAAGGAGCCAGGTCACGCTGCGCGTATTTACCGCCAGGATTCGTCCGACGGAAAGCCGGTGCCCATCTCGCCCGAGGGAATCGATCCTCTCGTTCTGGTCCTTTCTCCGGACGGTCAGCAGGTGGTTGGCGTCGGGCCAGATGAGAAGGCGTATTTTTACCCAGTTGCAGGAGGGGAACCTCAGCCTGTTCCAGGCATTGAGGTTGGAGAGCAACCTATTCAATGGAGTGACGACGCAAAGGCAATCTATTTCTACAGGCCGGGAGATCTGCCAGCCAAAGTTTATCGGCTGGACTTGTCGACGGGCCACAAGACTCTGTCAAAGCAGCTTATGCCTTCCGATTCAGCCGGCGTGAGCCGCATTGGTCCCATCCTCCTCACGCCGGACGGCAAGTCATGCTTATATGGCTATCACCGTATTCTGTCAGACCTCTATCTCGTGGACGGATTAAAGTAAAGGAACTCTTTTCTTAGCCTCCACCAGCCTTGCGGCGAGCGACCTTTGCCGAAGCAAGCGCAGTGGCAGCGGATGGGCGAACGAGAATCAGTAACCGGGACTTCGGCGATGCGGCCCTTCGGACAGTAGCCTGCCGGGACAATTGCTTGCGGGCGGGCGGATCTAGGCTGCGACTCAGCCCGGATGGCCTTCGCTTTTGTGCGTTCCTCCGCTACGTCGACCCCTCCTCCACCGGCCTTGATACTCCCGCGAACTTCTACACCCCTCTCTCGCTCCATTCAATCTGCATAAGTCCCGCGTTCGCCGCGGCAGCAGCTTCCTTCTGACGGCTTTTTCGAACGCGACGCCTCACACCTTCCTTCACCCACGAGCACTCATCACAGCGTCGCGTCCGAAAAAGCACTAGCGTGACTCGGGAAGAACCCCCTCAGTCAGCAACGACCTGCAAGATCACCAATTCGGTCCCTTGAACTATAATTGCGCGCACGATGGCAATAGCCTCTGGCACGAAGCTCGGTCCATACGAAATTCAATCGCCGCTGGGCGTGGGCGGCATGGGTGAGGTGTACCGTGCTCGCGATACCCGCCTGGACCGCGACGTGGCTATCAAGGTTCTCTCCGGGCATTTTGTCTCCAGTCCCAGCTTGAAGGAGCGCTTTGAACGTGAAGCGCGCACCATTTCCCAGCTTTCTCATCCCAACATCTGTCCTCTCTATGATGTCGGTACCCAGGATGGCACCGACTTCCTGGTGATGGAGTACCTGGAAGGCGAAACCCTCGGCCAGCGTCTGGAGCGGGGACCGCTGGCATTGGAAGAGGTCCTGCGCTACGGGGCCCAGGTAGCCGACGCGCTGGACAAAGCTCACCAGCAGGGAGTGATCCATCGCGACCTGAAGCCGGGCAACATCATGTTGACCAAGAGCGGGGCCAAGGTGCTGGATTTCGGGCTGGCCAAGCAGGCGCAGGCAAAGACCACCAGTTCCAGCGCGCTGACCGCCATGACCGCGGGCAAGGCGCTAACCGCGGAAGGCACCATTGTCGGCACCTTTCAGTACATGGCCCCGGAGCAGATTGAAGGCGCAGAAGCTGACGCGCGCACCGACATCTTCGCGCTGGGCTGCGTGCTGTACGAGATGGCCACTGGCAAGCGGGCGTTTGCGGGCAAAACCCAGGCCAGCGTAATCGCCTCCATTTTGGCGACCGAGCCGGCACCTCTTTCGCAGGTGGCGCCCATGACCCCGCCGGCGCTGGAACGGTTGGTGCGCTCCTGCATGGCCAAGGAGCGCGAAGAGCGCATCCAAAGCGCGCACGACGTCAAGCTGCAACTGAAGTGGATAGCCGAGGCCGGCTCGCAGGCGGGTGTCCCCGCGCCCGTCGTGGCCAGGCGGCGAATCTCGCAGAGACTGGCGTGGATAGCAGCTGTCATGGCCGCCGCGACCGCCATCGCATTTGCGGTTGGTTTCGTGTTGCGTGCGCCCGTGCCCGCCCACCCGTTGCGAGTAAGCATTCTGCCGCCGGAGCAGCGATCTTTTGATCCGATGAGTATCGCCCTTTCGCCCGATGGCACCAAGCTGGCGTTTGTGGCAACGCTCGCCGGAGCAGCGCCGCAACTCTGGGTGCGCCCACTGGATTCGATCGCGGCGCAACCGCTGGCGGGGACCGACGACGCTGCTCTTCCTTTGTGGTCACCGGACAGCCGCAGCCTCGGATTTTTTGCGCAAGGAAAACTGAGGATCATTGATGCCAGCGGAGGAGCGGTGCAAACCCTCGCTGACGCCCCCCAGCCTCGCGGTGGCGCCTGGGGAGCGGATGGCACCATTTTGTACACGCCCCTCCCCACATCAGCTATGCTTCGCATCCCGGCGGCCGGTGGAACACCGTCACGCGTGATAGGACCGGAGAAGGCTGCCTCAGTCCTTGCTGCCCCGCGCTGCGCGGCATTTCTCCCCGATGGCCGGCACTTTATCTTTTTTCAATACGCATCCGACAGTCAGACGGGGGCCCACGGACACATTCATCTGGACGCGATCGATTCGCAGCAGGACACAATCCTGGTGGACTCGGATTACCGTGGCCAATATGCCAGCGGACATCTGATGTTCGTCCGCGGCGGGAATCTGATGAGCCAGAGTTTCGATGAGAAGAAACTGACATTAGCGGGGAATCCTGTGCCCATCGCCGAGCAGGTCCGCAGTGACGGCCGGGGAGCGGCTGCGTTCTTACTCTCGAATGAAGGCAAGCTGATCTTCGCCCGCGGGCAGGGGACTGCTCTCGACCTGGCATGGTACGACCGCAGCGGAAAGAAAGGCGACATCATTGACAGCGGAACTTTCCAGGACGCCCATATCTCGCCCGACGGAAAGAAGGTCTCGGCGGCACGAGTTGACGCTGGAGGACACCTAGAGATTTACATTTACGACCTAGTCCGCGGCACCAAGTCACAATTCAGTTTCTCGCAGTCCAGAGATGACGATCCCGTCTGGTCTCCGGATGGGAACACCATTGTTTTCGACTCCGCGCGCAACGGGAAGATCGACCTCTACACCAGGCCGGCCAATGGCGCTCGCCAGGAGGAATTGCTGTATCACGACGACTTAGACAAGTACCCCATCAGCTGGTCCTCGGACGGAAAATACGTCGCCTACGAAGCCATAACCAACGGCCACATCGATATATGGGTGATGCCCATGTTCGGCGACCGGAAACCCCATGCCTTCCTGCAGGAGAAGTACAACACCCGTTATGCCGCGTTTTCGCCCGATACAAAATGGATGGCTTATACTTCGTTCGAGTCCGGGCATGGCCAAGTCTACGTCGTGGCCTTCCCCAACCCCGGTGGCAGGTTCCTTGTAGGGGACGGTGTGGGAGGAGTATGGAGCCGCAACGGCAAAGAAATCCTGTACCTGGATGACCACTCGCGCGTTGCGTCGGTGGAAGTCACGGCCCACGGCGACAGCGTGGAACTGGGTAAGCCGCAAGTTCTGTTTCCTGCGCAGCCTGGCCTGTTCCAGGTCAGCGCCGACGGCAATCGCCTGCTGATGATGCAAGCCCCGGAGCAGAATTCGCCCAGCCTGACTCTGGTAGTGAACTGGCCGCAGGAACTCAAGAAATAGGCCTGCTCTTTCCTGCTGAACTCCTGGGTTCGAGCCAACACAGGATAACTCCTGGCTTGTCGGCCAACCTTACCTTACCGGATTACGGAAGGGTGGCCCGTGTGATACGGGCGCAATGCCTCCGCACGCCTGAGAGCAGAGGCGGGCTCAGACAATTCGGCCCACAAAACGTATACAGTATGCTCTGGAGTTCTGGAGAATCCTTGTGACACATCCGTTTTTCTGTCGCCAAAGCGCAACGGCGCTTTTCGCTACCTTTTCCATTGCATTCACCACCGCGGTGTATGCGCAGAATTCACCGGGTCCACAGCCCGTACCGCTGCCTCCGCCCATTGTTGCGCCAGAAGACACGCCTTATCCCGGCACGATTTCGCTGCTCGTCGATCTAACGAACGTAAACGATCGCGTGCTGAATGTGCGTGAGACGATTCCCGTAAAGCCCGGCGAGATTACGCTGTTTTATCCGCAGTGGCTCCCTGGGACGCACTCGCCATCGAATCCGGTCGTCAACCTGGCAGGGCTCATCATCACGGCGAATGGTAAGGGTGTTCCGTGGGTGCGCGATCGCGTGAACATGTGGGCGTTCCACATCGACGTGCCCAAGGGTGCGAGCTTGCTCGAACTGACGTTTCAATATCTGGCTCCGGTCAAGCCGCAGCAGGGACGAATTTCGGACAGAATCGCCGACCTCACCTGGAACAGCGTACTTCTCTATCCGGCAGGATACTTCGCACGGCGGATTCAATTTTCTCCCGAACTGAAGCTGCCAGATGGCTGGAAGTTCGCCACGGCGCTGGATGTGAAATCGCAGAACGGAGACGTGGTTCACTTTAAGGAAGTTCCGCTGAATACGTTGATCGATTCGCCGCTGTATGCGGGCGTCAACTATAAGCGCGTGGACCTGTCGACGGGGGCGGACAATCCAGTTTACCTCGATCTTTTTGCGGATAAGCCCGAGCAGCTGGAGATCACGCCGGAAGAACTGCAGTACCACAAAGATCTGGTGACACAGGCACAGAAGCTTTTCAACTCTCGTCACTACGATCACTATGATTTCTTGTTTTCGCTTAGCGACTCAGTTGGCGGCAAGGGACTGGAACATCACCAGTCGAGTGAGGATGGCACCCGCGCCAACTACTTTACCGATTGGGCCGCAGGCGTTCCTGGTCGCGCTCTTTTGCCGCACGAATACGTGCATTCCTGGAACGGCAAATTTCGCCGTCCTGCTGACCTCTGGACGCCGAACTTTAATGTGCCGATGCAGAACGATTTGCTGTGGGTATATGAAGGCTTGACGGATTACTACGGCAATGTCCTGACGGCGCGTTCCGGACTGCGCACGCCCGAGCAGGCGCGCGATGTGATCGCGCAGATCGCTGCGACTTTCGAAATCAGCCCGGGACGCACCTGGCGTTCGTTGGGGGACACTACTAATCAGCCCATCATCTCGTCTCACGGAGCCCCACCGGAGTTTTGGCCGAGTCGGCAGCGTTCGTACGACTACTACCCGGAATCGGACCTCATCTGGCTTGATGCCGACACGAAAATCCGTGAGCTTAGCAACGGACAAAAGTCCCTCGACGATTTCGCGAAGCTGTTTTTCGGAATCGATAACGGAAGCTACGCTACTGTCACCTATACCTTTGAAGATCTCATCAAAGTCTTGAACACGGTGCAGGCGTACGATTGGACAGGGTTCTTCCGCACGCGGGTTTACCAGGTCGAGCCGCAGGTGCCGGAAAACGGTATTACGCAGGGGGGCTATCGGCTGGTTTACAACGACACCGAATCGGAGTGGATGAAGCATATGGACAAGTCTCGTCCGACAAGCTTCGCTACATCAGTTGGGTTTTCGGTGAAGGGCGGTGCCAGTGATGATGGTAGCAACAGTGATAAGCCCGGAAGTATCACAGACGTGCGGTGGGATGGTCCGGCATACAAGGCAGGTATGACTCCAGAGATGCAACTGCAAGGCGTGAATGACCAAGCCTTCAGCGTTGCCAACCTCCGCGAAGCCATCGTTACCGCAGAAAACACTCAAGCGCCCATCAAGCTTCTCCTGAAGCGGGGTAAGGAGTTCATTACCCTGACCGTGGATTACCATGGCGGACTCCGCTATCCGCACCTGCAGAGAGTCGAGTCGACACCCGATCTTTTGGATACCATACTCGCGCCAGTGAAATAGGTCCGAACACAACCGTGAGCGGCTTGGACGCTCCGCGACTCGGAAGCAGTTCTGCGTTTGGCTTTTGCGTGTGTCAGTTTACAACCCACACTCATCTCATAACGAACCATTTTCTTTTGCACTGAACGCCAAGCATTGTTACGCTTGTGGCAAATTGTTGGCTAGACCATCGCTTCCCACCGCATGTTCCGCTGATTCCAGAGAACATCGTTGCGCCGCATCCTCAGTATGATCCTGTTCCGCAGCAGCGCGTGCACCTCTGTGTCGTCCGCCCGCTCGACCACAGCGATCCCGCGGCCGAGCACCGCCACGCGGTCGCCCCTCATCAGGGTTCTGTCCCGCTGGCGCCGGGCGTAGTACTGCGTGCGCTTCCCGATCAGATAGTCCAGGCCCGCCGCGTCGAAACCCGAGCCCCTCCGGCAGAGGGGAATATTCTGGCCGCAGCAGAGGAT
>Ga0187781_10004003_pt1 | contig 11007 bp, 8 predicted proteins | sample 0715_SJ02_MP02_2_FD_132447 | JGI IMG/M metagenome (GOLD analysis project Ga0187781, IMG submission 132447) | Tropical peat soil microbial communities from peatlands in Department of Meta, Colombia - 0715_SJ02_MP02_20_MG | ecosystem: Environmental > Terrestrial > Soil > Wetlands > Peat | place...
GAAGAATCCAGGGCGGAAAATACGAAATCGCAGTCCAAGCTGGGATCCAGGTCCTTCACTATGAGTCCCTGCGCCACCTCGGGCACTGGGCCTTCCAGGTGCCAGCGCGTGGCTTCCGCATAAGTTTTGCCGGTGGAACGCTCCGAAGCCGCCACTCCGGTAAGCTCGAACCAAGGGTGGTCCGCGAGCAGCTTGACTATCCGTTGCCCCACCATTCCGGTCGCGCCCAGCACTCCGGCGCGCAATTTTCTCTTGCCTCCGTGTGCGCTCACGCTGCACCTTCCTTTATTCCAGCACTCACTTGGCGTCGTTCCGGGCTCATGATGGCCGCTCCTTGGTTTTTCCGCTGGCAGAGCGTTCTGGAAGGGGCTGAAACTAAGAAACCCACCACCAGGTTCGCTTCTGGCGGTGGGTTTGGAAACTTTTTCTAGCTGGCTAGCTGTTTCTCCCCGCGCCCGAAGCGATGGTAGTGCTCGTAATAGTCGTAGTCGACGTGGTAGTCCGCGTCGATGGGGAGGACATTCGCTTCGTGGCCAGAGCCAGCATGGGTAAAGGATACCATGTTGCCGCGCGAATCCAACGGAAAAGTCAGTAGCGGGTCAGTTTCCGATTAGCAGGACCAACCAGGAGTTGTGGTGCTAGAGTGGCTTCACTCCTAGGAGTTTCTCGTGAGGCTCTTTCAGCCGACGCCGGCCGTCGCGCAGAGAACTTGAAAAGGCCATCGGCTGGTCCCTGCCACAGGGTGTTCCGCTCGCCTAATTGGTCAGAAGGATTTTTCGCAACGAATCGAGGCCACCGCATTACTGAGACCTGGCTTCTCGGAATTTCTCCATAGGATTCATTGCCCACTCAGCAATAGGCTGAAAAAACATCGCTAAGACTCCGTCCTGTTGCGTTATAACCACTTAATGATGATTTGTCTCCACCTGCGTCGTGAGACGCTGAGACGGATCGAGTGAGGTCTTATGTCCTTCGTTTTTCAGGAGGTCACGCGGTTTCCGCCTAACACAGTCGCGCTCAAGATCGCTATGGCTCTTGCGGTCGGCATGCTCGTCGGGTTCGAGCGAGAGTCTGCCAGCAAGGACGTTGGGATACGCACATTTGGATTGACGGCGCTGCTTGGAGCCTTGACTGTGTTGATCTCGCCGGAGTACGGCTTGGCTGCCATGGTCGGCGTGATCGTGATGGTCGCTTTCCTCAACGCTCGCAGCATGATTAGCAGTGGCTCTCTGGAGATCACGACTTCTGCCGCGCTGCTGGTGACCTATGCCTTGGGCGTACTGGTCGGACTCGGCCACACGTTCACGCCTGTCTCAGCAGCGATCTTGATGACACTTTTGCTCGCCTGGAAAGTGGAATTGCGCAAATTCGCCGGGGGCGTGAGCATCGGAGAGCTGCGCAGCGCGGTGCTGCTCCTCTTGATCGGCTTGGTCATTTACCCAGTCTTGCCCAGCCGCTTCATCGACCGCTGGGAGTTGGTCAACCTGCGGCAGGCGTGGGTGTCGGTGGTAGTGATCGCCAGCATAGCCTTCGTCAATTACGTGCTGCTGCGGTTGTACAGCACGCGGGGCTTGTACTGGACGGCACTTCTTGGCGGCTTGGTGAGCAACCGCGCCGCAGTCGCCGAACTAATGGCCGTGGTTACTGGCACCAGGATCGTGGTGGTCGTCCTACTGGCGACTCTCGCGATGTTCATCCGCAACATCGCCCTGCTGGCACTGTTCGCGCCGCGAGCCGTGCTCACCGCGTTCGGGCCACTGTTTGCGATGGCGTGCGTCGCCCTGTTCCTGCGGACGGGCAAACCGGAGGACGAGCCGGGTCAACAACTGACTCTGCACTCGCCCATCTCCTTGAGAAGAGTGTTGGGATACGGAATCTTGTTTCTCGCTATCCAAGTCGTTGGCACGCTCGCTGCGAGACTATTCGGGAACTTCGGCCTCATGGCCGCAAGCGGCATTAGCGGCATAGCCAGTAGTGCGAGCACTACAGTGGCAGTCGCCAACCTGAGTGCCAGTGGGAAAGTCACGCCAGAACTGGCGGGAACTGCGGCCGTGATCGGGTCTATGACAAGCGCATTCACCAATGTCCCTGTGGTGTTCAAACGTCTGCCCGGCGCAATCGTGTTCAGGGTCGCCAGTTCTACCGCCCTGCAGATACTCGTGGGAATCGCAGTACTTGCGATACAGCACTATTTTCTATCGCGGTAGCAGAGGCTCAGCTGCCCTAACCAGTCCGCGACAACAGTCGAATACCCTAAATCCTGGTAAACGGGGCTAATCGGAAACCGACCGAAAGTCGAGGCTCTGATGGACTGGAACTTACACCGCGGACTCAGGCCTCGAACAGCAAACTGGAGCAGGTGAGCCCGGATTCCGCCTTCTGCAATTCGCTGATATCCAGGCTCGCCACCTTGAATCCCCGCGCTTCGATTGTTTCTCGCGTTTTTGGGAAAGACTCCGCGAAAACCACCGTGTCGCCCAGCAGAAGGGCATTTCCCGCGTGGGGTTCGTCTGAGTGCACATCCACCCATTCGAATCCGGGGAATCGCAACTCATCGAACCACGCCCGGTTAGCCAAGAGCGTATTGCGGCCCAGGTAGGTCACCGCGGATTTCAGGTGCAGGCAGCCGGTCGCCGGTACGGCTGTTACCTCGTGTCCGAAGCGGCCCGCGATGACCGCGAATTGCCGGATGCCCTCCGGATTGCTCCGCTGGGTCACGCCCACGAATATTCGCTTGCCGATGCGCAGGACGTCACCGCCCTCCAGCAGGCCGGGCAGCTTCACATACTCCAGCTTTCGATATTTCTCGAGCGCGGCCGCGAGTGATGGCGCCTCCCTCCGGCGTGTCTCCGTTCCCAACGGGCAAATCACAGCTATCTCGTCGAGCACAATCGCCGGATCTTCCACGAACATCGAGTCGGGCAAGTCCGGCTCCTCAGGCAGGGAAACGACTCGCGCACCGAGCTTATCGAGCAAGTCCTCGTAGGCTTGATGTTGCGCCCGGGCTTTCTCCAAATCGATGGGCTGGCGCGGAATGAAACTCAGCTCGCAGTTCGCGAGCGCGGAACTCACTTTTCGGGTGATTGCAGTCAGCATGTCGTGAATGTAGCAGAGATTTCCGCGATTCGCAGGACCGGCATGGGCGTTCGCGTCCGGCCCGTTGTCCCTTCTCCTGATTCCCGGTAGACTCAAACCATCTTCCTTCTCCCATCAAAAGGAGTTTTCCAGCCATGTCGGACGTTGTGCGCAAGGTGATTGCCCTTTCGATCCTGATTATCGGCGCGGGCTTGCTGTGGATTGGAAAGCCCTCGTACAACGAGGCGGACGCCGCGAAAAACGAAATGGATATGGCCATTTCCAACGCGCGCGAGCGTGCGGCGGCCAGCGATCCGCGCCTCAAGGGCGCCTACAGCTACGAACGCGGCGGCTGGGTGTATGTCCATTTGGAGGGCAATCCGGAGGCCATCGGATTCCAGCACGGTTATCTGCTTGCGCCTCAGATCGAAGATGCGTTTCCCGCAGTCTCCACTGGAATGATGCGCAACACGCAGCGCGACTGGCCCTTTTTCCGCCAGGTAGCGCGAGAGATGCTCTGGCCGAAGCTCGATCCGGAATACCAGCAGGAACTTCAGGGAATCGCGGAGGGTCTGAATGCGCGGACCGGCTCAATGCTTGATGTCTACGACCTCGTCGCGCTCAATTCGTTTGAAGAAGTTCCTGACTACTACGTGCCTTGGCTCAACAAGCAGGAAAAAACTAAAAACGCGCCGAATCTCAAGAGTCCCGGCAACTGCAGCGCGTTTGTGGCAACGGGTAGCTGGACCAAGGATGGCCAGATCGTCATCGCGCACAACAACTGGACCAGCTACATGGAGGGCGAACGCTGGCGCATTATCTTCGACATTCATCCCACGCACGGCTACGACATCTTGATGGACGGCTTCCCTGGTGTGATCGCCAGTGACGACGACTTTGGCATCAACAGCGATGGCTTGATGGTCACGGAAACGACCATCACGCAATTTGAAGGCTGGGACCCCAAAGGGAAGCCGGAATTCCTGCGCGCGCGTAAGGCGCTGCAGTATGCCGGGTCCATCGACGAGTACACGCGCATCATGCTCGACGGCAACAACGGCGGCTACGCCAACGATTGGTTGCTGGGCGATCGCAAGAGCGGCGAAATTGCCCAGCTCGAGCTGGGCCTAAAGGCCTACAAGCTGTGGCGAACCAAGGATGGGGTTTTTGCGGGTTCGAACTATGCCCGGGATCCAAAGGTTCTGAAAGCGGACACACCGGAATTTGATCCCGACAACATGGAAACCTCGCCGAATGCGCGACGTGCGCGCTGGGAGCAACTTCTCAATGAAAACAAGGGGAGAATTGATGTGGAGCTCGCAGAGCAGATGCTTGCAGACCACGTCGATTCGTTCGAGAAGAAGGCGGATGCCGATGAACGTGTGCTCTGTGGCCATGTGGACGCGTCACAGCGCGGCGTTGCCATCTGGGCTTGGCAGCCGTTTTACCCGGGTGGGGCGGTGCAGGCTAAGGCGACGGACTCAAACATGACCAAAGACATGCGCCTGGTTGCCCGCTTGGGCCATCCGTGCGGCGAAGATTTTCTGGCCAAACCCTTTCTGGCTGCGCACCCCGAATACGCCTGGCAAGAACCGTACCTGCGCGATATGAAAGCCGGCCCGTGGACTACTTTCCGCGCCGATGAAAAACCACTGAAGACAAACTAAGTGCTGGGGGACAGGAGGCTCAGAAGGCGGCAGCAACGGTTCGCGCCTCGGCGGCGTTTGCGGGGAGGCATGCCCGGTAGGCCAAGTAGGTTTTCTCGAACGCTGCGTCCCAAGATACGCCAGCAACCCGCTCTCGTGCCGCTTTTCCCATTTGTTTGCGTAATTCCGCGTTTCGTACCAGTTCCACGACTCGTTGAATAAACTCCTCATTGGTTTGCGCCACATAGCCAGTCGTTCTTGGCACAACCAGGTGCTGGGGCCCGCCTTCGTTCGTCACCACAGCCGGCACTTCCGATGCGGCCGCTTCCTGGATGACGTTGCCAAACGTGTCTGTGCGCGACGGGAAAACGAACAAGTCCATATTCGCGTAGGCGCGTGCCAGTTCTTCGCCGCGCAGGACGCCGAGAAATTCGCCGTGTTTCAGGTGACCCCTCAACCAATCCACTTCGCTACCGTCGCCTACCATGACAATCCGAAAATCGTTGAACCCGGTCGATTCCAAAGTTTTTTCGATTTCCCAGAACAGCCGCACGCCTTTCTCCGGCGTGATTCTGCCCACGAAACCCAAGCGCAAAGTCTGGTCACTTACGGTCCTGTGTTTGGAGTTGAACTGCTCGCCATCAACGCCCCGCGGCATCAGGAAGGATTGACGGCGCAGCTCTCTTTCGAGCCACTCGACTTGCTGCACCGTCGGCGCCAGCGTGACGGCGGCAAAATCGTAGAACCACAACAATAGCCGCAATCCCTGATCTTGTGACCACGCGACAATCGGTTGCTTCACCCGCAGGGGCGCAAGTCCAAGGGCCTTCTGCAGGCGCCTCGCGGCGAACTGGTGGAAATTGGTGTGCCACGAAGCGACCAGCGGAATCTTGAGTTTTCGGGACATATAGACGCCTAATATCCCCAACTCGCCCGGGCTTGTGATGTGGATCACGTCCGGCTGGAACTTCTGAAGCTCTTCGCGGATCAGGTTCCGGTATCGCCAAAAGAAGAGAAGATCGACCTCCAGGTCGCTCTCAATCCCTATGCTGGCCCATCCTCGCTTCAACTCAACGCGGCGGATGCCAGCTTCGTCGTACGTCCCCGGCGTCTTACCCCCATGAATCGCGAGCAGGGGTAATTGCTTTCGCTTCGCATAGGCCACCAGTTGCCGCGCCGTCAACGCCACCCCGTTGATCTCGTGATAGGTCTCGCAAAACAGCGCGACCCGGGGGGTTGGCGTCATAGCCCTCCTTCTTCGTAGCCGGCAAACGGCAAGCGCAGCGCCGGGCGCACCACCGGATTGGCCACCAGGCCGATCACCCAGCGGAACTTATCGATGATCCTATGAAATCGTGTCCCGGTGAACTGCGAAAGCGCTTTCGCTCCCCCATTCTCCTCAATGAAGACGCGAGTCATCCAGTGGCGCCGTCCAAATTCCCCGGGCGCGTCGGAAAGGGCATGCCAGGCGTTCTCGATCAGGCGCAACGGAAGCGCCTCAAAGAATTGCGGCATCAACAAGATCTCACTCTGCCGCTGGTACCGGACTTCGTAGACAAACTCCTCGAAGGTTGCGGCCCGGGAGACGTTCAGGACGGCGTTGGGCTCCAATCCGTGCCGGTCCCCTCCCGAAATGACCGGCATGTCCAACGCCTCGCCGAGTTGCAGCACTTCGCGGTTTTCCTTGCGCGAACGCATACCGTTCAATTCGATGGCGTGAAAAAATGGACGAAAATGGCAGAGGAACCGCTTTAGCGTTTCACGGTGTTCCACCGGGCCGATGCTTTCCGCATCCCAATACGGGTGGTTCAATACGATCAGCACGTTCTTCTCATCATTCAGGTTCGCCAGGATCTGGCGCAGCCGCTCGTTTTCCGGGCGTTTCGTGCAGGCGGCAAACTCGCTCATCCAGCGGTCCGCGCGCGAAGCAGGCAGATTATGCACCCCGACGTGGAACTCTCTCCCCTCGTAGGGAACCGTCCATTCCACAGAGACTGGCGCGCTCGATCGCTCTGCCAGCATGCGCAATTGCTTGCCCGCTTCCACGTTGTCATGATCCGACAAGGAAACCAGGGGAGCCAGCCCTAATTTCTCGATCTGCGCGCGCTCCAACTCGTCCGCTTCTCGCGGGGAGAGAGGCGGCGTCCAGTAGAACTTATTGAAGTCGAATATCCGCCCCTCGTACAAGTGAAGCCGGCCGATTTCGCGCTCCAGAATGTAGGAGCCAATCGGGAATTTCCTAATGTAGCTCGGCAGCCGTCCAAGATACTCCTTGGAGTGCATCGTATGGCTATGCAGAGACACGCCCGTGCGAAAAGAGCCGAGTTTCGAACTGCCCTCACTGAAACAATGGACCTGGGTCTGGGATGTTCTCATAGAGACGCTCCGTATCCGTGTGTTTCAACAGCACAGCAGCGTTCGTTCTGTCTTCCAAAATTAGAAAGCGCGTATTACCGGCGTGTGACTGGCCCATCAAGATTTGCCATCTGGTAATCCTTTCGACACAAAATAAGCCGTTTTGACCCAAATTTCCTTTGTTTCAAAGGCTCGTCAAATCTGCGTAACAATTCACCTCTAATTTGTGCTCATGACACCGCACCACAGCACCAAATGCCCCTGGAGGGTGACCTGCGCATGAGAGCTGCGCTGCACGCCAGTCTGGCTCTAGCCCTCATACTTGTTCTTTCCGCGCTCCTTCCCGCCTCTTCTTCATCCTTGGCTGACCGCCAGCCCATCGACGAGGCGCTTCTCTGGGTGCGCAGCACCCCGGTACATCCCGTTCAGTACGACTACACCATGACCGCGCGGGTGCGCTTGCTGTTCTTCTGGGCGGGCAAAGATGATGTCGGCGGCGGTTACATCCGCCGTGGCGTTTCCACCGAAGACCCGCGCCAGGAGTTTTTCCAGGTTTTGTTTGGCAGCGACCCGGAAAAAGCTCCTCGCTCGGTGAATCGCTGGGGCGCGGGCACCGAAGTCTCCTGGCACAAGGACCCGGTGGGCACCTCGAGTCTGGACGACGTCACCGCCAGCGCCTTCTTTGGGTTCATGAAGTCTTCCCAGGGCAAGTCCACCGGCGAAATGCAGGCCGAGTTGCAACGCGAAAAGGAACTGGGCCTGCACTCGTTTACTGGAATCTTGAGCCGCGTGGAGCCTTCGCGGGCCATTTCGCTCGTCGTGCCGCTAAAGTCCAACACCGATTTCAATCTGCATGATTACGACCGCGCCGAGCCGCTCATGCTGCAGCATTTGGCCGATTCCGCGCGGCCTGTGCGTTCGCTGCAGGACGCGTCGCGGTGCCCGAGAGCGGCTGAATTTTTAGCCACGGTTGCGGAGTTGATGGATTCGGCCCTTGCAGGGCAGGCTGGGCCGCTTTCTCGTTGTTATGTGTACGACGCTCAGGAAAACACGTTGACGCTGGAGAAAATCACCGCGGTCGAATCCATGCCAGTGACGCTTCGTGGCCCAAATAAAACTGTTTTTCTCAACACCACGCACAAAAACCTTGCGCAGCTCGACTTCGTGTCTGCCCACAAGCTGACCGGCAAAAAGGTGTACTTCACGGTTTTCGCCGGAACCCAAGGCGCTCTTCGAGGAGTACCCGTGCAGATCTGCTACCAGCCGAACTGGTGGTTCCAGGTGGTTTTGAATTTGCTGCCGGAGAAAATGCCTCCGGCTGTCTCGACCATCGCTTCGCGGTAGTGTTTGAAGTACGGGTTGGTTGAGATCCTTCGCGCCTGCCTGCCGCAGGCAGGCCGAGAGCGCGCTCAGAATGACAAATAGGTTGTATCCCAGCGCAGCGATTATGATTCAGTGGCCAGCGCTTTCCGAAACAACCTCCACTTCCACGCTGGAGGGATGCGCCTTCGAGCGATAGATTCGCTGCGTGGCTTTCTGGTAGTCCGCTTCCTTGGCCTCGAAGATGTTGGGGACAAATTTCTGCGGGTTGCGATCGTACAAGGGGAACCAGGTGCTCTGTACCTGCACCATAATGCGATGCCCCTTTTTGAACACGTGGTCGGCGGTGTGCAGATCGATCGTGAACGGCGTGATCTCGCCGGCCACGATGGGCTCCGGCTTTTCGAACGACTTGCGATAACGCCCACGGAAAATTTCGTCGGCAATCATCAACTCGTATCCCGATAGCTTCCAATCCGACTCCGCTTTCTGCGGATACACGTCGATCAACTTAACCACCCAATCGCTGTCGGTGCCGGTGGTCGAGGCGAAGAGTTTCGCCGTAACCTGCCCCGCGATGGTCACATCGTCCTGCAGTTCGTCGGTTTGCCAGGTCAACACGTCCGGCCGGTTGTCCACGAATCGCTGATCCTGCACCAGCCAAGTGAACCAGCTACCGGGATGATCGCTCGGATAGGTCATGTCGATCGGCCGGTGCCGATAGGGCACTGGATGCTCGGGATCGCTCACATACGAGTCCAATGCTTCGCCACCGTCAGAGCCAGGCGCATCGAAGGAAAGCTTGCCGCCTGCGCCGAAATACAGGTTCTTCTTCTGGGCTTCTTTTGGCGGCCAGGCGCTAAAACTCGTCCATGTGTCACTGCCGGTCTGGAACAGGAGCGCCTCTTTCAATGGTAACGTGCCCTTGTCGTGCAGCCAGTAGGCGAACCAAGGTGCTTCGACCTGCAGCCGGAAGTACTCGCCGGTGTCGGATCCAAACGGAATGCCGCCCAAGCTATTGCCTGGGCCGCGCTCCCAGCCGCCATGGTTCCAGGGCCCGACTACGAGATAGTTCAGGTGCTTGGTATCGGATTTCTCCAGGTTCTCGTAGGTGCGCATCGGGCCGTAAAAATCCTCCTGGTCCCACCAGCCAGCGACGTTCAGGTTCGGCACTTGCGCCTCTTTCAGGGAATACTCCACGGCATGAATCTTCCAGAATTCGTCGTACGTCGGGTGGTGGACGAAGTCATTCCAGGTCGGGATTTTCTCGTGAAAGTAACGTTCATTGACGTTCGAAAGCACTCCCAGCCGTAGGAAGAAGTCGTACAAGTCAAAGCGGTCGTACTGAAAACTGTAATTCTCGTTGCTGCTCTCCATTCCCACAGAGTATTCGAAACCGTAGCTCAGGCGGAACGCGCCGTTGTGGAAGAAATCGTCGCCCATCCAGGCGTCACCCATGCACGCCTGTTCGGAAACGGCCTTCAGCGCCGGGTGTGGATTCACCATGGCCATCGTCACCAAGAATCCGTCATAGGAAATCCCCCGCATGCCGACTCGCCCGTTGTTGTTCGGCACGTTTTTCACCAGCCAATCGATGGTGTCGTAGGTATCTGTGCTCTCATCCACGCCTTTCGGATCGCTGGGATCGTGCACAGGGCGGTTCATCTCAAATGTTCCGCCGGAGCCGTAGCGTCCGCGAATATCCTGGTACACGAGGATGTAAACATCCGGAAAGAAATGCTGGTCGCCATACAAACGGTGGCTATAGGCTTGCGGCCCGGCCGAAATGCCGTAAGGCGTGCGGTTCATTAGCATGGGCAATGGCCCATGGGCGTCGCGAGGCGTGTAAATCTCTGTATAGAGCTTCACGCCGTCACGCATGGGGATCAAAGCGATTCGTTTCTCGAACAATTTCGGCAGATCGGGCAGCGCGCGTTTCTGTTCGTTCTGCGCGCCCGCCGCCAGTGCCAGCACGAATACGCTTGCCACGACCCACAAAACACTTCGCGTTCTTGTTCTGCTGTTCGCCATTCGCGCCACCTCTCTGAAAACCTACGTTGGTCTACCTTGCTACGTCTGCTAAAATAATAGATTGTAAACCACACCTGCATTTGATGAAGAAAGGGTTTCGTCCGGGCTGCTGGTTGTTTCAGCAGCTATTTTTGTCTCAAGACGATTTAGACGCACATGAACAAGGAAATTCGCAACATCGCCATCATCGCTCACGTGGACCACGGCAAGACCACGCTGGTGGACGCCCTGCTGAAGCAGGCCGGCATTTTCCGCGCCAATCAGGAAGTGGCCGAGCGCGTCATGGATTCGAATGACCTGGAGCGCGAGCGCGGCATCACCATCCTGGCCAAGAACACGGCACTGCAGTTCCGCAACACCAAGATCAACATCGTCGATACCCCCGGCCACTCGGATTTTGGCGGTGAGGTGGAACGCGCGCTGCGCATGGTGGACGGCGTAGTACTCCTCGTAGACGCCAGCGAGGGCCCTCTTCCACAGACACGCTACGTCTTGCAAAAGGCACTGGCTTCGAAGCTGCCGCCCGTCGTGGTGCTCAACAAGATTGACCGCACGGACGCGAGGCCCGTCGAGGTACTCA
>Ga0187781_10004004_pt1 | contig 11007 bp, 10 predicted proteins | sample 0715_SJ02_MP02_2_FD_132447 | JGI IMG/M metagenome (GOLD analysis project Ga0187781, IMG submission 132447) | Tropical peat soil microbial communities from peatlands in Department of Meta, Colombia - 0715_SJ02_MP02_20_MG | ecosystem: Environmental > Terrestrial > Soil > Wetlands > Peat | place...
CCCCGGAACGACGGGTCGGTCAGCGACTCCGGATAGCCGACCATCCCGGTCGTGAACACGACCTCGCCGACCCGGCGGGCCGTGGCTCCCATGCCGGCCCCGTCGAATCGAGTACCGTCCTCGAGCAATAGGGTCGCCCGCCGGTCGACGTCCGGAGCGCGGGCGGTGTCGGGCGTGTAAGAACCCGACGCGTTCTAGGAGGCGGTTCGGGGATAACATTTGCCGTCGCGCGACGTGCGCGGAGCGGCCCGCGCTGGTCCGCCCCACCCGCGAGCCATCAAATCCCCCGGGCGGGTGGCGCGCGCGATGCCGGGTCCTCCGCGGGTCCGCGAGGAGTACGACGTCGTCGTACTCGGCGGCGGCCACGCCGGCCTGCAGGCCGGTCTCAAGGCCGCGCTTCTCGGCTACTCGGCGATCATCCTCGATCGGGGCCCGAAGTACTCGCGATCGTACTACGCGCCGCGGATGGACAACATCCCGGGGTTTCCCGACGGCGTGTCGGGTCACGAGCTGCTGGACCGACAGATCGCCGCCGTCCGCGCGCACCCCGAGCAGATCGACTACGTGACGCCCGCGCGGGTGACCTCGGCGTCGCGGGAGGGGGACCAGTACACGGCGACGTTCGACTGGCTGAAGCAGACGCGCTCGACGCGCGGTCGGGTCCTCGTCCTCGCGCTCGGCGTCGTGGACCGGATCGCCGAGGTGAACGGGAAGATCGATCCCATCTTTCCCTGGGCCAATCTCGGGATCGTCGACTTCTGCCTCCTGTGCGACGGGCACACGCTGCCCGAGAAGTCGGTCGCCGTCCTCGGGCACGACGCGTTCGCCGCGCGCACGGCGCTCGACATCCTGCATTTCCGCCCGCGGTCGGTCGAACTGCTGACCCACGGGCGACCGTGGCTTGAGGGGAGCCCGGCCGAGGAGAGGTCCCAGCTCGAGTCCGAGCTCGCCCACCGCGGCATCGGTCGGTTCGATTCGGCGATGGTGGGGTTCGACGAGATCCGGGAGAAACGCTTTGGCGTGAGGTTCGCGGACGGCACGCACCGCAGCTACGACCGGGGCTTCAGCGCGCTCGGGTGGTACGAGATGCACGCCACGATCCCGCGGTCGTTCGGGGCACGTTTCGACCCCGAGGGCTACGTGCGCACCGACGAGGATTGCCGCGTCCTCGACGCGGCGACGGGCGAGCCGATCCGCGGGCTGTACTGCGTCGGCGATCTCCGCAACGGCTGGAACCAGATCCCCGAGGCGTGGGCGACCGCCGAACGGGCGATCATCCACGCGTACGCCGAGGTGCTGTAGCGCGGGCGAGGACCTAGGTCGCCGGCGCGCTCGCCACGTTGAGCTGGCGGGCGAGCGACGGGAGGTCGGCCGCCACGGCGCTGGCCCCGGCCGCGAGGAATCGCTCCTCGGTCATCGGACCCGGGTTCTTCTCGCTCGGGTCCGGCAGGACCGCATAGAAGCGCACGTGCGCGCGCGTCGCGCATTCCGCGTCGAGCGCGTGATCGCCCACGTAGAGCGACCGATCCAGCGGCACGCCCATCTCCTTGAGCAGGAGCAGCAGCGCCTCGGGCGACGGTTTCGCCGGCCCCGGCGAGCTGCGGCTGCGCAGGTACTGGAAGTACGGGTCGAGGTGCGTCTGCAGGAGCGCCCGGCGCGCGAAGACCTCCGAGCTCCGGGTGAGGAGCCCGAGCCGGAAGCCACGGGTGGTGAGGGTCTTCAGGAGCGCGTCCGCGCCGCCCCGGGGGACCGTGCGGGGGAGCGCCTCGAGCTCGAGGGCGTCGACGCGCTTCTGGTACTCTGCCTCGAAGCGGTAGTACACCGAATCCGGCACACCGTTGGTGCGCAGCTCCTCGCGCGTTCGTTCCACGATCCGGTGGATCGGTTCGTCGACCGTGAGCTTCCCCGGCGGGACGCCGGATCGCTCGGCGAGATGGATCACTTCGGCGCGCATGCGTCCGAAGTCGTGGTGCGACAGCACCAGCGTGCCGTCCAGATCGAAGACGATGCCGAGCAACGGCTCGAGGAAGTGCGGTTGGGAGTCCCGCATGGCGGTCGGCGTCCCCATCGCCCGCCATCCCGCCGCACCCCCGTTAAGGGTTTGCCTCGAAACGCAGCGACGGCGAGGGTCCGCCGACCCCGCCTCAGGATTTTCGAAGGGTGACGACCGACTCCCGCAGGGGGAACGTGCGGCGCTGACCGCTGCGCCGCGTCCGTGCGACCTCGACCGACTCGATCGTGAACCCGAGCGCGGCGCCCAGGCGGGCGAGGATCAGGTCTCCGGGGATGTACGTGCCGGCGATCAGCGAGTCTCCGACCACGACGACGAACCGACCCTTCGGCACGAGGGCCGAGTGGACCCCTCGCAGCACCGGGACCAGGTCCGCGAAGTACCGGTGCACGATGCCGTGCATGTCGGCGCGGCGGTAGGTGCCCTTGCGTCGCAGGTTGTCGCGGATCCGTCCCAGGATCTCGGGGAGCCACGGGTCGGGGACGTCGCGTCTCGCTAGATACGCCGACGCCTCCGCGCGGGGAAGGTTGTCGCACGCGACCTCGGCGTGCCGCAGCGCGGCGAGGTCGCCGTAGCTCGAGGCGTAGCCGAGCCAGGCGAGATCGACCTTGTAGTTCATCACGTAGTCCATCCCGTTCACGTACGGCGGGCTCGTGATCGCGAGGTCGATGGACTCCCGTCGCCAGTTTCCCTCGCGGGCATCCCGCCGCTCGATGGTGGCGGGCGGGCCCCAGCTCTCCCGCTCCGGGGCGAGCGCCCGGAGGTCGGCCGCCATCTCGCCGATCGCCGCACGGTACCGGTCCCGGACGGGGATCGGTCGGCCGCTCGACCGACGCGCGTATCCGAGGCACGGGGACCGATGGAGCCGGCTCGACGGAATCAGGATCCGCCCGAACGCGAGCCGCACGGCGTCGTCGAGCGGGTCGCCGTCGCCCGGCAACGTCGCTCTCAGACGCCGAAGATCGGTGAGCGCCCGGGGAGAGAATTGTCGCCGGGTCTCCCGCAGGAAGGGGATCGGCGCGCACGGACCGCGACGGGCGCGTGCGAGCAGACGCTCGCCGGCGCGCTCGAGCTGCCGGGGATCGAGTTCGAACGCGGTCTTGACCCGGGCCGCGAGCACGGCCGGCGCGAGGAGCTCGGTGCCGACGGCGCGCATCCCCCGACGGCGGGCCTCGACGAGCGTCGTCCCGCTGCCCGCGAACGGGTCGAGCACGGTGCGACCGGTCGGGAGTTCGTGGCGCATGAGCACCCCGCCGACGAATTCGGCCGAGTATCCCTGGACGTACGGCCACCATCGGTGGATCGGACGTTGCTCGTTCGACCGGAACGTGATCGGACCGGTGTACCGGCCGAGTCCGACTCCGTTCTCGTGCGCGAACCGCTCCTCGAACTCGGACGGGTCGACGAAATCGTCCCGCTCGGTCAAGCGCTCGTAGTCGCGGAGCATCCACAGCCCGCGGCCCATCCGGAGGACCCGACCTTGGCGGGCGAGGTCCGCGAGGGCCGCCTCCACCCGGGGGGGACGGTCGTCGAGCTCGCGGGCGAGCTGGCGCACCGTCGCCCCCATCGCGCCGCTGTCCGTCAGCGCCGCCCGGAGCGCGTCGGAGAACGCCTCGGGCTCGTCGGATCCCACGCAGCGGGCGAGGCCGGTCGCCGCTAAGGGCGTGTCGTCCGCACCGCCCGACGCGCCGGGCCCGGGGAAACTTCGGGGTGGTGGCTGGGCTTGCGGGCGTCGAGCGCCTTCGTGATCGCCTTGCGCTGGCGTCGTCGCTCCTTGCGAAGGAGGCGGGCCCAGGACGAATCGCGCAGCGTGGGATCGAGGTCCTGGACGACCACGTCGAGGTCGTGCAGCCGACCCAGCTTCTGCTGGATCCGACGCAGCGATTCGGCGAGCGTAGCGTCGTGCGCCGGGTCGACCGCGCCGGCGAGCTCGGACATCTGGCGCAGGCGTCGCACGCGGATCCGCAGACGGTGCAGTCGGTCCATGGACGGGCGGCGGCGGGCCTTGCGGTGGGCGCTCACGACCTTCTCCCGGCCCCGGTGCTGATGTTCGGAGAGCACGCGGCGAAGGTTGGCGGATCCGAGCGCGCGGGTCCGCAGGTCGAACGCCTCGCCGACGAGGTCGAAGAGCCGCGCCTGCCGCTCGGACCGCAGGAACGCCCGCAACAGCTCCCGCCCCGTGCGAGCGTCCTCTTCGAGACGGGATCGGTACTGGCGGAGCTGCTCCGCCTCCTCCTCGGTCGCCGCGTGGTCGGCGACGGTTTCGAGCAGACCGAGCGTCACGTCCCGGTCGCGCACTTGCCCCACGAGTCGGGTCAGCCGGCGTACCCGCACGGCCAGGGGATGGAGCTGGACGCGACCGGCCGCGCCGAGCAGTTCCTCCCAGACCAGGAGCGCGGTCCGCAACCGACGCATCTCGCGGTGCAGCCGGTGGAGGCTCGCGGGCGTGGGGCGATGATGTTGGATGACGCCGTCCACGTCGCCGACGACCTCGGCGAGGATGCGTCGCATCTCCCCGCGCAGGAGCTCGGGCTGGAGTGGATCGGTCGTTCGGGCGCGCGCCACGTGGGACCTCGATTCGAGAGATGCCCTACGGCCGTCGAAGCTCGGTCCGGGCCCCCCGGTTCCCCGGGTCTACCGAGGGCTATTAGAAGGTCGCGGTCTCTCGGGCCGCGTGGACCGCGCGCGTCTGACGATGGACGACCGGGCGCGCGAACCGCACCGAACGCGGGCCCGATCGAGCCTCGGCGTGATGGATATCGGCTCGAACACCGCGCGGTTCGTGATCTTCGACGTCGCGAGCTCGGGAACGGTCCGTGCGATCTACGAGACGAAGGACGTGCCCCGCCTCGGCCTCGACCCCCGTCCGGACGGGCGTCTAACTCCGGCCACGATCGCCCGCGGCGTCGCGACGGTCAAACGGTTCGCGAAGCTCGTCCGCGCGCTCGAGGTACCGAAGACGCTCGCCGTGGCGACGAGCGCCGTCCGCGACGCACCGAACGGCGCGGAGTTCGTCCGGGAGGTCGAGCGCGCCACCGGGGTGCTCTTGAGGATCCTTCCCGGTACGGAGGAGGCACGGTACGACTACCTCGGGGTCGCCGGCGCGTGGGAGCTCGAGAACGACATTGTCCTCGATCTCGGTGGCGGCTCCCTGCAGCTCGCCGAGGTGCGCGGCGGCCTGCTCCACAACTCGGTGAGCCTGCCGCTCGGGGCGCTCCGGCTCTCCCAGCGGTTCTTCCGTCACGATCCGCCGAAGCGCCGCGAGTGGGAGGAGATCCGCGACTACGTCCGGACGACGCTCACGTCGGCGTTCGAAGCGTTCGGGGGCACCCCCACGCGGCTCTTCGGGATCGGCGGGACCGTCCGGTCGCTCGCGCGCGCGACGATCGAGCTGAGGCAGTGGCCGGTGCGTCGTGTCCATGGCTACACGCTCTACGATCATGACTTCGAGGCGCTCGCGGAGCTGATGGGCGAGATGTCGACGGCAAAGCGCCGCGCGATCCCCGGGATCGGCGGGGATCGCGCCGACGTGGTCCTCGCCGGGATCGTCGTGCTCCAGGAACTCGTGCGGGCGGCCGGCACCGACCGTATCATCGTCTCGGGCACCGGGATCCGGGAAGGGATCGCCCTCGAGGCGATCGGAGCGAAGCTTCCGGTGCCGGCCGAGGAGCTCGCGCAGCGCTCGGTCGCGGCGGCGGCCGAGTCACTGTCGTTCCCGATCGACCACGGCCGGACGGTCGCCGACACGGCGCTCGCGCTCTTCGACGCCCTCGGACCGCGTCTTGGCGCCGGCGGCAAGGAGGCGCTCGCGCTGCGCGTCGCCGCGTGGATGCACGATTCGGGGATCGCGATCGATCTCTGGAACCACGCCCACCACTCCGCCTATCTCATCCAGAACTACCCGATCTGGGGGCTCGACCAGCGGGAGGTACTGCTCGCGTCGATGGCGACGTATCTCCACGAGGGCGACGACGCGCCCTCGCAGTGGAAGAAGGCGTATCTCCCGCTCATCCGGCCCTCGGATCTCGACCTCGCGATGCGCCTCGGCGCGATCCTCGAGGTCGCCGAGCTCGTCACCCCGGCGCGGCCCCGCTTCTCCCTCGTGGCCCAGGGGCGGACGCTCGCGCTCACGTTTTCTGCCCCCGTCGATACGACCCTGCCCCCGCGCTGGGCCGAGAAGATCCGCAAACCCATGGAACGTATCTTCGGCCTCGAGGTCCGCCTCCCCCATGGCTGAGACTCCCTCCCCCGCCCACGGCTTCCCCGGTCGCCTCCTCGTCTTCGAGGGGCTCGACGGGAGCGGGAAGTCGACGCAGGCCGCGCTCCTCGGCAAGTGGTTGGGCTCGCGCGACTACCGGGTGTTCCACACCGAATGGAACTCCTCCGAGCTCGTCTCGGGCGTCATCCGCCGCGGGAAGAAGAAGGGCCTCCTCACGCCGACGACGTTCAGCCTGCTCCATGCCACCGACTTTGCCGACCGCTTCGAGCGGACGATCCTCCCGCCGCTCCGCGCGGGCTACGTCGTCGTGTGCGACCGCTATGTCTTTACCGCGTTCGTCCGCGACGCGGCGCGCGGGTGCGACCCCAAATGGGTGCGGACGATCTACTCCTTCGCGCCGCGGCCGGACCGTGTCTTCTACTTCCGGGTGCCGGTCCAGGTGACGCTGAAGCGGAAGCTCGCGTCCCGGCTCAAGATCAACTACTACGAGGCGGGGATGGACCTCGGTCTTTCCGACGACGTCCAGGAGAGCTACGTCCGGTTCCAGAGCCGGATCCGCGCCGAGTACGAGAACCTGGCCGAGTCCGACGAATTCACGGTGATCGACTCGACCCGCCCGGTCGAGGCGATCCAGGCCGAGCTGCGGGCCAACCTGAAACCCCTGCTCGAGAACTTCCCCACGGGGGCGCGGCTTCTCCATGACACTTAGGACGTACGGGACGCGGCTCCCGGGGCTCCCGGACGAGCCGCTGACGGGCAAGCTGATCGTCATCGAGGGGGCCGACGGTTCCGGACGGACGACGGAGGTCGCGCTCCTCAAGTCGTGGCTCGAGGTCGAGGGGCACGCGGTCGTCGATACCGGCCTGCGCCGCTCGACGCTCGTCAGCGCCGAGATCGACCGCGCGAAGCAGGGCCACACGCTCGCGGCGTCGACGATGGCGCTCCTCTACGCCGCGGACTTCGCCGACCAGCTCGAGAACAAGATGGTCCCGGCGCTTTCGGCCGGGGCGACCGTCCTCGCGGACCGCTATGTCTACACGCTCATGGCCCGCGCGATCGCGCGCGGCGCCTCACGCGAGTACGCGCGCGAGATGTACAGCTTCGCGCTCCGCCCCGACCTCGTCATCTTCCTCGACGCAAGGACCGAGATCCTCCTCCACCGATCGATCGGCAAGTACGGCTCGCTCGACTACTGGGAGTCGGGGATGGACCTGTCGCTCTCGCGCGACCTCTTCGAGAGCTTCTTCCTCTACCAGGAGCGGCTCTCGCGAGAGTTCGAGTGGATGGCCGAGGAGTACGGGTTCCACCGGGTCGACGCGAACCGTTTCCCGGAGCAGGTGCACCACGACGTGCAGAAGCTCGTCGCGCCCCTCTACGGTCCGGCGGCTTCGACCGCCGCGTCCCGCTCGCCGAAGTTGCGTCGACGGCTCAGTCGCGGACCTCGGAAAGCTGCCTCCGGGTGAGCAGCCAGACGAGGCGTCCCGACCCCGGACCGACGGACGCGGGGAACTCGAGGCACGCGGCCCCGCCCTTCGCGAGACGGACGACGGGCACGCCGTCCCCCGAGAGCGCCATGCCGACGAACTCGGCGAGCGTCGGATCGTGGCCCACGAGGACGATCTCCTGGCCCGTGCGGACCGAGCGTCGCAGGCGGTCGAAGATCGGGCCGGCGAGGCGACCCGCGCCGAGCTCGGCCCATTCCTCCATCCGCGGGGAGTCGCCGAGGCCTCGCTGGACGAGCTCGGCGGTGGAAACCGCTCGCGTGGCCGCGCTCGTCGCGATCCGGTCCGCGGGGGGAACGAGGCGGGCGAGCCCTTTCGCCGCCCGGCGGGTCTGGGCGATGCCTTTCGGGGTCAACGGTCGCCGATCGTCATCGGGCCAGCGGACCGGATTTCGGTCCTCGGCCGGACCGTGACGCACCACGACGACCCGAACGTTCCGGGGGCCACGGAGAGGACGCGGCATGGTCGAAGGGGATTAGCGTCGAGGCGTCGGAGTAAAAAAACCCTTGGTCGGGCGCCGTCGGCGCCGGTCCTCGGGTTATCCGACAGGTGCGGCGGCGAGGCGGCGGGCGACCGGTCGGGGAGGATCGGGTTCGTCCCTCGGGAGGGACCGATCGAGCGCTACCTGGCCGATATCCTGTGCGTAGGCGATCGTCCGGCCGATCGATTCGAGGATTCGCGCGACGGCCGCGGCGGTCGCGGGCGGCATCGACGCGCCGTTCACGGCGGGGAGCAACCGGTCCGCGAGCGTATGGCCCGAGGTGAGCAGCGCTTCGCCCATGTCGAGGAGGTCGTTCGCGACCGCGCCGTCCGGGGCGCCGAGGACCCCTTCGAGGTGCTCCATCGCCTGGGAGTGGAACTGGCGCAACGAGACCATCGGGGCGGACCCGGACGATAGGTCGATGAGGCGGCGGCCGGCCTCGCCGAGGACGACCGCGTGGTCGGCGATCCGCTCGAGGCTGCGGCCCACGGTCCAGAAGCCGAGCAGCTCGGGCCGGTGCTCCCCCGAGCCGATACGCACCGCGACCAGGCGCTGGAGGTACCATGCCTCGCGATCGATCTCGTCATCCCGTCGCTCCCACGCCTCGTCCTCGCCGAACGGCAGGCGCGTCCAGGAGTCCACGGCTTCCCGGTGAAAATCCACCACGAGCCGTCCCATCCGCGCGACGCGTTGTTCGAGGGGGATCGGGTTCTGGTACGCGACGTCGTGCAGACGGAGGAGGTTCCCCTCGTCGGAGACGACCTCGGGTTGTCGGGTGCGCCGGCAGAACGTCCGGACGACCTCCCGCGTCGGCGGTCGCAGGCTGGGGCGCTCGCGGATCACGAACTCGCGCGCCCCGCCGAGGTAGGCGCCGAGTAAGCGGCGGAAGAGATGCTCGGGAAGCTCGCCGCGGCTCGCGACCACGACCGCGGTCGAGTGCTCGGAGGGGGATTCGGGCGTTCCCGCCGCGCGGAGGCGACGGGGCGGAGCCACGGCGAGAAAGCCCCGACGGGGGGTCAGCTCCCCGACCGGGGGTGGGCTCGTTCGAGAGGGCGGTCCCACGTCGGACCGACGACGGGTCGCGGGAGGCCGCTCGCCTCCCTTGGGATCGGTTTCGCGTTGCGTCATCGGCCGGCTCGAGGGCGAGCGCAACATATATAGAATATCCCTTTAGACTATAGTTTGAACTATAGCCTCCCTACCGGCGGGCGGCGCGGGTCGAGCTCAGGAGCGTGACTGCCCCGCCTCGCCGGCGGGTGCGGGGCGCGGAGCGGGGCCCCGTCTCCGTTCGATCGTCTCGGAGATCCTGACGTTCACGTCGGCGAGGACCGGGTCCCGGTCCTCGGGACGGCGGACCATGATCGTGAGGACGAGGTCCGTCGACTGCGTCGAGCGAGACTTCACCGTGAAGACCGGCGGGTAGCGTCGATCGAGCCGCAGGCGCAGGTGGGCGAGCGACTTCATCATCTCGCTCTCGAACGCGGGGAGATCGACCGAACCGGCGAGGGTGATGGGGATCGTCAGCTCCTTCCACGCCTGCGGGGTCAGGTTCACGACGGACGATCGCAGGAAGATCGAGTTGGGGAGCGCGACCAGGTGGTCGTCCTCCGAGAGGAGGACGGTGCTCATCGCGTTGATCTCGATGACCCGGCCGGATTGATCCCCGACCCGGACCGTGTCGCCGATCTTGAACGGGGTGTAGAGGTCCGAGAAGTATTTCGCGCCGAAGTTCTCCAGCGGTTGGCGCAGCGCCACGATCGCCGCCAGGCCCAGGAGGAAGAGGACGAGCAGGAGCGCGCTGATCCCGATCCCGAGCTCCTGGATCGCGAAGATGATCCCGATCAGCCAGATGATGACGACCGCGACGCGCTGCGCGGCCGTGGTCACCTGCGGGTTGCTGCGTCGCATCAGCCCACCGATGATGAGACTCACAACGTACGCGACGAGCCACGTCGCGGCGAGGATCACCGCGACGTAGATCAGCACGAGGAACGGAGCGAGATTGATCATCGCTTCACGCCTCCACCGCCCGGCCGACGAGGCGGGCTTCCGCCCGGGCCGCCGCGTCGAGCGAGCAGTCGCGCGCCGTCGCGAAGCCGGCCGTGGTGAGGCGGCGCACGAGGTCTCCGCGCATCGAGAGCACACGCCGCATCTGCCGTGCGAGTGACGAGGGGTCGTCGGGGTCGAAGAGGAGTCCGTTCTCCCCGTCCCGGATCAGCTCGGCGATCCCGGCGCGATCGGTGACGAGCGCCGGACGCCGGTGCAGCCAGCTCTCGACGACGACGAGACCGAACCCCTCGAACGTCGACGGAAGGATGGTGAACGCCGAGCGCGCGTAAAGGCCATCGAGTTCCTCCTGGGTCACGTGACCGGTCAGTACGACCCGGTCGCGCACTCCGAGCTCGACGGCCGTGGCCTCCAGGAGGGCCCTCCAGCGGCCCGATTTTGACAGGCCGAGCCCGCCGCTCGAACCGGAGAAGCTACCGTTGCCCGCCAGGACGAGCTTCAGATTCGGGTAGCGGGGGGCGAGCTGCGCGAGGGCTTGGATCGCCTTGTCCTGGCCCTTCGCGGGGTCCATACGCGCCACGACGAGTGCCATGACGTCCTCCGGGGCGATCGCCTTCGCCTCGGCCGTGCGCTCGACGTCCTCGACCGAGGGCTCGCGGAACTCTGACGGGTCAACGAAGGGGTACAGCCGCACGATGCGGCCCTTGTGGCCGAACTTCTGGAGCGCCGACTTGTAGGCGTCCGTGCTCACGATCACGACGTCGTACGCCTTCAGATACGTCGTGAA
>Ga0187781_10004006_pt1 | contig 11005 bp, 12 predicted proteins | sample 0715_SJ02_MP02_2_FD_132447 | JGI IMG/M metagenome (GOLD analysis project Ga0187781, IMG submission 132447) | Tropical peat soil microbial communities from peatlands in Department of Meta, Colombia - 0715_SJ02_MP02_20_MG | ecosystem: Environmental > Terrestrial > Soil > Wetlands > Peat | place...
CAGAGGACAGAGGACAGAGGACAGAAGGCCTTTCCGTCATCTGTCCTCAGGAACCCCTAGCAGCGCCGTGATTCGCTTCACGACGCTCTCCTCGAATTCATGGATCTCGCCGTCGACATAGGCCATCTCCCACAGCATCGCGACGACTTGGCGACGCTGCTCGAGATCGAGCGCCCGCTTCAGGATGCTCGTGAACTGGCTAAGGTCGACCGAATCGTGCTCGCTCTCGGCGGCATGGCGGATCAGCGCCTTGGCCTCGCTTCGGGTGAGACCGAAGCGCGCTTCGACGATGATCTGCAGGCGCTCGCGCTCGGTCGCGTCGAATTCGCCGTCGATCTCGGCCAGATGCACCAGCAGCGCCGCGGCGGCGAGCCGGAAATCATTCGCCTCGAAGCTCCTGGCGGGCGAAGCCTCGGCGGCGAGGTCGGACAGAAATTTTCTGAGCTTGTCGAACATCAAGCGTTCCCCGCGCCGCGCGTCGGCCGGCGTCGTCATTCGCGGACTTACGCGAAAGGGGAGCCTCCCTCAAGCTTGGCGCAAAAAAAGCCCGGCACGCGCGCGCCGGGCGGTAGGGAGCCGTGACCCATCGAAAGGCGGGAGGAACCTAGGAAGTCACAACATGGCTAACATAGCGCGATTCGTTCAAATCTTCCTGCGCTTAAATCGTTGAGACCTTCATGATTTTGCCGCAGTTGGCGAGACACGGCCGCCAAGCCGAAGCCACTGAAGTTATAATATCATATCTATCAATGCGTTATGAAATGACGCCGGTGACGCAATTTTCTGTGATCAATTTGTCACACCGCTTGAAAAACGTCGTCACGGACGCTTGGCGGCGGCAAGGCTCAAGGCGTCAGCACGATCGCGCCGCTCGTTTGACGCGATTCGAGCGCGGCGTGGACCTTGGCCGCTTCCTCTAGCGGGAATCGCTGCGGCCGATCGATGCTGATGAACCGGCGCCGGACGGCGTCGATGACGTCCGCTGTCATGTCCTCATAGACGCGGCGATCGGCGATATGAGTGAAGAGCGAGGGCCGCGTGACGTAGAGCGAGCCCTTTTGCGCCAAGAGCCCCAGATCGAACGCCTTGATCGGCCCCGAGGCCGAGCCGAAGCTCACGAACATGCCAAACGGCGCGAGACAATCCAGCGACGCCGGAAAGGTTGCGGCGCCCACCCCGTCATAGACGACCTCGCACAGGCGGCCTCGCGTGATCTCGCGCACGCGAGCGGCGAAATCCTCGTCGCGATACAAGATCACGTGAGCGGCCCCAGCCCTGCGGGCGATATCGGCCTTCTCGCGCCCGCCGGCTGTCGCGATGACCGTAGCGCCGAGCGCGCTCGCCCAGCCGCAAAGCAGCTGGCCGACGCCCCCTGCCCCCGCATGAACCAAGACCGTCTGGCCCTGCTGCACCTTGAAGGTTCGCCGCAGCAGATATTGCGCGGTCAGGCCCTTGAGCATCATCGTCGCTCCGGCCTCGTAAGAAAAATCGTCCGGGAGGCGGATCAGCGAAGCGGCGGGGATGTTGCGGGCCTCCGCGTAGCCGCCGATCGGCCCAACATAGGCCACGCGGTCTCCCGGCTTGACCTTGGTGACGCCTTCGCCGACGGCCGAAACCTCGCCCGCGCCCTCATGGCCGACGATCAGGGGGAAGTCCGCCGGATAGTCGCCGCGGCGCCGATAGATGTCGATGAAGTTGACGCCGATCGCATGCTGGCGGATCTGCGCCTCGCCCAGACCGGGCGGCGCGAGCGGGGCCTCCTGGAGCTTTAGTGCGTCGGGGCCGCCCGGCGCTTGCGCGATAATGACTCTAACCATGGACGTCTCGCTCCTTGAATGCCTTAAAGCGGCAAAAGCGCGCGCCGCCGCCCCGGCGCTCGCGCTTTCCGCGCGCGGCGGCTATATAGTCTTGGGAGCGAGTTTATCCAACAGGCGGAGGGCCGATGCGGAACAAGGCGCAGATACTCGTCGCGGGCGCGGGCTCGACCGGCATTGCCGCGGCGCTCGCCTTCTCGCGCGCGGGCTTTCGCGTGACGCTCGCCGGCCGCTCGCCGCCGCCTCTGCCCGGCCGCACCGTCGCGCTGTTCGAGGCCTCGCTACGCTTCCTCGCCAACATCGGCGCGCTCGAGAAGATCAAGGAGAGAGCCTGCCCGATCGAGGCGATCACGATGATCGACGACACCGGACAGCTGCTGCCGACGCCCGATCTCAAGCTTTGCGCCGAGGAGATCGGCCTCAAGGCGCTCGGCCTCAACGTCACCAACGACGATCTCGTCGCCGTGCTGCTCAAGATGATCGGCGAGCGTCACGATTTCGAGATCATCGACGCCGATATCGCCGACTACGCCTTCGACGGCGCCGGCGCCGTGGCGAAGCTCGCGGACGGGCGCGGCATCGAGGCGGATTTCGTGATCGCCGCGGACGGGCGCCAGAGCCGCGCGCGCGACGTCGCCGGCATCGACACCAAGCAGTGGAGCTATCCGCAGGTCGCGCTGACCGCGATCCTCTCGCATGAGGACCGGCACGAGAATATTTCCGTCGAGTTTCACACCCGCTCCGGCCCGTTCACCTTGGTGCCGCTGCCCGCGACCGAGAGCGCGCCGCACCGATCGAGCCTCGTCTGGCTCATGAGCCTCGCCGACGCGAGCCGGCGCCTCGCGAAGCCGCGCGAGGAGCTGGAGTTCGAGCTCGAGGACCGGTCGCACGGGCGCTTCGGCGCCATGAAGATCGAGGGCGAGATCGGACAGTTCCGCATGGGCGGGATGCAGGTGTCGCGTCATGCGCAGGGGCGCGTCGCGCTCGTCGGCGAGACCTGCCACGTCTTCCCGCCGATCGGAGCGCAGGGCTTAAACTTAAGCCTGCGCGACGTGGCCGATCTCGAGGACTGTCTCGCGAGCGTCGACCTGCGCAATCCACGCGAACTCAGCCATGCGCTCGCGCGCTACGACCGCCACCGGCGCGCCGACATCGGCTTTCGCACGCTCGGCGTCGATATTCTCAACCGCTCGCTGATATTGCCTTATCTGCCGGTGGACTTCTTGCGCGGCGCGGGCTTCGTGGCCATGAGCCTGCTCGGGCCGCTGCGGCGCGCCGTGATGCGCGAGGGGGTGACCCCGCATCTTCTGCTGCCGCGCCTGATGCGCGCCTAAGCGCACAAAAAAGCTCCGCGCGAGCGAGGCGCGGAGCGGCCGAAGAGCGGCAGTTCCAAGAGCTAACACGGAGCTAGAAGAAGCCTAACCCAAACGTCCCGTGCGGGACGAGAACGACACGCTTGTACGCCACGCTTAAGCAACGCAAACTCAATCGGACACGGCGCCCATCGCGCCGCCCGCGAGGCCGCAGACGCCGACGCCAAACAGAACGGCGCCCGCGGCAAGCAGGATGCGGCCGATCGCAGCGCCGATCACGGCGCCGCCGACGCCGCCGACGATCTTGCCCGTGTACTTTTCTTTCTTTTCGGACGCGGCCTTGTTGATGTTATCGGTCTTGCGACCATTCGGCTCCCGCCGCATCGGCATGCTTCTCTAACGGAAGTTTATGTATTAATTTTGAGGATATCGTGAAACTACGAGATATGGCTTGTGCAGCTTCTGTGATGTTTGCTTGAAAGTTCTATTACGCTCCCATGTCGTCGCCGGCGCTGAAATAAAACTGCCATCAACTCTTCACATGCTCTCCCCGCCCCGGACGCGCTCGCGCCGACGCGCCCCCTTGCATCTCGTCGGCTGAGGACCGATCTTTCCGGCAAGCGAAACCACTCCGGGAGTTCTCGCGTGCAGATGACGCTGACGGTCTCCGAACGGCGCCTTTGCGCTAGCGACGAAGCCGCGCTCGAAGCCGCGGTCGCGGCGCTCGAGCGCACAAGCTTCGCGCAGCGGCTCACAAAGGTCCTCGGCAAGCGCGTGGCGCTGGGGGGCCGACTGCTGCCCGAGAAGCTCCAGCGCGCCGCGACGCTCGCGACGCATCGCGCGCTGCACGGCGCCTTGCGCGTCGCGCTCGACAGCCTTAAGGGCAAGGAAATCAAGGACACGCGACTGCGGCACCGGCAGCTCGCCATGGCGACGGGCGCGCTCGGCGGCGCCATGGGCCTTCCGGCTCTGCCCCTCGAGCTCGTGGTCTCGACGACGATCATGCTGCGCGCGATCGCCGACGTGGCCCGCGCCGAAGGCGAGAACCTCGCAAATCCCGAAGCCGCCGTCGCCTGTCTCGAAGTGTTCGCTCTCGGCGGTCACGGCGAGGACGGCCGGATCATCGACGGCGGCTATATCGCGTTGCGCGGCGCGCTCGCGAAGTCCGTTTCCGACGCCGCAAGCTATCTCGCCCGCGGCGGCGCCGCCATGGAGTCGGCGCCTGCGCTCGCGCGCTTCGTCGCGGCGATTTCGTCGCGCTTCGGCGTCGTCGTCTCGCAGAAGACGGCGGCGCAGGCGGCGCCGCTCATAGGCGCGGCGAGCGGCGCGCTCGTCAATCTCGCCTTCACAGAGCATTTTCAGACGCTGGCGCGCGGACATTTCACGGTGCGCAGGCTCGAGCGCGCGTATGGCGTGCACGAAGTCCGCGCTGAATATGCCCGCATCGCCAGGGCTGCGGGCTACTGGCCGGCCGCGGAGAGCGAGTAGATGCGACAGGTTTTCATCACCCGAAGGGGAGGCCCCGAGGTTTTAGAACTGCGGGAGGCGCCCGACTCGCTTCCGACGCGCGGCGCAGCGCGCATTCGCGTGAAGGCGGCGGGCGTGAACTTCGCGGACACGCTGGCGCGCAAGGGGCTCTATCCGGACGCGCCGAAGCTCCCTGCGGTGGTCGGCTATGAGGTTTCGGGCGTCGTCGACGCTGTAGGGCCTGAGACGCCGCAGGAGTGGCTCGGCAGGGAGGTCGTCGCGTTGACGCGCTTTGGCGGCTACGCTGACACGGTCGTCGCGCCCATCGGGCAAGTTTTCGCGAAGCCCGTAAACCTCACCCATGCCGAAGCCGCCGCAATCCCGGTCAATTATCTCACGGCTTGGCAGCTTATGGTCGTCATGGGCGCCCTTGCGCCGGGCGACGCCGTCCTGATCCACAACGCTGGCGGCGGCGTCGGGCTGGCTGCGATCGACATCGGCCTGCGCTTCGGCGCCCGGCTGATCGGGACGGCGAGCGCAGGCAAGCACGAATTCCTGAAGACGCGCGGCCTCGATGACGCGATCGACTACACGCACACCGATTGGCTGCCGGAGGTCATGCGTCTGACCAACGGGCGCGGCGTGGAGCTCGTTCTCGATCCTTTGGGCGGCGGCCATTGGCGCAAGAGCTACAAGGCCCTGCGACCGACCGGCCGTCTCGGCGTGTTCGGCGCCTCGACCGTCGCGGCCTCGCGCCTGCCATGGCCGCTCAATCTGGCGGCGGTGGCCGCGGTCATGCCGTGGTTCCATCCGCTGTCGCTGATGGACGCCAACCGCGGCGTCTTCGGCGTGAACCTCGGCCATCTGTGGGAGGAAGGCCCACGGGTCCGCGCCTGGGGCGACCTGCTGCTCGCCGGCGTGACGGAAGGCTGGGCTCGCCCACACGTGGACCGGACGTTTCCGCTTGCGGCGGCCGGCGAGGCGCACGCCCACATCGAGGCGCGGCGCAACATAGGCAAGGTGGTGCTCGAGACGTGAAGCTCGGGTCTTGAAAGGCGCGCTGCGGCGGGACCGGCGTTGCAAAGGCGCCGCGTTGTTCTCATAGGATGGTGATCCGGCTCTTTCCGGAAGATTTCGACTTATAGAGATTGGCGTCGGCGCGCTCGAAAAGCGTCTCGGGCGATTCCTGCGGCGAAAGGCTGGCTACGCCAACGGAAATTGTGATCAGGCCGGAGACCGCCGCATTGTTCACGGTCCATTTTTTTTGCTCGAGAAGCGACTGCATGCGTTCAGCGACCAGCTTAGCCTCCGCAACCGAAGCGCCAGGAAGAATGATCGCGAATTCGTCGCCGCCGTAACGCGCTGCGATGTCGTCTCGACGGACTGAGCCTTGAATCAAGGCGCCAATCTTTTTCAAAACTTCGTTGCCCACAAGATGACCGTAGGTGTCATTGATCGGCTTGAAATTATCTACATCGATGAGCATAAGGCAAAGTGGACGCTCCGCGCGCGCAGCAGCCTTAACCAGCCTATCAAAAGCCTCATCGAAATAGCTCCGGCTATAAAGCGAGGTTAGAGCGTCCTGGTCGCCTGCCTTGCGGGCGCTATCAAGATCCACTGTCAGCTTTTGTATTTTCTCCTGCGATTCCTCGAGGCGCTGCCCTAGGTTGTTGGTCGACTGAATCAATTTATTATTGTCGTCGATTAATAATCCTACGATTTCACGGATTTCAGTCGGCCCAAGCGGTTTGGCCAATCGTTCATTCATGGCCGTAAGTTGACTAGCGTATGCGTGATTCTTGCTCATATAGCGACGTATCATGCTTGATATAATTTGCAGCTCCCTGTTGACTTCGCTAGCCCGCGGCGTCGGTTCACTCGCCGTCGCCGTCGCCGTCGCCGTCGTTGTCGCCACGCCGGCTTTGCGGTCGGTCTTGACCAGGAAAAATAATGTGGCGATCCCCGCTCCCAGGAAGAACGCGGCCAGGGCGGCGATGTTCGCTTCTCCCAAAGACGCAGAAAAGTGCAGCGGCATGTCCTCTCCGGTGCTTCTTTTACGGCTAAAGCCGAGCGGAGCCTATATGCGCCGGCTTCGGGTTTTCGCCAAGCCGGCCGCCTTCTTGCAGCAGCGCCGGCGTCGGCCGATGGGCTCACGAGAACGCCTTTGGCGCCATTCGGCCAGCGTTCAAGGCTTCAGGCGGAGGCCTCATTTGGCTTGCTCCTTCGCCTTCTCGAAGAGCGAAAGGCGCCCAAAACGGCGCTTCGCGCTGAAAGCGCGATCGCTGCTCGCCACCAAATTCAAGAGAATTTCGCGACAGGCGGAGTCGCCGAAGAAATCAGGCGACTCCCGGCTTTTGGCCTCTTCCCCGCGCCGACGGCGAGGGATGGCGGCGCGCTATTGCGCCGCTTGCTTCGCCTTTGCAGCTTTCGCGCCGCCCTTCTTGGCTGCAGCGGGCGCTCTCGTCACTTTCCGACCGAGCCCAAGGGATTTCGCCAGGCTCGATCGTTGCTCGGCGTAGTTTGGCGCGACGATCGGGTGATCCTTCTTGAGGTTGAAGGCCTCGCGATATTGTTCTGGCGTCAAGCCATGCTCGGCGTTCAAGTGGCGCTTCAGCGACTTGAACTTTTTGCCGCAGCACAGGCACACGACGGCGTCCGGCGTCACCGATTTTCTGACCGCGACGGCCGGTTCCCATTTCTTTTCTTCCGACGCAGAGGCCGCAGGACCAGAGGAGCCTTCTCCGCCGTAGAAGGCCTTTTTCACGGTTTGGATTACGCTGGGCAGGTCGGCGGCCGCGACGGTATTGTTGGAGAGGTAGGAGGACAATATTTGCGCGACGAGCGCTTGGTTGTCGGCGTCTGACATGTCGGTTTCCTCAGTGAGAGCGTGCGATTCGATATTTTTCTATATTTGCGAAAAAAGCAAACGCGGCGGGGAGGAAATGGGAGGTTTTCCCAAGAAAGGTCCGCTGCCGGGTCAGGACTGGAGGCCCGAGCGACTTGTCGCAAGGCCTTTCTCGTCGATCAGCTTCCGAGGCGTCATATTAAAGGGTTCGGACGCCGCGATTGTCCTGCGATCGAGAGCAAATGGAGGCGTTTCGATGCGGCGGCCATCTCGGTTCGCGTCCTTGGCCCTGATCGCCCCTTGCGGCGCTCCGACGGCGTCGGCGGAAGCGGCGAAGGGGCAAGGCGGACCCGATCGAAGCGTTCGGGACTTCGGGGCCTCATCTGGTTGGGCCGACGTTCAGGGTGGGCACCACATTCTTGGCGCCGGACTTGCCATTGTAATTTGCGGGAGCGGTCGCATCGAGCGTGGCGAGAACCAGAAACGTGAACTGCGGTTCGCTGCCCTGCTTTACCAGAACGCTATAGCCGTCCGATGATCCTACGCTGACGAAACCATCTGGAATACTTTCGCCGAAACCAATTATTCTGATCCAGTCGACAGTTTTGGTGCCGTCTTTCTCGCCAGCCCTGAGTTTGTAGTTCAGGAGAAGCTGATGCGAATTCCCATCGATCGTTCCCACCTTGTCAGTTTTTCCGCCATCAGTACTAAACGGTTTCCCAAACTCTCCAGAAGAGAAACTGCCTGTGTCGCATACTATACAGCCAGGCTGACGCATATAGGCCGGATCCGGATTCTCGATAGCCATATATCCGGTCTTTTTGTTGTCCTTATAATAGCCACAAACTTTATGACCACTATCGAACGACTTTATGTATACGGGCTTGCCATCCTTCTTGCCACCCCCCGCACCAAAGTCGCCGGTTGGTATATCCTTAGATTGTGCGAGAAGCTTTATTAAAGTTGACGTATCCGATGAGCTTCCTGTTGTATCACCAGAGTTTTGTTTTTCTGGCACCGGATAATCGCATAGGAGGTCGTCATGGCTTGCCAGCCCAGCAGCATATTTATACAGCAAGGCAAGCCGGCGCAGAGTGTCCGCGTCGGTCATGGGCTGAACCGAGTGGCTCTGGTTCGATTGATTGTTTACGGACAGGCCGGCGCTTGGCGCATTCAGGACGCTGGTGTATGTTCCATTCAGGGTCGATCCGGAAACATTTGACGCCAACGTATTTGTAATATTTGCGGCCAGGGGGTAAGAAATACTTGGATTGACTACATTCGTTGTCGATATGTTTGTTGAAGTCAGAGACGCATATGAAGCTATCGCAAACTTATCATTGTGAAATTTTACAACATTGTCGATGAACTGCTGCTTTATCAAATGGTCATACGACGACGCAATATCGAGCGTGTTGTAATTCAGCTGGGAGCTGGCGCAGCCGGAAATCAAGCCGAACAGCGCCAGGCAATAAAGGAGCTTACGCATTGGGACTCCGATCAAGGCGACGAACGCTTCGCAGAGCCCCGGGACGAAATGCGATGATTCCGCACCTGCGTTCGAGCGCAGCGAGACTCTCGCGCGGCGCGATAGCTCGAGCCGCGACGGGATCGTTCCATTTCTCAGAACCGTCACCGGCGCAATAGCGTCGAACGCAGCGGCGACATTTTTTCGGCGATCGTTGCAATTCCGCAACAGTCGCCGACGCTCGATAATCCGCTTCGAGACAGCCCTGCGCCCCGCCGAATCCTGGCTCTAGCCAACGCGGGCCGCAGGGAATAAAGACGCAAGGATGACGGCCCCCGCGCTCGCGGCTTTCAGCCCGGCCGGCGAGCGCTTTCATGCGACAAGGCGCGCCCATGTTCACAGGCATCATCACCGACGTCGGGGAGATCGTCGCGATCGAGGAGCGCGGCGAGCTGCGCCGGCTGCGCATCGCCTGCGCTTATGATTTCGAGAGCATCGCGACGGGCGCCTCGATCGCCTGCTCCGGCGCCTGCCTCACGGTCGTCGCGAAAGCCGCGAACGGCCGCACCGAATTCGAGATCGACGCCGCCGCCGAGACGCTCGCGCGCACGACCGTCGCCGCCTGGCGCATCGGCGATCGCATCAATCTGGAGCGCGCGCTGAAGATCGGCGACGAGCTCGGCGGCCACATCGTGACCGGCCACGTCGACGGAATCGCGCAGATCGTCTCGCGCGAGAAGTTCGACGGCATGGCGCGCTTTGCGATCGAGGCGCCCGAGGCGCTTGCGCGCTTCATCGCGCCGAAGGGCTCGGTCACGCTGGATGGCGTCTCGCTCACCGTCAACGAGGTCGAGGCGAACCGCTTCGGCGTGCTGATCATCCCGCACACGCTCGCGGTGACGACGCTGGGCTTGCGCCAGCCCGGTGATCTCTTGAACATCGAGGTCGACCTGATGGCGCGCTATGCCGCGCGGCTGGCGCAGTTTCCGGCGAGCTGAACACTCTTCGATCAGAAACAATGAGATTGGAACTCCTCATGCGGGCGCGCGCTTTCTATATGTGTTTGACCGCTTTGCTTTCCGCGATCGGCTCGGCCCGCGGCCAGACTGAGCCGGTGTGCCTTGTCCAATGCGGTGAAAAACAAGCGGAGTCGGAGTGTCTCGCCGCAGCGGGCAGAGTGGCCGAACGCAAAGGGGATACGCTCACCCTCGGCTTTGCTGATGGGAAGAAGGCGACGTTGAAAAGCAACGAAAAGGCCTGCGCGCGCGATGACGCGGACCATTGCGCCAAATATGTTCTTACAGCCTATTTGTGCGAGCCTAAGCTAATATTCGTTGAGGCACGGGGCTACGAAAGCCGTCATTACGTTGTCTACAGCCAAACAACAGGCGCAAAAGTCGATATTCAGGGAGATCCGAAGTTCTCTCCCGATCACAGAAGAATAATTGTTGCGGAAGAAGGAAGTGGCGATCAGGCGTTCGTAATCTGGAACCTTTCCAAAGACCCCGTTCAGAAAGAATATTACCATGATTTCTACGCGGACGAAAGCGAGGTCGAGCAAGGAACGTGGCAGTTGGTCGGATGGATGGACAGTGAACGACTGAAATTTCGATACGAAGGACAGGCAGACCAGCAAATCGTTTGGGGACGCAAGCCGAGGTACGCCGCTGGCGATTATTATCTCCGATTTCTCGACGGCAAGTGGAGCCTGAGCGGGAAGCCGAAGTGAGCAGCGCGCGGTTGACGCCTCGACCGCAACAAAACTCATGCTATCAAATCCACCAGCAAAGGAGCGGAGCATGGATCAGGTGCTCATTCGCAACGCGCCCGATGAAACCATCGAGACCTACAAGAAGCGCGCCAAGGCGAAAAGGCGCTCGCTGGAAGCCGAACCACGGGAGCTTTTGGAGGCGGGCAAGTCGTTCACGCCTCAGGACCGTTCGGCCGCAGCGCGCAGCATCCGCGACCGAACCAAAGACCACAGCCTTTCCCTTTCACTCGATGAAGTTCGCGAGGGCCTCGAATGAGCGGTCCTATGGTCGGCCTAAAAATCGCTGGCGATTCCCTTCCGCTCCCAATCGCCATAGCGCGTGGGCTC
>Ga0187781_10004007_pt1 | contig 11003 bp, 7 predicted proteins | sample 0715_SJ02_MP02_2_FD_132447 | JGI IMG/M metagenome (GOLD analysis project Ga0187781, IMG submission 132447) | Tropical peat soil microbial communities from peatlands in Department of Meta, Colombia - 0715_SJ02_MP02_20_MG | ecosystem: Environmental > Terrestrial > Soil > Wetlands > Peat | place...
CCTGGGCGCGGGCGAAGCGGGCAACTTTCCTGCCGCCATCAAAGCCGTGGCCGAATGGTTCCCGAAAAGGGAACGCGCCCTGGCCACCGGCCTCTTCAACGCCGGGCCCACCGTGGGCGCCGTCATCGCTCCCCCGCTCGTCGTTTGGGTGACACTGCGCTGGGGCTGGCGAGAGGCCTTCATCCTAACCGGGGCTTTGGGATTTCTCTGGCTGGTCTTTTGGCTGGCTCTTTATCGCCTCCCGCATCAGCATCCCTGGATTGCTCACGGCGAATTGGCGCTCATCGAGGATCGCCAGGGCGAACCGGATGCTGCCACAGGCGCTCGCATTCCCTGGCAGAAGATCCTCGCTTACCGGCAGGCGCGGGGTTTCGTCCTCGCGAAGTTCATGACCGATCCCATCTGGTGGTTTTACATTTTCTGGCTGCCTTCCTACCTCAAACAAAGCCGCGGCCTGACCCTCAAGGAAATCGGCCTCTTCGCCTGGATTCCCTTTCTGGTTTCCGGCGTGGGAAGCGTGGCGGGCGGCTGGCTTTCGGGTTTCTTCCTCGAGCGCGGCTGGCCGGTGAGCCGGGCGCGCAAGGCCGCCATGGCCATCTGCGCGTTCTGCATGCCCTCCGGTATCGCGGCCGTCTTCGCGCCCGATATCCGCTGGGCGCTGGCCTTCATTTCGCTTTCCCTGGCCGCCCACCAGGGATGGTCGGCGAACGTCTACACGCTCGCCTCGGACATGTTCCCCAAACGCGACGTCGGCTCGGTGACGGGTCTGGGAGGAACCGGCGGCGCCGTGGGCGGCATGATCCTCTCGCTGGTTGCCGGCTACACCCTTCAGTGGTTTCATACGTACGTGCCGCTCTTCCTCATCGCCGGCGTCATGCACCCGCTCGCCATGGGCCTTGTGCATTGGAGGATCCCCAGGATCGAGCCGGTCGCCAAACGGGAAATTTGATGAAGGATAGTACTATATAATTAGTATATCGCCCCCATCGGTATCTTGGAGCCTCAGTCCAGCGCTGCGTAGGGCCCGCTTCCCCGGTGGCTGAGGCTCTTTAGCGGAGATTCGTGAAGCCTATTCGTTCACCACCAAGAGCACGGAGGAACCAAGGAGATTGCCGGAGAGGCTTGCCATGGACCGCCGGCGGTCGCCGTTTCCGACGATGGTGGATTCAGTGCGTAGCGGGCAGCGCTCCAAACAACGCAAGCGGAATCGCGTTCCCTTCGGCAACATCTCCTGCGTCGTTTGGGTGCAGATGGTCACCGCTGTCGTACGCCGGCAGTATTCGGGTCGGCTGGGCGGGGTCCTGTACCGCTGCGTCGAAATCGATGATTCCATCGAATTCGCCACTGCTGCGGATCCAGGCGTTGACCGCCTGCCGGGTCTTCTCATGTTCCGGAGTATAAAACCGGTCGAAGAAAGGTTGGCGGAAGATTGCGTTCCCGAAGGGTGGGATGGTTGTTCCAATGGCTCGAATTCCGTGTTGGTGGGCGCGCGCGATAAGCTGTCGATTGCCCGCGATTACATCTTGCGCAGTGACCGATTCCGTTGCGGGTACGAACGCGCCCGGGAAAAGAATGTCGTTCACGCCCAGAGCCAGGATAACGTACTTGACGCCTGCTTGAGCCAGCACGTCGCGTTCGAAGCGCGCCACGCCGGCCTCTCCCAGAAGCGGCCCGACTTGCGCAAAGAATGCCCCAAGTGGGGGCGGACCGCCCTGCTGGCGGGGGCGCCCGCTGTCCGTCAACAGGCGATTGCCGATGATGCCTTCATTCAGAACACCCAGCTCCGCGCCTCCGTTCTTCTGCAACCTCTCCGCCAACACGTCTGGCCAGCGCCGGTTGGCGTCTTGTGTGGAACCGTCCCCGTCGGTTAGCGACGATCCCAGCGCCACGATCGTGGCTCCGCCGGGCGAAGCCACCACATCAACGCCGGTCAGGAAAGGCCAGGAATCGATCTTGTCTGAGATCGGGAAACTCGCCTCGGCTGCGTGGTTGCCGGTTGCGACATAACTCGTCTGCAGTGCCAGGGCATGATCGGTGGTTGCCGACGCGGGACCGGGAAGAAAGAAGCTGACCGCCAGATCCGACAAAGCAGGGACGGCCATCTCAACGGGATCGCTTACCACCATCGATCGGGCAGGTATGGTTGTGGATGCGCGTTGGCGAAAGGTCAGAGTCCGGTCGGAGCCAGGATCGATGCTGGCCCCGTCGGCGCGCCTGGCAATATGCGCACCTTCGATCACCAAGGGCTGGTCGCCAAAAGTATTGGAGATCCTGATCCGGACAGACCTTCCGCCCGCGCTGGTGTGCACAATCAAGCGTAGAGTTTGATTGCGGAACATCTGCGGTTGACCAGGTGCGGAAGGCTGCGCGGCGGTCGCCCAGGTCCCGATCCAATGCCGCGAGTCGCTGTCCTTGGCGCTACTCGACGCCGCACCCGCGCGATTGATTCCAGCGAGGAGGAGCAGCGCTGTGATGCCAACCAGCGAGCAAATCCTTCGCCGTATACGCGTACGCTTAGCCTGCGGATTTCGGTAGGTTTCATTCTTCATTGGCAACCTCGGCGAACATCGTACCTCCGACAACTTCAACCGTCGCAGTTTAGACATGAGTTGATCTCACGTGAATGGTCATTTCGCTATTCCTTGTTCCCTGTTCCCGTTCTTCCCGGGCGATCCATCGACCCTTTCAGGGTCGGGCTTGGGGCGTGCACGGTTCCGGCGGCGCTGCCCCCGGCTACTTTATAAATCCCCTGGGGGATTCCAACCCTAATCCCTATTCCCTGCCTTTCCCGCCCACCGTTTCCACGTCTCGCCGTCGGACAGCATCTTGATGAAGAGGCCGCCGACCACGGAGCGCGCCTGGAATCCCACCTGGGTGCCGTCGGTGGTCCAGTACCAGTCAGTGAGCGGGACGCGGCTGGGCGATTGGTTGGCCCAGTCATAAATGGGCGAGATGAGGCGTTCCCAATCGGCGGGCGACTCCGCCAGGGTAGCGGTCCAGAATTCCCAGTCGAGCTTGGTGTAGTCCTGGCGATTGTCGAGGGAGAGGCCGAAGCGGCCCTTGTTCTGATAGTAGGCGATCTCCTTTTGCGCCACCTGTGCTGGGAAGAGGTGATATCCCAGAATAGTGTCCCACACCAGGTTGTACTTCTGGCTCCAGGTGCCGGGCTTGTCGAAGGCCAGGCGGTAATGGTCTCCGTCATCGGCGAGCGCCACCCACCGCCCGGCGAATTCTTGCGCGGTCTGGTGGTAGAGTTCGTGGTCAGCGTTTTTGCCGAGCATGCCCGCCAGTTCCGCGTAAGCCTCGAGCGCCTCGATGGCCTTGAGCGAGAGATTGGCGTTGTGCGCCAGGTGCCCGGCGAAGTCGTCAGTGCAAAGCTGGTTGGCGGGATCGAGTCCTTTCTCCTTCAGGTACTCTGTCCACTTCTCGAGCAGCGGCCAATACTTTTCCGCGAAGCCTGCTCCGCCCTCCGCCTTGGCGATCGCCGCCACCATCAAGAGCATGTTGCCGGATTCCTCGACCGGCATCTGGTCTGCCTCGGATTTCTCTCCGCCGCCGTAGACCTGGCCGTTGGCCAGCGGATAGGTGCCCAGATCGTGCGGCGCAAAGGGGAAGGACCAGCGGGGGGATTGCGCGTACTCGAAGAGCGGCGCGAGGGAAGCCTCGAGCAATTTCGGATTGAGCAGCAAGAGAATGGGTGAGGCAGGATAGATCACATCGACGGTCCCAATGCAACCGTTACTGAAATTCTCCTTGGGCAGGAAGAACGGCTCGCCGCCCGGCCCCTCCGCCAGGATTTGCGCGGCCAGCGCCTGCCGGTAAGCCAAGGCCGCAAGGCGTGCGTATTTCTCGCCTCCCACCCGCGTGAGGTCTGCGGTGAGCTCGGCATCGAATGCCTCGCAGCGCTTCACAAGAAAAGCATAGTTGCGCTCCGCGTCGCTCAGCAATTCGCCGACCGTGGCATGCTTGCGCCGCCAATAGGGGAGCAGGCGCTTGTGGAAGTATTCGATGGCGTAGATCTCGTCGTAAGCGAGAATCAGGTGGCGCTCGACGGGTTCCGCGGTAACATCGCCAAGGTCAAATACCACCGCCATGGCCGGCATGTGGTCGCGAGGCGGACGCGGCATGCGCGTATCGGACGACGGCAGCGAACCTTTGGCGGCGAAAGTGCGAATCACTCTGCCGGCGTCGGCAACGGCGCTGTGAGTCGAGGCGGCGGGAGCGGCGGCGTAAAGATAGCCCCAGTCGATGCGCAGGTCATCGCCCCACTTCTGAAGCACCGGTTGCGCCTCGGTGCCCATGCGCAGCACGTTGAGTTCCCCCTCGAGCTCCTGCCGCCAAACCACCGGCTCATCGTCGCTATTCACCACGAGCTGAGCGGTGTTGTCGTATTCGATCGAGACCTGGTGTGCTTTGCCGTCCGTGGATCGAGCTTTCCAGACGAGGTAAGTGACGGGCCAGGACATGAGATCGAGATCGGAGGGAATCAGCGGCGTGAGGAAACTCAACGTAAGGTGAACGCCGCCGCCCTCGAAATCGTAAACGGTGCGCGTCGGCCAAACCTCGAGGCCCGTCTGCGGCATGGGTTGGATATCCCGCGGGGCATCACCCATGATGCGCCACGCCCTGCCGTCCACTCGCACCAGGCTGTGAAGTTCCTGCTTTGTGCCCGTCCAGTGGCGAGTCGCGTCGTAGGTCAATCGGTCGGCGAATGACCAGACGCTGAAGTAAGGGTTGCACGCTACGAGCGGCGCCGCGGGCGGGCGAAAGCCTGGCATCTCCGACGCAGCCCAGAGCGGTGCGCAGAACAGTAAACCGCAGAGCCATTCAAGAGGCCAATCCTTTGTTTTCATAGACCTTCTCGCCTTGTTCCGTCACTCCAGCTCCATATCCGTAGCCTATCATGAGACGGCGAGGTCGTCAAGGACTTCGCAGCGAAGCGTGGCCTAGCTCGCCCCAGCGGCGCGGGATCGTGGTTATTCGGTCTGCTGACGGGCCCCGCAGGCGTGATATATTGGTTTAGAGGCTGCGCGAAGCGCCTTGGAGTGCGGCGGCTTGACGCCGCCTTGGGACTTCGCGGTGGTGTTGGCGCGGCTCAGGGCAGCCATCAATTTGCGGCGCACGAAGGCGGCGTCAAGCCGCCGCACTCCAAGGCGCTTCGCGCAGCCTGACGATCGGGCGTTATGGAAAACAAAATTGGGAAAGAGGGCGGTGGGAATTGGGGCGTGCTGCTGCTCGCGCACGGCGCTCCGGACCGGATCGAGGACATCCCCGCCTTCCTGATCAATGTGCGCGAGGGCCGGAAGCTGCCCGAGGCCGCGGTGAAAGAAATCGCCCGGCGCTACAGCCTGATCGGCGGCTCGCCGCTGCTGCGTCTGAGCACCTTGCAGGCAGAGGGCCTGGCGAAGCAGCTTGGCCGGACTGTCTACCTCGGGATGCGCAATTGGAAGCCGTTTATCTCCGAAGCGCTTCAGGCGATTGCGGCCGACGGCATCGAGCGCGTCGTGGCGCTTTGCCTGGCGCCCCAGAATTCCCGTACCAGCATCGGCCTGTACAAGCGGCATCTGTTCGAGAATGCCGAGCGCGTCGCACCCCACCTCGAGGTGGACTTCATCGAGAACTGGCACGATGATCCGGGGTTGATTGAGGCCTTCAAAGAGCGCCTGGCCGCGGCGCTCGGCAGGGCGAAGGCTGAGGCCGGCGCGCCCGTGCCGGTCATCTTTACGGCGCACAGCGTTCCCGTAAAAACCATCGAGGCGGGCGACCCCTACGTACGGCAGGTGAGAGAAACGGCGGCGCTCGTGGCCCAAGCGGCGGGCCTGGAAGAATACCGTGTAGCCTTTCAGAGCCAGGGCATAACCAGCGAGCCGTGGATCGGCCCGACGGTGGAATCGCTCATCGACGAGTTGGCGGCACGCGGCGGGCGGCGCGTCTTGTTGGCGCCGATCGGTTTTGTGTGCGACCACGTCGAAATTCTTTACGACATCGACGTAGCGTTCCGCGAACACGGAAAGAACAAGGGCGTGACGGTTGGCCGCTGCGATTCGCTGAACGATAGTCCACTGCTCATCCGGGCGCTGGCGCGGATTGTGGTCAGCCGATGGGAAGCAGCAGGCAGAAAGCGGAAGGCAGCGAGCAAACCGCAGAAAACAGACAGCACCGGAGGACGCCGTAAGCGTAGATCGACCACGCAGGTTCACAAGTTCTTGTATTTTTGACCGATGTTGACCGCCGCCATCGAACTTCTGTCGCTTTTGAGAATCACATCGGAGTGCCTTCTGCTTTCTGTTATCTGCTTTCTGCCTTCTGCTTTCTGCCTTACGGAGGGATGCCGTGGCTACCGACCAGCCTAGCCGCAAGCGCGTGGCGGTTCTCGGCGGAGGCATCACAGGCCTGGCCGCGGCTTACACACTGGCTCGCGCGCGCCTGGCGGGCGCGCCGGTCGAGGAGCTGCTCATCGAGGGCCGAACCCGTCTGGGCGGGGTGATCCGCACGGAACAGATGGAGGGTTTCGTCCTCGAAGCCGGGCCGGACAGTTTTCTGGCTGAAAAGCCGGAGGCGGCGGCCCTGGCGCGGGAGTTGGGCCTGGGCGACTCTCTGATCGGTTCGAACGACAGCCTGCGGCGCACCTACATCCTGCTCCGGGGCCGTCTCGTCCCCCTGCCTGATGGGCTCATGTTCCTGGTCCCCACTCGTCTCTGGCCGATGGTCACGACGTCCCTGCTTCCATTCAGCAGCAAGCTCGAGATGGCTGCCGAGCTGTTTGCCGGCCGGCCCAATCAAGACCGGGACGCAGATGAATCGGTGGCCAGTTTTGTACGCCGGCACTTTGGGAATGCCATGCTCGAGAACGTGGCGGACCCGCTGCTGGCTGGAGTCTACGGCGGCGATTCAGGGGCGTTGAGCGTCCGGTCGGTGCTGCCGCGCTTCTGGGAGATGGAGCGGAAATACGGCAGCCTGACGCGCGCCACGCTGAAGGCCATGCGCCAGCGCCGCAAGGCCAAGTCCAAAGGCAATTCGAGTGGAACTACCCAGCCTGACTCCGCCGGCACGGGCGCCGCGCCGCGCAACGCCTTGCCGCTTTTCATGACCCTCACGGGCGGGCTCGAGCAGCTTACCGGGAAACTGGCCGAGCAGTTGGACCCGAGCCGCGTGCATCGCGGACGGCGTGTGGCCGGCATCGAATTGGCGCCCGGCGGCCCAGGCGGAATCGCGGACCGTTGCAGCCGCCGGTTTGAGATCTTTTGCGAGGACGGCCCGGCGTTCGACGCGGACGCCATCATCCTGGCCATGCCCACCCATGAGTGCAGCCGGCTGGTGTCCCCACTTCACCCCGCACTGGGAGGCTTGCTGGGCGAAATCCCCTACAGTTCCTCGATGACTGTCTCGATGGGATTTGCGGCGGGCACGAGCGAGCGCTTGCCCCCGGGATTCGGGTACCTCGTTCCGCGCAAAGAAAACCGCAGAATGCTGGCCTGCACCTTCGTGCATCGCAAGTTCAACCACCGCGCTCCGGAAGGGAAGGCGCTGCTGCGCTGTTTCCTGGGCGGCTCGCGCGACTCGGAAGCCCTGAACCTTTCCGACCAGGACGCGGTTTCGATGGTTCGGAAGGAGCTGGCGGAGATTCTCGGGTTCCGGTTCGACCCGCTGTTTTGCCGCGTACATCGCTGGCCCGCCTCCATGGCGCAGTACCCGGTGGGACATGCCGAGAGAGTAGCGCGGATCCAAAGCCAACTCGGGGAACTCCCGGGTATCTACGTTGCCGGCAACGCCTATTCGGGCATCGGGATTTCGGATTGCATCCGCACCGGCAAGGCCGCGGCCCAGCGGGCTCTGGGCAGAATCACGAACAGTGAATAGTGGCTAATCTCCCAAACCCAACCAGCCGATAATAGGTCAGTCCGTGGAAGCGAGCCCGCGAGGCCTGGACCAGGGCGCGACGGGTGAGTGGGCGCGGACGGACATAATCACCCTGACTGCGAGAATGTTTGGAAGCAGAAAGGGACAATGGTCGTCTGAATAGCGCGGTGCGGTGGGCAGCAGATGACTAATTGTCTCGCACGCGGAAAGATTGCGGGGGAAACTTCGGACAAATAGTCAGGTCGGCCCCTCCCCTCGCCCGCGTCCCGCAGTTGTCTCTTGACTTATGCTATCAATCGATTATTATTTCTTAAGTGCATGAATCCTTTTTCCAAAACTCGAATCTAACTGTTGTAAGACCAGGCGAGAGGCTTGGGAAAGGTCAGCAAAATGATCAGCTATTTCAGCTTGCTGTTGGGTCAACTCCTGACGTGGGTGGCGGTGGCAGCCGTAGCCCTGTATGCGGGCATCGTGGTGATGAAATACCGCGCCGACGGCGCCAGCCATCACCTTGATTTCAGTCTGGATAACCCCGTTTGGTCGCTCCTGCAATTGGCCATCTGGCTGGGCGTGAAGGCTGTAGCAGCCTGCGTCCGGATGGGCAAGCCCCTTCTGAACAGCCTGCTCGAAGCCTCTGCTGAGGTCGGGGAGTGGTTCATGCGTCGCAACCCCGCCGTCCAGGAGAGTATTCGATCGCGCTTCCTCGTGTGACTTACGCCTTGGGGTGAGTCTTATCATACACATCAATTAACTGTTTGATAGAGACGTGGGTATACTGCTGTGTGGTGGCCAGGCTGGTATGCCCGAGCATCTCCTGGATGGCCCTCAAGTCGGCTCCCTCGGTGAGAAGGTGAGAGGCAAAAGCGTGGCGGAAGGAGTGCGGGCTGACTCTTACCGCCGGCCCGTAGGTCCGGACATATTGTTTCACTAACCGGTCAATCGAGCGCGTCGTCAGACGCTCACCCCGCACATTCAAGAACAGGGCTTGCTGGGCGGACTTCTTCCTTTCCTGGAGAATTCTTTGCCTGATGGGCAGATAGTCCTCGAGGGCCTGCCGGGCCTTCGAGCCGAAGGGAACGATTCTTTCCTTTTTGCCCTTGCCGCGGGCCAACACCATGCCGTCGCCGAAGTTCACGCTGCGCAGGTCCAATCCCACCAACTCGCTCACGCGGAGCCCAGAGGCGTAAAGCAGTTCGAGCAGGGCGCGGTCGCGCCGCATGGCGGGGTCGGCGGACTTAGCCGCCTCGGCTACCCGGTCGAGAAAAGTGTTCATCTCTTCCTCGGTCATGATCCTGGGAAGGGTCTTGTCCTGCTTGGGAGTCGAGACAAGCGCGGACGGGTTCTCGGCCAGCACGCCTTCACGCTTCAGGAACTTGAAGAAGGCCCGCACGGCCGACAGTTTTCGGGCGATGGAGGATTTCTTTTCCTGCTTTTCGAAGAAGCTTCCCAGGAAACCCCGAATCTGTAACGAGTCGACTGCGCCGAGATCGATGCTGGCCGTGCCCAGCCCCGCCGCCAAATAATCACGGAACTGCAGGAGGTCGCTGCGGTAGTTGCGCACTGTGTGCGGTGAGGCGTTGCGCTCGTAGCGAAGGTAGTTGATGTAACGCTCGATCAGTTCATCCATGCTCGGCAATCCTATCACAGCTCGGCGGGCAAGGCCTTGGAGTGCGGCAGCGGAGCTGCCGCCTTCGGAGGTCTTGCTATTTTCCAAGGCGGCAGCTCCGCTGCCGCACTCCAAGGCCGGGTGAGGGGGTCGTTCACGGCCCTGCGCAGGATTCCCGAATCCACGGCTCGAGCTCGGCCAGGGCGCGCTCACATTGCCGGGCGCGCCGGGCGCGGCGGTCGCGCCCCACGGCCCTGGGCAGATCCTCCAGGGGCGGCAGCAAATCGAAAGAGATATTGGCCGGCTGGTAGTTGCCGGAGTCGGCGTGCGAGACATAGTGGATCAACGACCCGAGCGCCGTCGCACGCGGGGGCGGCGCGAAGCAGCCGCCGGCCCGCTGCCGGGCCATCGCCACTCCCGCCAGGAACCCGGCGGCAATGCACTCCACGTAGCCTTCCACGCCGCAAAGCTGCCCGGCGATAAAGACGTGAGGCGCGGCGCGGAGGCGGAGGTCGGGCGCAAGCAGGCGTGGCGCATTGAGGTAAGTGTTGCGATGAATCTGCCCGAAGCGCAGGAATTCCGCCTGCTCGAGCCCAGGAATTTTGCGCAGGATGCGCGCCTGCTCCGGGAACTTGAGGTGATTCTGGAAGCCCACCAGGTTGTAGCTCGAGAAACGCAGGTTCTCAGTCCGCAATTGCACCACGGCGAAGGGTTGCCGGCCGGTGCGCGGATCGGCCAGGCCGACGGGCTTCATGGGGCCGAAGCGCAGCGTGTCGAACCCTCGCCGCGCCAGTTCTTCGATGGGCAGACAGGCTTCGAAGTAATTCAGGTCTTCGAATGCGTGGGCTTCGACAGTCTCCGCGCCCCGCAGCGCGTCGTAGAAAGCGCCATATTCCTGCTCGTTCAGGGGGCAGTTCAGGTAGTCCTCGGTCCCGCCTTTGCCATAGCGAGAGGCCGCAAAAACGCGCTCCTGGTCTACCGTTTCGGCATCCACGATGGGACTGATGGCGTCGTAGAAGGCCAGGTTTTCCGAGCCGGTGAGCGACTGGATCGAGCGCGCCAAGGCATCCGAGGTGAGAGGTCCGGTGGCGACCAAAACCAGTCCTTCCGAGGGAACGTCCTTCAATTCCTCTCGCCGCAGAGTGACGAGCGGATGTTCGAGCAAAGCGTGGGTGACCGCCTCCGAGAATCGCTCCCGGTCCACAGCCAACGCGGCGCCGCCCGGCACGGCGCACTCACCCGCGAGCTTCATCAGCAGGGAGCCGGAGCGGCGCAATTCTTCTTTCAGCAGCCACGCGGCGGCGCCGGGCGTGTTGGACTTGAGCGAGTTGCTGCAAACCAGTTCCGCCAAGCGGTCCGTTTTGTGCGCGGGCGTGGGGCGCGCCGGGCGCATCTCGTACAAAGTAACAGGAATGTGCCGCACCGCGAGTTGCCACGCCGCTTCGCTCCCGGCCAGCCCGCCACCCGCGATGGTAACCGCATTCATCCCAAGCCCCACTGGAAGGGATTATATCAGCCTGTGCGAATCGGGGGACGC
>Ga0187781_10004008_pt1 | contig 11002 bp, 9 predicted proteins | sample 0715_SJ02_MP02_2_FD_132447 | JGI IMG/M metagenome (GOLD analysis project Ga0187781, IMG submission 132447) | Tropical peat soil microbial communities from peatlands in Department of Meta, Colombia - 0715_SJ02_MP02_20_MG | ecosystem: Environmental > Terrestrial > Soil > Wetlands > Peat | place...
AGGCGGCAGCCGAAGAGCTTGAAGTCGATCCGGGCGACCTCGAGACCGACGGCCGCGGCGCGATCCAGGTCAAGGGCGCGCCCCACCGCTCGATCTCGGTGCGCGATGTCGCCATCGCCGCACAGTTCAAGCAGGGCAAGACCATTTCCGGCCGCGGCATTTTTCTGGTGCCGCTCTCCGACGTCAATCCGGAAACCGGCGAGATGTCGCCGGCGACCTGCTACGCCCATGCCTGCCTCATCGCCGAGGTCGAGGTTGACGACGAGACCGGCGAGGTCACCGTGCTGAAGATGACCAGCGCCTACGAGCTCGGCCGCGCCATCAATCCCAAGCTGGTCGAGCAGCAGCTCGTCGGCGGCACCTGGATGGGCATGAGCCACGCGCTCTACGAGACGCCGGAGCCCTATTATCCGGACACCCGCGAGGGGCCGCGCGATTTCAACGAATATCTGATGCCCGGCCCCGGCGACATCTGTCCGCACGACATCGCCGTCCTTGAGCGCCCTGCCCCCGACGGCCCGTTCGGCGCCAAGGGTCCGGGCGAGATGTGCGCCAATCCGGTGCTGCCTGCCGTCGCCAACGCGATTTTCAACGCCGTCGGCGTGCGCATCGACGAACTGCCGATCACGCCGGAGAAGATTCTTCGGGCGCTCAAGGCGCGGGGCGGCGCCGCCGGAGCCGCCCTGCCGCGCGCGCGGTAAATCGTCATGGCGGTGCGCCGTTCCATTGTCGGCATCGGCAGCCCGCGCGAGCTCGAGGAAGCGCTGCGCGCCGCCTACTACCTCGCCGACGAGAAGGTTTCGACCGCCGCCTATCTCGCGCTGGCGCTCGGCAAGCCGCTCCTCCTCGAAGGCGCGCCGGGCGTCGGCAAGACCGAGGCCGCCAAGGCGATTGCCGGCGTCCTCGGCCGCGCCCTTCTTCGCCTGCAATGCTACGAAGGCATCGACGCCGCGGCCGCGCTCTATGAATGGAATTTTCCGCGCCAGATGCTGGCGCTGCGCCAGCAGAGCGAAGGCGGCGGTCCGATCGACATCTATCGCGACGAGTTTCTGATCGAGCGGCCGATGCTCGCCTGCCTGCGGCGGCCGGAAGAGACCGTGCTGCTGATCGACGAAATCGACCGCTCCGACCACGAGTTCGAAGCGTTCCTGCTCGAATTCCTGTCCGACTTCCAGATCTCGATCCCGGAGCGCGGCGCGATCCGCGCCTATGAACGGCCGGTCGTGATCCTGACCTCGAACCGCACCCGCGAGCTGCACGAGGCGCTGCGCCGCCGCTGCGTCTATCACTGGATCGACTATCCGACGCCGGAGCGCGAGATGCGTATCATCATGATGCGCGCCTCGGGCGTCAGCGAGCGCGCCGCGCTTGCCGTGGTCTCGGCCGTCGGCCGCCTGCGCCGCGAGCCGCTCGCCAAACATCCGGGCATCGCCGAGGCGGTCGAGTGGGCGGAGGCGGCGACGCTTCTCAACGAGCAGGGCGCGCGCTGGCCGGAAGCGTTCCGCCGCTCGCTCGGCGTCGTCCTCAAGGACGAGGACGACCTGATACAGATCGCGCCGAAGATCGACGCCATCCTGGCCGAGGCCGGCGCATGACGGATCGCGGGCAACCGATCGCTCACTTCCTCGGCTTCACGGCGCTGCTGCGCCGCGCCGGCTTTGCCGTGGCGCCGGAGCAGACCATGGCCTGGCTCGCGGCGATCGAGCTCCTCGGGCCGCAGGAAATCGGCGACATCCGCCGCGCCGCCTACGCCACGCTCGCCCCGCAGCCGGAGCGTTTTGCCGAATTTGATGCGCTGTTCGACGCGCATTTTCTCGGCGCCAGCGCCGCGGCCCTGGAAACGCAGCCGAGCGAGGAAGAGCCGCTAAGGGCCGCCGACGATTCCTCGATCGGTCCCGAGCCGATCTTCGGCGAGGACACCCGCGAGTCGGGCGCCAAGGCGACCACCGCCGAGCGCCTCTCGGCGCGCCGCTTCGAGCCGGGCGACGAGGACGAGACCCTGCGCCGCTTCGCCCGCGCCCTGCCGGCGCGGCTGCCGCGGCGGCGCGGCTATCGCTGGCGGGCGGCGCGCGGCGGCTCCGGCACCGACGCGCGACGCATGTTCCGCGACGCCATGCGCAACGCCGGCGAGTTCATCAGGATGCGCCGGCGCCGCCGCGGCCTGCGGCAGCGCCGTCTGGTCCTGCTCATCGACGTGTCCGGCTCGATGAAGGAGCGCACCCGGGCGCATCTCGCCTTCGCGCACGCGCTCACGCGCGCAGCCGACTCGGTCGAGGTGTTCACCATCGGCACCCGGCTCACGCGCATCACCCGGGCGCTACGTATCAAGAACCGCGACCAGGCGCTCGCGACCGCCGCGCTCATCGTCGCCGACTGGGACGGCGGCACCCGGATCGGCCAGGCGCTCGACGCCTTTCTTTCGATCCCGCGCTTCTCCGCACTCGCCCGCGGCGCGGCGGTCGTCGTGCTCTCGGACGGGCTCGAGCGCGGCGATCCGACGGCGATGGCGGATGCGGTCGCGCGTTTCTCCCGGCTCGCCTGGAAGACGGTCTGGCTGACGCCGCTTGCCGCCGATCCCGGCTTCGAGCCGCGCACCGCCGGCCTCGCCGCGGCGCGGCCGTTCCTCGACGAGCTCGCCGACGGCGGATCGATCGACAGCATCTGCGCGCATGTCCTCGATCTCGCGCGGGAGCGGGCGGCATGACCGCAATCGTCGACGCCCATCATCACATCTGGCGCCGGGCCGATCTGCCATGGCTCGACGGCCCGATGCAGCCGCGCATCTTCGGCACCTATGAGCCGATCCGGCGCGACTATCCGATCGCCGAATATCTCGCCGACATCGCCGGCTGCGATGTTACGCGTTCCGTCTATGTCCAGGCCAATTGGGCGAAGGACGGCTTCGAAGACGAAGTCGCCTATGTCCAGCGCGCTGCCGACGAGACCGGCTATCCGCAGGGCATCGTCGGCTATGCCGATTTTCTCGCCGCCGACATCCGCCCGCAGCTCGACCGGCTGACCAAATATCCCGGCATGCGCGGGCTGCGCATGCAATTGCACTGGCACGAGAATCCGCAATACCGGTTCGCGGCAAAGCCCGACCTCGCGCGCGACCCGACCTTGCAGCAGAACGTCGCCCGCCTCGCCGATTATGGCTGGAGCTTTGATCTCCAGGTCTTCGCCGAGCAGATGGACGGCGCGGCGGAGCTTGCGACCGGCAGTCCGAAGGTGATTTTCATCCTGCAGCACGCCGGCATGCTCGAAGACCGGTCCGCCGCCGGATGGACGCGCTGGCGCGACGGCATGTGCCGGCTTGCCGCCTGCCCGAATGTGGTGTCGAAGCTCTCCGGCCTCGGTACCTTCATTCACAGCAACGATCCCGATCACATCGCCGCGGTCGTGCGCGAGACCGTGGCGATCTTCGGTCCGGCCCGTTGCCTGTTCGGATCGAATTTCCCGGTCGAGAAATTGTGGACACGCTACGCGGACCTGATCGCCGCCTATCGGCGCGCGCTCGAACCGTTGGGGGAAGCGACGGCGTGCGCGGCGCTCCACGATACCGCGGCAAGAGTTTATCGGCTGAATTGACCCGGAGCACAGCTGCGGGCTGGGAGGAATGAATGGCGCTCGAAATCAAAATTCTCGACTACGGCGACATCGAGCTGGAATCGAGCTTCCTGGTGCTCGGCCGCGACTGCGGCCGCACCCGCCGGGTGCCGACGCTCGGCTTTCTCATTCTCGGCGGCACCTGGCCGATCCTGGTCGACACCGGCTATCGCTCGAACCAGATCATGGAGACGCTGGGGATGCGCGGCCTGCAGTCTCACGAGACCATGATCGAGAACCAGCTCAAGAAGCATGGGCTCAAGCTCGGCGACATCCGCTACGTCCTGCACACCCACCTGCACATCGACCATGCCGGCAAGGACGACCTGTTCCCGATGAACACCGCGGTGGTGATCAACCGCCGCGAGCTTGAATATTCGGTCTCCGGCCTGATGCACCCGCAATATCCGGCGGTCGACATCAAGCATCTCATCGACCGCCTGCACACCAAAGGCGGGCTGCGCTTCCTCGATCTGGAGATTTCCGGGCCGACCGAGCTGATGCCGGGCGTGATCTGCGAGGCCGCCGGCGGCCACACCGAAGGCTCGATGAACGTGATCGTCAAGACCGCCGAGGGCGTCGCCACGATCTGCGGCGACGTCCTTTACGACATCAACGACCAGCTGGTCGAACCCTTCCGCGAGATCAGCGACATGGAGCCGCGCGTCACCGGCAATCACGGCACCACCAAGCGCCAGGAGAAGGCGGCGATCAAGAAGGTCGTCGCCTCCTCGCGCTTCGTGCTGCCGGTCCACGACCGGCCGGCGCTGATCGAAGCCGGCCAGGTCGTCGGCCGGCTGCAGGATGCGGTACCGGGCCCGACCGTCCAGTCGCTGCCGAAGCGGCAATGGTTCCCGGCGTGAAGGAGGGAGGCGACCGATGAGCCATTCCGCGCTGCGCCGCGAATTCTCCGACCTGATCGATCTCGACGCGCCGGTCGAGCGGCTCGCCGGCGGCTTCACCTTCACCGAGGGGCCGATCTGGCATCCGCGCGACCAGTATCTGTTGTTTTCCGACATGCCGGCCGACGTGCGCCGCCGCTATGACGAGCGCGGCGGCGTGCGCGAGGTGATGAAGCCGTCGAACAAATGCAACGGCATGACCTATGACGCCAATCTGGCGCTGATCGTCTGCGAGCACGCGACCTCGACCCTGGTGCGCGAGCGCGACGGCCGGCGCGAAACCGTGGCATCGCATTTCGAGGGCAAGGAGCTCAACAGCCCGAACGATGTCTGCGTGCGCTCCGACGGCTCGATCTATTTTTCCGATCCGTGGTACGGCCGCATGCCGGTCTACGGCGTCGAGCGGCCGCGCCAGCTCGGCTTCCAGGGCGTCTACCGGGTGCCGCCCGGCGGCGGCGAGCCGCAGCTCGTCGTCGACCGCAACCTGTTCGACCAGCCGAACGGCGTCTGCTTCTCGCCGGACGAGCGCCAGCTCTACGTCAACGACACGGTGCGGGCGCTGATCCGGGTGTTCGACGTCAATGCCGACGGCACGCTCGGCCCCGACCGCATCTTCGCCTCCGGCATCCGCTCCGAGCTCGAGCCGGGCGTGCCCGACGGCATGAAATGCGACAGCGCCGGCAATGTTTGGGTCACTGCGCCCGGAGGCGTCTGGGTCTATTCGCGCTCCGGCGCGCTCCTCGGCAAGGTCCGGGTGCCGGAGCTCGTCGCCAATCTGCACTGGGGCAAGTCGGACTGGCGCACGCTGTTCATGTGCGCGACCCACTCGCTCTACGCGGTGCGCACCAAGATCGGCCCGCATATCGAGCCGTTCATGCGCGCCAACGTGTCCGTCGGCGCGGGCGCCGCGGCTCCGAGCGCGGCGCCGGAGCGCGCCAGCGCCAAGGGCGGCCTCCATCTCGATCCGTCGCGCTGCGCGCTCATCATCCAGGACATGCAGAACGACGTGATGATGGACGGCGGCGCGTTCGAATCCTCGGGCGCGCCGCAGCATGCCCGTGAGCAGAACGTGGTCGAGAACATCCGCCGGCTGGCCGAAGTCTGCCGCTCGCGCGGGGTGATGATCATTCACGTCTGGTTCGTGGTCGAGCCGGGCGCGCCCGGGGTGACGCTCAACGCGCCGCTGTTCGAGGGCCTCGTCGATTCCAAGGCGATGGTCCGCGGCACCTGGGGCGCGGCGCCGGTCGCCGGCCTCGAGCCGCAGCCCGGCGACCACGTGGTCGAGAAGATCCGCATGAGCGCGTTCGAGGGCAGCCACCTCGAAATCGTGCTGCGCTCCGGCGGCCGCGACACCATCATCAATACCGGCGCCTGGACCAACATGTCGGTCGAGCACACGAGCCGCACCGCCGCCGACAAGGGCTACTTCGTCGTCGTGCCGGAGGATTGCTGCTCGACCATGAATGCCGACTGGCATCGCGCGTCGGTACAATATGCGCTGACCAACGTCGCGGCGGTGACCAAGGCCGACGAGGTGATCGCGGCGCTGCGCTAGAGCATGATCCGGAAAAATGGAAACCAGTTTTCCGAAAAAGATCCTGCTCCACTGAAGATTCAAGCCGGTAGCGTCAGGCCTTCGCTGGCAAAGGCCCGCTGCACCGCCGGGCGCGCGGCGAGGCGGCGCGCATGCGCCGTCCACTGCGGGAAATCGCCTTCCATGTCGAAACCGAGAACCGGCCGGCGGCCCCAGTTCCAATAGACCAACAGATAGGGATCGGCGACGGTGTAACGCTCGCCGATGGCCCACGGCCCCTCCCCGATTTTTTGATCGACCGCGTGCCACAGCTCGCGACAGGTCTTTTTCGCGGTCGCGGCCACGTCCTCGACCGCGCGCGGATCGGCGGCATAGCGCGCCGCGCGCAGGACATGAACGAAGGCGACGTGGATGGTCGAGGAGAGCCAGTTGAGCCATTCGCTGCAGCGCGCCTCCTCCCGCGGATCCCAAGGCCACAGGCCGACGGCCGGATGCCGCGCAGCGATGTAGCGGAGAATCGCCGGCGCTTCCGTGAGCACCCAATCGCCGTCGACGAGCGCCGGCACGCGCGCTTTCGGATTGACGCGCAGATAGTCGGCGCCGTTCTGCTGATTGGCGGCGAGATCGACGCGCGACAGCTCATAGCGGTCGCCGACTTCCTCAAGCACGATGTGCGGAGCAAGCGAGCAGGCGCCGGGCGCATAATAAAGCTTGATCACGCGCGCTGCCCTCAATAAGTCGCCCGGCCGCCGGAAAGATCGAACACCGCGCCGGTGGTGAAGGAATTCTCCGCGCTCGCGAGCCAGCAGATCATCGCCGCCGCCTCGTCGAGCTCGAGCATGCGGCCGCGCGGAATTTTCGAGACGATCATGGCCAGAAAGTCCGGCGCCTGGCTCATCGCCAGCGTGGTCTTGGCGACCGCGGGCGTTACGCAATTGACGCCGATATTGTAACTCGCCAGCTCCTTGCCGAGCGATTTGGTGAGCCCGATTACCGCCGCCTTCATCGCGCTATAGGCCGGCGCTTTCGGGTTGCCTTCCTTGCCGGCGATCGAGGCGAGATTGACGATGCGGCCATAATTCGCCGCGATCATGTGCGGGACGACGGCGCGGCAGCAGTAAAAAGTTCCGATCAGCCCGACGTTGACCACGTCACGGAACGCCTCGGGCGGATATTCCCAGGTCGGCGCGTTCGGCCCGACAATCGCGGCATTGTTGATCAGAATGTCGATCTTGCCGAAATGCCCGACCGTCGCCTTGGTCGCCGCCTCGACGGCGGGGAGGTCGGCGATATCGACGGCGAGCCCCTGGACGCGATCGGGCTTGGAAAGGCCGGCGACGGTCTCGTCAAGGAGCGCGCGGTCGCGATCCCACAGGCTGACGCGCCCGCCCGAGGCCAGCATGCGGGTCGCGACCGCAAGGCCGATGCCTTGCGCTCCGCCGGTGATGATCGCGACGCGCTCTTTCAGATCATATTGATTCATCGGGTGCGCTTTATCGGCCTTCGGCTACAATCGGCGCGGCGCGAGGAGAAATGCAAGCTTGAACTCCGTGGCCGATATTTCTATGTCGATTTCCATGCTGAAAAGTCAATGCCCGGCGGGCCGTGTTCGCTGCGGAGCAACGCAATGAAAATCCTGACCGTCGGCGGCGCGACGATCGACACGATTGCAATCATCGATAGCGACCGCATCGAGCGCATGGCCATGCTCAATGCCGACAGCTCGTTCCTGCTGCTCGAAGAGGGCCGCAAGACCGAGGCCGGAGAGGTCTCGACTCATCCCGGCGGTGGCGCCGTCAATGCCGCGGTGGCGATGGCGCGCCTCGACATCGACGCCGCCGTGCTGGCGAAGCTCGGCACCGACGCGCGCGCCGACGCGGTCCTGGCGCGCCTCGCGCAGGAGGGCGTGTCGAGCCGCTGGACCATGCGCGACAAGCGGCAACCGACCGGCGCTTCGGTGTTCATCTCCTCGCATGATCGCGACGCCGCGATCTTCACCTTCCGCGGCGCCAACACGCTGCTCGAGGCGCAAGACCTGCGCGACGACGCCTTCGCCGTCGATGTCGTCTACATTGCCAATCTCAGCAACGAGTCGGCGGATTGCTTTCCCGCCATCGTCGCGCGCGCCAAGGGGCACGGCGCGCTGATCGCGGCCAATCCCGGGCCGCGGCAGCTTTCCGCCCGCGGCCAAGCCTTTCTCGAGAACCTGCCGGCGATCGACATCCTGCTCCTCAACCGCAGAGAGGCCGACCTCCTGGTGCCGAGCCTCGTCGCCCGCGCCGGCGAAGGCGGCCCGGCGCTGCCGCTCGCGCCCGGCGAGGAGGCGCCGGCGCTGGCGGCGCGCGGCCTCGTCGGCGGCGGATTCGAGATCGGCATCGCCGCGTATTTTCGCGCGCTCATGGGCCTGGGGCCGAAATATTTGGTGGTCACCGACGGCGCGCGCGGCGCGTTCGTGGGATCGGCCGGGCATATCCTGTTCGCGCCCCCGCTCAAATCAAAGGTCGTCGGCACGGCAGGCGCCGGCGATGCCTTCGGCGCGACCTTCACTGCCTATGTCGCGCTCGGCCGGCCGATCGAGGAGGCGCTGCGAGCCGCCGCGATCAATTCCGCGTCGGTCGTCGGCCACATCGACACCCAGACCGGCCTGATGCGGCGGCAGGCGCTCGATCGGCGTCTGACCGAACCCGAGCCCTGCATTCGCAGCTGGAAGGTTTAGGCGCGGCGCCACGCGGGCGCGCGACTGGCCGGTCAGGCTACTCGTCGAGCACCGCGCGCACCTTGGCGGCAAGGCGGTCGAGCGTAAACGGCTTGCTGATCAGATGCACGCCGGAATCGAGAACGCCGCCATGGACCACCGCATTCGCTGTGTAACCGGTGGTGAACAGCACCTTGAGGTCGGGGCGGCGGCGCAGGGCCTCGTCGGCGAGCTTGCGGCCGTTGATGTCCGGCATCACCACGTCGGTGAACAGCAGCTTGACCTCGGCGACCCGGTCGAGAATCGCGAGCGCGCCCGCCGCGTTCTCGCTCTCGAACACGGTATAGCCGAGCTCATGCAGCGCCTCGGTGGTCAGCCGCCGCATCAAGGTATCGTCTTCGACCACGAGGATGATCTCGCTGCGGTCTCCGGTGCGCATCGTCTCGGAGATTGCCCGCTTGACGTCCTTGGCGTCGGCGACGAGGCGCGGCAGATAGATCTTCACATTGGTGCCGGCGCCGACTTCGGAATAGACCTTGATGTGCCCGCGCGACTGCTTGACGAAGCCATACACCTGGCTCAGGCCGAGTCCGGTGCCCTTGCCGGCGGGCTTGGTGGTGAAGAACGGATCGAACACGCGGGCGGCGACTTCCGGCGCCATGCCGCTGCCGGTGTCGGTGATGGCGATCATCACGTATTGGCCGGGCTCGATCTCCGGATTTTGCTGGCAATACGCTTCGTCCAGATAGGTGTTCGCGGTTTCGATCGTCAGCCTGCCGCCCTCCGGCATGGCATCGCGCGCATTGATCGCGATGTTGAGGATCGCGCTTTCGAGCTGCTGGGCGTCGGCGTTGATCGTCCATAGACCGGCACCGGCGACCGTCTCGATACGAATCTGCTCGCCCAGGGTCGAACGCAGCAGATCGGACATGTTGACGATCATCTTGTTGGCGTCGATCGGCTGCGGCACCAGTGGCTGCTGGCGGGCGAAGGCGAGCAGGCGCTGGGTGAGCACGGCGGCGCGTTCGCCGGCGGTGGTTGCCGCGTCGAGGAAGCGCTCGATGGCGAGGTCGCCTTTCTTGATCCGCCGCAGGATGAGGTCGTGCGACCCCATGATCACGCCGAGCATGTTGTTGAAATCGTGGGCGATGCCGCCGGTAAGCTGGCCGAGCGCCTGCATCTTCTGCGATTGCCGCAATTGGCTCTCGACCTCTTCGCGCCGGCTTATTTGCTCGAGCAACTCGCGATTGGCGCCGATCAGCTGGTCGCGCGCGGCAGCGAGCGTCAGGACCGATCGGCGCGTGGAGCGGCCGATCAACACGCCGAGGATACAGATCAGCAGGAACGCCAGCGCGACCCCGGCCTGAAGCAGCACCCCGGAACGCGCCGCGCTTGCCCGCCGCGCGCTCAACAGCCGATCCTCCTCGGTGCGCAGCGTCGACAGCGACGCCCGGATGTCCTGCATCAGCACAAAGCCCCGGTCGTCGTTGACGATCGCCAGCGCCGCCTCGGGGTGACCGCCCTGACGCGCCTCGATCGTCGTGCGCAGTTCGGCAAGCTTGTCATCGACCAGTCGGCGCAACTCGACGACGGCATGGCTCTGCCGCGGGTCGTCGCCAACCAGCCCGGCCGTGCGATCGAGCGTGGCCGGAAGCTCGGCGACCGCTTCGGTATAGGGTTCGAGATAGCTGTCGCGGCCGGTCAGCAGATAGCCGCGCTGGCCGGTCTCGGCGGCCTGTATGAAGTTGAGCACCTGATCGAGCTGATCGCGCACCGCCATCGAGTGCTGCACCCACTGGTCGTCGCTCTTGTTGCGCGCATCGAGCCAGAAGGCCGCGGCAGTGATCACCGCCGCCAGCGCCGCGGTGACGAAGAGGCTCCGATTGAGCAGAGCGAGCGGTTTGGGGCTGGTCAGCGGTGGGCGCACGGCGTTTGCGACATGGCCGCCGCAGCGGCGGCAACTGCCGAGCGATGAACTCCCGTGCAGATAACCGACATCATCGGACTTGATCGACCGGAAGCTGGTGCGACGGCGGCCTCACGCGTGGAGAACACGGCGGTAACATTACCCCACACCCGCTCGCAACGCCTATATCAAAAACCGCGGCGTTGAATTTTTACCATGGAACTTTTGGCGTCGGCCGCCGGTAGACGCTGCCTGCCGCGTCAAAGCTTTATCCGCAGCTGCGTTATCCGCAGCGGCGCGGCGCCAACGGTTCCGCGGCGCCGGACCCCGTCAATTTGTGCGCCAAGACACCAAACCAA
>Ga0187781_10004009_pt1 | contig 11001 bp, 9 predicted proteins | sample 0715_SJ02_MP02_2_FD_132447 | JGI IMG/M metagenome (GOLD analysis project Ga0187781, IMG submission 132447) | Tropical peat soil microbial communities from peatlands in Department of Meta, Colombia - 0715_SJ02_MP02_20_MG | ecosystem: Environmental > Terrestrial > Soil > Wetlands > Peat | place...
CGAACAAGACAACCTCGACGCGTTTCTGATCAGCGCGATCGGTCTGGCCGACATCGGTAACGACGTGGTCGGAACCAACCGGCAGGCGCTGACAGATGTGCTGCGCCTGCTGGTTCCGACGACCGACCTCACCAACCGGTACAGCCAATCGCTGAACTGCGGGCTTGCCGGCATGGTCCCGTTGGCCACGTCGCCGCCGCTGCCGTTCCCGGGTGTCGTCGTGTCGGTGAGTTTTACGCTGGGCGTCGAACGATACCGGTACCCGCATGACCTACCGAAGGTCGCGGCGACGGGCGCTCCGCAGTGTCAGCTCCTGCCGAAGGTGCCACTGGAGCAGCATCCGCCGTTCGTCGTCATGGACGTCGGGGCCAACCCCACGCAATACGGAAACCAGGGCATTCTGCTGAACTCAGATGCCCTCAAACAGTTACTGTTCGGGCCTATCGACGGCCCGCCCCGCAACACCGCACAGGTCGGACAGCCAGGATGACGAGCGCACGGCGAACGATCATCAAGTTGGGGGCCTTCGTGGTCGTCATGGCCGTGTTGATTGTCTTCCTGTTCGTCATCTTCGGTCAGTACCGCGCCGGCTCGACGTATAAGTATTCGGCGGTGTTCGTCGACGTGTCGCGGCTCAAGGGCGGAGACACCGTGCGGGTGGCCGGCATCCGGGTGGGCACGGTCAACAGCGTCTCGTTGCGCGCGGACAAGACGGTGCTGGTGAAGTTTGACGCCGACCGCAACATCGTGCTTACCAGCGGCACCAGAGCGGCGGTGCGCTACCTCAACCTGACCGGCGATCGCTTTCTCGAACTCGTCGACGGCCCCGGCTCGACCAAGACTCAACCGCCCGGGTCGGAAATCCCGGTCGCCCGCACGGCCCCGGCGCTGGACCTCGACCTGCTACTGGGCGGGCTGAAACCGGTGATCCAGGGTTTGAATCCGAGAGACGTGAATGCGCTCACCTCATCGCTATTGGAGATATTCCAGGGCGAGGGCGGCACCCTGGAGTCTGTGTTGTCGAAGACATCGTCGTTCTCGAACACGTTGGCCGCCAACAACCAAGTCATCGAACAGTTGATCGACCATCTCAACACCGTCGTCGCCACGATCGCCAAAGACGGCGACAAGTTCTCGCAAACGGTCGACCGGCTCGAGCGGTTCATCACTGAGCTATCGAAGGACCGGGATCCGATCGGCGCCTCAATCGACTCTCTCGACCACGCGACCGCGTCGTTGGCCGACCTGTTGGGCACCGCGCGCCGGCCGTTGGCCGACACCGTGGACCAGTTGAATCGGGTTGCGCCGCTGCTCGTTCAGGGCAAAGACCGCATCGACCTTCAGTTGCAGAAGACACCGGAAAACCTTCGGAAACTCGTCCGGCTCGGCGCGTATGGCAGCTTCATCCAGTACTACATCTGCGGATTGCGCTTCCGCGCCACCGACCTTCAGGGCCGCACCGTGTTGGCCCCCTGGTTCAAGCAAGAAGGCGGGAGGTGTGCAGAACCCTGATGCTTAGATACCACGGAACCAACCTCATTCGACCAGGATTCATCGGCGCTGTCCTGTTGCTGCTCGTTGTCTTGATCGGTCTTTCACCCGACCGGCTGATGTCCTGGGCGACGGCAGTCAGATACCAGGCGCTGTTCGACGAAGCCGGGGGCCTGGCCGTAGGTAACGACGTGACGATCTCAGGCATAAAGGTCGGTACAGTGTCGCACACTTCACTGCAAAACGGTTACGCGCTAGTCACTTTCACCGTACCCGGGAAGATTCAGCTCGGCTCGGAGAGTACCGCACACATCCGCACTGGGACGCTACTGGGCCAGCGGGTACTCACAGTGGAATCCTCGGGCACGCGCCCCATGCGCCCAAACGACGTGATACCACTGTCGCGCACATCCTCCCCGTACTCGCTGACCGAGGCGCTCAGCGACCTCACGACAAACGTCGCCGGCGCCGATACCCGAACGCTCAACCAGTCTCTTGACACCCTGTCGGCCACAATCGAACAGATCGCACCGCAACTCGGTCCGACCTTCGACGGGCTGACCCGGTTATCGCGGTCCCTCAACAGCAGAAACCAACCACTGCACGATCTTCTCAAGAGCGCCAAAGATGTCACCGGAATCCTGTCGGAGCGCAGCCAGCAGGTCAATACACTGATCCTCAACGCCAACGATCTGCTCGGGGTGCTGGCTGCCCAGCGGCACGCGATCGTTCGGTTGCTGGCCAACACGTCTGCGCTATCCAAGCAGCTGTCCGGGCTGGTGGCCGACAACGAACAGAAGCTGGCACCGACGCTGGAAAAGCTGAATTCGGTGACAGCGATGCTGGAAAAGAACCGCGACAATATCGGCAAGATCCTGCCGCGGTTAGCGAAATTCGAAGTCACCCAGGGTGAGACGGTGGCTAGCGGCCCCTTCTACCAGGCGTTCGTGCCGAATCTGCAACCTATGCAAATTCTGCAGCCATTCTTCGACTATCTCTGGGGATTCCGCACCTTCGACACGGGACGTGGGCCCGGCTTCCCTTCGCCCATGCCGCGGGCGTTGTTCCCGTTCCCGTACAACGGTATCCCGGGAGGTTCGCGATGATGTCGCGCAACCGGATGGCAGTTGCGACCGGTGTCGTGCTCGCTGGGCTTATCGTTGCGGCAGCGGTTTTCATTGTTCGGGAGACCATTTTCCGGCCGAAAACGATCAGCGCCTACTTCACTGCCGCCACGGCGATCTATCCCGGCGATGACGTACGCGTCTCGGGTATCAAGGTGGGCACCATCGCTTCGGTCCAGCCTCAGGGCACTGCGGCTAAGCTGACCATGAAAGTGGACCGCGACACCGCGATTCCGGCCAATGCCAAGGCGGTGATCGTCGCACAGAATCTGGTCGCGTCGCGCTACGTCCAGCTCACGCCGTACCGGTCGGGTGGTCCCACGATGCTCGACGGCGCGGTGATTCCGGTCGAGCGCACGGCGGTACCCGTCGAGTGGGATGAAGTGAAGGCTCAACTCGACCGCCTGGCAACGGATTTGGGACCGACGGCCAATATGCCGACCAGTCCGATAGGCCGGTTCATCAAGAGCTCCGCCGACGCGCTCCAGGGCAACGGCGATAAGCTCAGACAAACGCTCGCCCAGCTGTCGGGGGTGGGCCGGATCCTGGCCGACAACAGCGGCAACATCGTCGACATCATCAAAAACCTGCAGACTTTCGTCACGGCACTTCGTGACAGCGACCAGCAGATCGTGCAGTTTCAAAACCGGCTCGCCACGCTCACCAGCGTGCTGGACGACAATAGGTCCGATCTGGACGCGGCGCTGAAGGATCTGTCGGGTGCGGTTGGCGAGGTTCAACGCTTCATCGCGGGAAGCCGCGATCAAACCAGCGAGACGATTCAGCGGTTGGCCAACGTCACGCAGAACCTCGCCGATCACAAAATTGATCTGGAGAACGTACTTCACGTTGCGCCGAACGCGTTCGCGAACTTCTACAACTTTTACAACGCGGACACCGGAGACGATATCGGAGCGTTCGTGTTCAACAACCTTTCCAGTCCCGTGCAGTTCATCTGTTCGGCGATGGGCGCCATTGAAAACATCACCGCGCCCGAAACGGCCAAGCTGTGTGCGGAATACCTCGGGCCAGGCTTGCGCTTGCTGAACCTCAACTACGGCAACCTTGCGCTGCTGTTCTTGCCCGTGCCCGCCAACCCCTACTTGATGCCGTCGATGGACCCGAACGACATCGTCTACTCCGACCCGAATCTGGCGCCCGGCGGTGCGGGACCCAAGCCCGGGCCGCCGGAGATCCCGCCTGCGATATCCGCATACACAGGCCTGAACAACGATGTGCCGCCGCCGGCAGGGTGGGGCGGCGCGGGCCTGCCTCCCATGCCCCCCGGCCGGTATGCGCCTTTGCCGGCATTTCCGTCACCGGCGCTGTACCCGGGAGCACCGGTGCCCACCGTGACCAACGTGCCGGACATGCTGCCGCCGGAAAGGCCAGCATCATGACCGTCCGGTTCAATGCGTTCAAGGCAAGGGGGCTGCTGCTATCCGCCTCCTGCGTGATACTGACCGCGACCGGATGCACATTCCAAGGCGTGAACTCCCTACCCCTGCCCGGCGCGGTAGGGCGCGGCCCGGGAGCCAGCATTTACCACGTCGACATCGCCAATGTCGGCCACCTGGAGCCGAATTCGCCGGTGCTGATCGGCGACGTCGTGGTCGGCAGTGTCGGCACGATGACGGTGAAGGGCTGGCACGCCGACGTTGAATTGTCGGTACGACCCGACGTCGTGGTACCGGCCAATTCGGTGGCTAAGGTCGGGCAGACCAGCCTGCTCGGCTCCATGCATATGGAACTGAATCCGCCGCTCGGCCAGGGGCCGCGCGGGCGGCTCACACCCGGTGCCACCATCCCGCTGGACAAGTCGTCAACCTACCCGTCCACCGAGCAGACCCTGGCACTGCTGTCTGTGGTGATCAATTCCGGAGGACTCGGCCAGATCGGCGACATCATCCACAACGTCAACGCCGCGCTGTCCGGGCGCCAAGGACAAATCCGGGATCTACTGAGTCGACTCGACACCTTTGTCGGCACGCTGGACCAACAGCGCGACAACATCATTGCCGCTATCCAGGGATTGAACCGGCTGGCCGACACGTTCGCCGGACAGCGCGACACCATCACGCAGGCGCTGCGCAGGCTACCGCCGGCGCTGGCGGTACTGATTAGGGAGCGGCCGCGGATCACCGAAGCGCTCGACAAACTGCGCGTCTTCGGCGACACCGCCACTCGGCTGGTCAACGACAGTCAGGCCGACCTGGTGAGAAACCTGCAGAACCTCGAACCGACGATCCGCGCGCTGGCCGACATCGGACCGGATCTCGGCACTGCCATCGGCTACACGCTGACCCCGTTCCCGTACAGCCAAAACCTGATCGACAGAGCCGTCCGAGGGGACTACATAAACCTCTACGCCGACGTCGATTTCACGATTCCGCGGCTCAAGCGAACGATGCTGCTGGGCACCCGCTGGGGTCAACTGCATGCGCCGCTGGTGCCAGCGCCAGGGGAACCGTTCTATCAGGAGTACACCTACGATCCACTCGCATTGCCGGTAACGCCGCCACCGCCCGCTGCCCCGCCTCCTGCCGGGGCACCGATTCCGGCTCACCCGACCACGCAAGCCAATCATGCTGCGCCACAAATCCAATTCCCTCCGATGGATGAGGGCGGTCGCTGATGCTGACTCGGCTCGTCAAAGTTCAGCTGACAATCTTCACGATCGTCGGCACCCTCGCGGTTTTCGTGATGATCTTTGACTACATGCGCGCGCCGTCGCTGCTCGGCGTCGGCCGGATGACTATCACATTGAAGCTGCCCGCTGCCGGCGGCCTCTACCGGTTCAGCAATGTCACGTATCGGGGCGTGCAGGTCGGTGAAGTCACCGCGCTGAAGCTGACGCCCGACGACGCGGAAGCGACACTCTCCCTTGGCGCGTCGCTCAAGATCCCGGCAAACCTACAAGCGGAGGTACGCAGCGTCTCCGCGGTGGGCGAACAGTACGTGGACTTGCGGCCGCGCACCGACTCGCCGCCCTACCTGCACGACGGTTCGGTCATCCCCGCACGCGACACCACCATCCCCCGGCCGGTCGGGCCGATGCTCGACCGGGTCAATGCGCTGATCCACAGCATTCCCCAGGACAAGCTCGAAGCTTTGCTCGACGAGTCGTTCAAGGGCTTCAACGGGGCCGGCTACGACCTCGGATCGCTGATCGACTCGGCGGCAACGATTTCCGGTGACCTCAAACCCGTCGCCGAGCGCACCCGAACCCTGATCGAGGACACCAAACCGCTGCTGGACTCACAAGCCGAGACCACCGACGCGATCAGGACTTGGGCGCGCAGCCTCGCCGGAGTCACCGGGCAGCTGGTCACCGACGACAGACAGGTTCGCACCCTGCTGGAAAACGGGCCCGGGGCCTTGGACGAGGTGTCGCGGCTGCTCACCCAAGTCAAACCGACGTTGCCGGTGTTGCTCGCCAACCTCACCACCATCGGCCAGGTCGGCGTGGTCTACCACGCGTCGCTGGAGCAACTACTCATGCTCTTACCACCGTCTGTTTCGAGTACTCAGTCATATTCCAGTACAAGCAACGCAACCGGCCTGCCCCTCGGTGAGTTCGCCGTTTCGTTGGAAGATCCTCCGGCTTGTACGGTCGGCTTCCTGCCGCCGTCCGCATGGAGGTCTCCGGCTGATACCACCACGATCGACACGCCCGACGGCCTCTACTGCAAGTTGCCGCAGGATTCGCCGGTAGTGGTGCGTGGCGCTCGCAACTATCCTTGTATGGGCCACCCCGGGAAGCGGGCGCCGACCGTTGAAATCTGCGACAGCGACAAGCCGTACGCGCCGCTGGCCATGCGCCAACATATGGGCGGCCCGTACCCATTGGACCCGAATCTCATCTCGCAGGGCATTCCGCCCGATGACCGGATCAACGCCGACACCAGAATGTTCGGCCCCGTGGAGGGAACACCCCTACCATCGGGTGCGGTCCCGCGGGGGACACCGCCGGGGCCGCGGGGATCATACGGACCGCCCGGGCCGGGGTACGCTGCTCCGCCGCTGCCGTCATCGCCGCTACCGCCGGCGCCACCCGATACTGCTCCGCCTCCGGCCGGCCAGGCGCCGCAAGCGGCTCCAAGTGGGTTCGCCACCAACGCTTCTGCGCCAGGCCCATCAGTCGCCGTCACCCAGTACGACCCGCGCACCGGTCAGTTTTTCAGTCCGGATGGCCAAACCTATCGGCAGACAAACCTCGTTAACTCAGCGGCGCCCAAGACGTGGCAGGACCTGCTGGCCAAGTAGCTCATACCCCATCACCCAATCTTGACCAGCTTGAACGGCATCCGCACTACCAGCCACTGATTCCTGCCGCAGGCACCGCTCGGGCCGGTTGTCTTGTCCTCGCCGACCAAGGTTGTCGAGCCGGGGGAACTTATGCCGCTCGCAGCCGCTGGATAGAACCGATATTCCTGCAATCCGGTGAACGCGGTGCCGTCGTCGCACCGCTCCCAGTTCGGGACCTCGCGCTTGACGGTCCACTCTGAGTTCTGCCTGTGCAGATCGGCGCTCCATCCCGCATCACTGGTGACGCGTCCGATGCAGTCGAACGGAGTTGTACACGTCGAGGTGATCGTCCATGTGCTCCTGACGGTCGCCTCGTTGTGGTAGCTGTCGTTAGTTTTGGCCCATTCGCCGTTCGAAGTGGCGAGGTATGTCCCGCTCAGGGCATCATCATCGCCGTATGCGGTTGCTGACGAAAATGCGCTCAGGACGCCTATCCCTATGGCACCCAACAGAATTGGCCTTGCTATCACACCGGTTGAGCGCATGTTCGGGCAATCAGTTACTGAATGGAGCGTGTAGGGAGATCGGCTCGGAGGGATGAGCTGATGAAGCCGAGGATCTCGTCGACATCGGCGAAGCCGCCGAGGTGACTCTTGCCGGGGCGCAGGATGAGCTCCACGTCGGACAGGTAGGAAACCGCCGACTTGACCTCCTCGACGGACACGATGGGATCGGCGTCGCCCTGCCACCACCGCACCGGCGCCTTCACGTCGGCCAGCCGGAAGCCCCAGTTCCGCCCGAACAGGCGGAGGTCATCGACGAGGGCCTGGAAGCGGCCCCGGGCGGTGAGGGCGATGTCGTCGATGAACATCGCTTCGATCTCGGAATCGGCGAAAACCTGTCGGTCGGCCTCGGGCATGACGCTGGCGAAGCCCTGATAGGCCCAGTGCCCGAGCGGCACGACGGGGAGCAATCCCGCGGCGACCACCGCCGCTAGCGGCTGGCGCAGGCCCGACAAGATCGGGGCGAAGCGGCGGGTCAGGTCGACAAGGCCGGTGGCGGTGGCATCCGGTCCGATCGTCGGTGTCACGCTGCCCAGTATGGCCACTGCCGCGACGCGACCTGCCAGCGCGGGCGTCCCGGCGCAGGACAGGGCGTAAGGGCCGCCGCCGGACAGCCCGATGACGCCCAGCCGTTCGGCGTCGAGTGTGTCGGCCACCTGGGCGGCGTCGGCGGCCCAGTCGGCCACCGCGTTGTAACGGTGTGGATCGGACAGACCGGAGCCAGGCCGTTCCACTACGACGACGCGCAGGCCGAGCTTCTCAGCGGTGCGCCGGCCAAGTAGCGGGAACTGGCGCCGTCCGCCGGGAGTGCCGTGGAACCACAACACCACCGGGCCGGCGGGGTCACCGTACTCGGCGTAGCCCAGCCGGCGACCGCCAGCGAGATGGAAGCGCCCTTCGGCGCGTGGCTTTTCGATGCGGGGCACGCGGAAGGGGTGCCGCCAGGGGTTGCTAAGGCGCATTTTCTCTGCGGCTCCTTGTAGCCAGGGGAGGCGCAACCCCCGCAGCTTCCCCGCTTCTTTCCCCTGCGGGAGAGGCTACAGCGAGGAAATCCTGGCGACCGGAGAATTCAGTGCAATTCCGCGACCAGGCAACATATATTGGCCGATCGAAGGGTCCTTGGCGAACGGGGAGGCCCGTGAAGACGCTCACACTCGGCGTGGCGCTGACGGTGGCTGCGGCCGCGCTCGCGCCGGTTGCCGGAGCTGAGTCGTTGGGCAACTACCAACTTCACATCGACGGCAGGTACGACTTTCACACCTGGATATGGGCTATGAGTCCATGCGGTAGCTCGCTCGAATCGCCTGGAGGATGTGTCCACGTGCTCGCTATAGCCCAGCCCGTAGCGAAGGCGTTCAATTACCAAGGCGATGCGTGGCTGACCAATGGCCGGTACACCTTGGCCGTCGACGTTCCCGATGGTCTGCGCTGCGGTGACGTCTACTATGGCCCCGCCATTCCCACCCATGACGTCTACTCATGGGACGCAACGACGCTGACTGGTTCACTCGACTCCTCATTCGCAACGAGCTGCGATGGTGCGCCAGCCGGAACGTACACCTACCCGTTCACCCTGTCGCATATGTAGGTCAAAGCGGTGCCGCACATGTCACCGGTGTAGCGGCCGGTCCAGCCAGGAGTGGCGGGGTTCCGCTGCCGCCAGCACACCCGGATCGCCGAGGGCGAATGGCGGTGCAGCCGCCACGTCCGCGGCAACCGTCAGCAGGAATCGGCCGTCACGCCGCCACCAGCCGGCAAAAGTCGGCCCCTCAACAGCGCGTACGGTCAACGCGCCCCAGCCGTCTCCGCGCGATGCGGCTAACGTCACCTCGAGGGTGCGAGTGTCCCGGCGCAATCCGGTCCGCAACACCTTCAGCGCGCTCTCTTTCGCCGACCAGATCAGGTTCGCGACTGCGTATCGCTCGTCGCCGACCGGGCGCGACGCAACCAGCCGTTGCTCGGCCGCGGTGAAGAAATCGCTGACGAAGCCGGGCGTGCGCGGCTCCACCAGTTCCAGGTCACACCCCACCGGGTGACTGGAGGCCGGGTACGTAACGCACACCGCCCAACCGGCGCGATCGGTGATCGACACCTCGACGGCCAACGGAGCTCCGTCGACGCATACGTAGGGGGCACCGCTGGCGGCATTGCGGACTTCGATGCCGGCCAGCGCGGCCGGGTCCGTTGGCCAGCCGCTGACCGCAGCGATGGCACGCTTGGCGACCAGCCGCCGCAGCAGGAACTCGTTGCGCCGCTTAGTGAATCGCAGCCCGGCCAGCCTGGTCGCCTCGCCGGGCGCCAGCCAGTGTTCTGCTGCGGGCAGCGCGTCCTCGCCCATTGCAAGCCATCCGTATCCGTCCGGATCGGATAAACGCTCGCGCACTGGGACCTCCCGAGAACGCCGGTCTGCCGAATCTACCGCCGCAGGCTCGGCAGCACGACCACTACTGGCCTCCGTCGCCGAGGGCGATGACCGCGTCAAGGCCTTCACGGATGCACGCCACGAACCCGCCCAGGTCCGTGACCGCTGCGGCATCGACGTTGATGCCGATCAGGGCCTTGTGGTGATAACCCACCAGCGTGATGTTGGCGGCGGTGCCGATAGGGGGCCCGAAGGGAAAAATGCTGAGCACCTTCGCGCCGGCGAGGTAGACCGCCAAAGCGCCGGCCTTTACGTTGCTGAGCACGAAGTCGTCGTGTTTCATGATCAACCCGAAGACTCGATTCACTGCCGGACCGAAGGCGTTGATCACCGTGCCGAGCGCGGTGGCCAACGGGAGTTTCGAAACCCCCTTCAAGCCTTCGATCAGACCGTGATAGGTCGCCATCGCGGCGCCCGGGTCATCGGCGCCGATCGGAATCGCCGTTCGACAACCGTTCACCCGGTTGCCGAACGGTGGGTCGCCCGGCTTGCGGATGTCAACGGGGATGGTGGTCCGCAGTCGGTCGACGGGTTTGCCGTGCCGTTGATGGTACAAAGCGAATCCGTGGGCGACGGCGGTGAGGAACGCGTCGTTGACGGTGCAGCCCCGTGTTTTGGCGGCTTTCCGCAATCCTTCGAGGTCAGCCTCTACTGCCGCGAAGCGCAGCCACCCTCGCCGCTCGGTCATCAAGGGAGAGAGCGTTCTGAAGTTCGGCGCCACGATCCGGGCCACCGCCCGCACATCCTTCGCGAAGCTGGTCGCGGTAGCCCGTGGGCGCCGCACCACGGTCGGCAGCGTATGCGCAGTCGAGGCCGCAGACCGACCCACGAACCCGAGAACCCGTTGTCCGGTGTAGTTGGCGGCTTCGACCGCCAGCCCGAGCCGGGATTGATCCTCGGGCTCGGGAATCGGCGGCATCGGGCCAAGATCACGGGGCTTTCGGGTGAGGTCGCCGAGCAGTCCGAAGATCGCAAGAAGGCCGGTACCGTCGCTCAACACATGATTGACCGTGAGGATTAACGCCGCCTGCCCGCCCTTGAGGCCTTCGACGACGGTGATGGTCCAGAGCGGGCGCTGCCGGTCGAGGCCGGACATCGTCGACTGGCGCGCGAACTCCAGCACGCCGTCCAAAGATCCATCATCCGGCGCGCC
>Ga0187781_10004010_pt1 | contig 11000 bp, 8 predicted proteins | sample 0715_SJ02_MP02_2_FD_132447 | JGI IMG/M metagenome (GOLD analysis project Ga0187781, IMG submission 132447) | Tropical peat soil microbial communities from peatlands in Department of Meta, Colombia - 0715_SJ02_MP02_20_MG | ecosystem: Environmental > Terrestrial > Soil > Wetlands > Peat | place...
CTGACGCAGCGCGGCGCGCAGGGCGGAAGAAAAAGTGGGCGTGTCACTGTGCAGTTCGCGCTGATGAATGGTCGCCTTCTTGTGGCGGTGCAGGAATTCGATAGGATCCTCAATCGTCAGGATATGGATCGCTTTTTGTTCGTTCATTTTGTCGATGATGGCGGCAAGCGTGGAGGACTTTCCGGAACCGGTAGGACCTGTTACGAGGACGATTCCGTTTCGCAGGTCGCAGACTTCCTCGATTTGGGGCGGTAGATGCAAGTCCTCAAAGTTCGGAACGTGGTTGGGAACCACGCGCATGACTATGGCGCAACTGCCTCGCTGACGAAAAATGTTGACGCGGAAACGCGATGCGCCTTCGAGCCCGTAGGAAAGATCGGCGGCGCCATCGGATTCCAGCTTGCGGGAAGCATGCTCGTTATTGCTGATGATGCAGCGGGCAATGTAGTTGGTATCCGATGGGGTTAAGCGCTCTAACCCCTTGAAAGGGAGTTCGACAAGCTGGCCGTTCACTTCAACCTGGGGCGCGCGGCCGGGAGAAAAAATCAGGTCGCTGACCTGCCGGTTCGTTTTCAGCATGGCGAGGATAAGCTGGGGAACAGGAAACTCTCTAGAGGCAGCGGGAGGGTTGGGCGTCGGCAAAGTGCTCATGTTCTCCTCAATAGGGCAGGCCGCGAAAAGGAGCATCGCGTCGGGAGATGAGCGGCCACCCACTGGAGATTATTGGTACTCAGTCAGCTTAAGGTAGAAAAGGAAAAAGCAATTGGCTGACAAGGTACAGGTATCTCCGGATAGTTACTGGCCGATGCTAAGCTTCATCCTAAGAAGAGCTTGGGATTGTCAGTTCATCTGCGGAGTGCGGGGCTTGCCTTCATTGTCCTGAAGGTGCAGGACAAGTTCGGCTGAGGTGGAGTTATCGATGCGAATGGAAGAGCAGTCGTTTACGACCCAGTTGGCGCCGGCGGCAAGCAGAACCTCGTCCTCTACGGTGGTGCGCAGGGCGAGAACTCGCGCGCCGGAGGACTTGCCGGCCCGAATGCCGAACGGGGCGTCCTCGACGACGATGCACGAATGCGGATCAATGTTCAGAGCAGTTGCCCCCTTGAGGTAAGGCTCAGGATCCGGTTTGCCGCGCTGAACGTCACTCGCGGTCACAAGGTGATGAATGTGGGGCCACAAGCCCGTGGCGCGAAGACGAACTTCCGCAAGAGGGCGGGTGGAAGAAGTGACCACGGCGATCTGCGCAGGTGGAACGTTCGTGAGCAGTTCTTTGGATCCAGGCAGCGCAACGACGTCCTCGATTTCCTCAATTTCGCTTTTTTCCATCCAGCGATTTTCTTCCAGGTGAACCGCAGGATCGGCGTGGGGTAGAAGTTCTCTAATGGAGGTTAGGCTAGTCCTGCCATGGGAGAAGCGGACCACGTAATCGGGGTCAAAATTGTGTTTGGCTGCCCAGCGGGCCCATACGCGTGCCACGGCCGGCGTGGAATCCACCAGAACACCATCCATGTCAACAAGCAGGCCACCGCAGGTAATTTGGGTCACGGAACTCCCTGATTGCGAAAAACGAAACTCGCTCCTATCAAATTACCTTAGATTGATGACATGAAGAAACGGCCAAAAAGGCGCAAGACGAAAACCGCGGCTCAGGTGAAGAAAACGTACCGCAAGCTGGGGTTTTACAAGGGCATGACAAAAATTTCGGATGACTTCAACGCGCCGTTGCCCGAGGAATTACTCAGGGCCTTCGGAGGGCTAGACGACGATCCGGGAATGTCGCGTGAGGAATCTACGGGAAGCTACGTCCCAACGAAAATAGGACCTACTGCGCACTTCCCACAACGACTGAATTGGGGTGGGAGATGGGATTTGAACCCACGACATTCGGTGCCACAGACCGACGCTCTACCAACTGAGCTACTCCCACCGTAGACAAGTAGTTTAGCACGACCAGACACCGAGAGAAAACGCGGCTCCAGCAGACCGAAGAGATCTCGGATTATCCGGGCGCAGGCGGGAGCGGCTGGAACTCCACCACGGCGATGCCCTCGAAATCGGCTAGCAGCTTAATGGTGAAGGATCCCACGGCGTGGTCGATGAACCATTGCATCGTCGGGTAAGAAGGACGGAAGGCCAAAAGCAGAAATCGCTGATTATTTCGAAAAGATTCCTCGAGCGTCTTGGTTGCGATCCGTCTTGCATCCGGATTCAAGGTCCTTGGCGCGGGAACCACGGAGACCGTCACCTGGTAATAGCTTAAGGGCGAGAACAGAACGCTCTCGCTTGCTGGTCCAGCGGGCATCGGTTCAAAGTCCGCCTGCGGAAGGTCGCTGCAGATGACCAGCGGAGCGTTATCAGGCTGGGCGATGAATTGCGCATATTCCAAGGCGTATTTCCAGGTGTAGCCGTGCTGATGCGCCTGCGGTGAGTTCCAAAAGGAGAAAATGGCGTAGGGCACGAGCGCGAGCGGCACGAGCAGTCTCAGTTGTACCGGGCGAATCAGGCCAATCAGGAATCCCCACAGCAGAACCACTCCCGCAACGCCGACAAGACAATAGCGATCCACAAACACACGCATCGGTGTCGATACGGAAACGGCAAAAAGGATGAACGTAGGCACTATGGCGAGAGTGGCAGCGCATAGCAAGGTGAAAGCAGATTTCTCCTCCCACGCTCGGAACAACGAATAAGCCAGCGTCAACAAAAGAGCCGCGAGCACGGCAAATAGAAGAATCGTATGGAAGAGGAAAGCCGTGGGGGCGAAAGCAAGCGCAAGGTCCCTCAAAGTCGGAGGATCGGCGAAGCTATAACTATTGCGCCGGGTAAGGATGTACAGGAGACGGGGTAAGACCGGTGCGAAAACAGCGAGAAACGCTGCGAGTACGACGCCAATCTGGCGGAGATCCGCCTTGAGTGATCTGCTGCGAGCAAGAAAATAGCAAATGAGAAACGCGGGAAGGATGACGGCGTAGAGATAATGAAAATAGAAAATCAGGCCGCAGAATGCTCCAAGGAGCAGAGAATGAACTGTGTCCGGTTTGCGGAGCCAAACGATCAGGGCATAGATCGCGAGATTGGCGGCGAGGACGGCGAAAGAATAAGGGCGGACGTCAATCGCCGCAAAGGCAACATCCTTGTGCAGGCAGAACAGGATGCAAACGATGAAAGCAACGTCCTGGTCCACAAACTCTCTGGCGATGCGATAAAGAACGTAGACCGCCGCCAGCATCGCGAGGACGGAGGGGATACGCAAGACAACCTCACGGCTCCCGAATAGCTCTCGCATGGTCCAAAGGACATAGAAATAAGGAGGGAAGGAGAGTCCTGCGATGGAGCGGCTCCAAATCTGGCCCAGGCCGCCGTTGATCTCCCAATAAGAGACAGTTTCATCCAGCCAGAGAGGCGAGCGATACGGAAAGAACCAGACCGACAAAGACGCAGCGATAGCCAGCAAGTAGAGGGGCCTGAATTTCATCGGCAAATTTGCCCCGATTCTAGCATAGGCATTTGACTAGGAACTCTGTGCCACCAGCGAGACCCGCCGCGAAGGCTAAGGATTTGCCTGATTAGCTGATAACGAGGTGGAAACGCGGCAAAGGGCCCGAGCCGGGCCGGTCTTTAGGGGTTGTTAAACTTGTGTAGGGGTGTGTGTCCCCGCACATGAACCCGCAAGCGACGGATCGACTCCATTTCGAGATGCAGATCGCCTACGCCCGCCCGGCGGTTGCGCTGCTGGCCATCTCCTGCCTGCTCGAACTGCGCTCGGTCAGGGATGCAGAACGGGCCCTGGCGCTGCTGACCGCCTATTTGATCACGGGTGTCGTAGTGTTGGGGCTGGAGCGGGCGCTTCGGAAGTACAACTGGCACCTGCCGCTGGCCTGCGATGTGCTTGTGGTGGGCCTGTATCTGTATTTTTCTCAGGAGATGATGCCTGCCTGGTTCCTCGTGTTCTTCGTAGCGTTTGCTGCCGGATACCGCTGGAACCTGAAGCTGGCCATGTCTCTCTCGTTTGGACTGCTGCTCCTGGCCGTGGCGCTGCGATTGAACCGGCTGAGCCCGGCAGGACCACAACCTGCTGCGTTCTTCTATCTACCTGTTTTTGCCGCGACGCTCCTGGGTGCGGGAGGAATGGCCTTCCTGGGTGATCGCAACAGGCGATTCACGGAGCAACAGGAGGTTCTCAACCGCGTTTCCGGATCTATGCACGTAGAGTTGGGGCTGGCGGAATCTCTGCGGCTCTTGCTGGAAGACTTGTGCGCTGAGTTCCACACCGAAGGAGCGCTTCTCGCATACCGCGATGCCGACCTGGAGCGCATCTTCCTGTGGCAACTCAAATCAGGCGAAAGCGAGCGGATGGCACCGGAAAACCTGCCACTGGCCCGCGCAGACGGCTTTCTGCTCGATGATATGGATGCATCGCTCTGCTGGAATTCGCTGGAAGGGCGCGGGAGCGGCTTCGGGTGGGACCGGCGGAACATGCAGGGACTGAAGATCTTGCCGAGAATTCCCGGGCCAACGCAACAGGAGTATCGCATCCAAAACTTCATCACTGTGACGTTCGATCAGGGAAACCATCCGGCAGGGCGGTTATTCCTGATGAACCGGCGTAGCGGCCGCCCGCCGTTCAGCAAAGACGAACTAGCCTGGCTGGAGAAAGTGGCTCGGCACGTGAGCGGGCCCCTCGAAAACGTGTTTCTGCTCAGGCATTTGCGGGTGCGCGCCATCGAAGCAGAGCGTTCCCGAATCTCCCGGGATTTGCACGACGGCATTTTGCAAACGTTATTGAGCATTGAAATCCAGCTGGATGTATTGCGGCGCAAGGTGACCACCCAGCCCGAGCAGTTGGAAGCGGGGCTTACTTCGCTGCAGCAAACTGTGCGCAATGAAGGGGCGGAGCTGCGCCACATGGTCACGGACCTGCGCCCGTTGCGTGTGCAATCCGCCGATTTGGTCGATCTGATGCGGGGATTTGGGGAACGCTTCCGCAATGAATCGGCCCTGGCGCTGGATTTACTGGTGGATTCGGTGGATTTGCAGGCTCCCGACAGGGTCTGCCGGGAGATTTTCCAGATTTACCGTGAAGCACTCAACAACATAAAAAAGCATGCCAAGGCTTCCCATGTCGTGGTAAAACTGACGCAGGACGACAGCCGTCTTTCTCTTGTAGTGGACGATAACGGCGAAGGGTTCAGCTTTGCCGGGCGTTTTACGGGGGATGAACTAGACCGCCTACGGTTGGGTCCGATTTCCATCAAGGAACGAACGCGTACGGTCGGAGGAGTCTTGACTGTGGAGTCAAATCCTGGGCATGGTGCGCGTCTAACGATTGAGGTTCCGCTCGGTTAAATATGGCGAAAACAAAACAGCAAATCCGGGTCCTGATGGCGGATGACCACGCGATCTTCCGCGACGGCCTACGCAAGCTGCTCGACGGCGATGATGAAATTGTGATCGTTGGCGAAGCGCAAAATGGGGCCGAATGCATCAAGATGCTCGCGAAATTGAAGCCGGATATTCTTCTGTTGGACCTGCGCATGCCGGAAAAAGACGGTCTGGCCGTGTTGGAAGAGGTTAATTTCGACCAGATGCCAACGCGCGTGATCGTGTTGACGGCCGCGGAAGATGACCGCGATGTCGTGCGTGCGATGCGCCTCGGGGCTCGCGGCGTGGTGCTAAAGCAATCCGCCACGGACCTTCTGGTGAAGAGCATTCACCGCGTGCACGCGGGTGAAATCTGGCTGGATAACCGTATGACCGCGGAAGTGATGAAGGCCTTCGCGAAGTCGTCCGAATCCGGACCACGACGGGAGAAGCCGCTTCTTTCGGATCGCGAGAAAGAGATCGTGCAACTGGTCGCGCAGGGCTTCCGCAATAAAGAGATCGGCGAAAAGCTCTTCATTTCTGAGCAAACGGTGAAAAACCACTTGCACAATATCTTTGATAAACTTGGTGTTTCAGACCGGCTGGAATTGGCCCTCTACGCAATTCATCACCGTTTGATTGACCAGACCTAGCAGAGAAGTCTTCTGTCCTCAGTTTTCAGTTCACAGTAAGAAAGTACAAAAGGACGTCTATCCTCCGTAGCTGTTCCCATTTCGAATCCTCTCGATCTGAGGTGAAGAATCCTCAGTAGTGACTAAGCATGGCATCATCGCAAACGCAACATAGGTCAGTCGGCAGCGGGCGCGGGAATGGGCTCGCCACTCAATTGGGGCTCTTCCCGCTTGTAAGAGTAAGTGCTGAAAACGAAGGCTACCAGGATGAAGGCGCCGAGCGCGAACAAGGTGTCACCGGGAACGCGCAGCCAACGCAGCGTTTGCATGATGGGGCTCCCCAGAAACTCGGAGCTGCGGGCATACCAGTAACCGTGATTCACCGAGGCCCATGTCTGCATGAGGCCAACGGGCAAAAGGCTGAAAACGCACATGGAGAAGAGGCCGGTGTTCATCAGCCAGAAGGCGGATTTGAGCCAGCCTTCTTTCCACTTCGCGACAGGATTCATCGCGCGCAAGCAGACCTGCATCAGCCCGATGCCAAGCATGCCGTACACACCAAACAAAGCGGCATGGCCGTGCAACGGGGTTGTGTTGAGGCCCTGCATGAAGTAGAGAGCGATAGGTGGATTGATCATGAAGCCAAACAATCCCGCCCCCACCATATTCCAGAAGGCCACCGCAACGAAGAAATAGATAGGCCACTTGTACCTCTGAGCCCAAGTGGTCAGGCGGCCGCGGCGAAGATCGTCAATCGCGGGGTACGCGACCATTGCAAGAGGCACCACTTCCAGGGCGCTGAAAACGGAGCCGAAGGCGAGCGCTACTGTCGGTGTCCCGGAGAAGTAGAGATGATGACAAGTGCCAATGATCCCGCCAGAGAGGAAAATTGTCGCGGAAAGCAGCGCGGCTTTGGCGGCTATGCCCGGTTGAATCAACCCCAGGCGCATAAAGAAGAAGGCGATGACCGTGGTAGCAAAGACTTCGAAGAAGCCCTCAACCCAGAGGTGAACCACCCACCAGCGCCAATATTCGACAATGGAGAGGTGCGTGTGCTGACCCCAGGAGAGTCCGGCACCATAGAACAAACCGATGGCAGCGGCCGACATGATGAAAAGCCAGAGCAGTTGCCGCTGATCCCCGGCCTGTTTGAGCGCTGGCCGAACTGCGCGGAGCACAAGGAACAGCCAAATCAAGAGGCCTGCAAAAAGCAGGATCTGCCAGCCCCGGCCGAGATCAACATATTCATAGCCTTGATGTCCCCAGAGAAATGCGCTGGTTCCGGCCAATTTGTTGTGGATGCTCATCCATTCGCCGGCCAGAGAGCCAACGACGACCAGGAGCAGCGCGCCAAACAGCACGTGGACACCGAGCGCTTGAAATCTCGGTTCGTACTTGCTGACCAGCGGACCGATAAAGAGACCGGCGGCGAGCCAAGCTGTGGCGATCCAGAAAATGCCAAGCTGGACGTGCCAGGTGCGCGTCACGCTGTAGGGGAGAATCGTGGACAGTTTGATTCCATAGAATGCATCACCCTCGACGCCATAGTGAGCCGTAATCACCCCCATCAAGATTTGCACCAGAATCAGCGCGGAAACCACCCAGAAGTATTTCAACGTGGCGCGCTGTGACGGCGTGGCCTGCCATTCACCCAGTGGATCCGAAAGCGGCAGTTTGGGCAGCTCTTCTTTTTTTGTTTCGGAAGCGTACCACCAGATCATGCCGAATATGCCGGCGAGCAGCATGATGATGCTGACGCCGGTCCACAGGACACTGTCGCCGGTAGGGCGATTGCCGACGAGTGGTTCGTATGGCCAATTCTGAGTGAAGCTCACAGTGTCGCCGGAACGAATCGCCGAGGCAGACCACGCAGTCCAGAAGAGGAAAGCCGCAAACTGACGCATGCGCTCGGGACTGCTGACGCTGCCTGCCGGAATGGCGTAGGCCTTGTTTCCGTTGATGAAGACATCGGAGTAGTGCTGCAGATTCGCCTCGAATGCCTTGGCACGAACAGGATCGATCACAATTGTGCGCGTGTTGGGGTCATAGGTATTGCGGCGATAGATGGACTCCAACCGCCCGCGCAATTTGCCGCGATCTTCCGGCGAAAGATGTTCAAAGTCCGTGGCGAATTCCTTGTTTGCCCAATCGTTTAGAACGAAGATTGCCTCGCGGTGCAACCAGTCGGCAGTCCAATCCGGCGCAACGTAGCTGCCGTGCCCCCAAACGGAGCCAACCTCCATTCCGCCAAGATCTTGCCAGACATTTTGTCCGCGTTGGATGTCCCCATTCGGAACCACCACTGTGCCGTCCGGGGTAAAGATCGCCTCGGGGATGGGCGGCATTTTCTGGTAGATGCGCGTTCCGATCCAACCAAGAACGGCAAAGGAGAGAAAGAAAACAAGAGCAAAACTGACCCAGAGTTTTTTCATAGCGCCCCTTCATTGAAAATACGGAGCTTTCAGGAGGATACGGTTGGGCTTCCCTCGGGGCTGCGACTTTAGTCACAGGGGAACTGGATGCGCGGAACCTGAGTAGGAGAGTAGCGAACAAGAAGAGCAACTTGAACAAGCTTGACTGATTGCAGACCTCGAGGAACTTGCCGACAAGAGCAGTCTGCCCATAATCTTTTTCCATTATTGCGCGGGACTAAGGTGGCTCGTATCCTCACGCGAGATTTGGGGGAAGTGTTCTGCGGTTAAGAGTGTGTGAGACCGCAGACCTGGCTATCAAAAGTCGAGGTGTAGACCGCCTGAATGTTGGCTCGCGGCTGCGCGAGGGTGTGTCTGCAGGTCTCGAAGAGGGAACGAAAAATCTGAGTCTGAGGTGAAGCGTTGACGACTCTCGCCCACGTCGTGCAGAGCGTTCTGCGGATCTTGCTTATTTGCCTGGCGATTTTCCTTGGAATCAGCACGATCCCGTGAATCCACGGATGTGCCTGGTCTAGGGGAGTGGCGAAATGGAGAACGGAATGAGGAGTTTCGGGAAAGCGGCAGGAATCGTAGCGATGCTATTCGTCATCGCGTGGCCGGCATTTGCCCAGGAAATTTCCGGCAGCATTCGGGGAACGGTAACCGATGCGACTGGCGCGACTGTTTCCAACGTGCGGCTTACGGTGATTCAAGTAGACACCGGACTGCAGCGGAGCACAACCACCAATGGTCAAGGTGCGTATCTCCTCGTGGAACTACCGGTGGGGCACTACCGTCTGGAGGCGGATGCAAAAGGATTCAAGAAGTTTGTGCAGGGCCCGGCATTCCAGCAATGGGATTTTTCGGCGATTAAGACGATTCCCATACACGAGAGCATGAATTTGCAATTTCGCGCAGAGATTTTCAACATCTTCAACAACGTGAACTTCCAATTGCCGAACAATGACATCAATTCGCCGGGATCGGCCAGATCGAAGCCGCCCAGCCGGGCCGAATCGTGCAACTAGCGCTCAAGTTTATGTTCTGATCGGCTGCCACTTTGACCTACGTGTTGGACAGTGACTTCAAGAAAAGTACGAAATCCTGCCTCGGACTCAGCGAGAAAGACGTTCATTACTACGGCTGGCGCGTGGTGCTGGCGGCTTGTTTTGGCGTCATGGCAGGGTTCGGGTCGCTGTTCGTTTACACGTTCGCGATTTTCGTGAAGCCGTTGAACGCAGAGTTTGGCTGGAACCGCGAGGCCATCTCCCTCGGCTTTGGGCTCGCTGCCATAACGCTTGGCGTGTGCTCTCCGCTGTTGGGTTGCTTGATCGACCGTTTTGGTCCTCGCCGCATCATTCTTCCTTGCGTGACGGTATTTGGCTGCTCGGTTGCGTCGCTCGCGCTGATGCGCTCAGGGGGCTCAGGGTTGTGGCAGTTTTACGTCACCTGCATCCTGATCGGTGCGGTGGGCAACGGTGCTGCGCATCTGGCCTATGCACGGTCCATTTCCAGTTGGTTTCAGCAGCGCTTGGGGACGGCGCTGGCCTTTGTGATGTTGGGAGCCGGCTTGGGCGCGATGATCTTGCCGGTGGTGGCGCAAGCCATAGTCAGCCATTCCGGATGGAGGTCAGCTTATGCTTCGCTTGGAGGTCTTACCCTGCTCCTTGGACTGCCCCTCAGTTGGCGGTACATCGTTGAACGTGGTCCGTTGCGCACTCAATCTGCGCCGGCCGTGCATTCGGGACTGACCTGGCAGCAGGGCATGCGCTCTTACGCTTTCTGGATTATTGTCGCTGTCCTTTTCGTGAGCTCCATCAGCATGAACGGAGCGATCGCGCACCTGTCGGCATTGCTGACAGACCGGGGAATTACTCCGGGAAATGCCGCGCTATGCGCATCGATCCTCGGCGCTTCAAGCATCCTCGGCAGAGTCGGCATCGGTTCGCTCCTAGACCGATTCTTCGGGGCACGGGTCGCCCTTTTTGTGAGCCTTGTAACTGCGGCGGGAATCTTCTTCCTCGCGCGGGCCAGTAGTTTTGCAGCGGGCGGATTTGCGGCTGCGCTCATTGGTATCGGTGCGGGCGGTGAAGCAGCTATCACGCCGTACTTGCTGACCCGTTACTTCGGGCTGCGCGCCTTTTCCACGCTCTACGGTCTTACCTGGACATTCTATGCTGCGGCGGGAGCTACCGGTCCGGTGATCCTCGGGCGTGCGTTTGATTCGACGGGCTCGTATAGCGCCTTTCTGACTGCGCTCGCTGTGGCGCTGGCCGTTGTGGGGGCAACGAATCTTCTGCTTCCCCCTTATGCCAAGTTGCCGTTAGAATCAGCCGCATCTTGAGGCCGTCCTAGTACAGAAGTACTTTTTCCACCTGGGAGATTTTTGTATCCCCAGTCCTATTGTTCTCTAGGAGATAGCCGGATAGACTCAAGCTTCCTTAATGGGAGGTCTGCCTTGACAGGCTCAGAACGCCGCACGACCCAACGGTTCTCCATGCGGCTACCGCTTACGGTGCGGTGGACAACAGGGGCAGCAGTTGGCGAAACCAGCACCGAATCCCGCGACGTAAGCTCTCGTGGGGTGTACTTCTTC
>Ga0187781_10004011_pt1 | contig 11000 bp, 10 predicted proteins | sample 0715_SJ02_MP02_2_FD_132447 | JGI IMG/M metagenome (GOLD analysis project Ga0187781, IMG submission 132447) | Tropical peat soil microbial communities from peatlands in Department of Meta, Colombia - 0715_SJ02_MP02_20_MG | ecosystem: Environmental > Terrestrial > Soil > Wetlands > Peat | place...
ATCTTCGCCGGCTTCCAGCATGCGGCCCAGCCAATAGAGAGTGGCGTCCGCGTCGGAATTGCGCACCGATTTGTGGAGGGCTGAAATCAGATTGTAATGCTCCTCGCCGGCTTTGTCGTAGAGGAGCATTTTGCGCTGCAGGGCATCCTCGAGAATGGCCTCGGTAACGACGGCTCGATGCACTTCACCCTCGCGCTCGCGTGGGGCAGCGGCCACGGCCACTTCCAGGGTGTTGTAAGCCGCACGCGCGTCCCCATTCGAAAACACGGCAATCTGGCGCAGCAGTTCTGGTGAAATCTCCACTTTTTCCCTGCCCAAACCGCGCTGCTCGTCTTTCAAGGCGCGTACCAGCAGCGTTAAGACCTCATCGGTGGAGAGCGCGGAAAGCATGTAGACCTTGGCGCGCGAGAGGAGCGCAGAAATCACCTCGAAGGAAGGGTTCTCCGTGGTAGCGCCAATCAGCACCACGTCCCCTCGCTCGACGTAGGGGAGAAAAGCGTCCTGCTGCGCTTTGTTGAAGCGATGAATCTCGTCAATAAAAAGCACCGTTCTCCGCCCGTACCGCCGCACCTTCTCCGCCATGGCCATCACTTCCTTGATTTCTTTTATGCCGGAAAGCACAGCGCTGAAGCGGACAAACTCGCTACGCGTTTTGCGCGCGATGATCGTCGCCAAAGTGGTCTTGCCGGAGCCGGGCGGCCCCCAAAGGATCATCGAGGCCAGCTCGTCGCGCTCAATCTGCTTGCGTAGAGGTTTGCCCGGCCCCAGGATGTGAACTTGGCCGACGAATTCCTCAATCGTTTCCGGCCGCATGCGGTCGGCGAGCGGCGAAAGCGCACTCTTGCCCTGGGGCTTTTGAGGGGGAAAATCATCGCTTGATGGCGGTTCAAAGAGGCTCATAACAATTGGCTCATTGATACTGATTGTCAGTTGTCCGTGGTCCGTTGTCCGTGGTCTCCGTCCATCTGCCTGTCCGCATGTGTCGGCTCATCTGTCCAACCAAACAACCTGCACCATCCTGCGGCAACGAACAACGGACCACGGACGTCGTTTCAATACTTAAATCCGCGTTGCCTCGCCGCTTCGTAAAGAAAAACGCCGGCCGCAGTCGCCGCATTGACGGAATCCATGCCGGATCGAATGGGAATACTCAAGCGCAGCGAGGCCTCGCGGGCAATCTCCGGAGGCAGGCCGGAAGCCTCTCGGCCTACCATGATGGCAACCGAGCCTCTCAGATCGGCCTGATCGAGCGGTGAAGGACTGTGGCGGTCAGCGGCGACGATTCGAACTCGAGCCGCGCGCAGGCGAGGCAGGAGTTCATTGACTTCCAGGTCCGTCAGGAGCGGAAGGCGGAAAATCGCCCCCGCCGAACTGCGCACGGCCTTGGGATTGAAAGGGCTGACGGTTTCGCGGAGGGTGAGGAGGGCTGAAGCCCCGAAAGCCGCCGCGCTGCGCATCAGCGTGCCCAGATTGCCGGGATCCTGGAGCCCGCAAGCCACCAGCAGAAGCAGATCGTGGCCCTCCAGGATGCTATCCAAATTGTGAGACGGGAGCTCGACGAGCGCGGCAATCCCCTGCGGGCTCTGGGTCTGCGCCACCTGCTGGAAGAGGCGGTCAGGAACCTGCACCCCTTCCGCTTCCGCAGGCAGCCGTTCCACGAGGTGCGCGAATTTTGCCCCAACGCTTTCGCCCATGAGCAGGCTATGCGTCCGAACCGCCGGAGCCGCTGCCAGTGCCTCCTCCACAAGGAATGGACCTTCGACAGCTAGCCACCCCTCGCGCGTTGTGCCTTTTGCCAAAGCCCGCCGGTAGACCTTCAACAGGGAGTTGGTGGGACTGCCGATCTGGCGCATTCTCGCCTGAGCCATATTCCTTGTAGCGCCGACCCCGCTTCGCGGGGTCAGCGCTACCCCTGTGTCGAAAGCTTAACGCAACGATCAAGGGGACGGCAAGAGTCGGTAGCGCAGACCTCATGCTTTCCGATCTCTGCGGCATTTCTGGTGGGAACCTGGGAGGAGCAGCGGGTCCCGCGAACGCGGGACGGAGGTCCGCGCCCCGTGTGGTAGAATTGCGCCGCTCTCACGAGCATGCAGACGCTATGTTTTCTGGAGGTTGAAAATGCGTAAACTGAGTTTTCTCTTGGCCATTCTGGCATTGCCTGTGCCCACGCTTGCCCAAGACTTAAGCGGCTTATTCCCGGATCTTACTCAACCGCAGAACTATGTCCTGAAGCGCGTCTCCAGCTACGACCGAACCGGCGCTAACGCGGACTATACGAAAATGAAAGCCGGTGAAACGCTTACAGTTTTTGAAGAACCCGGACCGGGGGTCATCACGCATATCTGGTTTACGATAGCAAGCGGTGAGCAATTCCATCTGAAGAAACTAGTTCTTCGAATGTATTGGGACAATGAATCCACCCCAAGTGTGGAAGCTCCCATTGGGGATTTCTTTGGCCTAGGGTTGGGCGACTACTTCACTTACCAGTCGTTCCCGCTGGCCGTCGGTTCGAGCCAGGCGATGAACTGCTACTTTCCTATGCCGTTTCAGAGAATGGGGAAAATCACCATAACGGATGAGGGAAAGTTGCCGGTGGATAACCTCTATTTCAATATTGATTACCGGGCTTACAAGAGTCCCCTCCCTTCAGAGACCCTCTATTTTCATGCCCAGTATCGCCAGTGTGCTCCCTGCCAGGGCTGGACCAACCAATGGAATTCCAACGGCGATCCGCTGGTGGATAAAAAAACTAACCTCGACGGCCAGGGCAATTACGTGTGGATGGAAGCCACTGGTCGCGGCCACTACGTGGGTGTGACCATGTCAGTGCTGCAAAACCAGGACGAGTGGTGGGGTGAAGGTGACGATATGTTTTTCATTGACGGGGAGAAGTTGCCCTCTATCAACGGTACGGGTTCCGAAGACTATTTTGAGGGCGCATGGGATTTCGGCGACCAGCCATTTTCTTACCTGATGTTCGGCGCTCCGGTGAAGGGTGTGGAGCGAGTAGGGGGCAGGTACTCCGTCTACCGTTTCCACCTCGATTCGCCTATTACCTTTACCAAATCGCTGCTCGCTACCATTGAGCACGGGCACGCCAACCACCGCTCTGACAACTACTTCTCTGTTGCCTATTGGTACCAGACCGAGCCGCACGCGCCATTCCCCACGTTGCCCCCAGTCGAGCAGCGGATGCCCAGGATTTACCCTGTGGGTGGGCCGGGGAACGCAGGGAAGTAAGAGCTAGGATTCAGGAGTCAGGAGTCAGGACCTGGAAGCGCGAGGAGTGCGCATGAGTGAACCGGACCACGTTCGTGCCCACGAGAATTCCTCGCTGCATCGTGCCGAGATATCGAAAACTACCTTGTGCGGTTGCTTCTATTGCTTGGGGACTTTTACCCCGGCTGTGATTGTCGAATGGATAGACAAAGTGGAAGGGGTAGCGCAAACGGCACTGTGCCCGATGTGTGGAATAGACGCGGTGATTGCGTCTGCCTCGGGTTATCCGATTACTGAGGATTTTCTCAAGAGAATGAACGAGCACTGGTTTTGCGGGCGTCGATTCTCTTCGAGCCTACCCTCTGTCTTTGAGCCGGAAGACGAACTTCAGGCCGGACCAGGTCTCGTCAACGGCGCAGACCTTAACGTCCACCAAGCCATTCTTCAGCCCTGCTTCGCGGACCACGTTCTCGGTGAGGTCGGTCGGCACGCCGGACGAACCCTTGGGCCAGGAGACCCAAAGCATGCCGCGGGCGGAGAGGGCACCTTTCAACCTCCGGAAGTTCTCTTCCAACTGGGACCGCTTTGAACAAAAGAATTGGACGAAATCGAGAGGACCTTCGAGCTTCTTGGTCAGCTTGACACCGGAAGGGAGCTTCCCCAGCGTCGCGGCATAATTCTCTGGTGCCCCGATTATGGAGATGGCAAAGCATTCTTTGATGCCGAGCTTTTCAACCAGAGACTTCTTCGAGTAACCCGCAGGCATATTCAATTATCGGTCAGCCTTCCTCACGGTGAAACTGACCCCTCACCCGACCCGTGACCGCTGGCGAACGCGCGGCCGCAGGCCACCCTCCTCCCACGGGAGAAGGCACACAGACCATCTCTCATCCCGAAGCCCTTTTTGCGCCTGCGGCCTGGGCTTCGAGCTCGGACATGTCCAGGATGATGACTTTGCGGCGTTCCAGGCGAATGAGGCCACGGTCCACAAAGCGGCGCAGGTTGCGGGAGACAAGGTCACGCACCGTGCCAATCTCCGCGCCGATCTGCTGGTTGGTTTCCTCCAGGGGAAACTCGACGCCCCGTCGCGTGCGCGTGCCCAACCTCAGCGCGCGGTCACGCAGGAAGCGCGCCAGGCGGTGGCTGACCTCTTTAAGCGATAGTTCCTCGACCAAGTCGGCAAGATACCGGAACCTCCACGCCAAGGTGCGGATAACGGCCAGGGCCACCTCCGAATTGCGCCGGCACAAATCCAAGAACTCCTTCTTGGGAAGGAAGAGGAGTGTGGAATCTTCTACCGCGGCCGCCGAGGCAGGAAAAGTGCCGCCGTCAAAGATGGAGAGTTCGCCGACCGTGGATCCGGCGCGCTCGATCACCAGGACTTGCTCGCGGCCGTTTTCGGCCATCTTGAAGATCTTAATCGCTCCGGACTGGACCACGAAGAGGCCGCCACACGCATCACCCTCAGCGGCCAACATCTCCTCCTTGCCTAGGCGCCGGGCTACACAATGGCAGGCCAGAGCTCTGAGCTCATCGGCGGGCAACACGGCGAAAAACGCCACGCGGCGCAGCGTCTCAACTGGATCGAGAACTGTCATGGCAGAATCCGGTAGGGGCGACCTTGCGGCCGCCCTGACGCCACCGGAAGGGTTGTCCGGGGAGGGCGGAAGAGCCACCCCTACTTCTCAAAAACAGCTTATCAGACACTTTTCCCCTGGGCACGACTTAAGTCTTCGCGACCTCTGACCTACCAAGATAATCTATAGCGAGATGGGGGCGCAAGGATACTCGAACAACGATGCCCTCAGGAGGAGTCTCCTATGGCTTACGTAATTGCCGAACCCTGCATCAACACCAAGGACACCGCCTGCGTGGACGTCTGCCCTGTGGATTGTATACACCCCCGTAAGGACGAAGCCAACTTCGCCGATGTTCCTATGCTTTACATCGACCCAGTCGAGTGCATCGATTGTGGGGCTTGCGTGCCGGTTTGTCCTGTTTCCGCCATCTTCCCCCTCGATGACCTGCCGGAGAAATGGAAGGAATTTACCGCGAGTAACGCTCAGTACTATCAGAAATAGAAGGGTTCGCCAGGATTACTTGACGCCCGTAGGCCAATTTAGGTGTGCCGGCTGGCGAAGCTCGCCCAATGGCCGTGTAAGGCCGTCGCTACTCTGGAGCGACTTTGAGGTTGACCGGGGCAAGGCCTTGTCGTTAGAATTCAGTCGAGTACCAGGGAAAGGACGGGCTGAGTTATCGAACGCAGGATGGGAGGAGCATTGTCGGAAGAGGCAAAGCTCTTTTGGAGCGTGAGCGTCGTTGCCCTTGCATTAAGTTGCGGGCCTGAAAAACGGCCAACGGTAGCTCAAGCTCCAGCCCCAACCCCGACTCCCGCCGCTCAACCCTTATCACCCAAGCCCTCAGCGCCACCGCCTGAGCATCCGCCCGTCCCGGCTCCTGATCCCTCCACGATCCTCGTCTCACAAGTTGAAGCCCTGTACAAAGCGGGGATAGCCGACTATCGCTCAGGAAACCTGGAAGGGGCCAAGGAAAAATTCGATCAGGCGGTTGAGAAAATGCTCGAGTCAAACCTCGACATTCAGGGCGACGATCGCCTCAGTGGCGAGTTCGACAAGCTGACCGAGGACGTCTACGACGCTGAGGGGGCGGCGCTGGAACGCGGCGACACCTTGAGCCCACATAATTATGTTCCACCCCCACTCGAATCATTCTCCGGTCTGACTTTCCCCGTGGATCCGCGAATCAAGCAGCAGGCTCAGCAGGAGCTGAAGGCCGTCCGATCCGACCTGCCCCTGGTTTCCAACGATTATGTCGACGGCGTTTTGACTTATCTCCAGAACCAAGGCCGAGGCTACGTCGCGACAGCCCTGAAGCGGATGGGAATATATCAAGCGCTCATCTCCGACACACTGCGCAAGGAAGGGATTCCTCAGGACCTTATCTACATTGCCGCCTTGGAGAGTGCGTTCAATCCTTATGCCTTGTCGAAGGAAGGGGCAAGGGGTATCTGGCAGTTCATGACCGGAACGGGCATCCTTTATGGCTTGAAGAAAGACCGCTGGGTGGACGAGCGTGAAGATCCCGTGAAGTCAACGCAGGCCGCGGCGCGCCATCTCAAGGAACTGTACCAGACATTTGGAGACTGGTCTCTGGCCATGGCGGCCTACGACAGCGGCCCTCAGACGGTGCAGGCCGCCGTGGAGAGGACAGGCTACGCCGATTATTGGACCTTGCGAAAGCTACACGCCCTCCCCACTGAGACGGAAAACTACGTGCCGATTTTCATGGCGACCGTGATGATCGCAAAGGACCCTAAAGCCTATGGCTTCGACGTTCAGCCGGACCCGCCTCTGGCGGTCGACCAAGTGATTGTAAGCACCCCCACGGACCTGCGCTTGGTAGCTCAACTCATCGACCAGCCCGTCGATGAGCTGACTCGGCTGAATCCTAGTCTGCTTCGCTGGACAACCCCGTCCAACAACTCCCAATTCGTTTTAAACCTTCCCATGGGAACTAAGGAACTGTTCGAGCAAAGGATCGCGGCAATCCCCGAAGACAAAAGAATCTGGTGGAGAGCCTACAAGGTGGAGGAAGGTGAAACTCTTTCAAGCATTGCCAAGAAGTTGCACGTCTCTCCTGTGACCTTGGGGGAAGCCAACGGGCTGGACCACGAATCCCCCTTGGAACAGGGCACCCACCTGGTGGTCCCACTCGCCCCCGGCAAGGAATCGTCCCTGGCCCGAGTCCGCGAAGCGGGGCCGCGCTACGCAGCGAGGTACCGTGTACGCGCCGGTGATACTTTGGAGTATATCGCTGACCGCTATGACGTGACCCCTTACCAGATCCGACGTTGGAATAACTTGAAAACCTCGCGCCTGACTGCCGGAGCGACTCTGCGCATCTATGTGGCGGGAGGCGGGCGGAGCGCCTCCAGCAAGTCTCATTCCGGAGGGCGGAAGAATGCCCCTCAGGCTGGCAAGCCAACTAGCCCCGCAAAGGCTGCACACGGGACGGGAGAGGCCGTGGCCGCCCCCAAACAACTTGCCCAGGAACGTTAAAACTCTTTTCTCGAAGAAATCAATGATTGCACTTGACACAACGATTAGGGTGTTATACATCTGCCTCCAGCGGGGTAGTTAGTTTGCACCTGTCGCCCAGGCGAAATCTGGGCTTTCTTGGGTGTGTGAGAAAATGACGGGGGAGGGATTCATGGATTTCGATAAGGACAATAAAGCGGGTGATGAGCTCGAGGATTATGGTGACGAGCTCGCCTCCGACTACAAGGAAGAAGCGGAGGAAAGGCTGGGCGAGGAAGGCGAGGAGCTCGACGAGGAGGTTTCTTACAAGATTGAGGAGACCGTGATTGCAGAAAAGCCTCCCGAAGCTCCGGGCGTCGCGGAGATTGCCAAACCAGCCCCTGCTCCTAAGCCCGCGGCGGCCCGGAAAGTGGCCGCGAAGAAAGCGAAGCCGAAGCCGAAACCGAAACCGAAAAAGCGGCCTGCCAAGAAGCCCGCGAAGAAAGCGGTCAAGCCTGCCAAGAAGCCAGCTAAGAAGGCAGCTAAGAAGCAGGTGGCCAAGAAAAAGGGCCGCGGCAGGTAGCCGGACCAAGCTCCAAAGACCCGCAAGGGTCGGTACCCGCCCCCAAAGTGCGGGCGCGGATAAGGGCCGGGGCGGTGTGTCTGGCCTGGCGCTGTAAGCTCTGGGGCCGGCGCCCCGGTCAGGCAGCAGGGATGGATTTGCACTCCCAACCGAACGCTGAGTCGTCAGGCCCGAATGGTCAGGCGGCCTGCGTTCGAGTTCTCGCCCTCGAGGTGATCCGCCGCATGCACGGGGCCTCACAGCCCTACCTTCTGCGTTGTGCGGACGATTCCAGCTACGTTGTTAAGTTTCAGAACAACCCCCAGCATGTACGCGTGCTGGCGAACGAAATGCTCGCGGGCCGCTTGGCATTGCTTATTGGCCTCCCGGTCGCAACCCCGGCTTTCGTCGAGGTCCCTCCTGCCCTTGTCCGTGGCAATCCCCCCCTTGAACTTGAAATCGGATCCCATCGCGTGCTTTGCCTGGCGGGTCTGCAATTTGGCTCACGCTACCCAGGACTTCCCAGCCAGACTTTGGTTGTGGATTTTCTGCCGGATCGTTTGCTTAAGAAAGTCAGGAACATAGCTTCCGTATTCTTGGGGGGATTCGTTTTCGACAAGTGGACCTGTAATTGTAACGGCCGACAAGTCGTCTTCTTCCGCTCCGTGAAGGAGGAAGACCCTGGGTATTCCGCTTTGCTCATCGATCAGGGTTTTTGTTTTAACGACGGCGATTGGAGCTTTCCGGACAGCCCCATTCGGGCCCTTTATCCGCGCCGTCTGGTTTATGAGAATGTCGTGGGATTCAAATCGTTTGAACCCTTTCTCTCCACCATCGAAAACCTGGATCGTTCCCGAATCGAAGCATGCCTTTCTCAATTGCCTGAGGAGTGGTGCGGGCCCGATCCCGGCCAGTTGCAGCAACTTGCGGAACGATTGTATAAGCGGCGCAGGGGGATTCGGCAAGCGATCATTGACGCCAAGGGTGGCTCCTTGAAACCGTTCCCGAATTGGCGCGAGACTTAAGCGGTTGAACGATCCGCATAGCGCCGGTTCCGCCAGGGGCGGGGCCGGCGGTACTCGAAGGGGTAACCCTCCTGGTTGCTCCCGCGGCAGTGGGACGGCCACAAGGGTCGCGCCTACTTTACACGAACTATGGCGAAGGACAGAGAACTGAAGGAGTGCTCGTACTTCCTGGTCCGCTACGTCCCGGACGTGGTGAAGGGGGAGTTCATCAACATTGGGGTGTTCTTGTTTTGCCCCGCCGAGCAGTTCCTGGACTGCTTGTTCAGCGATGATTACCGGCGCATCAAGCGCTTCCACCCCCAAGCGGATGCTGAGTTCCTCAAGCTGCTACAAGCCGACTTCGATGACCAGATCAAGAAGCGCGAAGGGGACCTCGAGGGATATATCCGCGAGATGCAGCAGTCCTATTCCAATCTCATTCAGCTCTCACCACCCCGGCAGTGCTTGACACCCAACCTGTTGGCCCAACTTCAGGACCTCTTCGAACGGTACGTCGGGGTGCGCGTGGCCGGTCCTACAGAGCAAGATACCCGAATGTACATCAGGCAGCGAATGACGGACTCCCTAAGCCGGCTCGGGGTACTCGAGCATCCCTCATTTGAAAGGCGTATCCCCGCCTCCCAATGGACGGGCGTGGGCGACCCCTTTGCCTTCGACTTTGGATATAAGCCCCACGAACAACCCGGTAAGCCCAACGGGCATGTGAGGCTAATTCACAACGTCTCCTTGCAAAAGGACCCCAAGCTAGCCGAGGCGCTCATGTGGACCTTCGAGCGCGTGCTCGAGAAAGAGCCTTCCCACCTGACGGTGGGCCACGAAAATAGCCCCAACACGAGCAATCCCCAGGTCCGCTTCTCTTTGGGCGTTCTTCAGCACGAGCACGTGCGCTTGGTGCCAGTCTCTGGCTTCGATGAATATGCTCAGTCAGTCCGGGCCGAACTCTCGATGTGAAAGGTCTGCCCTCTCCCCAAGGGGTCTGAGCCTGTCCCGCATCTTTGGCTGGACACCGGGTTCATCGGTACCAAGAATCGCCGAAGGGGATTAGTAAAGTAGCCGGGGGCATCGCCCCCGGAAACTAACAGTACCACCGAGTCGACCCTGAAAGGGTCGAAGCGACGACCTGTCGAAGCCATGCATGAAACCTGCAGGCCCGCTTATGCGACCCTTTCAGGGTCGGCCTATTGCCGGGTCGCTGTTCCGGGGGCGTTGCCCGTCAACCGACGGGCTACCATATGGTGCCCTTTCAGGGCACAGAAAGATAGTTGCCATGAGTGTGCGCCTCAAGGTCGAGTGCTACTCCGGCTACAAAGCCGATGAACGGCCTCTCCGGTTCTCGATTGGGGACAAGCTCGGGAGGCAGGTCTTCGAAGTCAGAGAGGTCCTCGATCAATGGTATGGTGTTGGTTACCAGTGTTTCAAGGTTTTGGCCGACGATGACAACTTCTACATCCTCCGCCATCAACAGGAGGAGGATAACTGGTTGCTGGACTCCTTCCGCGTTCATGACAATCAGGCCGAGAAATGATTAAATGGACCCGTTCGATCTCGGGCCCAGCTCCCTGGTCCCGAGAAAGGTCAAGGAAATGCAGAAGGGCGAAAATGTAATCTCTTTTGCGCTTGCTGCGGTCGTCCTCCTTACTTTTGTAGCGATCCAGCGGCAATGGAATCCGGCCAGTCTGAAGGACATGGCATCTTCAGCCGAGGACTTTATCCTTACCAGCACCGGGATACGCGGGCAAGTGCCGGATTTGGTTGGATACGAGAGATTGAGAACTTACCGACTGGAGAACTATCGCGCCGCCCTATACCGGCGCAGTCCCGCTTCGCTGGTTTTCGCCCCTGGGCGCTTTGTGATTTACAATCGTGATGACCAACCCGTCTTCAAGCTGGAGACCCTGGAAGGATCAAAAGATTCCTGGACAACGCTTTACGACTTCAATGGCCGCCATGGCCTTCCCCTCCCCGGCAGCCATACCCGCCCGGGATACACCAAGGCGCTTACCGGGAATGGCGCGCCGGATGTTGTGATAGGTCAATATACCGGTGGGGACCACTGTTGCACTGTGGCAACGATCGTTGAATTGGGCAGCGACGCGGTCGCCGCCGTGGGTCGAATCGACGGCTTGGAAGGCTTACCTTTCGAAGGCCTGGAAATCC
>Ga0187781_10004013_pt1 | contig 10991 bp, 8 predicted proteins | sample 0715_SJ02_MP02_2_FD_132447 | JGI IMG/M metagenome (GOLD analysis project Ga0187781, IMG submission 132447) | Tropical peat soil microbial communities from peatlands in Department of Meta, Colombia - 0715_SJ02_MP02_20_MG | ecosystem: Environmental > Terrestrial > Soil > Wetlands > Peat | place...
CAGCTCCACCCGGAAGACTCTGCTGGCGCGGCCGCTGAGGAACACCGAGGGGGCCAACGGGTCTTCGCCGTGCAGCTCGACCACGAGCGTCCCGCCGGGGTTGTGAACCTCCACCCGGGAGGAGACGAGCCCGGCGGCGCGGGCCGCCGCCGCCGCCGCGCAACTCCCCGTGCCGCAGGCTTGCGTCAGCCCGACGCCACGTTCCCAGACGAGGAGGTCGAGCCCTCCCCGGCCGTCGGGTGCGACGACTTCGACGTTCTGCCCGCCAGGCTCGGCCTGCTCGAGCGACCGGCCGAGACTGGCGATGTCGACGCCCTCGAGCGACGAGCCCGTCATGACGAGATGCGGGTTGCCGGCGTCTACGCGCCGCGCCTCGAAACCCCTGCCGAGCCGCGGAGCCGTCCTCGCCTCGCCGACCTTGAGATCGCCCATCTCGGTTCGCACGGCCGCTCCGCCATGGGCGGTGCGCTCGAGCACCGTGACGAGCCGCGGACCGGCGTCGGTCGTGACGAGCACCTCGGGGCCGGCAACGAGCCCGGCGTCGACGAGCGCGAGCCCCAGACAGGCGAGACCGTTTCCGCTCGTCTCTGCCCGGCCGCCGTCGGCGTTGCGCAGCTCCATGGTGGCGTCGGGTGGGCGCCCGCCGTTGGAGGAGGTGGCAGGGCGCACGACCATGACACCGTCAGCCCCGATGCCACGGTGCCGGTCGCAGATCGCCACGACGAAGCCGCTGTCGAGCTCGTCGGTGCCTGGAAGCCCGGCAGGGTCGAGGACGACGAGAAAGTCGTTGCCGTAGGCCTGGTACTTGAGGAGCGAGACCGTCACCGTCAACCAGTCTCGCATGAGGTTGCCGACTGGGCGCCTCGCCACCAGTCGAGCACCAGATCCGGCAGCTGCGGGTCGGAAGCGTCGAACCAGGTGACCCGCGGGTCGCGCCGGAACCAGGCCTCCTGGCGCCGGGCGAAGGCCTTGAGGCGCCGGAGGATCTCCGCGGTGGCCTCGGCCAGCGTCAGCTCGCCTTCGACGACCTCGAGCAGCTCGCGATATCCGATCGCCTGGCGGGCAGTCCGCGACAGCCCACCAGGGCGAGCCGCAAGCGCGGCCACCTCCTGCAGGAAACCCGCCGCCAGCTGCCGCTGCAGGCGCTCCTCCAGGCGCCCGTCGAGCGCCCGGCGCTCCAGGGTCAAGCCGGCGATGCGCACGCCGACCGACGGGTAGTGCCCGAGACCCGGGCCAAAGCTCGAGTAGGGCCTCCCGCTCCCGACGGTGACCTCGAGTGCGCGCAGGATGCGGCGGGCGTTGCCGGGCTCGATCCTGGAGGCGGCGAGGGGGTCGAGCGCACCGAGGCGGCCGTAGAGGGCTGTGAGCGTGGCGGGATAGGGGCCGGCGGCCAGCTCGGCGTCGAGCTGTTCGGCCACGGCCGGAAAACGACCCGGCAGCTCGAGGTCGTCGACGACGGCGCGGTGATACAGACCGGTACCGCCGACGAGGACGGCGAGATGCCGGCGCCGGTGGATTCCCGCCAGTGCCCGGCGCGCCGCCAGCTGGAATTCGGCCACGGAGAAGTCCGCAGCCGGATCGGCGATGTCGATCAGGTGCCACGGCGCCCCCGATGCGTGGGGCGTCTCCGTGCCGACGTCGAGCCCGCGGTACACCGCCATGGCGTCGACGGACACGAGCTCGATGCCCGCCACCCGACGCCAGAGATCGAGGGCGAGGGCCGTCTTTCCCGTAGCCGTGGCGCCGACGAGGGCGAGGTCGGTCAGTGGTCGGCCTGTCGTCAGGGCTCGGCGATCCCTTCAAGGCTGTCGTCACCGCCGGCGGGCTCTGCAGCCTCGAGCCGTTCCCGATCGACATCGACTTCGGGGCGATCCGGGCCTGCGGACACGGTGGTGCCGAGGGCGGGGGCGGGCCGCTTCCCGTTGCCGTGGCGGGGGCGGGACCGGCCCACGAGCTTGCCCTTCAGCCGGCTCAGCTGGAGCTCGGCTTTGTCGAGGGCGGCGTCGAGGGCGGCCGCCGGCCGGCCGGCCGCGCCGACGGCCCGCACGACATGGCCGTGGCCCTCGAGCTTGATCTCGCAGGTGACGGGATCGCCCAGCCGCCCGACGGGCGTGTTCGAGAAGCACACCTCGGCGCGCTCCATGCCCCCCAGGTACCGGCTGACCCGGTCCATCTTCCTCGCGGCTGCCTGCTTCAACGCGTCCGGCACCTCGAGGTGCCTTCCGAGCACGACGACCTCCATCGGCACTTCGCTCACGTCGGCTCCCTTCACCATCGCGGCCGTCCCTGCAGCACGCCGGCAGCACGATCGCTCACGGCCGGCACCGGGTGGCGGCGAGATTGGATGCGATGGGCGCGCACGGCTGACCTGGTCTTTGGCCCCACACTCGCCTGCTGAGGGGTTCACGCGCCCGACGTGGGCGACCCAGGGGAGCACCGTGGAAGGTGCCGGCTCCGGGTCCTGCCACGCCATCGGCGGCGCGCTTCGCCCCTTCTCCCCCGGGCACCGACAGCCGGTGCCTCGACGGGCAGGGCTTACCTCTAAGTCGCACCATGCTCAGCGACCACGAGTCGCCTTACGTGGGTCGTTTCGCCTGCGACTGGCATCGACTCGCAACCACAGACCCGTGCGTGTCCATCTACGCCCCAGTGTAGGTGGGCTGCCGACCTCACCGCGCCGCCCGCCTGCGTCAGACGGCCCAGGAAGCCAGATAGCGGCGCTGCGCCTCGCTCAAGGTGTCGATGGCGAGGCCCATCGTCGTCAGCTTCAGCCGAGCGACCTCACGATCGATCTCGACCGGCACGTCGTAGACCTCGGGCGCCAGCTCCTCGCGGTGACGGACGAGCCATTCGCAGGCGAGCGCTTGCACGGCGAAGGAGATGTCCATCACCTCGGCGGGGTTGCCGTCGGCGGCGCCCAGGTTCACGAGACGTCCCTCCGCCAGCAGGAGGAGCCGCCTGCGCTCGCCGACGACGAATTCCTCCACCATCGGCCGCAGCAGGCGGTGGCGCCCCTCCGACAGCTCGGCGAGCGCCGGCACATCGATCTCGACGTCGAAGTGCCCGGCGTTGGCGAGGATGGCCCCGTCGGGCATGCGGGCGAAATGCTCGCGGCCGATCACGTCGCGGTTGCCGGTGGCCGTGACGAAGATCTGTCCGATCTCCGCCGCCGATTCCATCGGCATCACCTGATAGCCGTCGAGGGCGGCCTCGAGGGCCCGCAGCGGATCGACCTCTGTCACGATGACCGACGACCCCATGCCCCTCGCGCGCTCGGCGACGCCCCGGCCGCAGTTGCCGTAGCCGGCGACGACGAAGCGGGCCCCGGCCATGAGCGTGCCCGTCGCCCGCACGATCCCGTCGAGGGTGGACTGCCCCGTCCCGTACCGGTTGTCCGCAAGCGTCCTGGCGGCCGCTCCGCTCACGGCGACGATCGGATAGGCGAGCGCCCCGGAGGAGGCGAGCGATCGGAGACGTACGGCGCCCGTCGTGGTGTCCTCCGTCCCCCCGATCATGCGGGCAGCCTGCTCCGGACGCTCGATGTGGAGGCGGGCCACGAGATCGCAGCCGTCGTCGACGGTGAGGTCGGGGGATCGGTCGAGGACGGCCGCGACGTGATCCCCGTAGTCGGAGGTGCTCTCGCCCCGCCGGGCGAAGGTGGCGACGGCGAAATCGGCCACGAGGGATGCGGCGACGTCGTCCTTCGTCGAGAGGGGGTTCGACGCGCACAGGCTCAGCTCCGCTCCTCCCGCCCGCAGGGCCCGAAGCAGGTTGGCCGTCTCCGCCGTCACGTGCAGGCAGGCACCGATGGCGACACCGGCAAAGGGCCGCTCCGCCTCGAAGCGGGCGCGGACCGTCCCGAGCACGGGCATCCTCTGGGAAGCCCACTCGACCCGGTCGCGCCCGGGCGGGGCGAGCGCCAGGTCGGCGACGTCATGGCTGGGCGCGCCCCGCGTCGCCGACTTCGGTGGTCGGCCGGGGGCGGCCGGGCGACTCGGCCTGGCCGATGGGCGCTGGCCTCCCGAGGTCGTCACGCCGGGGTCTCTGAGGCCAGGCGCAGTTTCAGCTCGGCCAAGGTGGGCACCGGGCCGGGATCGATCCCCTCTCGCGTGGCGAGGTGCAGGGAGACGAAGTCCCCGATCATGACGAGGTCGAAGAACCTCGCCAAATCGCCCTCGCCCTCCGCCTCCACGTCGATCACGCCCGCAAGCGCCTCAGAGGTCAGCTCGGCGAACAGATCGAAACCCCGCCGGAGCCGAGCATCCTCGAGACCGCTCCGCAGGTTGACGAGTGTGAGCATCTGGCGGGTCACGTCACCGTGCTGGCCGAAGCCGCACACCTCGTTGTGGCACACCTCCGGCTGCACGCCGAAGTAGGCGGGCGCCTTCGAGTTCTCGTTCACCTGCGTCTTCCACCGCCGGGCGGCAACGGCACCGAGACCGCAGGCACCATGGAACACCGGGATGGTCCGCCCGATCCGGCGGGCGACCTCGGCGGCGATCCCCCCGCCGGACGCCAGCGAAGCGCGCCGCTCCTCCAGCTGCTCGCACGCCCGTGAGAGCTCGGGCCGGACGCCGCGCAACACGCCGATCTGCTCGCAGGCGAGCAAGAGCGTCGAGACGGTGGCTCCGGCGGCGAGGCGCGGTTGCGAAACCGTTCTCAGGGGTCCCGATGCGAGATCCATCACCGTCCCGCCGGCTTCGGCCACGAGGCGGGCGAGGGGTCCCCCGCAGGTGAGGGCGACGACGGGGGCGCCGGCGGCGAGGGCGGCGGAGGCGACGGCGAGGGTTTCTTCGGTGTGGCCGGAGAACGAGACGGCGAAGACCAACGAGCTCTCCCCGAGGAAGCCCGGGGCCGAGGCGGAGTTGACGAGCAGGACCGGGAGGGGCGATCGGGGCGCCGCGTAGGCCTGCAGCACCTCTCCGGCGACGGCACTCCCGCCCATCCCGGCGACGACGATCGAGGTGAGCGCCGCCCTCTCGAGCGCGCCGGGCAACGGGACGTGGGTCGACATGGCCGCCGCCAGCTGGTCACCCATCCCCGCGGCGGCCGAGAGGAGGCCCTCGCTGTCAGGACGGAGCCAGGGCATCGGCGGCCCCGCGATCACGCAGTCGAGGTCGTGGGGCCGAAATTCGGCTTGATGCCCTCCGCCGCCGCCTTTGCCTGCAGGCGGGCGTCCTCCTCCTCGCTCACGGTCTCCGCCTCGTCGACGAGCATCACCGGAATACCGTCGAGGATGCGATAGCGCCGTCGCAGCCTCGGGTTGTAGAGGGTGTCCTCGTCCTCGAAGTACAGGAGGGGTCCCTTGTCCTCCGGGCAGGCGAGGATCTCCAGCAAGAGAGGGTCAAGCGCCATGTTCAGCTCCCAGTCGTCGTCGCGCCGTCGAGGCTGTGGATGAGCCGGAGCACGTCGGCGACGTGAGCTGAGCATTCCTCGGCGGAGTTGGCTTCAAGGTTCAACCGCAAGAGCGGCTCCGTGTTCGACGGCCTCATGTTGAACCACCATGAGCCCAGATCCACCGTGAGGCCGTCGAGGTGGTCGAGCGAGGCACCCAGAGCCCGGTAGCGTTCCTCGACTCCGGCCAGGACGGCGGCGACATCGCCGACCTTCGTGTTGATCTCGCCGGAGTCGGCGTACCGCTCGAACGGCTTGCGCAGCTCGGAGAGGGGCAGAGCCGACTTCGACATCAACTCGAGGACCGTGACGGCGGCGATGATGCCGGAATCGGCTCGGTAGTTGTCCCGGAAGTAGTAGTGGCCGGAGTGCTCGCCCCCGAAGAGCGCACCCGTCTCGGCCATCGTCGCCTTCACGAAGGAATGGCCGACGCGCGTGCGCACGGGGATGCCCCCGCGCTCGATGATGATCTCCGGGACCGCCTTCGAGCAGATGAGGTTGTAGAGGATGGTCGCCCCCGGGTGCTTGTCGAGTATGGCAGCCGCCACGATCGAGGTCGTGAGCGATCCCGAGAGCGGCTCGGCTTTGTCGTCGACGAGGAAGACCCGGTCGGCGTCTCCGTCGAAGGCCAGGCCGACATCGGCCCCGACCTCGAGCACGCGGGCGCGCAGCGCGACGAGGTTCTCCGGCTGGATGGGGTCGGCCGGGTGGTTCGGGAACGTCCCGTCGAGCTCCCCGAAGAGGATCTCGAGATCGACGGGCATGCCCGCGAAGATGCGCGGCGCCACCAGCCCTCCCATCCCGTTGGCCGTGTCGGCGACGATCCTCATGGGGCGCAGGGCGGCGACGTCGATGAAGGAGAGGACGTGGGTGGCGAATTCGTCGAGCAGGTCGACGGCGCTGTAGCGGGGGTTGCCGGCTGGATCCGCCCCCTCGCTCGCCGAGCCGGAGGCGAAGACCTCCTCGGCCCCGGACCGGATGTCGGCCAGCCCCGAGTCCTGCCCGACCGGCTTGGCGCCGGCGAGGCAGAACTTGATCCCGTTGTAAGAGGCCGGGTTGTGCGAGGCCGTGAGCATCGCCCCCGGCATGTCGAGATAGCCGGAGGCGAAGTAGAGCAGGTCGGTCGAGACGAGGCCGACGTCGACGACGCCAAGGCCTTCGGAGATGACACCGGCGGCGAGGGCGCGCGACAGCTCCAAGCCGGAAGCTCGCATGTCGCGGCCGATGGCGATGGACGAGGCGCCCTCGGCCGACCGGGCGAAGCGGGCAAAACCCGCCCCGATGGCGGCGGCTATCGGTGCGTTGAGCTGGTCCGGCACGATGCCGCGGACGTCGTAGGCCTTGAAGATGGCGGCGAAGGGAGAGGCGGCGCCGGTGGAGGTGGAAGCTGCGGAGGCCATGGCCAAGCGAGCCTATAGGTCAATGCTGCAGCACGAAGGCGATGATCGTGGTCGTGTTGAAAGCGACGTGGGCAAGGATCGTCGGCCCGAGGCGGCCGGTGCGGTAGGCCACGTAGGCCAGCAGCATCCCGAAGCCGGCGAGGCCGAAGAATTGCAGCGCCTCGAAGTGCACGAGGCCGAACACGATGCCCGTGATGACGATGGAGAGTGCCGGGCCCGCTCGCGGCCCGAGATGCTCGAAGCGCCCGAGGAGCCCGCGCAAGAGCAGACCGCGGAAGAAGATCTCCTCGACGAGCGGGCTGCCGACACAGACGAGCACGGCGAGGATGACAAGGCTGGCGGTGTTGTACTGCACGGGCGAGAGCAGCTGCTGAGCGGGGTGGCTGAGCTTGGCGTTGAGGTTGTGCACGAACGGCTGCAGGGGCAATTCGAGGAAAGGGACGAGCAGGTACTGAGCGCCAACTCCGATGGCGATCCCGAGGGGGACGTCCCGCCACCGGAAGCGCAGCCCGTAGTCGTCGACGAAGCTGCCGTGGCGCACGGCGGAGCCGGGCTGGGCGGTCGCCGCCGGTGGACGGCCGTCCTCTGAGCGGACCCGCTCCCTCTCCCGCTCCCGCTCCCGGGCCGGGGGCGGGAGGCTGCGGGCCTGAGATGAGCGTGCACGCGACTGGCCGGGCCCGAGCCCGCCCGTCCGGCTCGCCACGACGGCCGCTCCGAGAAAGCCGGTCCACAGCCCGACGAAGTCGGCGATATCGGTGCCGATCTGGTTGGGATGCCCATGGGAGAGGCCGCTGTAGGCGGACATGGCCAGGATGGCGAGCAGAAACCCCACCACCAGGCCGAAGGCGGCCTCCCAGACCCCGAAAGGGTTGCCGACCGCTCGGCTTCCCGTACGGGATCCCGCTCGGGATGCGGGATCGCTCACCGCGTGAGCGTCGTACGGATCCGCCGCCATGGTCAAGCCCGGAGCCACGATGTCCGCTGGCCGGGCCCGCCCGCCTACGATATGGGAGTGAGTCGTCAACCCCAAGACCTGCGCCCCGGCGGTCAGGGACGTCCGGGTACGGGATCTGCCGGACCTGACCAGCCTTGGCGCTGGTTGATCGCCCTCGGGGCCGTCGTCGTCCTCGTCCTGCTCGTCACGTCCGTGATGCACGGGAGCACCGCCAAGTCCATCCAGTATTCGCAATGGGTGAACGACGTGAACAGCAACCAGGTGAGGAGCGCCAACTACAACAACACGAACGCCGCCATCACCGGGTACCTGGCGAACGGCACCGAGTACACGACAACCGGCCCCGGCTCGGGCCTGCCGGCATCGATCGTCGCCACGCTGCACAACGACGGTAGGACGCTGACGTACTCGAGCCCCTCGAGCAGCATCGTCGACGACCTGCTGGTCTGGGTGTTGCCGATCGGCATCCTGATCGTCTTCTTCGTGTGGATGAGCCGCCGCGCCCAGGGGCAGATGACCGGCATCATGTCGATCGGCCGCTCGCGGGCGAAGGTCTACACGACAGAACGGCCTCGCACGACGTTCAACGACGTGGCCGGCTACCAGGGCGTCAAGCAGGAGATCAGTGAAGTCGTCGACTTCCTCAAGTCGTCGGCGCGGTTTCGAGACATCGGGGCTCGGGTGCCGAAGGGCGTACTGCTCGTCGGGCCCCCGGGCACCGGCAAGACGCTGCTGGCTCGTGCGGTCGCCGGCGAGGCGGGCGTCCCCTTCCTGTCGGTGAGCGGCTCGGACTTCATGGAGATGTTCGTCGGCGTCGGCGCCAGCCGCGTGCGCGACCTCTTCCAGACGGCACGCAAGCAGGCCCCGGCGATCATCTTCGTGGACGAGATCGACTCGATCGGGCGCAAGCGGGGCGCCGGACTCGGGGGCGGCCACGACGAGCGCGAGCAGACGCTCAACCAGATGCTGAACGAAATGGACGGCTTCGACCCGACCGAGGGTGTCGTCATCATGGCGGCCACGAACCGGCCGGACATTCTCGACCCGGCGTTGCTGCGGCCCGGCCGTTTCGACCGCCAGATCGTCGTCCCGCTCCCCGACCTCGACGAGCGCCTCCCCATCCTGCAGGTCCACTGCCGCGACAAGCGCATCAGCGACGACGTCGACCTGTCCCTCGTCGCCAGGGGCACGCCCGGCATGAGCGGCGCCGAGCTCGCCAACCTTGTGAACGAGGCGGCCCTGCACGCCGTCCGGCGCGGCAGCCAGTGGATCCAGATGCGTGACTTTGATGCCGCCCGCGACCGCGTCCTCATGGGCATGCCCCGGGAGTCGATGGCGTTGTCGCCCGACGAGAAGGAGCGCGTCGCCTACCACGAGGGCGGGCACGCCGTGCTCGCCTACGTGCTGCCGCACGCCGATCCCCTCCTCAAGGTGAGCATCATCCCGACGGGCATGGCGCTCGGCGTGACCCAGCAGCTGCCGGCGGAGGAGCGCCACATCTACCCGCGTGAGTACATCGAGGACTCGCTCGCTGTCCGCATGGGCGGCCGCGTGGCCGAACGGCTCGTCTACGACGGCTTGTCCACGGGCGCGAGCGACGACCTGCAGCGCAACACTGAGCTCGCCCGCAAGATGGTGCGCGAGTGGGGGATGTCCGACCGGATCGGGCCGATGGCGTGGGGATCGCAAGGGACGGTGTTTCTTGGTGAGGACCTCATGCACACGCGTGACTACTCCGAGGACACGAGCCGCGTGGTGGACGAGGAGATCGAACGCATCCTGCGCGCCCAGGAGCTCCGGGCCGAGCAGGTCCTGAGCGAGCACCGGGGCGGGCTCGACGCCGTCGCGAACGCCTTGCTCGAGCACGAGACCATCGACGGCCGCGAGATCGCCCGCTTGGTGGACGAGGCCTTCGGCCGCCCTGTGCACGAGCTCCCGGCCGGTGACGAGGTGCCCGACTCGGCTCGCTTCGCCACCTCGCTCGTGGGCACCGGCGCCGAGCCCGCGCCGCTCAGAGTCGGTTCACCCGCCGTCCCCGCCACTGGGAGCGGGCTGTCCGCGGACGGGCCCCGTGTCGCACCCCGGAGCGACTGAGGCCGGCTGACCGGCCGGCACCGCGGCGCATCGCTGGACCCGACCGGAGCGGGTGGATTCGTGCCGCCTGCCCTCGCATGGGTTTCCTGCTTGGCGCGAATTTCGGCCGAACCTGTTGCCCAAACGGATCAAACAGGGGGGTGTCCGCTCGCCCTGCGCACACGGATCGCCTTCTTTGGCGGCAACTCGGCCGAACCTGTTGCCTAAACGGATCAAACAGGGGGGTGTCCGCTCGCCCTGCGCACACAGATCGCCGTCTTTGGCGGCAACTCGGCTGAACCTGTTGCCTGAACGGATCAAACAGGGGGGTGTCCGCTCGCCCTGCGCACACGGATGTCCTCGCCACCGGCAGGCCGGCGGTTCAGCGGAGGACCGGGACCCCTACGACAGGAGATGGGCCGACCGCGAGGGCGTGGATGGCGCTCGCAGCGTGATAGTCCTGCTCCGCCACGACCGGCGAGCTCGATCTCACTTCCAGACCTTCGAGGGATGCCCCGCTTGTGGGGTGAAGCGTGGCGGTAGCCGTGCCGCCGGGGCCGACGACGAGGGTCGTGAGGGTGGCAGGGCTCGATCCGCTCGCTGCAGTGAGCTCGTCCACCTCGACCTCGGCCTGTACCGATCCGGGGTTGGAGACCACGAGGCTGCCGGCGGGAGACGCCCCGGCAGTGCCGGTGACCGATCCCGTCGGAACGAGCCAGTCGTCGCACGGGTTGGCCGTGGCGCCCGCGAGCGAGACCGTCTCGGCATAGGCGCTGACCTGGCGGACAGTGATACGCGCCACGACGACGCCGACGCCCTCGGCGGTTCGCACGACGATGGGACCCTCGACGGCTGAGGGGTGCGTGACGTCGTGCGAGAACGAGCCGGGCGGCAAGGGGAGGGTGAGGTCCCGGACCTCGCCGGCGGGCACGACCGTGGCGATCTCGGTCAAGGGCTCTCCCGATACCGGCGAGGAGATCGTCACGCTCGCTGGCCGTGAACCAGGGTCGTAGACGCGCACGCTCACGGTGCGGCTCGGTTGTGCCATCCCCGGCGTCATCACCCAGGTGCTCTGCGGCGCGTCGATGCCGATGAGCAGCGCCTGCCCGCTCACGGCGGTGGCAGCGGTGCTGTCGGATTCGATCGTCACGGAGGCACCCATCGCCACG
>Ga0187781_10004014_pt1 | contig 10991 bp, 9 predicted proteins | sample 0715_SJ02_MP02_2_FD_132447 | JGI IMG/M metagenome (GOLD analysis project Ga0187781, IMG submission 132447) | Tropical peat soil microbial communities from peatlands in Department of Meta, Colombia - 0715_SJ02_MP02_20_MG | ecosystem: Environmental > Terrestrial > Soil > Wetlands > Peat | place...
GCGCGGCGAAATTCGCCCGCACCACCGAGGACGCGCGCTACTATCACGAGATTTTCGGCGACGTGACGGGCATGGCGCGCGGACAAGGCGGCTACGTCGCGCCCTGGGGCGGCCGGCAATTGCCGCTGCTCGACGGCTTCTTTGGCGGGCCGCAATTGGTGCGCGGCTTTGCGCCGAACGGCTTCGGACCGCGTGTGGTCACGCCGGGCGTGAGCCAGGACAATATCGGCGGCAATGTCTATTGGACGACGACGGCGGAGCTGCAGGCGCCGGTGCCGTTCATCACCGCCGATGCCGGTCTGAAAATGGCGCTGTTCTCCGACGCCGGCAGCCTGTGGGCGACCAACGCGTCGAGCGCGGCGACCCTCGCCTCGCTGACACCGGCGCAGCAAATCGCCAATTCACGCGCCATCCGCGCTTCGGTCGGCGCAAGCCTGATCTGGGATTCGCCGTTCGGTCCGCTGCGGGTCGATTACGCCTATCCGATCGCCAAGCAGAGCTTCGACGTCACTCAGCGGCTGAGCTTTTCCGCCGGGGCGTACTGACTTCGCCCTCTCCCCAGTCGAAGTCGGATGTTTTTGGCTTCGACCACTGTGATTTTGGCCGAACTCGGGAACACCCGAGTTCGGCTGCACAGGGAGTTCACAGCGGCACTCCGCACTCGCAGCGCTTTTTGAACTAACGCCAACGTTGCATCGGAAGAGTTACACCTACGCCGCCTTGACGACTTTGCCGGCCGCCTTCAGGCCGCGCTCGATGTCGGCGATGATGTCGTCGATATGCTCGATGCCGACCGAGAGCCGCACATAGCCGTCGGACACGCCGGTCGCATCCTGTTCCTGCGGCGAAAGCTGCGAATGCGTGGTGGTCGCCGGATGAATCGCGAGGCTCCGCGCGTCGCCGATATTGGCGACGTGATAGAACATTTCGAGCGCATCGATGAAGCGGCGGCCGGCCTCTTTGCCGCCAGCGAGTTCAAAGCCGACGAGACCGCCCTGTCCGCCCTTGAGATACTTTTCGGCGCGCTGGCGATGCACGCCGGTTTGCACCGACGGATGGATCACGCGGGTGATCTCCGGCCGCTTCTTGAGAAACTCAACGACGTGCTGGGTGTTCTCGGAGTGCTTGGCGATGCGCAACGCCAACGTCTCCAATCCTTGCAGCGTCAGGAAAGCGTTGAACGGCGAAATCGCCGAGCCTAAGTCACGCAGCAGCGTGACGCGGGCCTTGATGATGTAAGCGATCGGGCCGAGCGGCTTCACCGCTTCGGTCCACACCGCACCGTGGTAGCTCGGATCCGGCGTGTTGAGCGCCGGCTGGCGCACCGGGTGCGCCGCCCAATCGAAGGTGCCGCTGTCGACAAGCAGCCCGCCGATCGAATTGCCGTGGCCGCCGATATATTTGGTCGAGGAATAGACCACGATCGCGGCGCCATGCTCGAACGGCCTGGTCAGGATCGGCGCTGCCGTGTTGTCCACGATCAGCGGAATGCCGAAATTGCGGCCGATCTCGGCCACTTCGGCGATCGGGAAAACAGTGAGCTTCGGATTAGGCAGCGTCTCCGCATAATAGGCGCGCGTGCGGTCGTCGGTCGCCTCGCGGAAATTATGCGGATCGACCGGATCGACAAAACGGACTTCGATGCCCTGATCCTTCAGCGTATTGGCGAACAGGTTCCAGGTGCCGCCATAGAGGTCGGTCGAGCTGACGACGTTATCGCCGGCCCGGGCGACGTTCTGGATCGCAAAGGCCGAAGCCGCCTGGCCCGAAGCGAGCGCCAGCGCACCGACGCCGCCTTCGAGCGCCGCGATGCGCTTCTCCAGCACATCGTTGGTCGGATTCATGATGCGCGTATAGATGTTGCCGAGCTCCTTGAGCGCGAACAGGTTGGCGGCGTGCTCGGTGTCGCGGAACTGGTAGGAGGTCGTCTGATAAATCGGCACGGCGACGGCGCCGGTCGCGGGATCGGCACGCCAGCCGGCGTGAAGGGCAATGGTTTCTGGATGTTTCGATGCTGAAGACATGAGCGCGATCTCCCGTTGTGAAAAGCGCGGCGGGATGACGATCGCCGCCCGGCGTTACGGAGTATAATGTTTCATTTAAGTCAAGCAGAGCCGGACAAAAAGTGAAATCATTCCTCTCAAGCTTCCAAAAACAGGTGAAATATTTTGAGCAGGCCGAGCCAAAAGCCATCGCCATCCGGTTAAGTCGGCAGCCGACACGCCCGCGAAACCGACGGTGAAAGAGAAGCGCAAGATTGGGCGCCTGACGTCAGGCTATCCGGCGTGTGTAACCGGCCCAATACGGCTCGCGCAGCGTGCGCTTGAGGAGCTTGCCGGCGGCGTTGCGCGGCAGAGTGTCGATGAAGTCGACCGAGCTCGGCCGCTTGAAGCCCGCAAGCTTGTCGCGGCTCCATTCGATCAGCGCGGCTTCGCTAACGCTTGCGCCTTGGCGCCGCACCACTACCGCTTTGACGGTCTCGCCCCACTTCACATCCGGCACGCCGATCACGGCGCATTCCAGAACTTCTGGGTGTCCCATCAGGACGGCTTCCACCTCGGCCGGATAGACGTTCTCGCCGCCGGTAATGATCACGTCCTTGATGCGGTCTTTCAGAAAAATGAAGCCTTCTTCGTCCACATAGCCGGCGTCGCCGGTGTGGAACCAGCCGTCGCGGATGGCCTGCGCGGTCGCGTCCGCATGCGCCCAGTAGCCGGTCATCAGGTTCTCGCCCTGGTAGAGAATTTCGCCGACTTGACGGGGCGGCAGATCGTTGCCGTCGGAATCGACAATGCGCACGCGGCCGCCGAGCATCGGCCGCCCGCAAGACAGAAGCCGCTCGCCGACATGCTGTTCGTGCGGCAGCGTCGCGAACGGTCCGGTGGTTTCGGTGAGCCCATATAACTGGGTGAACCGGCATTTGAAGGTGTCGATCGAGCGGCGCAGCAGGTCCGGCGAGATCGGCGCGGTGCCGTAGGTGATGAGCTTCAGGGCGGAGAAATCGGCGGTGCGCGCGGCCGGCAGCTCGGTCATCAACAGCATCAGCGTCGGCACCAGAAGCGTGCTTTCGATGCACTGCTCGACCATGGTTTTCAGGAGCACGTCCGGCAGCGGCTCGCGCACGATGACGACGGTCGACCCGGTCTGCATCGCCCAGATCGCCCAGATGGTGCCGCCGATGTGAAACAGCGGCAGGCAAACGAGCGAACGGCCGCCTTCGCGCATCTCCGGCGCCTCGATCGCGCCGCAAAAGCCGACATTGAGCAGGTTCCAGCCGGTCAGCATGGCGCCCTTGGGCGAGCCCGTCGTGCCCGAGGTGCAGAATTGCGCGCAGACCGCGCCGTCGCGATCGCGGCGCGGATCGCTGCCGCCGCGCGGTAGATCGGCGAAGGTCAGTGTCGGCACACCGGTAGCTTCACCGGTCGCCTTGAATTCCGCGCCGGTGACGATCAGCTTCGGCTTGGCGTCGTCGACGATCTGTTTGACCTCGCGTACGGTCAGGCGCCAATTCAGCGGCGCCGCCACCAGACCGGCCTTGTCGAGCGCAAACAACAATTCGAAATAAGCCGCGCTGTTCTTGTCGAGAATACCGACGCGATCGCCCACTTGCAGGCCGAGCTTGTCGATCAGGCCGGCGGCGAGCTGCGACGTCGACTCGTTAAACTCGGCAAACGTGCACGACTTTCCGTCGAACCAGACGGCTTCCTGCGACGGATGCCGCCGTGCGCGCCAACGCAGCATTTCCGCGATCGTTCGCATCGCGTGTGCTCTCCCCGACAGGCTTCGAGCTTCAGCTCAAGGCTTTCATGATTTTCTCGAGCGACACCGCCGCGCGCTCATGCTCGACCTTGGCCACGAGCCGAAGGCCGTCCTCGATCTCGACCGAAAATCGGAAGCGGTTCTTTTCCCGGTTGAGAAGCGCCGCTTTGATCAAAAGCTCCGCGCCGACCCTGCTCGCCCCGAGATGATCGATGACGACGCGCGTCCCGACGGTGATTTGCCCGGGCTCAAGCTTATCTTTCACGAGTTGGGCGCAGGCGAATTCGGCGATGGTGACGAGATATGGCGTCGAGGCGACTTGCGGCATGGACCGATCGAGCGCACCGACGGTGTCCTTCGGCTCGACGGTCACGCGCGTGACCGAGGTGAGCGGATTTTGGGCCGTGGCGGGTTCAACAGAGGTCATTGCTCATCCTTCTCCTATCCTGCCCCGGGAAGCGGGGAAGGGGGACCATGCGAAGCATGGTGGAAGGGGCCTCCGCCGCGCGGCTAACGTCCAGGCTGACGCCCCCACCACCGCGCTCCGCGCGGTCCCCTCCCCCGCGCTACGCGCGGTGGAGGATGTTTTTCACATCCGCCGGGTGTTCGGTTTCCAGCTGCGCTCGAGATTGTCGATCAGCTTCTGATCGTAGAGGCAGCGGCTTTGCTGCCGCGCATAGGTCGCCATGTAACGGCGGAAAATCGTCAACGGCTCTTCGGCGACGCGCAGCGCCTTGCGGTTACTCACGGTGCTCATCATGCCGGCGCGAGTAAGCTGCGCAGCATTGGCCTCGATCGCCGCATCCATCCCCGCCGCCGGAACAACCTCGTCGCAGATCCTGCGGCCTTCCGGCGTGTCGGCGTGGAAAACGCGTTCGTAGAAGATGCCTTCGCGCGCAAGCTTGCCGCCGACAAGCCGCGGAAAGCGCAGGTTCGCGGCGCCGGGAATAAAGCCTTCCTTGCTGGCCGGCAGATTGAAATAAGACCCGGTTTCCGCGAGCACGCGATCCATGATGCACAGAAGCTGGCAGCCGCCGCCGATGGCGAAAGCTTCGACTGCAGCGATCCACGGCTTCTCGGCATAATCCTCGTATTGCTCGCCGTAAGAGTCCGAAAGCCAGTGTCCGCGATAGATTTTGTGCAGCAAGCCAAGCTCGCGCTCGATGAAGAAATGCACGAACGATATCTGACCGTAATAGAGATGCGTGAGATTGATCCCCGCATTGAAGATGCGGCGGTCCTTGTATTTTGCATGGGAAACGCTGCCGCCGCGCAGCACGCCCACTTCGATCGTGTCGTCGAGCAGGACGAGATCGACGGCGGTCTCCAATGCCGCGGTGGCGCGGTCGTCTTCGGCATTGAGGAATTTGGTGTTGTGCAACGTGACGTGGCCGACCTTGCCCTTGCGCTCGGCCTTGGCCTCGCCGAGATCGATCAGGCCGGTCTGGCGAAACTCGGCGATGCGCTCCAACGCCTCGCGCTTGGGCCGCAGCATGGCGTGGACGAGGTGCATGCCGCAGCGCTCATCGGCGAGCACTTGCGCGACGAACAGACCCTGCTCCAGCTCGCGGCCGAGCTTGGCGCTTTGCTGCATGAGCGCGCGCTCATCGTTTATTTGCTCCGACGTGGGCAGCAGCGCCGGATAGCGGCTCGCCACCGCCATCAGTAATTCACCGACGCGCAAAAAACGCGCGCCGCGCTCGGTCGCTTCGTCGTAGAGCGCGGCAGCGTGACGGCGGAAGAATTTTTCCTTCACGCTCAGCGCCTGGGCCCGCAGCGCCGCGACTTCGGCAGGCTTGCCGGATTGGAGAAGGCTTTCGATGTCGGCGAAGTATTTGGAGGCCACCTCGGCATCGCGCGCGGGCGAAGCGCCGAGAACCGGCTCAGCGGGCGCCGGGGATCCCGGCCGAACGGCGAGTGTCTGCACAGAAAACCTCCCTGAGACGAAGCGATTAACCCGGGGCTGCCTGCGGCGCTTTTCAAGCTTGCGCCGCGGATCGGCCGTCGGTTCGCAACCAATTGGCAGCCACTATAGCGCCGTTCGCCCGCCGACGGCATCGGCAAAAATAGCGGGTGCGACGTCGTCGTTCGGACTGCAGTTCGATCAGCGGCCGGGCGGCCGATAGTCAACCGCCTTCTTGCCGGCTTGGTCCATTTCTTCCGGCGTCATCAGCACCACTGTTTTCAGGTTTATGCTCCCGCTCTGACTGACGGCGAGCGCCAACGCCGCGGCAGATACGTGGTCAGGCGCGTCGAAAATGACGTAAGCATCGACATCGCCGAACGCGTAGTAGAACGACTCAATCTTCCCACCAAGACCTTCGATTGCTTTGGCCGCAGCCGCACGCCGTCCGCTGCCACCTTCACGGGCGAGACCCTTGGCTCCTTCGACTGTGTAACGCGCTTCCACCAGATATTTTGCCATGCTCACTCTCCCTTGGCCCGAATCCGCCTGCGGAGGCGCGCCTGAAGAAAGATGCGGGCGCGCACAACCGCACCCTGTTTTCCTTCGCGATTGCTAGACCAGAAGATATAGGTCAGGATGATGCCCGCCGACGGCACGCACGCTGCCGCGTAAAAATGGAACCTCGGCACGGTTCGACTGGCAGCTCGCGGCGGATGCTACTCGCCTTCCAGTATTGCGACAACATCCGCCGAGCCATCCGGCAAGGTGCCGGCAATATCAAGCGCCGACGCTGGCTTGTTCCGTCACCGCGTTCAGCATGCCGGTGCGGTCATGGCAGCGCCGGTATTCGAAGAACTGATCCGCCGCGCGCGCCACCGTCACCTCGTGATAGAGCCGCAGCTTCGCGGCGGGGCCGAGGCTCGACAGATATTTCATCGCCGCACCGAAAATGCGCACATGGGTCGGATGCGATTCCGACCAGCGCTCGAGCGCGGCGAGGCTCTTCCACCAGCTCATGCCGTAACTCTTCTCGGTCGGCTTACCGTTGCGATCGAGCACGGTCATGTAGCGGTTGGCGAAGCAGCCGATCGAGCGGCCGTCGTCGCGCAGAAAATCCATGCCCTCGCGCAGCACCGGCTCGACATCGTCGAGATACATTTTGCGCTCGGCGGCGTCGGTATCGCTCCAATCCTGCCCCGAACGGATGAGACAGATATTGTCGTGCGGCTTCACCCGCAGCCGCTCGCCGTCGCGGATGAGCGCCGGCGCGCCGGCTGGCGCCATCTCGCTGATCTGCGACTGCGGGATGCGGTCGCGCATGCCGCCCCAGTAGGCATGCTCCATGACGTCGCCGCTGAAACCGTCGGCGAGCGCGGCCACGCCTTCGGGCCGGCCGAGCGAGGAGAACAGCGTCTCATAGTCATTCACAGATGGGCTCAGCACCTCGACGAACGTGCCGAGGCCGGCGTGATTTTGTTTGCCGCCGGTCCAGACCTCGCGCGCGGCCGGAAGCCAGGCCTCGAACGCTTGCCGATCATCCCAATAGGCGACGGAGACCACGTTATGGTAACCGGCCTCGTCGCGATAGGCGGCGCGGTCCCAATGCTTGGGCCCGTTTGCACCGGCGAACGCCGTCTCGAGCCACGCCAGCGCTGCGGCCTGCGCGGGCGGCGCCTCGCCCGGATGTTGCAGGCCGAAATAGGCCATCACCACCCGCTCGACCGCGGGCCGATGGCGCGCGACGAATGCCGGATATGGCGGCTGATAGTCGTCCGGCACCCGTCGGTGGCGGGTGCGTGCGGTTTGCAGATGGGGCGGGATCGCGGATTCCATCGCGCCCTCACTCGGCTGCTTGCACCGGCGCGAACGGCGCCACGTTCGTGGTCTTGACCTCCGGTTTGGCGGCTGTCTCCGCGTCGATCGGCAAGGCCATGGTCTCGACGCGATGCGCGGGGCGATTGTTGAACAGAAGCCGGGTCACGTCCGGACGCGCATAATGCCCGGCCGGATCGGCCGCCGCCTTGGCAACCGAGATCATGCCGAGATCGATGTCGGCGTAGAGAAGCCCCTCCTTGTCGGGCGGCAGCGGCGGCGCCAGCGGCGCGCCGTCGGGGCCGTAGATCACGGCGAAGCCGCCGCCGGCATGCAGGAACTGATGCTTCTCCGGCGTGTCGCACAATTCGTCGATCATCTGCGGGGAAACGGTGGCGCACGGCGCGATGACGAAGCACGAGCCCTCCACCGCATAAATCTTGCTCGCGGCATTGTTGACCTCGGCGCCGAGCGCATGCGCGAACGGATCGTAGAGCGAGAAGCTCGGCCAGGCCGCGACATGCACCTGCTCGTTCTGCGCATACATGGCGTATTTGGACAGCGGCTGCAGATGCTCCCAGCAGCACAAGGCCCCGAGCCGGCCGACTTCAAGATCGTGCACGGCGAGATGCGAGCCGTCGCCTTCGCCGAACACCGTGCGCTCGGCATGGGTCGGCTTGAGCTTTCTGCGCTTGGCCACGGTTTCGCCGTCCGGGCCGATGATCCATTGCGCGATGTAGAGGCTGCCGCCGTCGCGTTCCGAAAGCCCGAGCGCGACGAATATTTTGTTGCGCTTGGCGGCCGCGCGCAGCCGCTCCGCCTCCGGACTGTCGTAGCTGAGCGAATTGTCGAAATAGCGCGAGACGAAGCCGCGCATGATCGCCCAGGCCGGCGCACCGAGCCAGATCCACCAGGGGTAACCCGGTATCCAGGTTTCCGGAAAAGCGATCAGGCGGGCGCCGGCGGCGCCGGCCTCGTCGATGAAACGGATGGTCTTTTCGACCGAGCCTTCGAGGTCGAGGAAGGCGGGCGCTGCCTGCACGGCGGCGACTTTGTATTTCGGATGCACGACGGCCATGGCGGTTCCTTTCCCCGGTGGATGAAATTGTTGAAGAAGCCCGAATTCTAGGACCCCGGCGGCGGCGCTCTTGGCTGCGTGCGCAATAAATATTGTCTGGCGGCGCAACGGCTTCAGGCGGGTTTTGCAAGCGCCGATCCTGATGGTACGCTTCAATTCGCCGGTCCATTCTCGAGCTACAGATCGGAGCGCGGTCCGTTCCGAAAAGCGCCTTCCACCCGGTATCAAGTCCGGGGCGGGCTTTTTCGGGATCGTGCTCCAGGCAGGTGCGGTGAAATGAAAACCGTACTGACAACGGCCGACATTGCCGAGCGCAAGCGCTTTCAGTTCTGGCAGGACGCAGTCTGCGACACGTTCGTCGAACTCGACTGCCAGGCGCGCGCGGAGGCGTCCTTCTTCGGCGAGATCACCACCGCCGACTGCGACGGGTTGAATTTCTCGACCGTCCGCTCCGACGGCCAGATCGTCAAGCGCACCAACACGCGGATCCGCCGCGCACGCGAAGAGGTAATGCTGATCAGCTTGCAGGTGCGCGGCGTCGGCATTGTCGCGCAAGACGGCCGCGAGGCCCGGCTTGGGCCCGGCGACTTCGCCTGCTACGACAGCACGCGGCCCTATACGCTGAGTTTCGATGCGTCGTTCGAGCAGCTGGTGCTGCACATGCCGCGCGAGGCGATGGTGCGGCGCATCGGCCGGACAGAGCTGTGGACCGCACGGCGGATCGAAGGTGCAAGCCCGGTCGGCTCGCTGGTCTTGCCGTTCGTGCAGCGCACCGCCTCGATCGTTTCCGACATCGCGCCGGCGACCGCGAGCCGCCTGTCGGAGACGTGCTTGTCGCTGGTGACGGCGGCGCTCGGCGAGCGGCTCGGCGAAATCGGCCAGGGCGCCAGCTCGGCGCGCACGGCGCTTGTTTTTCGCGCCAAGGCGATCATCGAAAGCCATCTGCACGATCACGCGCTCAACACCGAGAAGATCGCCGAGCTTATCGGCATTTCGCCGCGTTACCTGCAGGACCTGTTCCACGCCGAAGCCACGACGGTGAGCGACTTCATCTGGAAACGGCGCTTGGAGAAAAGCCGCCGCGATCTCGCCGATCCGTTGCGCGCCTGCGACTCAATCGCGCAGATCGCGCTTGCCTGCGGCTTCGCCGATTTCGGGCATTTCAGCCGCCGCTACAAGGACGCGTTCGGCGCCTCGCCGCGCGAGGATCGCGCGTTGCTTCGGACGGTGCGGGCCGGTGGCGCGGCCTGATCTGCGAGACCGCGCTCCTTTCTCCGTCGCCCTGAGGTGCGAGTGAAACGAGTCTTGAAGGGCGACGGGCAACTCTCACACATGCAAATGCGCGAGCACGTGGCTGCGCTCGATTTCCGAGCGCGAGCCTTCCAGCATGGCGCGGCCTTGATCCATGATCAGATAGCGGTCGGCGACGCGCTCGGCGAAGGCGAGATTTTGCTCGACGATAATGAACGCTGAGCCGGCGGACTTTTTCTCGGCGATCAGCGCTTCCATGTGCAGGATGTTTTCCCACTGCACGCCTTCGCTCGGTTCGTCCAACAAGATGACCGGCTGATCCTCGGCGAGACCGCGGACGAAGGAGAGCATCTTCTTCTCGCCGCCGGAAAGCGTGCCGGCATGCTGGTTGAGGCGGCGTTCCAGGATCGGAAAGCGATCGAAATAGCGCCGGAACGGCGCAAGCTTGCGGCTCCCGCGCATCAGCGTGAGATTGTCGCGCACCGACAGATCATCGAATACCGGCCGCTCTTGCGGGCAATAGGTGATGCCGGCGCGCCGGCGCGCGGCCGGATCGAGCGCCGTGATCGGCGCACCATCGAGCAGAACGCGCCCGCGCGCGCAGGGCAGATAGCCGGTCAAGAGCTTCATCAGCGTCGTCTTGCCGACCCCGTTGCGGCCGAGGACGCACAGGACTTCGCCCGCGGCCGCGGCGCCGCTGAGGTCGCGCAAGATGGTGGTCGAGCCATAACCGCCGGCGAGGTTTTCGAAGGTCAGGCGCGGAGCGCTCATTTCTCGCCCCCGACATAGACCGCGCGCACCACCGGGTCTGCCTTTATCGCGGCAACGCTGCCCTTGGCGAGCAGCGCGCCGTTGTGCAGCACGTAGACGATCTGCGCCAGTTCCTTCACCAGGCTCATGTCGTGCTCGATGATGATGATCGAGCCGCCGAGCCGTCGAGCCGCCCAGCGGATGATCTCCATCACGGCCGCAGTTTCTTCGGGCGAGAGGCCGGCGCAGGGTTCGTCGAGCAACAGCACGCGCGGCTCGGTGAGGAGCGCCATGGCAAGTTCGAGAATTTGCTGCTCGCCGTGCGACAGCTCGGCCGCCTTGCGCGCGCCCGCGGCGAGAAACGGATAGCGCGATTGCAGCTCTTTGAGCATCGGGCTCGTCCAGCGCCGAAGCCGCGGATCGAGCAAGGCGAGC
>Ga0187781_10004015_pt1 | contig 10991 bp, 4 predicted proteins | sample 0715_SJ02_MP02_2_FD_132447 | JGI IMG/M metagenome (GOLD analysis project Ga0187781, IMG submission 132447) | Tropical peat soil microbial communities from peatlands in Department of Meta, Colombia - 0715_SJ02_MP02_20_MG | ecosystem: Environmental > Terrestrial > Soil > Wetlands > Peat | place...
AATACGATCAGATCAACGTGCTGCAAGGCATCGCCACCAACGGTTTCTTTGTGTTCGCCCCATTTCCGCTCAGCAATGCGTTCGCCAGTTTTCTGTTTGGCCAGCCGGTGGTCTTTTTGCAGGGCGGGGGCGACTTCTATCGCGGATTGCGCGGGCAGGCTTTCAACCTGTATGGTCAGGACACCTGGAAGGTTTCGCGGCGCTTTACCGTTAACTACGGATTGCGATACGAAGTTCCTTCTCCCTATACGGAAATTCACAATTATCAGAATCTGTGGGTTCCCGGCAGGCAATCCACCGTCTTCCCCAGCGCTCCAGAGGGCTTGCTTTACCCCGGTGACACAGGCGTCCCACGCGGTTTGATCCCCACGGATCGGGCTGCTTTCGCGCCGCGTGTCGGACTGGCATGGGATGTCACCGGCAGTGGTCGTTGGCTGGTTACTTCGGCGTACGGCATTTTCTACGACCCCTACTACACTGGCCAGGGCGGACCGTTGCAAGATCCGATCAGCGCGCCGCCGTATCTGCAGACTCCGCAAGTCAGCACTCCGAATTTTGCCAACCCGTTCAATGGCCAAAATCCCTTCAACGGCACCTTTTCGCAGGACATGACTTTGCTGGTGCTCAGTCCCAACCTCCGGCTTCCTTATGCGCAGGACTGGAATCTGAACATCGAGCGCGCCTTCGGCAACGACTGGTTGCTCGAACTCGGCTACATCGGCACCAAAGGAACCAAGTTGCCCCGCTTCATCGAAGCCAATCCTGCGGTGTACGTCCCTGGCGAATCGACTCAGAACAATGCCGATCAACGCCGTCTGTATTCCGGCTGTACTCTCGCCAGCACTTCCCCCCCCTGTACCTACTCTTCCGTCGGTGAAATTGCCGGAATTGCCGATTCCTCTTATAACGCTCTCCAGGTCAGTCTGCGGAAGCGTTTCTCTCACGGTCTTTCTATGTTGGCTTCCTACACCTTCTCCAAAACCCTGGATGACGTCTCCAGCTTCAACATTACCGGTTCGGCCTCGCAAAGTGTGGCCGGTGAAAACGATCTGGCGCAGAATCCCTTCGACCTGAAATCCGAATGGGGACGTTCTATGTTCGACTCCCGCCACCGCTTGGTAGTCAGCTATCAGTGGAACCTGCCATGGTTCAGTCACGCCCAGACTTGGTACGGCCACGTTCTCGGTAATTGGCAAGTGAACGGGATCACTACCGTGATGAGCAACACGCCGTTCACCGTCTACGATTCCAGCAATCCTTCCCTTCAGGGAAGCGCGCCAGAAATTTCCGGATTCTTCAGCAGCCGTCCCAATATTGTCGGCAATCCAAACGTCGGCACTTGCCCCGGTGGCACGCCGGTGCGCACTCCGCAGTGTTGGTTCAACACGGGCGCATTCCAACATGCCGGCATCGGGCAATTCGGCGATGTGGGCCGCAACACCATGGACGGCCCGGCTTTTCAGCAATGGGACTTCTCGGCGATCAAAAACATTCCCGTTCGCGAGCGCATGAATTTGCAATTCCGCGCGGAAATCTTCAATATCTTCAACAACGTGAATTTCGAATTGCCGAACAACGACATCAACTCGCCGGGATTTGGCCAGATCGTCGCCGCGCAACCCGGTCGCATCGTGCAACTGGCACTCAAGTTTGCCTTCTAAACCGGCAAAAGCCCATTCGCCTTACCTATGAGCGCTCCTACGATCGCGCCAACCCAAATTCTTGAACGGCTTTCAACTGTAAATGAGTCGGACCCCTCCTACTACGGTTGGCGCGTCGTTCTGGCAGCCAGCTTGGGTGTGATGGGCGGATTCGGATCGCTCTTCGTCTACACTTTCGCCGTATTCGTAAAGCCGCTGAGCGCCGCGTTCGCCTGGAGCCGCCAGGACATTTCGACCGGGTTTGCCCTAGCCGCAATAACCCTGGGCGCCATCTCGCCATTGCTCGGGCGTTGGCTCGACCGCCTCGGCCCTCGTCGCATTATCCTTCCGTGCGTGATGGTGTTTAGCTGCGGAATCGCTTCATTGGCATTTCTGCGGCCGCATTTGTGGCAGTTTTACATTACCTGCGTGGTGCTCGGAGCCGTTGGGAATGGCGCGGCCCACTTGGCTTATTCACGGTCCATCTCCACCTGGTTTGAACGGCGGCTGGGTATGGCCTTGGCCATGGTGATGGTTGGGGCCGGTCTGGGGGCCATGATCCTGCCACTAGTCGCACAGTCGATCATCAACCGCTACGACTGGCGCGCCGCTTACCTGTCTCTCGGTGGTCTCGCCTTACTGCTTGGTCTGCCGCTGAGCTGGCGCTTCGTGCGCGAGCGCACGCACAACGTTCGAATTGCAGCTCCCTCCGTGGCCGCGGGAGTGACTTGGCAGCAAGGTGTTCGGTCCGCCGCTTTCTGGATCATCGTCGCCATACTGTTCGTTGGCTCAATCAGCATGAACGGGGCGATTACGCATTTGGTGGCTTTGTTGACCGATCGAGGAATCGCCGCCACTGAGGCCGCGCTCTGCGCTTCCATTTTGGGCGGCGCCAGTCTGCTCGGCCGTGTCGGAGTGGGCTGGCTCCTGGACCGTTTCTTCGGTGCGCGCGTTGCGTTTCTGGTCAACTTGCTCGCCGCCGCCGGCTTGTTCCTGCTCGCCTACGCGAAGCATTTGCCCACCGGTTGTGTGGCAGCTGCGGTCATTGGCATCGGCGTTGGTGGAGAAGCAGCGAGTACTCCTTATCTGCTCGCGCGATACTTCGGACTGCGCGCGTTTTCCACGCTCTATGGACTCACTTGGACCTTCTATGCCGCTGCCGGTGCCATTGGGCCGGTGGTGCTGGGCCGCTCCTACGATTTGAGCGGATCGTACACCTCCTTGCTAGTTGTGCTTTCTGTTGTGATGACCATCACAGCGGCCCTGCTTTTGCTCCTCCCGCGCTACCCAGTTCATCACCAACTTCCGGTCCAAGAATAGTCTGCCTTGACATCGCCCGCGCAACGGTTTAAACCGATTCAATAAGAGTTTCTCACGAGTGCCGGGTCCGACAGCCACTGGTCTTGTGCCGCCACCACCACGGCTGACACAAAACACGCGAACACACACCCCCGCAAGTGGCGAATGCACCGAATCCAGGCTGTAGTGTCGGGAGGGGACACCATGAAAGTTCACTGCGACTTTCTCGCAACTACGTACCAGTTTTCTATCTGCTGCGCCAAAAAAACTCCTTGGCGTGCGAACGCTGCTAAGCACCTGCAAACGCACCAGAGTTCCCGGATTTCGCTGCTTGCCATTGAGTCGCTTCTGGTGCTTGTGTTTTTCATCTTTGTCGCCGCGGCCGGGGCCAGCATCACCGCCAGTATTTCAGGGACGGTAACGGATGCAACCGGAGCCGCCCTTGTTGGTGCCTCCGTCCGTGCCACCAACGTGGAAACCGGCATCACCAAATCGCAACAGACTAACGCCCAGGGTTACTACTCCTTTCAGGACTTGCCCTTGGGCCATTACACCATCGAAGTCGAACTCAAGGGTTTCAAGAGTTTCCGCCAGACCGGTCTGGTCCTCGACGTCAATGCCGCCCTCGTGGTTGATGTCACCCTGCAAATTGGGCAAGTCACCGAAACCACCACGGTCGAGGCCAGTGCTCTCCACGTGGATACCGCCAGTACTCAAATGGGTGAAGTCATCGGCGGCCACGAAATGACCGAAGTGCCGCTGGTCTCCAGAAGCTACACCGACCTGCTGGCGCTGCAACCCGGTGTCGTTTCCGATGCTTCAGGCATCACCGGAGCTTATTCCGGCCAGTATCAATCCGCTGGTTTCGCAATGCCGCAAGTTTCCGGCAGCCTGGACTCCGGGGCGCTTTCGGTTAACGGCATGCGGGAATCCGCCAATGGGTTCATCCTGAACGGCGCCACAGTCCAGGAATCTGGTTTCGGCGGCACAGCGGCCATCCCCAACCTGGACTCCATTGCGGAGTTTCGCATTCTGACCAACAATTTTGACGCCGAGTACGGCAACTATGCCGGCGGGCAGATCAACGTCGTCACGAAATCCGGATCCAATCAGGTTCATGGCAACCTCTTCGAATTTCTTCGCAATACCGACTTCGACGCCGCAAACTTCTTCGACCAAGGCCATCGTGGCGCCTATCACCAGAATCAATTTGGTGGCACCTTTGGCGGTCCCATAAAGAAAGAAAAAATCTTCTTCTTCGCCGATTATCAGGGCAATCGAATCGTTCAGGGCATCAGCACTGGAAACATTTCCGTGCCCACCTCCGCCGAGCAAAATGGTGACTTCTCAGCCTTCGCCACCAACATGACCGGCGTAGTCAGCGGCCCTGCTTTTGCTCAGACTCTGCAAAATCGCTTGCAGCAAGCCGGAATTACCCAGACCGTAACCGCCAACGAGCCCTATTACACGCCGGGATGCACCGCGGCTACCTGCGTTTTTCCCAACGCCGTGATACCTTCCGGAGCGTTCGATCCCGTATCGACGAACATTCTGAAACTCCATATTTTCCCCGCCAATACCACGGGAGTCTTCTCCACTTCCGCGTACCCGCTGCGTCTCACCGACGACAAGACCAGCGGCCGGGTCGACATCAATAGCCGCCTGGGCATGCTCTCTACTTATTACTATTTCGATAACTACACCCGCGACGATCCTTATTGGGCCTCTCCTCTGCCTCTTCTGCCGGGCTTCGACGTCAAGGGCACCGGGCGCACCAATGTTGCCAACATTGGAGATACCAAGACCATCGGGGCAACAGCTGTGAATGAGTTCCGCGTCGAATATGTTCGCCTGGCGCCCACCATCAGCAAGCCCTCCGGCGGAACCAAAGAGACCATGAGCGACCTGGGATTCACCACCGGTGCCGACAGTCTCGGCGTCGTGGTCCTGGCGCCTCATTACCAAGGTGTGCCGGAAATGGACTTCGTCAATTTCACGGTCGGTGTGCCCAGCCGCGTGCTTGGTTTGTATGAGAACACTTATCAAGTTCTGGATAACTACAGCAAAGTGATCGGCACGCACACCGTCAAGTTCGGCGGTTCCTTTCATTACGCCCAATTGACCGAGAATCTGTCCAATATCGAAAACGGTCAGTTTGGTTTTGGCGGCGCGGAAACCGGCATCGACTTTGCCGATTTCTTGCTCGGCGCTCCCTCCATGTCCCCGACGGTCGGCTCACCTGCTTATCAGCAGGGACAAGCCCCTCCTTCTTATGGCCGGAACCATTACGCGGGTCTGTATGGCCAGGACAGTTGGCGTGTGAAGTCCAATCTGACTCTCAATTACGGCTTGCGTTGGGAAGCCAGCGCGCCATGGTCCGAAAAATATAACGGTATTCAGACCCTGGTGCCCAACGAGCAATCGGTCGTTTTCCCAGGCTCCCCGGCTGGGTGGGTATTCCCCGGCGATCCGGGCATCCCCAACACTCTTGCGCCCACGCGCTACGACAATTTTGCGCCCCGCCTTGGCGTTGCCTATTCCCCTTCCGTGTCCGGGAACGGTTTTCTCAGCAAACTTCTGGGACAACCAGGACAATCCAGCATCCGCGCCGCCTACGGGCTGTTCTACAGCACCTTCGAAGGTTCCACCACCTTCAACGAAATCGGCGACGCCCCCTTCGGCAACTTTTACGGCAGTCTGACTCCTTCACCGGAGTTCGACGCTCCGTTCCTTGACCGCACCACCGGCACGGCCGTTTTTGGTGGTCAGAAATTCCCGGTGCCGCCGATTCCGCACGGCACTTCCGCTTCGCATCCGGACAACAACGTTAACTGGTCGCAATTCATTCCTATCGCCAGCTCCCCAGGCTTCTACTACAAGAACCGGTTACCGTACGCGGAAAGCTATGAGCTTTCCTTGCAGCGCCAGTTCAAAGCTTCGACGCTGCTCACTGTGAGCTATATCGGGACCGAAGGCCATCGCCTGTTGTCCGACCTGGAATCAGCTCCGGGGGATCCGAAGTTGTGTTTGGAGTTGAACGCCATCGGAGCCACCCCCACCTGCGGACCCAACGGTGAGAACAACGCCTACGTCTTGCCAGCCGGCGTGCCAGCTCCTACCGGATCCTTCACCTTCACGAACTCCCTGGGCGCTTTGACTTGCCCCACGGGAAGCACTTGCGTCGCAGGCACACGCGACAAATTCAATGCCGCGTTCTTTGGGTCCAACGGCCTGTTCGTTGCGGCTGGCTCCTCTGGCTACAATTCACTGCAAGTCAATCTCCGGCACACCAGTGGCCGTCTACAGACCTTGGTCGGCTATACCTTCAGCAAATCGCTGGATGATTCTTCCGGTTACGGAGAACAGTACAATCCGGTTGATCCCAGGTTGAGCCGCGGGCTCTCCGCTTTTGATCAAACCCACAACTTCGTCCTCAGCTACAACTATAGTTTGCCTGTCGACAAACTCCCGGGACCAAAGCGCCTCACCAATGGCTGGCAGTTCAGCGGCATCACCCGGTTTGCCACCGGAATTCCCGTCGACCTCATCGAAGGTGACGACCATTCCTTGCTCGGCACCATCAACACCGGCCCGCAACCTCTCCCCGTCGACACGCCGAACTTTGCCGGCGGCCCCTTGGGGATCACTAATCCGCGAACTTCTGCAAACCACGCGTACTTCAACACCTCATTGTTCACGGAAAGTGCCATCGGCGTCGAAGGCAACGCAAACCGTCGTTTCTTCCATGGTCCGGGCACCAACGACTGGAACATGGCTCTGCTGAAAGATACGCATCTGACGGAAACCATCAACCTGCAATTTCGTGCGGAGTTCTTTAACATCTTCAACCACGCTCAGTTCCTGACGCCGAGTGGCAATATCAATAGTTCCGTCTTTGGCCTGATCACGAATGCTAGCGATCCGCGCATTGGCCAAATCGGCCTGAAGCTTCAGTTCTAACCGTTTGCGGCAACGGCCGCAGCAAATTGGCCTGACCAAGAGAACGCTCATCCTGCAGCGAGACCGTCTGCCACGCCTGGTTGACACTGGCGTTCGGCCTTACCATACTAGCCGCAACGCTGAATCAGGCACGTTACTGCGGCAGAACCTCTTTGTTCCTCTTCTTGCTGCACGCGTCTCATCAAAGGAGTCCTATGGGTCAGAAACTGTTCCTTTCACTTCTCTGCGCTGTGCTTTCCACGGTTCCGGCTCTTGCTTCAAAACGCGCTTTTACCATCGAGGACCTGTATCGCCTCCGTGCCGTCGAAGACCTGACGCTGTCTCGCGATGGCAAAACCATTGCTTTCGTTCTGCGTAGCGATGATCTGCCCCGCGCCAAGCGGACTCGCCATATCTGGCTGATGGATGCCGACGGCCAAAACCTGCGGCAATTCACTTACGGCGAAAAGGGCGAGACTTCGCCGATCTTCTCTCCCGATGGCAAGTGGATCACTTTCGTCAGTTCTCGTGACGGCGATCCCAATCTGTTTCTCATCTCCACACAAGGCGGCGAAGCGCGTCCACTCACCAAAATTTCTACCGGTGTCGCTGGACCACTGTGGTCTCCCGATGGCAAATGGATCGCTTTTGCCAGTGACGTCTATCCCGAATGTGGCGCCGATGATGGCTGCAATAAGAAGATCGCGGACCGCTGGAGCAAAGGCCCTCTCCATGCGCACACGGCTACCTCGCTGCTCTATCGCCACTGGACGGAATGGAAAGATGGAACCCGCACGCATCTTTTCCTCGTCGATGTGGCCACTGGCGCGGTTCGCGATCTTACTCCCGGCGATTTCGACGCGCCGCCTTTCCAGCTTGGCGGTGGTTTGCAATACGACTTTTCTCCTGATAGCGCGGAAATCGTCTACGAATCCAATCACGATCCCATTCCCGCCATTTCCACCAACGATGACTTGTGGACTGTGCCGGTATCCGGCGGCACGCCAGCGCAGAACATCACCGCATCCAACCCTGCCTACGACGGCAATCCCAAATATTCGCCCGACGGCAAATACATCGCTTATCGATTACAGAAGCAACCTGGCTATGAGTCCGATCTGTTTCGGTTGGCTATCTACGATCGCTCGTCGCATACGTCGCGCGTGCTTACGGAGTCCTTCCGCAATTGGGTCGACGATTTCGACTGGGCTCCCGACTCCCAATCGATTCTCTTTAGTGGCGACGTCGAAGGGAACAATCCGATATTCCGGGTGAGTCTGGAGTCGGGCGCCATCCGGCAACTTCTCGTCGACGCTACCATTGATGCTTTCAAACTCACCGACAATGCCCGCGACATGGTTTACGTTCGCCGTTCGGTTGGTGACCCGCAGGAAATATTCACGGCTGGCCTTTCGGCCTCCAATCCCACCCCCAAACGCATTTCTCATTTCAACGATGCCATCGTCAACGAAGTCGACATTCGTCCTGCCGAGAAGATGTGGGTTACCGGTGCTGATGGCGCTCGGATTGAAGTTTTCGTCGTCAAGCCGCACGATTTCGACCCCAGCAAGAAATATCCGCTGATTCTGAACGTGCATGGCGGTCCACAGATGCAATGGCAAGACGCCTTCCGTGGCGATTGGCAGGTCTATCCTGGCGCGGGTTACATCGTGGCGTTCCCCAATCCCCACGGGTCCACCGGTTACGGCCAAGACTTCACCGCGGAAATTTCCGGAGATCACGGTGGGAAGGTCTTCGAGGACCTCATGAAGGTTACCGACGAGCTGAGCAAGCTCCCTTACGTCGATGCCAACCGTATGGGTGCGATGGGCTGGTCCTACGGCGGTTACATGATGGACTGGTTCGAAGGGCACACCGACCGTTTCAAGGCAATCGCCTCGATGATGGGCATTTTCGATCTACGTTCCATGTATGGCGGCACCGAGGAGTTGTGGTTTCCGGAGTGGGATTACAAAGGCCAGCCCTGGAATTCCGACCAGTATGTGAAATTTTCCCCATCCTATTCCGTGAAGAACTTCAAGACTCCGTGCCTGATCATTTCCGGCGAGCGAGATTATCGCGTTCCGTATACGCAGTCGCTTCAGTTCTTCACTTCACTTCAAAGGATGAACGTTCCTTCGCGCCTGATCATTTATTCCAACGCGGGACACTGGCCCAGCTGGTACGAAATGGCTTTGTACTACACCGCCCACCTTGACTGGTTCCATCAGTATCTCGGCGGCGGCGCCCCGCCTTGGTCCACAGATCAATTTCTGCGCAACGCGGTCTTCGATCCCGCAACCGGCGAGCGCTACAAATAGAGGTAAACTTGCGCACCCGTTTCTAAACTAGCCTTTCCAGGTCGTACTTCTCCGCAATGACCACAAGATTCAAGTAGTAGAATACCGTTTTGGGATTGTGGTTCAGGCAAAGGCGTGATCGCCATCACAGCCTCGCGGCAAGCCGTTAGTATAACTTTATGGTAATAGCTCCCTCTGCAACTAAGGGCAGCACTGCCTTTTCAGGCTCGTACGCTCCACCTGTCACGCTAAGGGAGACTCTGTCACCACGGAGGGAAGGTCAACTCAACTGGCGTATTCGAAGAGTCGCCGCCGTGTCGAGGAAGGAAGACATCGGTTGCGGCTCTTCTTTTTTGGTCTGCTGATTGCCGGCGCTCTAGACCTGAGCGCATGCTGTCTGCAGCAGTTGCTCCACCTCACCATCTGCAAATTCCAGTTCCTTCAGAATCTGCCGGTTGTGTTCGCCCAACAAGGGGGGCGGCATCCGGTAAACGACCGGCTGGTCCTGAAGCCGTATGGGATTGGCGATACTGCGCACTTGCTTGAGTGTAGGGTGCTCCAGTTCAACGATCAGAGAGCGCGCAACCGTCTGTTCATCATTCAGCGCCTGCGCCACGGTTTGGACCGGCGCTGCAGGAATATCTTCCGCTTTCAGGCGCTCCAGCCATGTCGCGGTTGACGCGTTTGCAAAACGCTGCTGCAAAATCGGAATCAACGCATCTCTATGCTTGATGCGATCCGCATTGGTCGCGAATCGTGAATCTGTGCCCAGCTCATTTTGCAAAGCCAAAACCTTTAGCAACCGCTGCCAAAGTGCTTGCGTGCCGACAGCAACCACGAATGAATTCCCGTCGCTACCCTGAAACAACTGATACGGCACAATGCTGCCGTGCGCGTTACCCCATCGCGTTGGCGACACTCCAGCGTTCAGAAAGTTGCTGCCAATATTTGCCAGCCAGGTCAGTTGCGAGTCGAACAGCGCCATGTCCAGGAAGTTTCCATGTCCGCTGCGCTCCCGGGCAAACAACGCGGCCAAAATGCCCATGGCTGCGTACATGCCGGTGGTGATGTCGGCGATCGCCGTCGGAAAGCGCATGGGTGCTCCGTTGGGTTCCCCGGTAAAGCTCATCGCACCCGCTTCGGCCTGCGCCAGAATGTCGTAGCCCGCCTGCCCCGCGCGCGGTCCTGTGTGGCCATAGCCGCTGATCGCGCAATAAATCATTCGTGGATATCTCCGGCGCAGCGTGTCTGGATCGATCCGGCGCCGTCGCAGAGAAGCAAGCGAAGGCTGGTTACATAGGAAAACATCCGCTTTCGCCAACAGCCGCTGAAGGATTTCGGTTCCGGCAGGATGGTCGTAGTTCAAAGTGAGCGAGCGTTTGTTGCGGTTGGTCGCCAGAAAATAGGCCGATTCGCTGCCAACAAATGGCGGACCCCAAGTCCGCGACTGGTCGCCGGTTCCAGGCCTCTCTACTTTGACAACTTGTGCCCCGAGGTCCCCCAGCAACATGGCGCAGTGAGGCCCCGCGAGCGCTTCGGTGAGTTCGACAACGCGAATTCCGTCCAGCAGCATCGTCATGGAACAGAATTATAACGGAACGCACGAATTCGCCCGCACTCCGACCGCCACATCTTCGCCGATCAGCTCCGAACGAGCAGAATTTCTTTTGTTCGTCGTGGTGTTCCCTCAAAAGGAATTCCTGCTGATGTTCCTGCGGAAACTGACAACTACAAGTTCCCTTGCTTGCAGACGAACGATCTCAGACAATATTTAGTTTCCAGAGCTGTAGCAAACCCAGGAAGACGCGGCAGC
>Ga0187781_10004016_pt1 | contig 10990 bp, 8 predicted proteins | sample 0715_SJ02_MP02_2_FD_132447 | JGI IMG/M metagenome (GOLD analysis project Ga0187781, IMG submission 132447) | Tropical peat soil microbial communities from peatlands in Department of Meta, Colombia - 0715_SJ02_MP02_20_MG | ecosystem: Environmental > Terrestrial > Soil > Wetlands > Peat | place...
AATTGGGCATCAATGATTCCAATAAGTTAGGGTACCGGAAAAGGCCATTTTCGGGATTATTTCACAGCTTAGTGCCCGTCACGAAAGACGAGCGTACGAGGGATCAAGAGGCAAGCCCCGTACCTTCTTGGTGCGGGGCTTCTCCCTAATCCCGCGCCGAACCGAGGCAAAGCCTACTAGTAGGGCGCTCCTGTTTGCGGAAGCACCACATGACGGAGCTAAAGGGCAAGAACCCGCGGCAGACCACCCTTTGGACCCGCGGGTGGGTAGAGGCTGGTGGTTCCCACCAGCGCCTCGCGAATCGGAAGGAATAGCCTCATTGGCTCCGCCGCCAACGAGGCGGTACTTCATTTTGCCCATGCCTTATTTGAGGGCGAGCATCACTTTGGTGACTTCATCGGGGGTCCGCTCGGCGATGAATCCCAGTCTCCTGCACACGGCGAGCATCTTCTCATTTTCCGTCAAGACCTCTCCCCAGATGCGGTCCAGGCCCTTCTCTTCCGCTATACCGATGATCACATCGACGAGCTTGTAGCCCAGCCCTTTGTCCTGATAGTTATCGTGGACGAGCACCGCAAATTCCCCGGACTTGAACTCGCGGTCTATGATGAGCCTTCCGATGCCTATGAGCTTTCTCTTCTCGTTTTCCCGCACCTCTCCCACTATGGCGATTTCTCTGTCATAGTCTATGTTGCAATAGCGGATGAGCATCTCGTGGGATATGTCCCTGATAATGGAGAAGAAGCGCGCCCGCATGGTCGCCTCGGAAAGAGAGGTGAGCAACTCGTGTTCGAGCGGCTCATCTTCGGGTCTGATGGGCCTGAGGAGCACGTCGGTCCCGTCCGAGAGCCGGGAATGGCTTATGTATCTCGTGGGATAAGGCGTGATGACCAGATGGGGGTATTGCACGCCCGGCTCTGCATTGCCCTTCTCCAGAACGATGCGCGCGTTGACCGCATATGTCTTGCCCTGGGTTATGGCGAGGGGATTGATGTCCATTTCCGCTATTTCCGGGAAATCAACGATGAGATTGGAGAAGCTGATGATGATCTGCTCGAGTTCCCGGAGATCGGCCTGCTGCTTCCCCTTGATGCCCCTGAGCATCTTGTAAATGCCCGTCTCCTCCATCATCAGTCTCGCGAGGGTCTGATTGAGCGGCGGCAGCCCTATCGAAAAATCCCTCAGGACCTCCGTTCCCCTGCCGCCCCTCCCGAAGAGGATAACGGACCCGAAGTCCTTGTCCTTCTTCGCGCCGAGGATCAGCTCGTAGTCGATATTCTCGATCATCTTCTCTACGGTGACGCCCACTATTGCAGCGTCGGGCAGATGCTCCCGGACCGTGGCGATCAGCGCGCCATATTCCTCTCGGAGCTTCTTCTCCGAATAGATGCCGATGGCCATCCCCCCCACTTCGCTCCGGTGTATGATGTCGGGGGATACGATCTTGAGAACCACGGGATATCCGTTGTTCCTGGCCCAGTCAACGGCAGACTCTACGCCCGAGGTAAGGAATGGCATGGTGCAGCGAATGCCGTAGTTGAGGAGAAAATCCTTGGACTCCTCCTCTGACAGGATGCTCCTGTCCTCTTTGCGGGTCCTCCTCAGGAACGCCTTCAGGTGATTGTTAGGGGGCGCCTCGTTGACCTCCAGCTCGGCCGGCGTCTCGTAGAGGAGCTGGAGGTTCTTTCCGTACCGGTACATGTAGAGGTATGTCCTGATCGCCTCCTCCGGCGTCTCGTAATTCGGGACGCTAGCGCGGGTGAGGATGTCCCTCCCCTCCTGGACGGATCTGGTTCCCATCCACGTGGTAATCACCGGTTTGTGCGCGGCCCCGGCGATGTCCGCCATTGCTTGCGCAAGCTCCACGGGCTCCGCAGCATTCTGAGGGGCATACACAACGAGCACCCCGTCCACTTCCGCGTCCTTCATGCACACGTTGACCGTCCTCACATACCGCTCCACGTCCGCACTTCGCAAGAGGTCCAGGGGGTTGGTCTTGCTCACTGCCTGGGGGAGGAACTCGAGGTCTTCCGTGCTCTCTTTCGAGAGCTTTGCGAGCTCGCCGCCGAGACCGATGAGCACGTCCGTAGCCACCACGCCAGTGCCCCCCGCGTTCGTGACGATTGCCAGCCCTGGCCCGCGGGGCAGGTGCCTCGAACGGAGCACCTCGGCCGCGTTGAAGAGGTCGGAGATCTCGCGTACCCTCACCACCCCCGCCCTTTTGAAGGCGACCTCGTAAACGGCGTCGTCGCCCGCCATCGAGCCTGTGTGCGACAGGGATGCCTTTGCGCTCTCCTTGAACTGACCGGGCTTCACCACGACGATCGGCTTGCTGCGGGCAAAGCCCCGTGCCGCGCTCATGAACCTCCTCGCATTGCCTATGGTCTCCATATACATCATGATGCTGCGCGTTCCCGGATCTTCTCCTAAAAAATCGATGAGCTCCCCAAAGTCGATGTCGATCATGGAGCCGAGGGAGACGAAGATGCTGAAGCCCACATTGGCCTCGGTTGCGCGGTCGATCATGACGCTCCCTATGGACGCGCTCTGGGAAATAAAGGCAATGTTCCCCTTCTCTGGCTGCGTGTCGAGGATGGAGGCGTTAAGACCGATCGTAGGCCGGACAATGCCGATGGAATTGGGGCCGAGGATCCTTACGCCGAAGGCCTTTCCGATCCGTCTGATCTCCTCTTCCAGCTTCCTGCCTTCGTCGCCAAGCTCGATGAAGTCCGTGACGATGACGATCCCCTCGACCCCTGTTTTCCCGCAGTCCTCGACGATGCCAGGGACCATGCGCGCAGGGGTGGCGACGACGGCGAGGTCGATCTTCTCGCCTATGGCGCCTATGGTGGGGTAGCACGTCATGTCGAGCACGATCTTTCGGTTGGCGTTTACGGGAAAAGTCCGGTGCTCGCCGGACCGGAGCAGATTGCCCAGGAGGCTCCTTCCCACCGTTTTCTCCTCATCGGTGGCTCCAAGAAGGGCAACTGTCTTCGGATGGAACATCTTCCCTATGTCGCCCATCTTCCCCTTCCCAAGCACGGGTGCTCTTCTCTGTCTTTTTCCTTTGCCTGTGCGGCCCGCCATATGGTCTCCATGGCCTTATTATATCACGGAATGCCCGCGCCTTTCCCTGCCCTTCTGTCTTTTTTTGGCCGGTCAGTGGAAGGTTTTTGAGGGTTTCGAGTGTCTGAGAGCGGAAGGCAGGGTAGAGAAGTTCTCGAAAGCGGCCAAAGACAAGGGGAGCGTCGGCACTCTTATTTGCTCAGATAAGCCCTTTTGACTTGGCCGCTTTGCAACAGTTCCCTGGCGGCGCCTTGCAGCACGATGTTTCCCGTCTCGAGCACGTAGCCCCTATGGGCAACCTTAAGGGCGAGTTGGGCGTTCTGCTCTACCAGGAGCACGCTTGTGCCGCGTTGATTGATGTCAAGGACGATGTTGCGAATCTCTCGCACCATGGCGGGCGCAAGTCCCAGGGAGGGTTCGTCCATGAGGAGCAACTCGGGCGATGACATCAGGCCGCGGGCGATGACCAGCATCTGCTGCTCGCCGCCGCTCAAAGTCCGCGCCTGCTGCCCTTGCCTTTTTCCCAACACGGGGAATTGCTCGAACAGATCCCTTATGTCCCTTTCTACCTGTTTCTTGTCTGTGCGCCGGTAAGCCCTCAGCTTCATATTCTCCAGGACCGACATGTAGGGAAAGGGCCATCTCCCCTGAGGCACGTGGGAGATACCCATCTTGACGATTTCAGCGGGCGACATGCCGTCGATGCGCTTCTCCTTGAACCGGATCTCCCCGGCGTCAGGGCTCTTCAGCCCGGATATTGCCCTTAAAGCGGTAGTCTTCCCAGCACCATTGCTTCCAATGAGGGTCACTATTTCACCCTTTTCGATCCCAAGCGAGATGCCGCCCAGCACCTCGGCGCCCTTGTAGCTGACCTTCAGGTTCCTCACCTCAAACAGCATCCTCTTCCACCCCGAGGTACGCTTCGATCACTGCCGGGTCCTCGCTTATTTCTGCCGGAGGGCCTTCGGCTATTTTCTCGCCGTAATTGACGACGGCAATCCGGTCGCATACGTTCATCACGGCCCTCATGTTGTGCTCCACGAGCACGCACCCTATGCCCTTCTCGTCTCTCAGCGCCCTGATGATTGACAGCATGGCCGTGACCTCTTCCGCGGTCATTCCCGTGACCGGCTCGTCCAGAAGCAGAAGACTCGGCCGAGCGGCAAGGGCAATGGCAAGGCACAATCTCCGTTGGCTTGCGTGGGGCAGGCTGGTCGCTGCCAGGTTCCTCTCCTCGTATAGTCCAACAAGCCGGAGTATCTCCAGGGTTTTCTCATACAAGAGCTTCTCGCGGCCTTCCGTGGCACTTTTCCAACCAAAGAAGCTTTCCCAAAACCTGATTCCCGTGTGCAGGTGGAAGCCAACCCTTACGTTCGTCGCTACGGAGGCGTCCGGGAATACGGTATTGGCCTGGAAAACACGAGCGATCCCCCGTCCGGCCCTGCTATGCGCAGCAAGGTCGGTCACGTCTTCGCCGTTGAAGACCACCCGGCCGCTCTTCGGCCGGAGGCTGCCGGCAATCAAGTTGAGAATGGTGCTCTTGCCGGCGCCATTGGGACCGATCAAGCCGAATACCTCCCTCCGGCTCACCCTTAGGTTAAGGTCGACGACGGCGGCCAAGCCGCCGAAATACCTTGTCAAACCCACAGTTTCAAGGATAGGCAAATCTCCGCCTGTCATCGGACAGTCCCGTTTTCACCAAGGCGTCTTTCTTGTCCGGCAGCCGCTCGACGCCCCCACCTTCGCAGATAGTAAGGGAGGGCGATGATCCCTTGACGCATAAAAAACATAATGAAGATCACCAAGGCGCCGAAAACAATCGGCTGGTATTCCTTCAGCGGCCGCGCGACCTCAGGGGCAAGCGTCAAAACGACAGCGCCTACGATGGGTCCGGCCATCCTGGCCTCCCCCCCTGCCACCATGTAAATGGCAACGTAAATGGAGGTGAGCATCCCGAACATGGCGGTCACATCGGTGGTGAGGAGGTGCATGAAGTGGGCAAAGAGGCTTCCGGCAATGCCGGCAAAGAAGCACCCGATGACGAAGGCTATGAGCTTGTAACCCCTGACATCGATCCCCACCGACTCGGCCAGGTCGTCATTTTGACGTATGGCCATCCATGTGAAGCCCAGGGAGCGCTCCGCGCGTTGAAGGAGAAGAAGGCTAAACAGAACGACGACCGCAAGTAAGTAGTAGTAGTTGCTCTTCGTCGCAAAGCCTATGGACGTGATCCCAAACAGATTGATGGTGCCGGGGGGAGGGATCTTCGATAGGCCTGCGGGACCCCCCGACAGGCTGGGCATGTACCACATGGCCAGCCTGAAAATCTCGGCTATGAGGAAGGTCAACACGGAGAAATAGACGCCCTTCGTTCTCAGCACGGGAAAGGAGAGGAGCAATGCCATGCCGGCCGCGAACAAACCGCCGATCAACATGGTGAGCCAGACAGGTATTCCCAATCTCATCGACAACAGGGCCGACGAGTACGCCCCCAGGAGCATGAAACCCACCTGGCCTAAGGAGAGCTCCCCGGTGCGGTAAATCGTGCGCAGGCTCGACGCCAAAAGCACGTTTATCCACGCCAGGCAGAAGACGAAAAGCCAGTAATCGTTCCGCAGAACAAGGGGAACGCAGAAGAGGAGGACGATAAGTATCGCCAGGGCAGACCTCTTCGCCCAGGCGACTGGCAGCCCTTTACTCATGACCGAACAACCCCTGAGGCCTCAACACGAGGATGATGGTCACGATGAACAAGGGGGCTATGGCTGCCGTGGCAGCACCCGATACGACGGGCGCGACACCATCGATAAAACCGAGGATAAGCCCTCCTACCACGACGCCGGGCAGACTGCCCATGCCGCCGAGGATGATGATGATGAGCCCCTTCATGAGAGCGGTCCCTCCCATGACGGGGTTGATGGGAAAAATAGATCCCATCAACCCTCCGGCAACGGAGGCCATGACGCTCCCGATCGCCATGGCCGCCACTGACATGTGCGTGGGATTTATCCCCATTAAGAGGCTCGCTTCCCGGTGCTGGGCCGCAGCGGTCAAGGCCAGGCCGAGCTTCGTCCTTTTGAGGAAAAGATATAAGAGCAAGATCAGGGCGATGCTGACTGCCACCGCGATCAGCCTGTCGCTGCCCAGCCTGAGCCCCAGGACCTCAACCGCGTGGGGCGCAAAGGAAGGGATCGATTTCGGCGTCACGCCGAACCCTACGGTGGCCATGGCCTGCAAGACTATCATCACCCCCAGGGCGATCATGATCGTGGGCAGGAACTCGCCGCCCAGGGGCCTGAAGAAAAACCTCTCGAGAATGAGGCCCAGAATCAATCCGGTTGCCATGCAGAGGGGCATAGCAGCGAGAAAAGAAAGCCCATGGAGGACGACGAAGTCATAAACAGCGTAAGCCCCGAGCATGTAAACTTCGCCGTGAGCAAACTGCAGGATCCTCATGGTGCCGAATACAAGGCTCAACCCCATGGCGATGAGAATATAAATCCACCCTAGCGCAAGCCCGTTGATAAAGCTCTGCACCAAGGATGCCGCCGGTATGCCGAATATCTCCATCGCCACATTCGCCTCTTGCGAGCCGTTCCGTGCTTTAAGGCACCACGGGAGTGAACCACTTCACCATCTTTATCTTCTCACCCTGAATGACGGTAATCGGCGCCGGTCTCACGAGCAAGCCGTTCACTCCGTACGTCTTCAGGCCCCCCATGTAGCCCGGGCCGAAGGTCGTCTTGAGACTGCCGGGTTTCGTCATGCTTTGCAGCACCTTTACCACCTGCTTCGGATCGATGCTGTTCGCTTTTTCTATCGCCTGGGCCAGGACCCACACCTCGTCCCAGGGCATCAAGGCATCGTCGACCCACGGCTCCTTGGGATACTTTGCCTCCCACCTCTTCTTCACGTCCTTCATCGCCGCAGGCGCGTCGGGGTCGCCGGCGTACGCCTGGTCCGCCATGATGTCGTGACTGTTCTCCGCGCCGGCCCCTGCCAATATGAAGACAGCGCTGGCCGAGCCAAGGGACATGATCGGCCCCTTGAAGCCTTGTTCCCGCGCCGCCTTGATCATCAGGGCCGCCTGGTCGGGACCGCAGTGCTCCATGCTTATGGCGTCCGGCTTGTGCTTGAGAATGGCGGTTGCAAAGGAATAGAAGTCGGACCAGCCAAAGTCGTAGCGCTCCACGCCGACAACCTGAAGCCCGGCGGCCTGGGCCGCTCTTTTGGCCTCTTCGATGATCCGCACGAGCGGGTAATTGCTTTCGGCATGGACCACCGTCTTCACGTTCGGGTACGTCTTCGCCAGGTACTCAAAAAAAGCTCTGTAGGCGAGGTTTGTCGTCGGCATGAGGAGCACGATATCCGGGGTGTCGGCGCCTATGGCCCACATGTCTTCCCGGTAAGGGTCTTGCGTGTAGGTCAGGATATGGAGTACGCCCGCCGGCTTCGTGACCTCGTAGATCGCTTGCGAAGCAGGCGTCATGATTTCCCCCATGACAAACTTGACCTTGTCCTGGTGGACGAGCTTGTTGGCTGCGGCGGCCGACGCCTCGGGGCTCATTTTGCCGTCTTCATGGATGAATTCTATCCGATACCTGTCGGCCCCGACCTTCAGGCCGCCCTGCTCGTTGATCATATCGGCGCACAGATCGAACCCCCGGTCCCAGGCCAGACCGATCGCGCCGAGGGGTCCGGAAATCGGCATGATCGTGCCAATCTTCAGCTCTTTGGGACCCGCCGCGTTTGCACAATGATTGCCAAGGAGCACCACCGCCGGCAGAAACAGCAAGAATACGGCCACAGATACCATCCAGAGTCTCTTATCGCGCATGTTCTCTCCCCCTTTTGCAGGTTTTTTCACGCTGGGCGCTCTTTCCTTCGTTCGTTGATCCTGGGCCTGTCGTCACGGCAGCTCAGGCGAGACCCACTTCACCATGTTTATCTTCCCGCCTTGCACCACAGTGATCGGGAACGGTCTCACCAGCATCCTGTTTACTCCCAAAGTCTTTAGCCCTCCCATGCATCCCGGACCGAAAGTCGTCTTGAGACTACCGGGCTTACCCATACCCTCCAGAGCCTTGAGTACCGCTTCAGGCTTGAGACTATTGGCTTTCTCTATGCCCTGGGACAGAACCCAGACTTCGTCCCAAGCCATCAGGGCATCATCGACAAAGGTCTCCTTGGGATACTTCGCCTCCCATCTCCTGACCACTTCCTTCATCATCTTCGTCGCCTCGGGGGCCATAGCATATGCCTGGTTGGCGATGATATCGTGGCTGTCTTGGGCCCCGACAGTGCTCGGTATCAACGCGGGACTGGCTAAACCAAAGGATATGATGGGGCCCTTGAAGCCCATCTGGCGCGCTGCCTTGCACTCTACTGCGACCAGATCCGGTCCGCCGCCGTGTATGATGTAAATGCCGTCCGGTTTATGCTTAAGAAGGGCAGTCACAAAGGGGTTAAAATCCGTCCAGCTGTAGTCCAAGGATTCCCCGCCGACTACCTTGAATCCGTTGGCTTGAGCCGTGTCCGCAGCATCTTTCACCATCCTGGTGAAAGTCCCGGCGGTGGCTACGCCATAGGCCAGGCTCTTCACGCTCGGATAAGTGCTATGCAAGTACTTGAAGAAAGGGTCAAAGGAGATGGTGATGCCGGGCATGAGCAAAACGAGAAGCGGATTGTCCGGCCCTATGCCCCACTGGTCTTCCCTGTAAGGGTCCATGGTGTCCAATAACACGTGCAGCACCCCTGCAGGTTTGGTGACGCTGTAAATCGCTTCCGAGCACGGGTTCAAAACGTCCCCGATCACAAAGCCGACCTTGTCCTGATGCACCAGCTTGTTGGCGGCAGCGGTCGCTGCCTCGGGGCTTGCCTTGCTGTCCTCGTGTATGAACTCTATCTGATACCTGTCCCCCCCGACTTTCACGCCGCCCTGCTCATTCAGCCATTCGGCGCACATGTTGAAACCGCGACCCCACGTGAGACCGATCACGCCGAGAGGTCCGGAAATCGGTGATATTGTTCCGATTTTCAGGACTTTCGGCGCCGCTGCCGCCGCATGACCGGGGCCGAGGAGCATCACTACCGGCAGAGCCAACAGGAGCACACCCACACTCATTATCCAAAGTCTCTTATCGTGCATGTTCCCTCCCGCCTTGCAATTTTTCGGAAACTGAGCCGTTCATGCCTTTGCTGACACGTGTTTTTGCGCCACTTGCGTCCGATCCACTTAACACAATTATATCTACTCGCCTCCTCCTGTCAACACAAAACCGTCGCTCTTGTCCCGCAAATCAATAGAATCAAATTGCCCTGTCGTGCGCGATTGTCGTAAGATGTCAGGATACGCGAGAACCTTTGCTTTCAGAGGAGTGGGCAACACGTGGATAGGTCGATCACGCTTCCTTTTCCGGCCACTGCCAATAAGCTCGATCATGCACGCCATGGAAAGGCTTTTTTCTGCGCTGTTGCAATGCTGCTCTGGTTCCCTCTTCAGCTTTTGTTTTCCCAGATGGCCTTTGGTGCATCCGAGGCCGGAGAAACGGAGATCAGACGTTTCTTCCGCATGGGCGACGGCCATATCCACATTCGCAACGCCCATAACGGTTATGAAGCAGATGTTCAGCTCCTGAAGCACGATGGTTCGCTGAATGAGGACGCCTTTACGGCGCTCGACAGAGTCTTCGGGTTCTCCCCAAGGGAGAGGGACGATCACGTCTCCCTCCGCCTCATCTTTTTGCTCGATTACTTTTCACGCAGGGTGGCTCCGGGCAGGATAATCGACCTCCATTCAGGGTACCGGGACCCCCAGTACAACCAGAAGTTGCGGAGTCTGGGGGGGAACGTGGCGCCTACAAGCACCCACATGGATGCCATGGCCATTGATTTCTCCATAAAAGGGGTTTCCGGCAGAAAACTGTGGGAGACCATACGAAAGGAAGAGTGCTGTGGCGTTGGATATTACGGAGGAGATATGGTCCATCTTGACAGCGGCAGGCCCCGCTTTTGGGAGGCCGCGACCTCAAAAGTCAATTCCGGGGAAAGCAGGTTCAACAGACGCATCTACCTTTCCACGCAATTTGACCGATACAAGCCTGGAGAAAACGTCCATCTCACCCTCTCATCGGTCAGCGACTATCCCTTTGGGGTAAAAAGGGCAATCGATATTGTCAGCGAAAACAGGCCGGATGAAGACAGCGCGATTGTCACCCAGATTAGGGCAGATAACGAGTGCGTCTCCATTACGGACAGGAGCGCCGGGAGGTCTCTCTACGCTCCGCTGCCCCAGGATCTGCCCCCAGGCAGATACAGGATTCGTGTAGAGTTCTGCCGCATCCCCTTTCCCCAGATGCCTGCCCTGACTATCTCCAACCCTTTGGAAGTGGTGCCTCAGTAGACGTCAGGACTTCTCATATTGAGTAGCATTGAAAGGCGCATCGAAGCGGCAGCGAGGAGCCGACTTGTATCCTTGAAAGGCAAAAGGACCTTAAAACGCACCCCCTCCGTCCGCTTTTGAAGGCTATTCCTTCCGAAACGCTTGCGCCTCCGCGCTGACCCGCCGACACTCCAGACTCGCTCACGCACCGATTGCGAAGCGACCCGCGAGACGGGAATATCCTTGGTCGCGGGTTCTTGGCTTTTGCGCTTTTGCTATGTGGCCGTCCGCAAACAAGAGCGCCCTACTGGTAGGCTACCCCTCGGTATCAGGCGCGTGGACTAAGGTGTAAGCCCCGCACCCACAGGGTACGGGGCTTACACACCATTCTGTCACGCTCGTCTTTCCGTGAACGGGTACCCCGGCGCTCCGGGCGATGCGAATCGAGAAGGAACAGCCTTCCGCGGACAGCACGGCACAACGTCCTTATCCGTGTGGAATTTCGAACACTTTGTCTCTCTTGCGCCACATCACATGGGATAA
>Ga0187781_10004017_pt1 | contig 10990 bp, 13 predicted proteins | sample 0715_SJ02_MP02_2_FD_132447 | JGI IMG/M metagenome (GOLD analysis project Ga0187781, IMG submission 132447) | Tropical peat soil microbial communities from peatlands in Department of Meta, Colombia - 0715_SJ02_MP02_20_MG | ecosystem: Environmental > Terrestrial > Soil > Wetlands > Peat | place...
CCGACATGGTGATCATGGAAGCCACCAAGAACGTCCTTGGAATGAGCAAATAGACTGAGTTTCAAGGCGGCATGCGATGCCGGTGCTAAACGATCACGACCCGCCTGGCGGTGGATCGTTCGACGATCTCAAGGGCCTCAACGTCCTACTGGTCGAAGATTCGCGCGATGTCGGCGAAGCGGTGCGCAAGCTCCTGGAGTCCTGGGGCGCGAACGTCGCCGGGCCGGCGGCGACCAGCGCCGAGGCGACGAGCCTGATCGGCCAGCGTCTGCCGGACGTTGCTCTCGTCGACTTTCATCTGCGCGGTGGCGAACACTCCTTCGGCCTGATTGCGCGGCTGCGCGAGCAAGGCGTGCCGGTGGTGATGCTGTCGGGGTCATTCGAATTCTTTCCGCTGCCATCGATCGAGGGCACCGTCATGCTGGAGAAGCCGTTCAGCGACACTGAACTGCTCTCGCACCTCAACCGGCTGATCGCGAGAAAGGCGGCGCGATGAGCTTGGCGTTACGGCGCGCCTTTATCTTCACAACGCAATGCTCGGATCGGGGGCCGGTGTCGGTTATCCTAATGAGCTCAGGCCGGAGAGCTGCCGATCGTGACCAAGGCCGCGGAGTATTCGGCGACGGAATCGCTGCGCAACGGGTCCAGCGTGGAAATCCGCGCGCTGCGACCGCAGGATCGGGACGAGATGCTGGCGGCCGTCGGCCGAACCAGCTCACAGTCGCTCTATCGCCGCTTCTTCGGCGTTCGCCGCCATTTCACTGAGGCGGAAGCGTCGTTCTTCATGAACGTCGATTTTGTCAATCATGTCGCCCTGGTCGCGGTGGTGGAAGAAGGCGGCCGACCGGTCATCGCCGGCGGCGGGCGGTATATCGCGTTGCAGCCCGAACAGGCGGAGGTGGCTTTCGCCATCGTCGACCAGTATCAGGGCCAGGGCATCGGCACGGTGCTGATGCGCCACCTCGCCGCAATCGCCCGTGACGCCGGACTGAAGGAGCTCGTGGCCGATGTCTTGCCCGAGAACGTAGCGATGTTGAAGGTGTTTGAGCGAAGCGGCCTGCGGGTCAACGCCAAACGCGAATCCGGCACGGTGCACCTGACCATGCGGTTTGCCTGAGCCGACAAGTGCGTGTGCCGCTCGGCGCCGCCAACGCGGATGTTCGCATGACCGGTTCCGTGCGCAATTTCTTCGACAGCCCGGCTGGCGTCTTCGCCTTCTCGCTGGTTGCGCAATGGCTTGTGGCCTATCTCGGCGAGTTCCTGCACCGGCGCGTCCGGCCGATCGGCAAGGATGAACGCGAGGACCTCGACACCGTCCAGGCGGCCATTCTGACGCTGCTGGCGCTGATCATCGGCTTCAGCTTTTCGATGGCGGTCACGCGCTACGATCAACGCAAGAATTATGAGGAGGCCGAGGCCAATGCGATCGGCACCGAGTACCTGCGCATCGATTTGCTGCCGGCCGACAGCGCGGCGAATGTGCGCGCGCTGATGCGCAAATATCTCGATCTGCGTATCGCCTTCTACGAAACCGTGGACCGGCAGGAGCTTGGCCGGATCGGCGCCGATACGGCAAAACTGCAAGCCGAACTCTGGTCGGCGATCTTGCCCCTCGCCACCGCCCAACCGACACCGGTGCGGGCGCTGGCGGTCGCCGGCATGAACGACGTGCTGAACGCGCAGGGCTATACCCAGGCGTCGTGGTGGAACCGCATCCCGGTCGCGGCCTGGGCGCTGATGGGGCTGATCGCGATCGCCTGCAATCTCGTGCTTGGTTATGGCGAGCGCAGCAACCGCGCCTTCCTCCTCCTGGTCATCCCGGTCGTCGTCTCGATTTCGTTCCTGCTCATCGCCGACATCGACAGCCCGCGCGGCGGAGTTATTCGCGTGATGCCGGTGAACCTGATCGCGCTCGCCCAATCGATGAAAGCACCGTAAGGAGACGCCGATGGCCGACGAAGCCCTGACCACAGCGCGCTTGAGAACGCCGAATGCCGCCGCGATCGCCGGGCTCTTGTTTTCGGTGCTGCTGACCGCCGCGTTCTGGCTGCTGCGCAGCGCCGTGCCCGCCGATCGCGAAGAGCCTGGCGAATGGCTGCGGACCGGCGCGGACACGGTCGCGCTGGCGATCAACCTCATTCCCTTTGCCGGCGTCGCCTTCCTGTGGTTTGTCGGCGTGCTGCGCGACCGGCTCGGGCCGATGGAAGACCGCTTCTTTGCCACCATATTCTTGGGCAGCGGCCTGCTGTTTCTGAGCGTCCTGTTCTTGGTCTCCACATTGGTTGGCGGAGTCCTGGTTGCCTTCGAGGCGAAACCGGAGGAATTGATCGGCTCGGCGACGTTCCACTTCGCCCGCGCCGCGGTGCATACGGCGATCAATGTCTATCTGGTCAAGATGGCGAGCGTGTTCATGATCACCTCTTCGACCGTGTTCCTCTACACCGGCATCACCCCGCGCTCGCTGGCAATCTCCGGATACGCGCTGGCGCTGCTGGTGCTGTTCGGCAGCTATTATATCGGCGGCAGTTTGTTCGTGTTTCCGCTGTGGGTCGGTCTCGTCAGCATTTTCATCATCGTCGATGATTTTCGCCGGCGCCGCGCGCCTGCGGCGTGACGTTGCTGATCTGCTTCATTGCCCCAAGAGGCGTTTGCCCAGGCGTTCCAGTTCGAGCGTGAAGCAGAACATCGAGAATAGCACCGCAACGAGCGTCGCCGCCCGCCAGGCGATGAATTCGATGTCGACCGGCTTCGAAATAACCACGACCGCAAACACGCCGCTCACGAAAACGAAATTGAGCCGCGCCACAAACAGCACCGCGTGCCCAGCAAAGACGTGGCGCGGCACCGACAGCGACGGGAAGACGTTGGCAGACGCTGTCCAATAAGCAACCTGGATCAGCACGATGCCAACGATCGCCCAGGCAACGCTGCCGGCGTCGGCCTGGTGAAACTCGGCGGCCGACAAGAGACTGCGGTAAAGCGGCAAGCCATGCCAAAGGATGACGGCGGCGCCCGAAGCTTCGAGCGCCACCAGCAGCAAATACGCGGTTCGCTTGCTTTGTTGCGCGCCGCCGGCGTCGTCCGGAATCAGCGCCATCGCCCCGTCTTGACGATTTACGGCTAGCCCCGGCGCCTGAGCACCGGCGGCGGCGGCAGGTAGCGCTGCCAAACCGCACCATTGTCGAATTGGATGGTATTTCCGTCGGGTGAGAGCACCGCGCCTTCGTGCCAATACTCGACCCACATATGGCCGGGCCAGTCGATCCATGCCCGCGAGGGTTGGCCGACTTCGTTCACCACGTTGAGGTCCCAGCCATATTGCGTCACATGGGCGAGGCCCGGCCCGGCACAGTTCTGGACGCACTGATACTGGCCGGTGAAATTTGCGCCCTGCGCGGCGGCGCCCGTCGCCGCAAACGCGCTCAACGCCACTAACGCAATCACACTCGCTTTCATCGCAGGCTCCCTGTTACATCCGTTTGACTTCATACGCTGCCCGAACAGGCATGCCGAACGGTAGATCGAGATCAACGCTCCCAAATGCGGCTCATTCATTCGCACAATCACCGGCCGCGGGCAACGCGCTAGTCGATGATGTGGTAACCACCGTCGATATAAAGGGTTTCGCCGGTGATGAGGCGGGCGGCGTCATGGGCAAGGAAGGCGGTGGCGGCGCCGACATCTTCGATGCTGACGAGACTACGCGCCGGCGCCTTGGCCTTCGCCTTGTCGAGGAGCGCGTCGAACTCCGGGATGCCGGACGCGGCGCGCGTCGCCAATGGGCCCGGAGAGATCGCGTGCACGCGGATCCCCTTCGGCCCGAGCTCGGCCGCGATGTAGCGCACTGCGCTCTCCAGCGCCGCTTTGGCAACGCCCATAATGTTGTAGTTCTCAACGACCATCTGGCTGCCGTAGTAGGTCATCGTGAACAAGGCGCCGCCCTTGCGCATCAGCGGCTCCGCCAGATGCGCCATCCGTATGAAGGTCCAGCACGAGACATCCATGGTGGTGAGGAAGCCGTCCCGCGATACGTCGACGACGCGGCCCTGCAGCGCGTCCTTCGGCGAGAACGCGATCGAATGCACGACGAAATCGAGCGCGCCCCAGGTCTTGCCGATCTGCTCGAAGACCGCCTCCATCTGGCCGGGGACGTTCACGTCGAGCGGCATGACGATCGGAGCTTCGAGCGCGTCGGCAAGCGGCTCGACATATTTCCTGGCTTTGTCGTTGAGGTAAGTCACGGCAAGCTCAGCGCCGAACGCGCGGAACGCCTTGGCACAGCCCCACGCGATCGAATTTTCGTTGGCGATGCCGACGATCAGCCCTCTCTTGCCGTCGAGGAGCTTGGCTCTTGCCGTCGGAATGCCGGCGCCCTTAGCCGGTTGTTCCTTGCTTTTCCCTTCCGCCTTGGCTGTGGTCATCACACCGGCCCTCATCACACTTTCATTTCGGGAACTCGAGCGGGAATGTTCAGCTTTGCCTGCGTCGCGGCGACGACGTCCGCGACGGAAATTCCGGGTCCGGTTTCCAAGAGTGAAGCTTGGTCGCCGCGGAACGCAATCACCGCCAATTCGGTAACGACCAAATCGACCGGACGCACCGAGGTGATCGGCAACTGACACTTGGCGACGATTTTCGGCTTGCCCTTGTTCGCGTGCTGCATCGCGACGATCACCCGCTTTGCGCCGGTGACCAGGTCCATGGCGCCTCCCATGCCGGGCACCATCTTGCCGGGGATCATCCAATTGGCGAGGTGTCCCTCCTGATCGACCTGCAATCCGCCGAGCACCGTAAGATCGACGTGACCGCCGCGGATCAACCCGAACGACATGGCGCTGTCGAAGGTGCTGGCGCCGGGAAGCGCCGTCACCGGGCGGCCGCCGGCATCGGTTAATGTCGGATGCGCCATGCCCTCTTCGGGCGGCGCACCGGTGCCGATCAGGCCGTTCTCGGACTGGAAGAACACATTCACCCCCTCGGGCAGATAATTTGCGACCAGCGTCGGAATGCCGATGCCGAGATTGACCAGCATGCCGGCCGCCAGCTCCTGGGCGATGCGGCGGGCGATGATCACCTGCGGTTCCATCGCTGCCTCACGAATTCAAGACCAGATAATCGACAATCGGCGCCGGCGTCATGACGTGATCGGGAGAAATCACGCCGACGGGAACGATATTGTCGGCGTTGGCGAGGACGGTGTCGGCGGCCATGGCGATAATCGGATTAAAGTTCCGCGCGGTCAGCGCGTAGCTCAGATTGCCGACGTAGTCGGCAAGGAACGCCTGCACCAGCGCAAAATCGGCGCGCAGCGCGACTTCGAGCAAATAGTCCTTGCCGTCGACTTTGATCTGCTGCTTGCCCCTCTCCACTTCGGTGCCGACGCCGGTCGGCGTCAGCACACCGCCCAGGCCGAAGCCGCCGGCGCGGATGCGCTCGATGAGCGTGCCTTGCGGGACGAGCTCGACATCGATCTCGCCGGCCAGCATTTGCCGCTGCGTTTCCGGGTTGAGGCCGATATGGCTCACGACCGCCTTGCGGACCCGCTTGGCGCCGATGAGCTTGCCAATGCCGCAGCCGGGCGATGCGGTATCGTTGGCGATCACGGTGAGATCGCGCTTATTCTGGCGAATAATCTCGTCGATCATCCGCTCCGCCGTGCCGACCGCCATGAAACCGCCGATCATCAGGCTGGCGCCGTCGGGAATCATCGCCACCGACTGTTCGAGCGAAATGGTTTGCACGTGCACTACATCCGCCAACACAGAACATTCATGCGCCGGACAGAGCTCCGTGCTCTTCCGCGCCAAAGATCAGTTGAGCGCCGCAGGCCTAATCAGTGTTGAACGGCCCGCAAGACACGCTGTCCCGCTTTTCCGGCGGCAACGTGCTGACTGCAAATTCCAGACGCTGCGCCTCTTCTTCCATTCCGATCCACCGCAGTTTGCGGATCAATCGGGCCCAATCCTGAGGTATTTGCTGCGCGGGACAGGTCTGGTCTCGTTGTTGGACGTCTTCTTGCGCCTGGTGGCGTTGCATGCGTTCCTCCCGGTCATGCTCGTCGTCGGCTCGACCGTCGGCGTCGTGTTCCTTAGGGCGCCTTCGCCGCGCCGTTGGTCAACGAACCTGTCAGGGCCGCGATCATCTTTTGACCATCTTCGAAAAGGCGCCGGCCGTCTTCCGCCGCCATTTGCAGCCGATGCGCGATGCTTTCGCTGCAGGTTTCCATTCCCTCGGGAACAGAGCGGCTCGCCGCCAGCTTGCCGGCGAGCTCGGACCAGAATTTCACTTCCGACTGCACCCGATCGACCCAGGCTTTGCTGGCTTGCTGATAAGCGTCGAGGAGTTCCTTCTGCACGTGGATCATCGCCTCGGTGCGCTCCTTGCCGAACTGCAGCATTTGTGCCGGCTCTATTCCGGTAGCCGAATTTGTCGTCTCATGTGTTCCATGTGTTCCATGGCTATGGCTAGGCATGGTGTCCTCCCGGTTTGTGCTCTTACGCTCAACTTGCGCCCGAAATTAGCGCGTGCATTCTAATGTTGAGAATAATCACGGTAGTTAGCACGAATTCATTGATGCAGGTCAATACCACTTTGATTTTTAGCGCTATTTTTAGCCTATGGTCGGTACCGCGTATCTTAAAACCGTCATCTTTGAGAGTCATGCTTCCGGCTGAGAGTCATCTCGCATTCGCCGCCGAACTCGACAGCAACGAACTCGGACGGGAACTACGATGACAAAATCCGAAAACATCTCAGCGTCCGCGCCGATCGACGCAGGTAAACCGTGGCTCGGGTTATGGGCTCCGGCCATCGACTACACCGTCGACGCGATGCAGCGCAGCATCCTGTTCTGGGACGTCATGCGCCAGCGTGGCAATCAGTATCGCGAGCATTTGGCAGAGTCCGTCCCGCATGTCCTCGATTTCGAGGCCGAGTTGGTCCTCGACGGCCGAAAGTTTGAGCGGCCGGTCAATTATTGTCTCGCCCGAATTGTTCCACCCGCCGACGTCGAGATCGATTTGACGCAACGGCCGTTTGTCGTCGTCGATCCGCGCGCCGGCCACGGCCCCGGCATTGGCGGCTTCAAGGCCGACAGCGAAATCGGCGTCGCCCTCAAGGCCGGCCACCCCTGTTATTTCATCGGCTTCCTGCCGGAGCCGATGCCCGGCCAGACCATCGAGGATATCGCCCGCGCCGAAGCGGTGTTCCTGCAGCGGGTTGCCGAACTGCACGCGCAGGCCGACGGCAAGCCCTGCGTGATCGGCAACTGCCAGGCCGGCTGGGCGGTGATGATGCTCGCCGCGATACGTCCGGAACTGTTCGGGCCGATCATCATCGCCGGCTCGCCCCTCTCCTACTGGCAGGGCGTCCACGGCAAGTATCCGATGCGCTACAGCGGCGGGCTTCTCGGCGGCAGCTGGCTGACGGCGTTGGCGAGCGACCTCGGCAACGGCAAATTCGACGGCGCCTATTTGGTGCAGAACTTCGAGAACCAGAACCCCGCGAACACGCTCTGGACCAAGCAATATAATCTCTATTCCAAGATCGACACCGAGGCGCCGCGCTATCTCGACTTCGAGCGCTGGTGGGGCGGCCACGTCAACCTCAACGCCGAAGAAATTCAATTCATCGTCGACCAATTGTTCGTCGGCAACAATCTCGCCGCCGGAAAAATTGAGACCGCGGACGGCGTAGCGGTCGATCTGCGCAACATCCGCTCGCCGATCGTGGTGTTTTGTTCCGAGGGCGACAACATCACGCCGCCGCAGCAGGCGCTCGGCTGGATTCTCGACCTCTACCAGGACGTCGACGAGATCCGCGGCTACGGCCAGACCATCGTCTACTCGATTCACGAGACCACCGGTCATCTGGGTATCTTTGTTTCCGGCGGCGTGGCGCGCAAGGAGCACGATCAGTTCTCGAGCAACATCGATCTGATCGACACCTTGCCGCCCGGTCTCTACGAGGCGATCTTCACGCGCAAGACCGACGACACCGCTAATCCCGATCTCGCTCACGGCGACTGGGTGATGCGCTGCGAGGCGAGAACGTTGGACGACATCCGCGCGCTTGGCGGCAACGACGCCGCCGACGAACATTGTTTCGCCGCGGTCGACCGCGTGTCGCAGACCAATCTCGCGCTCTATCGTACCTTTATGCAGCCGATGGTCCGCGCCTGTACCAACTCGCCTCTCGCCGAGCTGATGCGGCAATTCCACCCGCTCCGGGTGCAATACGAGGCTTTCTCCAACGCCAATCCGCTGATGGCGCCGGTCGCCGGCATGGCTGAGCAGGTTCGCGAACACCGGCGGCCGGCTGCCGCCGAAAATCCCTTCATCGCCGTGCAGGAGGCTGTCTCCAAGCAAATCGTCGCCGGCCTCGACGCGTGGCGCGATTTCAGCGAAGCGACGGCCGAGCGCGTGTTCATGGCAATTTACGGCTCGGCACCACTGCAGGCGGCATTGGGCATCGACCCGGCGTCGACCGCGCCGCTGCGCCAGGCGCCGAAGAGCCCGCTCCACCGCGAGCTCATGGAAAGGCGAATCGCGGAACTGAAATCGCAGATGAAATCCGGAGGTGTGCGCGAGGCGGCGATCCGGGCGCTGATCTTTGTCGGGTTGGACCGGGCCGCGGTCGACGAACGCGGCTTCGAGGCGGTGCGCCGCATCCGGCAAACCCTGACTGACCTTCCGCTGGCCGCGTTCAAGGCAACGGTGCGCGAGCAGTTCGAGATGCTGCTGATCGACACCGAGGCGGCTCTCGCCGCCATACCCTCGCTCCTGCCCGAGGATGCCGCCACCCGGCAGAAGGCGTTCGATCTTGTCTGCCAGGTCCTGAGCGCGCGCGGTGAATATTCGGACCGCGACCGGGAGCGCATCGAGCGGCTGAGCCGGTTGTTTCGCGTCGACAACCCGCTGCGCCCAGCCAGACGCGCAGTCGTCGCGTCCGACGAACTGGAGCACCTGCGGGCGAAGGCGTCATGAGATGAAAGCGGCAGCGGCCGACATCGCCGAAGCGAAACCCGATAGGACTGAATCGAAATACGACAGGTTGATTGCCGCGGCGCAGCGGGTGCCGGCGATGAGTGCGCTTGTTGTGCATCCGTGCGATGAGCCATCGCTGCGCGGCGCGCTCAAGGCCGCCGAACTCGGCTTGATCGTGCCGATCCTGGTCGGGCCGGCGCGGAAGATCCAGGCGGTCGCCCGCGAGCACGGCCTCGATATCGGCAAGGTCGAGCTGGTCGACGTCCCCCACAGCGACGCGGCGGCGGCAAAAGCAGTCGAGCTGATCAGAGCCGGCCGCGGCGAATTGTTGATGAAAGGCAGCCTGCACACCGACGAGCTGATGCGCGCTGTCACCTCATCGGCCACCGGCCTGCGCACCGCCCGGCGGATCAGCCACGTCTTCATCATGGACGTTCCGACTTACGCCGAGACGCTGTTCATCACCGACGCCGCCATCAACATCTTCCCCGACCTCGACGCCAAGCACGACATCGTCCAGAACGCCATCGATCTGTTCACTGCCGTCGGGCTGGGCGAGCCGCGCGTTGCCATTCTTTCCGCGGTCGAGACCGTGACCGCGAAGATTCCCTCGACCATCGACGCGGCGGCGCTGTGCAAAATGGCCGATCGTGGCCAGATCACCGGCGGCGTGCTCGACGGCCCGCTCGCCTTCGACAACGCCATCGATCCCGGCGCGGCGCGAATCAAGGGCATTCATTCGCCGGTCGCCGGCCGGGCGCAGATTCTCGTCGTGCCCGACCTCGAGGCCGGCAACATGCTAGCCAAGAATCTCGTGTACCTATCGAAGGCGGATTCGGCGGGCCTGGTGCTCGGCGCGCGCGTGCCGATCGTGCTGACGTCGCGGGCGGATTCGGTACGCAGCCGGATGGCGTCATGCGCCGCCGCCGTGCTTTACGCCGCGGCGCGCCGCAGTTCGGCGGCCATGCCAGCGGCGTGATCCGCCATGGATGCGGTCCTCGTCGCCAATGCCGGCTCCTCCAGCGTCAAATTTCAGCTCTTTGGGCTTTCGGAACGCGGCGATCCGCTGCGGCTGATCAAAGGCCAGATCGACGGCATCGGCACACGGCCGCGGCTGCGCGCGCAAGCGCGCGATGGATCGTCGCTCGCTGACAAAGCCTACCCGGCCTTAGAAATTGCCGATGTCGCCGCCGCCATGACGGTCGCAGCAGAGTGGCTGCGGCAAACGCAGGCGGTCAAGCTGATCGCGGTCGGCCACCGCGTCGTCCACGGCGGCCCGGACTACGACCGCCCGGTCCGCATCGATGCCGAGGTCTTGGCCCGCCTGGAGCGCCTGAGCCCGCTCGCGCCTCTGCACCAACCCAACAACCTCGCGCCGATCCGTTCGCTGCTCGCTCACCGCCCGGCCCTGCCGCAGGTCGCCTGTTTCGACACCGCGTTCCACCGCGTGCACGCGCCGGTCGCCGACCGCTACGCGCTTCCCGAACGCTTCTATCGCGAGGGCGTCCGCCGCTACGGATTTCACGGACTGTCCTACGAATATGTTGCCGGCCGCCTACGCGAGATTGCGCCGGCCGTCGCCGGCGGCCGCGTCATCGTCGCTCATCTTGGCAGCGGCGCCTCGATGTGCGCGCTCGCCGACGGCAAGAGCGTCGAAAGCACCATGGGCTTCACTGCGCTCGACGGGCTGCCGATGGGAACGCGGCCGGGCCAGATCGATCCCGGGGTGCTGCTCTATCTCTTCGCCGAGAAAGGGCTCGACGCCGCGGCGGTCGAAAATCTGCTCTATCGCGAAAGCGGACTGAAGGGGATGTCCGGCATCAGCAACGACATGCGCGAGCTCGAGGCAAGCGATGCTGAGAGCGCGAAACTCGCGATCGATTATTTTGTCTATCGCATCGGACTGAACGCAGGAATGCTCGCCGCCGCGCTCGGCGGGCTCGACGCGTTCGTTTTCACAGCCGGGATCGGTGAAAATTCACCCGCCATCCGTGGCCGCGTCGCAG
>Ga0187781_10004018_pt1 | contig 10988 bp, 7 predicted proteins | sample 0715_SJ02_MP02_2_FD_132447 | JGI IMG/M metagenome (GOLD analysis project Ga0187781, IMG submission 132447) | Tropical peat soil microbial communities from peatlands in Department of Meta, Colombia - 0715_SJ02_MP02_20_MG | ecosystem: Environmental > Terrestrial > Soil > Wetlands > Peat | place...
AGCGGCACCCGGTCGGGCGGTTCCTTGACGTCGGGATGGAAGGAGCGGAGATGGCCCTTGTCGACGAGGAACTGCTGACCCTCGAGCGAGAAGAGATAGCTGATAAAAAGCCGCGCCGCGTTGAGATGCGGCGCGTCTTTCATCACCCCGGCGCTGCCGCCGACCAGCGGCGTGCCTTCTGCGGGATAGACGATGGCGATCGGCGCGCCCTGCGCCTTGACGATGAGGGCGTTGTACTCGTTGCCGTCGAACATCACCGGCCGCTCGCCCAGCGCCAGCTTCTTCGGCGGCTCGGTCGAGGATTGCACCTGCATGATGTGCTGCTCGCCGAGCTTCTTGAAATAGTCCCAGCCGAGCCGGCGGCTCAGCTCGAAAGTGGCGGTCATGATGTTGCCGCTGTAGCCCGGATGCGCCTTGACGATCTTGCCGCTCCATTGGGGCTCGAGCAGATCGGCATAGCTCTTGGGCGCGTCCGTGGCGCTCACCAGCCTGGTGTTGTAGCCGATCACGGAGAGCGTGGCGCGGTTGCTGGCGTAGAAGCCGTCGGCATCGCGCGCGCTCGCCGGCCAGCGCGCGACGTCCTCGGGCACGTAGGCGGCAAGCCAGCCCTGCTGCTTCCAATAGAGGAGATGCGCCGCGTCCGAGGAATCGACGGCGTCGACGGCGTGGATGTCGCTGGCGTATTCCTGGCCGACGCGCTGGAAGATGCGCTCCGCGCCGGAGCGCTCCACCTCCACGGCGATGCCGGGATATTTCGCCTCGAAGGCCTTGGCGAGCCCTTCCGCCACCTGGACGTCCATGGCGGTGTAGAACGCCACCTTGCCTTCCTGCTGCGCCGCGGCGACCAGCGCGGGGGGCGTTACCGGCGAAGGCGCCGGCGCCGCGGCGGCGAGAAACGCGCCGAGCGCGGCGACCAGCAGCGACGACAGGCCTTTGCTCTTCATGGCATGCTCTCCCGAACGAACTTCACGCCGGCAAGGCGCGGCAACTCTCCGGCGGCAGGCGCAGCCGCACCGCGCCGCCGACCGGCACGTCCACCGACAGCGGCGTCAGCACGCGAAGCTGCTGGCCGTCCTCGAGCGCCACGAGATAATCGCGCTGCGCGCCGAGATAGATGCGCCGCGACACCGTGCCGGTGGCCTCGTTGGGCGCGGCCTCGCCGGCGCCGCCGGCGGCGAGGTCGATGTCGTGCAGTCGGATCGAGACGATGGCCTCGTCGCCGCGTCCCGTCTCGCCGGCGCCGCACCGCAATACGACGCCGCCGCAATCGACCAGCCCGTCGCCGAGCCGCTTGCCGCGAAGGATGTTGGTGCCGCCGAGGAAGCGCGCGACGAATTCCGAGCAGGGCTGCTGATAGACTTCCTCGGGAGATCCCACCTGCTCGATGCGCCCGTGGTTCATGACGACGATGCGATCGGCGGTGGTCATCGCCTCGGCCTGGTCGTGGGTGACGTAAACCGTGGTGTAGCGGTAGGCGTCGTGCAGCCGCCGGATCTCGAAGCGCATCTCCTCGCGTAGATTGGCGTCGAGGTTGGAGAGCGGCTCGTCGAGCAGCAGGATCTCGGGCTCGACCACCAGGGCGCGGGCAAGCGCCACGCGCTGCTGCTGGCCGCCGGAGATGTCGGCGGGATGGCGCTCGGCCAGCGCCGCGAGCCGCGTCACCGCCAAAATGGCGGCGACGCGCCGCTCGATCTCGGCGCGCGGCAGGCGGCGCAGCCGGAGTCCATAGGCGACGTTCTCGGCGATGGTCATGTGCGGCCAGAGCGCATAGCTCTGGAAGATCATCGACATGTTGCGCTGCTCGGGCGGCACCACCTTCCCCGGCGCGGAGATCAGCCGGTCGCCCACCTTGATGCTGCCGCGCTCGGGCGCGAGAAAGCCGGCGATGAGGCGCAGCGCCGTGGTCTTGCCGCAGCCGGAAGGTCCGAGCAGGCAGACGAGCAGCCCGTGCTCGACGCGCAGCGAGACGTCGTCGAGCGCGGTCAGCCCGCCGAACCGCTTCGTCAGATGCTCGAGCTCGACGACGGCCATCGATCCTCCCCGCGGCCCCTTATGGTTTTGGCGGGTCCGGCTCCGGCGGAGCGGCCCCATGTTACCAGCGGCGCATCCGAGGGCAACCGGAGCGGGCGGGATTTGAGCGGTATCCGGCGATTTGAGCGCCGCGGAGCCGGCGGCTACGATATCCGCAAAACCCAGGGGAGGAGGCCATGTCGCTGTTGGAGCAGCGCCGCGAGGCGATCGAGCGGACGCTGGAGCGCGTCCGCCGCATCGAGGCCGAGCAGGGCGTGACGCGCGCGTCGCTCGAGGCGCTGAAGCCGGTGCTGGTCGAGCTTGCCGCCCGCGCCGAGCTGTTTCCGCCGGAACATTTCCCGATCTCGCCCAATGGCCACGGCCGCGTCTATCGCCTCGCCGAGGACCTCGACCGACGCTTTGCGCTCTACGCCTCGGCCGGGGTTCCCGGCAAGGCGCAGCCGCCGCACAACCACACCACCTGGGCGGTGATCGCCGGCGTCTTCGGCGACGAGCACAACGTCTTCTACGACCGCACCGACGATCGCGCCACGCCAGGCATCGGCCGGCTGCGCAAGACCGGCGAGCTCACCGTGCGCCGCGGCAATGCCTGCGCCTTGCTGCCCGACGATTTCCACACCATCGAGGTCACCGGCGGCAAGCCGTCGCTGCATCTCCACCTCTACGGCATGAGCCTGGAGAATTTGCCGGAGCGGATCTTTTTCCCGGCGTCGCCCGGCGGCGCCTACCGCGCCTTCGGCGCGCCGCCCGACATCGCCCCGCCGTTGCTGCCGGCAGCCGAGCTCAAGGCGATGCTGCGCGACGGCGAGGAGCTGGCGATCCTCGACCTGCGCGAGGAAGGCGTCTTCGCCGAGGGCCATCTCTTCTACGCCGCCTCGCTGCCGCTGAGCCGGCTCGAGCTCAGGCTCGATGCGCTGGTGCCGCGGCGGGGTACGCGCATCGTGCTGTGCGACGACGGCGACGGGCTCGCGCAGCGCGCGGCGCTGAAGCTGATGCATTGGGGCTATCGCAGCCTCGCGGCGCTGGCCGGTGGCGTCAAGGGCTGGCAGGCGGCGGGCTTCGAGCTTTTCAGCGGCGTGCACGTGCCGAGCAAGGCGTTCGGCGAGTTCATCGAGCACGAAGCCGGCACGCCGCGGCTTGGCGCCGAAGAGGTGAAGGCGCTGATGGAGCGCGGCGCCGATCTGGTGGTGCTCGACAGCCGGCCGATGGACGAATATCGCAAGATGAGCATTCCCGGCGGCATCGACTGCCCGGGCGGCGAGCTGGTCTATCGCTTTCACGACCTCGTGCGCTCGCCCGAGACCTTGGTGGTGGTCAATTGCGCCGGCCGGACGCGCAGCATCATCGGCGCCCAGTCGCTGATCAACGCCGGCGTTCCCAACCGCGTCGCCGCGCTCAAGAACGGCACCATGGGCTGGCATCTCGCCGGCTTCGCGCTGGCGCATGACGAGAGCGCGCACGCGCCCGATCCGACGCCCTCCGGACTCGCCGCGGCGCGCGCCGCGGCGGCACGGGTGGCCGAGCGCGCCGGGGTCGAGATCATCGCGGCCGACGCGCTGCAACGCTTCCGCCGCGAGCAGAAGAGCCGCACGCTCTATCTCTTCGACGTGCGCACGCCCGAGGAATACGCGGCGGGCCATCTCCCCGGCGCGCGCTCGGCGCCCGGCGGCCAGCTCGTGCAGGCGACCGACGGCTACATGGCGACGCTGAACGCGCGCGTCGTGCTGGTCGACAGCGACGGCGTGCGCGCGCGGATGACTGCGTCCTGGCTCAAGCAGATGGGGCTCGAGGAGGTCTATGTGCTCGACCGCGCCGAGGGCATGAGCGAGGCCGGACACGAACCGCTGCGCATCCTCGGCCGCGAGGCGAGCGTCGCCGCGCTCGGCGCCCGCGAGCTGGCGCAGCTCCAGGCGCGGGGCGAGGCGGTGGTCGTCGACCTCGACCCCAGCCTCGTCTATCGCGAACAGCACATTCCGGGCGCCTGGTTCGCCATCCGCGCCCGGCTCGAGACGGCGCTGGCGCGCCTGCCGGAGCGCGGCACGCTGGTGCTGACTTCGCGCGACGGCGTGCTCGCCGCGCTTGCCGCGCCGGAGGCGCAGGCGCTGACCCCGCGGCCCGTCAAAGTGCTCGCCGGCGGCACCGCCGCCTGGCGCGCCGCCGGGCTGCCGCTCTCGGCGGGCGAGGAGCACATGGCCGATGCGCCGATCGACGCCTGGTATCGCCCTTACGACAAACCCGCCGATGTCGAGGCGGCGATGAATGCCTATCTTCGCTGGGAAGTAGCATTGATCGAGCAAATTGCTCGCGATGGAGATGCACGCTTCCGGGCGCTGGGCCGGATCGGCGGCACGGACGGATAGTCCGCGCGCCGGCGCGCGGCAGCCGCATAACGGCGATCGGGCGCGCACCACCCGGCGCCGCCGCGACCGGCGGCATGGTAACCGTCGGGTAGGAAATTCTACCTATCCTGAAAAACCATGAATAGAACACTGGCACTGCCATCGCTGAGTGTCGGGACGCCGGCCGAAGGAGAAGCCATGACGGGCGTCCTGCAGGGGGAGCCCCTGCTGCGGGCCGTCTATGACTTCTATGTGACGCGGTGCGGCGGGCGCGCGATGCCGAGGCGCGCGGATATCGATCCCGTCGACATGCCGCGTTTCGTGCTTCCCTATCTGGTGCTGCTGGATATCTTCGACGGCGGCGCGCGGTTTCGTTGGCGGCTCGCCGGCACCGAGGTGGTCAACCGCTTCGGCCACGACGCCACCGGCCGCTTCGGCGAGGAAGTGCTGAGCGGCGACTATCTCGTCTTCGTCAGCTCGCTCATCCAGCATGCCTGCCGCCGCCGGATGCCGGTCTATTCGCACGCCATCTTCCGCTGGGAGGAAGCGCGCACGCTGAGCACGAGCCGGCTCTATTTGCCGCTCGGCGACGAGGCGGGCGTGACGCAGATCCTGGGCGCGCACGACTTCGGCACCAAGGCGAGCCGCGTGCGCAACCCCGCGACGCTGTTGCGCGACGCCCGGCATGTCGACGAGCTGATCCGCGAAGAGCTGCCCTTCTGCCAGCAGCGCTGCTTGTAAGGCGGGGCCGGTTGTTCCTATCCTTTGGGCGCAGCGGCTCGGAGGCTCGTCATGGCTGTCCATCCCACCCGCGTCCAAGGCGCGGCCGCGGCGCGAATTGAGATCGCGCCGACCGGCGGCGGCGTCGGCGCCGAGGTCAAGGGCGTCGATCTCCGCGCCATCGACGATGCCGACTTCGCCGCGATCCGCCGCGCCTTCGGCGAGCATTCCGTGCTGCTGTTCCGCGGCCAGCGCCTCGACGACGACGACCTCATCGCCTTCTCGCGCCGCTTCGGCGCGCTCGACTGGGCGCCGATCCAGGAGAACGGACGGCGCTTCGTCGAGGGCCGGCCCGAGATCTACGTCGTCTCCAACGTGATCGAGAACGGCGTCGCCATCGGCAGCCTCGGCGCCGGCGAGGCTCTCTGGCATACCGACATGTCCTATCTCGAGGCCCCGCCGATGGCGAGCCTGCTCTATGCCATCGAGGTGCCGGCCGAAGGCGGCGATACCGGCTTCTGCAACATGTACAGCGCCTACCGCGCTCTGCCCGAGGCGCTGAAGCGCCGCATCGCCGGGCTCATGATCAAACATGACGGCACCTACAACAGCGGCGGCTATCTGCGCCAAGGGGTCGCCGCCAGCGACGATCCCCGCACCTCGCCGGGCGCGATCCATCCGCTGGTCTGCACGCATCCCGACACCGGCCGGCAGTGCCTTTATCTCGGGCGTCGGCGCAATGCCTGGCTGGTGGGACTGGACCTCGCCCAATCCGAGAGCCTGCTCGATCAGCTCTGGTCCTGTGCCACGCGCGAGGCTTTCACCTGGTACCATCGCTGGCGGGTCGGCGATCTCGTCCTATGGGACAATCGCTGCACCATGCACCGGCGCGACTCCTTCGATCCCCAGGCGCGCCGCATCATGCACCGGACCCAGATCAAGAGCACGGCGCAGCCTGCGGCATGAGAGAAGGCGAGGCGGCGATGCCGGCGCCGCGCGGCTGGAGGCGCCATTTCCGGCCGAGCGTGGCCAACCGCGTGCTGTGGCTGCTCTGCCTGATGTATCTCATCTATTACATCGACCGCGTCAATGTCGCGACCGTGGCGCCGCTGCTGCAGCGCGATCTCGGCCTCAGCAACGAGCAGCTCGGCCTCGCTTTCGGCGCTTTCGCGTTGCCCTATACCCTCTTCCAGCTCATCGGCGGCTGGCTCGGCGATCGCTTCGGCGCGCGCCGCACGCTGGGCATCGGCGGGCTCGTCGTCTGCGCCGCGACTGCGCTGACCGGCGCGGTGGACGGCTTCCTGTCGCTGCGGCTGGCACGGCTGCTGCTGGGCATCGGCGAAGGGGCGGCCTTTCCGACGGCGACGCGCGCCATCACCGCCTGGCTGCCGGAGGCGGATTGGGGCTACGCGCAGGGCATCACCCATTGCTTCGCCCGCATCGGCAACGCGCTGACGCCGGGCATCGTCGTGGCACTGGTGGCGCTCGTCTCCTGGCGCGGCTCCTTCGTCGCGGCGGGGCTGGCGAGCCTCGCCTGGGTGCTGATCTGGCTGTGGTACTTCAGGGACGATCCGCGCCGGCATCCCGCCATGACCGCGAGCGAGCGCGACTTGCTGCCGCCGCGCCGCGCCAGGGTGGCGTTGGAGCGGGGCGAGCGCTGGCGGCAATGGCTGCGGCTCGGCAGGCGCATCCTGCCGGTGACCGCGGTCGATTTCTGCTACGGCTGGACGCTGTGGCTGTTCCTCAACTGGATTCCGTCCTTCTTCTACGGCAGCTTCGGCGTAAGGCTCAACCAGGCGGCCTTCCTCTCCATCGCCGTCCTGCTCGCCGGCGTCGTCGGCGACACCGCCGGCGGCTTGATCAGCGATCGCATCCTGGCGCGGAGCGGCAATCTCCGCCGGGCACGCTGCAGCGTCATCGCCGCGGGCCTCGCCGGCGCAGGGCTCTTCCTCATTCCGGTGGTGCTGGTGCACGATCTTGGGGTGGTGACGGTGGCGCTTGCGCTCTGCTTCTTCTGCGCCGAGCTGGTGGTGGGGCCGATCTGGTCGGTGCCGATGGACATCGCTCCAAGCCATGCCGGCACGGCGAGCGGCATGATGAACCTCGGCTTCGGCGTCGCCGGCATGATCTCGCCCTGGTTCTTCGGCGCCATGATCGACCGGACGGGGAGCTGGACCTACCCCTTTGCCGCCTCGCTGGCGCTGCTGTTTCTGGGCGCGGCGATGGCCCTGGGGCTCCGCCCCGACCGGCCGTTCGAGGCGAAGACGGGGAGGGCGCTCGCCGCTTGAGGCGCCGGCCGCGCCGGCAACTACACCACCGGCGGATACTACGATCCAGATTATTCACCTCAAGGTAAATGTTTGCCGCTACCCTCCCACGGCTACCCGGATAGACGAGGCGCGGTTTTGCGGCGGATCCTGACCATCGACGGCGGCGGCATCAAAGGCGTTTTCCCCGCCGCCTTTCTCGCGGAGCTGGAGGATTGGCTCGGCGAGCCGATCTACGACTATTTCGACCTCATCGCCGGCACCTCGACCGGCGGCATCATCGCCATGGGGCTGGCGCTGGGGCAGACCGCCGGCGAGATGCTGCAGCTCTACAAAGAGGACGGCGCCGCCATCTTTCCGGCGCGCAAGGTGACCAGCAGCCTGCGCCGCCTGCTGCGCGCCAAATACAGCCTCGAGCCGCTGCGCCGGGCGCTCGCCAAATCCTTCGGCGACCGCCGTATCGGCCATTGCCGCAAGCGCCTGCTGGTGCCCGCGCTCGATCTCGCCTCCGAGCGCGTCTACATCTACAAGACCGCGCATCATCCCAGCCTGACGCGCGACTACAAGGTGCCGGTGACCGATGTCGCCCTCGCCACCGTCGCCGCGCCGACCTACTTTCCGATTCATCTGTCCGAGGACGGCGCCTATGTCGACGGCAGCCTGTGGGCGCGCAATCCGATGGCGCTGGCGGTGGTCGAGGCGATCGGCGTGCTCGGCTGGGCGCGGGAGGATATCCGCGTGCTGAGCCTCGGCTGCACCTCGCGCCAACTCGAGATCGCCTGGGACAAGCGCGTTTCCTTCGGCGCCTCCTATTGGGGAGCGCGCATCGCCGACGTCTTCATGAAGGCGCAGTCGTCCTCGGCGATCGCCATGGCGCACACGCTGATCGGATCGCATAACGTCTTCCGCATCAGTCCCGACACCTCGCGGAACTTCACGCTCGACGGCGTCCATCACATGCCCGAACTCGAGGCGCTGGGCCGCGACGAGGCGGAGCGCGCCGTCGACGATCTCGGCGAGATTTTCTTCGCCGCGCCGGCGGCGCGCTTCGTCCCCTGCCACATCCTCGACGCGGACCAGCCGCCCCTGCCGCCGCCTGCCCCCGGCATCGCCGCCGCGTGAAATCCGGTTGACTCCGCGCCTCGGCGCGAAGAACGTTGTCTGCCGCAACGATCGATCGCCGCGGCGCGGGCAATGCGCGTTGGGAGAAGGTGCGATGTGGATCACTCGGGCGGCGGCGGTTGCCGTCCTCCTGGCCTCGGCCTTGTGCGGCGCGGCATCGGCCAGGACCTTCCGCTGGGCCAATGACGGGGACTCCAATTCGATGGATCCCTATGGGCGGCAGGAAACCTTCCTGCTCTCTTTCGACGCCAACATGTATGAGCCGCTGGTGCGGCGCGACCGGAACCTCAAGCTGGAGCCGGCGCTGGCGACCGCGTGGCGGCAGACGGCGCCCGACGTCTGGCGCTTTACGCTGCGCCACGGCGTCACCTTTCACGACGGCACGCCGTTCAGCGCCGACGACGTCGTCTTCTCCTTCGCGCGCGTCACCGGACCCGGCTCCAACCTCGCCGGCTCCGTGGCGCTGATCAAAGAGGCGAGGAAGATCGACGACGACACCGTCGACCTCGTGACCAGGGGCGTCGACCCGATCTTGCCCGAAGAGATCACCAACTGGGGCATCATGAGCAAGGCGTGGTGCGAGAAGAACAACGCCACCCGCGTCGCCGACCTCACCAAAAGCGAGGAGAACTACGCCACCAACCACGCCAACGGCACCGGTCCCTTCATGCTCAAGGAGCGGCAGCCCGACGTCGAGACGACCCTGGTCAGGAACCCGAACTGGTGGGACAAGCCCGAGTTCAACATCGACGAGGCGGTATTCCACCGCATCGCCGACGCCCATACCCGCGTCGCGGCGTTGCTCTCGGGGGATCTCGACATGATCTACACGGTGCCGGTGCAGGACATCGACACCATCGCCAAGACGCCGCATCTCAGGATCATCAGCGGACCGGAGCTGCGCACGATCTATCTCAGTTTCGACGTCGACCGGCCGGAGCTGCTCGAAAGCAACATCAAGGGCAAGAACCCGATGAAGGACATCCGGGTGCGCAAGGCCTTCTACCAGGCGATCGACGAGGACGCGATCAAGAGCAAGGTGATGCGCGGCTACGCGGTGCCGACCGGGCTGATGGTGGGCCCGGGCGTCAACGGCTTCGACGAGGCGCTCAACAAGCGCCTTTTGCCCTATGATCCCGCGGCGGCGAAGAAGCTGCTGGCGGAAGCCGGCTATCCCTCGGGCTTCGAGATCGGCATGGACTGCCCCAACGACCGCTACATCAACGACGAGCAGATCTGCACCGCGGTCGTCGCCATGCTCGCCAGGATCGGCGTCACGGTGCACCCGCTGATCCAGACCCGCGCCAAGTTCTTCGCCAAGGTCCTCGGCCCCGGCTACAACACCAGCTTCTACCTCCTGGGGTGGACGCCCGCGACCTACGATGCGCACAACATGCTGCTCAGTCTCGTGGTGCAGCGCACCGGCACGGGCCGCGGCGACTACAATTGCGGCGGCTACTCCAATCCCAAGGTCGAAACGCTGGTCGACGAGATCCAGTCGGAGACCGATCCGGCCAAGCGCACCGCGGAGCTGCACGAAGCGCTCGAGATCATCAAGGAGGACGTCGCCACCGTGCCCTTGCACCAGCAGGTGCTGTTCTGGGCGGTGCGCGACACCGTCGAGCTGGTGCAGCAGGCCGACAACTTCTTCGCGCTGCGCTTCGTGAAGATGAAATAGGCGCGCTCGGGCTATGGCGTTTCTCGTTTTGTTGGAAGCGGCCTAGATAGCCCTCTCCGCCCGCTTGCGGGGGGCGCAACCCGTTCGATCGCTTTGCGATCGAACCCAAGTGGGGCCGACCGCAGAGCGGTCGGCCGGGTTGCGGGCGCGAGCGCAGCGAGCGGGTGAGGTGGGTGTCGATGGCGGAAAGAGCGTGCGGCGGCGGACAACCCGGCCGACCGTTCCACGGTCGGCCCCACTTGGGTTCGGTCGCAAAGCGACCCAACGGGTTGTCCCTCACCCTCCCCATCGCTCTGATGAGCGATGGGAGCGACCGCTTTGCGGTCGCTCCCTCTCCCCGCTGCGCGCGGAGAGGGGCATGAGTGCACATTCGATTCCAACTGAACGGAACCTGCTCTAAGCCCCTTCGCGCAGGATCTGCTCGTAGGCCGGCAGCGTCAGGAACTCGACGAAGCGCTCGGCGTCGATGAGGTCGCGGAAGAGCGCGGCGGCGTCATCGAAGCGGTTGCCCGCCGGCGCGCCCTGCTTCAGCCGCCGCAGCTCCTCCTCGAGCGTTTCATGGCAGAGCTCGCGCGTCACGCGGCGGCCGTCGGCGAGCTTGGCGCCGTGGCGGATCCATTGCCAGACCTGGCTGCGGCTGATCTCGGCGGTGGCCGCGTCCTCCATCAGGTTGTAGAGCGGCACGCAGCCGACGCCGCGCAGCCAGGATTCGACGTAGCCCAGGCCGACATTGATGTTGGTGCGCAGGCCCGCTTCGGTGATGGCGCCTTCGGGCACTTTAAGGAGATCGGCGGCGGCGATGTGCACGTCCTGGCGCTTGCGGGCGATCTG
>Ga0187781_10004019_pt1 | contig 10987 bp, 9 predicted proteins | sample 0715_SJ02_MP02_2_FD_132447 | JGI IMG/M metagenome (GOLD analysis project Ga0187781, IMG submission 132447) | Tropical peat soil microbial communities from peatlands in Department of Meta, Colombia - 0715_SJ02_MP02_20_MG | ecosystem: Environmental > Terrestrial > Soil > Wetlands > Peat | place...
TACCGCGTCGATCGCACAACGGCATACGGCCAATACAAGCCCAGCGTCACGATAAGGAGCAGGACGTTGACGAACTGTATGCGCCAGAGAACTAACGGATCGACTTCGCTTGCAAATTTTTCCGAGTCGAGCCTCGTCCCACCCCACACGAAATTCTGCGCCAGTGCGCTTGCCAGAGGAAACGCGCTCAGCAGCACAAGATACCCTGCCAAGCTGCCACCGAAGAATGCGATGACCTTGTCGGCCGCCGCGGAAGTGCTCGCGCTCGCGCCGGCCGGAAGAAGTGGCAACAAACTGGTGCCGCTCGCAACCATCGACAGGAAAAACCCGACGAGAACTCCTGTCACGGCGGCGGCGACAGCCGCGAGAAGACCAATTCCCAGAACCTTAAAGGCAAGTCCATAAACGCCTCGGACCGTACCAAAGAACCCGAAGCCGACGGCGCCGATTTGTGCATTGGCGTGCTGATACCGCTTGATCCGCAGGTACAACCACGGAAGCAGGGCCATCTCGGCAAGGAAGACCGACACGAACAGCGGAACCAGCCCCGCGGGCGGCGGACCATTGTGCGCGTGAACCGATACGTAGATACCGAAGAACGCAGGCAGAAGAATGACGAGGATCGCGGGAGCGAATGCCGAATAGGATTGAACCAGCGTTCCGCTGAAGCCGAAGCGTACTCCGCGATAGCTGGTATTGATCAGCCGGAACCGCAGCGATTTCCAGGCCATCCAAGGCACCGCGACGAGCAAAAAGATAACAACGGCGATCCAAAGAAAGATGGAGACTTTTGCCGACTGCGAGTATGCGACGAGCAGGAGAAGGCCAAGAATCCGGCCCTTGAGAATCGCGATCGGCGATCCGTGGAATTCAAACGGCGAACCGTCGACGAGCGTATTGCCATAAAAGTACCTGAGGCGCCGGACCTTCGCCCACGGCGAATAAATACCGACAGTTACGATCGTCAGAAGTAGGTTGACGATCCAGATGCCAAAGTAGGAAGCCCCGTCGCCTGTGAACTGGACAGTCTGTTTGTTGTCGTTTTCCACTTCCTCTCCTCCATCCAATTTCGGCAAGGGTTAGCTTGAATTTGCGGGCATTTTTTTACAAGCCCGGTGATGCTATCGGCGACGTGAAATGGGAAAGAGACGATAAGGCTCGACAATCTGTCTGAAGCGGGCGTCTTAGGCGGCAAGAGTCGACCCACAAGAGTCATTCCTGTCGCCGAAAAGCGGCCTATGAGTCCGATTCGAAGCCGATCCGTCGCCGCGGAGGATTGGGAGGATTGACGAGCTGCCGTATCGCAGAAAGGATGTCTGCAATTGCGGCATCCTGGCTCGCGAACTTCGCCACGATATGTTTCTCGAGGTCGTTTAGGCGATGCGCAAGTTCCTTGCTGCTTGCGAGCAGTTCCCGCAATTGCACGAATGCCCGCACGACATACACCGACACCTCTACAGCGCGGGGACTGTTCAGGATTGTGGCGGCCATGAGCGCGCCATACTCCGTGAACGCGTGTGGCAAGTGACGGCGACCGCCGCGCCCGGTGTTTGAGGTCGCATTTTGCGACCTCAAAAATGCAAACTCTTCCTCCGTGAGCCGGAACATAAACTCTGACGGGAACTTGGCCGCATTGCGCTTGACGGCCTCGTTGAATCGCTTGGTGGATACGCCGTACAGCGCCGCAAGGTCCGCGTCGAGCAAGACTCGCAAGCCTCGGACCGACTGAATGCGCTTCGTAATGGTTTCGACTGCCACCGAGGCTTCGGACATGATCCATCCATTTCACGCAAACCATTACCTCTACTTTCATTTCAATGGCCGAGCACTACCGTGGATGGTGATGTGATGACCGCTTCCCCTCGAATTCAAATGTAACGCCGTACGGCAGCTCCTGGCCGCGCAGAGAAATTGCCGACCGGCAGCTCTCTTCGATGCCGATCGACCGGTACGTAACCGAGAGCCGCCCTGAGCGGCCGTCTTCTGGCAAACCCGACCAATAGCTGCCGTAAGCGATGGCCGGAAGCGTGCACGCCCGTCGCGGCGCGTGCCCACCATGAGGTCCCACGCCCAAGCGTGATCCATCTCTCAGGTGCGATGCCCGCGCGAATCGACGGCGGCTTCAGATTCCTCCGTCAGCGTCAACAAGATGTCGGCGTACCAGGTGTAGTTGAGCCCCAGAGACTCGTCCTGCAGCGCATCTCGCGGCAACATGTCCAGCCGACCAGAGTGCACACCCAACAGCTTCCAAGGAAGGTCGCCGAGCCGCTCGTCATTCAGCCCGGCGCGCATCACCACTGGCGCTCCGCTGGTCCCTCGGTGGGTCCTTGCATCCGTCAGGAAGAATCCGTGGCCTTGGAAGCGCAGCCCGAACGACGAGGCGATCAAGGCTTGGCGAACGACTGGCACGTGGTGAAGCGTGTCGTGGAAGCCGAGGGGAAATCCGACGATGAGCAATGAGGCGCCAACCTCGATGTCGTTCAGAGACGCCTGCAGGTGCGCCGGTGTAAACGCTCGAAGCACGGTCGTCGGAGGCAACGCGGCGCGGTCGATCATGATGGCGGCCACGTCGATTTCGCCACCCGAGTCCATCCCCTGTCGCCAGTTGGCGTGACCGTCGCGATAGAGCAGCATCGAATAGTTCGTCGTGCACGTCAGGTTGACGGCATCCAGGTGCAGTTCGAATTCGATGCGATCGGGAAGATGGCCGCTGGGTTTGTCGATCAAAACATGTCGACTCGTGATCAGGTAGAGGCGATTTTCCCTCTCGAAAAAGAAGCCGCTGGCGCGCGTGAGCAGCCGATCTCCGGCGTACGTGCCGATCAGGACTGCGGTGCGCAACAGCGGCTCGATCATAGGACCTTACAGTGAGCCACCCTCGTCCTCTCGCCACTCGGCAAGACAACGGATTCGGATTGCACAGGAGTCACGAAACCGTTCAGAGCCGGGCGCTGCAATGCGATCCGAATCGCCAGGCTCGTGGACGGCGCTCAACAGCATGAACGACGGGGTCCAACCCAGCCTCGACGGCGACGTGCTGAGCCTGTGAACTGCCAGCGACGGTATTTTCAATGCAATGGGCATCGCGCCGGCGGCCAAGCAAATACGTCCGCATTCGGGTGATTTCCGCATTGCACTCCAATGTTCACTCATGGCCGACACCGCCGATTTGCGGAACGGTCGCGATCATTCTGCCACTGGTCGCAATGCGGTGTATAGCGGCCGTCGGACGACGCGACGACCCCTTCCCGATCTACTGCGGACCAGGCGAAGCGACTCCGTCAGCGACAACATTTTTGCGGTCGCGACCCGTTGCCGCCGCTTGGCGCTGCGTCTTCCCGACATTCGGGCGCCACGGAAGCCGACACGCGGACGTGGCGTGATAGCGCGATCAGTCAGTCCACATCCCGCGCCTCTGACGGTGTCAGGCTACAGTCGCTGTGCGCCGTCCAACTTCGCCAACTGCCTGTCGAACGTCCCCAACGGCAAATGCCCTGACTTCCGTGCAATCTCGAGCACGAGGCAATCCGAAAAGTCGAGCCGAGGGTTGGCCCGATACAAGTCGAGCGCAGCGACAACGACGTCGGCATCCTGCAGCGTCAAGTTTGCGTGCATGACCAGCTTCTCGAGCGCTGACGCGATCTGTTTCGCCGTGCGCTCGTAGACCGCATCTAGGACCCAGATCGTTTCAGCGAGAACTAGGTGCGATACCCATGCGCCCTTTCCGACGAATTTCTCGGCTGCCTCCACCTGCTGTACATCGTCGCGCACAAGTAGGCGCACGAGAATGTTCGTGTCAACGGCGCGCATATTTCCGGCGAATGTGCTTCCGAATCGCTTCCTTCACATTGACGTGCGCCTTCGGCCCTGCCTCGGTGCCGAACAAGGCATGGTGCGCGTCGAGCGACGAGTACCGCCCGGCCTTGCGGACGATCATCGCCCCTTCTTTCTCTTCCCATTCAAGAACGGAACCGGGGCCGACACCAAGCTTCTTTCGAACCTCCGCCGGAATCGAGATTTGACCCTGGGCCGTCACTTTCGACTGTGCGCTAGCCATGACCGCACATTACCACGGTAATGTATCTTGCGCAAGCGCGAACGAATCCTCCGCGCGCCTCGAGGCAACCTCGATGAGGCTGCATACTTGGAGGTTCATCGGGGTTGCCGAGATCACGACGGCTTGCGTGAATCAAGCCGTCCGCGGATTCGGCGCGGTGCGCGCGGCGAGGGGGACGGGAAACACCTCCTCCGTCGCTCGGGCGGTGCACGCGATCCACATCTCACGCTTATACAGCACACGCCCCGAGCCGTTCGTCGCGCCAGGGAGCATTTCGGCCAGGTACACCACGTCGAGCTTCGGCGCCAAGGATGTATTCTGGCGGGGCTTGAAGTATCCTCGAGCGACTGCCCGAAGAGAAGTCCGCGATGAAGATCCTTGTGGTCGACGACCATGTATTGATTCGTGAGGCATTGCGCAGCGTGCTCAAGGAACTTAAGGACGACGCGACCGTCTTGGAGGCAGCAGATTACCGTCAGGCAATGCGGCAGATCGAAGCGAACCCCGATCTTCATCTCATTTTGCTTGATCTGAACCTGCCCGACCGAGACGGCTTTGCAGTCCTGCACGATCTGCGGAGCCGCTATCCTTCAATTTCTGTGGTCGTGCTGTCGGCCTTCCATGACCACGACAACGTGGTCAAGGCGCTCCAACTCGGGGCGCTTGGTTTCATACCGAAATCGGTCTCGCGTGAGGTCCTGGTGAATGCACTCCGCCTCATATTTTCAGGCGGCCTTTACATCCCGCCGGAGGCCCTTGCCCCCGCCAAGTCAGCAGAGATCCGGCCCAGCCAATCGCAACAGATCTCACCGGCCGACCTCGGGCTGACCGAGCGCCAACTGGAAGTGCTTGCCTTCTTGATGAAGGGGAAGAGCAACAAAGTGATCTCGCGGAAGCTCAACGTGGCCGAACCGACGGTCAAGCACCACGTCACGGCAATTCTCAAGGCATTGAAGGCCGCAAACCGCACCGAGGCCGTTATTTTGGTGGGAGCACTGGGCTGGACTTTGCCCCGGATTGACGATCGGTAGGTGGATCGTGTGACACCGGTTCTTCTCCGGAGCCGTTCACGCCCCCCTCGGCCTTTATGAGTTGGCTGACCATGGCTCGTAATGTGATCGGCGGCACCGGTTTGTGAAGCAAATGACAGCCACTCGCGCTGGCCTCTTGGAGTCGCTCGGGGGCCGTATCTCCGCTGATCAGGAACGCCGGGATTGCGGCGCCGACAGCGCCGCGTAGTCGCTCGATGACGTCAAGACCGGTCTTTCCATGCGCCAGACGAAAATCGGAAATGATGAGATCAGGCGATCGCTCGCGCTCTCTCAGCGCTTTGAGGGCCGCATCGTCGGACCTGGCGGTCACCACGCTGCAGCCCCACCTCTTCAGTAGTCCGCACATGCCATCGAGTACCAAGGGATCATCATCGACCACCACGATCAGCTTGCCGGCAAGGGAATCTACGATGGTCCTGTAGAGCGCCGAAGATTCCACCGAAGGTCGCGTCACGGCGGCCAATGGCACCGAAACCGAAAAGCGAGATCCCTTGTCGATCGCTGAAATGAGCTCCAATGGATGATCGAGCAGACGGCACAGTCGATCCACGATCGCAAGACCCAGACCAAGCCCGCCCCGACTATCGCCTTGCGCAGCAGCAAGTTGATAGAACTCGCTGAAAATCTTGCGCTGCTCATTCTTTGGAATGCCAACGCCGGTGTCGCAGACGTCGATGCGCACCCGATCACCGCGCCGGCGACAGCCGACGACGACTCCGCCTCGAGCGGTGTTCTGCACCGCATTTGACACGAGATTGAGCAGTATCCGTTCGAGAAGAATGAAGTCGCTGCGTATCCACGCGCGGTTGGGCACTACGCGCAAAATCAAGCCTTTTTCCCGCGCGGCTGCGACGAACGTCGTCTCGATCCGCGTCAGCAGGTGCGCGACGGGGAATTCTGATACGGCTGGCGTAAGCACACCGGCGTCGAGCTTCGAAATATCGAGGAGCGCGTCGAACAGCTCGTTCATGGACGCGACCGCGGTGTCTACTCGCCCGAGCAACCGGTTGCGCTCGGCCGGACTTCGTTCGTCTCGGAGTTGGTCCACGAAAAGATTCAGAGCATGCAGCGGCTGCCTGAGATCGTGGCTCGCCGACGCGAGAAATCGCGCTTTGGCGAGGTTTGCGAGTTCGAGCTGCTGATAGAGGCGGCCCAATTGTTCGGACATCCCGTTGACGTTAGCCGCCAGTGCGCCCAGCTCGTCGCGATTGACGACCCGGAGTCGCTGCGAAAAGTCGCCGGCGGCGATCTGCTTGAGCCGGACTTCGACCTCGGTAATGGGTCCAATCAGCGACCAGGAAATGGCGTAGCCGAGGATTAGGGCCAGCGCGATGCTGGCGAGCGCGAACGCCACAAACATCCATTGCGACGCGGCGTAGGCCTCGTCGCTCGCTTCTATGCCTCCCACCATGTCGGCTTCGGCCCGGTTGACCAACTGGTTCGTGATGCGCTCGAGACGGTCGGCCAGCGGAGCGGCGCGTGCCGATTGCAACTCGCGAGCCTCCGCCACGCGACCCGCACGGATCAGGTCCACGAGGTGGGCCACGACGCTCGTGAACTGGTCATAATCGCGCCGGAAGCGGTCGAGCAGCTCTACCTCGTCCTTGGCCACGAACTGCAATCGGTCGACGCTGTACCCAAACTGTGTGAGCTGACGCAGCGTACTGGACAGGGCTAACTCGTCCGAGGACAGCAATGCGGACGAAACGCTGTAGAGCTGGCTGGTGGTGTCGTGCTGGACCTGACGATACGCGTCAATCTTGCGCTGCAGCTTGATCAGGTCATCAGTGCGGTGATTGACGCGGCTGAGCACCTGCAGTCCCACCGCACCCAACATTATCAGCAGAGCGACAATGGCAAGGAATGCCGCCAAAAGCTTGACCCGGACGCGAGCGGGCGCGCGCGAAACCAGCCCCACCAGTGCGCGCATCGGTCGCATCAATGTTCCTTGACCAGGCTCAGGAGATCACGCCGAAACTCCCCCGGGTCGAAACGAACACCGAAATACTGCACCCGGAGGAATCCATCCTGATCGACGATTGAGGTGAGAGACGAGTGGTTGACCTCGCCGCTCTCTTTCTTGAGCGCAAACACACCATAGCGTCTTGTAATGTCTTGAATGACGGGCGGCGACCCAGTGAGAAAGGCCCAGCCACGCGGATCGGCACCATATGCCCGTGCGTAGAGCTTCAGCACTTTCGGCGTGTCTCGCTCGGCGTCGAGCGTAACCGAGATGAATATGATCTTCCTGCCGAAGTCGCTCCCGAGCTGGCGCTGAACCATCGACAGCATCGGCGTCAGAACCGGACACGTGGCGGTGCACCGGGTGTAGATGAAACTGACGGCTACGACCTTGCCGCGAAAGTCGGCGAGACTGACCTGCGAACCATCCTGCGAGGTCAACGTGAATCCGGGTGCCGGCGCAATTTTCGGCAGCGGTGTTTCGAGCGACGCTAGCAGAGCCACTTCGTCCGGCGCATTGGTCAGGCTCAACCATGACAGAATCGCAATGACCAGCGCGCAAATTGCTAGCGCCAACCCGGCCCGCATAGCTAGCCCTTCAGCTCGCGTCGGAGCTCGTTCACGAATCGCCAATCGGTCCCCTCTGCAAGGATCTTGGTCGGCGTCGCCTTGATGAAGCCCGCTTCGCGCAACCGCAGTGAGTAAAAGCGCACCGTGTCCTCGGAGTCGTAATCCTGCCAGCGTGCGTACGGTATTTCCTTTAGCGTACTGAGCGCATAGTCGTAGCGGGGGGTGAATCCGGCATCGACAATCTTCCGAGCGACCCACTCCGGTTGGGTTACGCAAAGATCGGTAGCTTTGATGATCGCGCGCAGGAAGCGCTTGGTCGCGACCGGATTCCCGCGGACGAAATCCCGGTGTCCCGCCAGCATGCAGCAGAAGTACTGCGACCAAGGGCGGTCGGTGGTGCTGTTGAAGATCACGTGGCCGATGCCGCGCGCGCGCAATTCCTGCGGCTCGGGCGGAAAGCCGAGGAATGCATCGATCTTTCCGTCCGCGAACAGCTCCATCGGCTTGGGCGAGGAGCTCGTGACCCAGCGGATGTCCTTTGCGGGGTCGAGCCCCACGTAGGCCGCCATGCCGCTCAGAAACGTGTACTGGCTTGATCCCAGCCCTTGCACGCCAACGGTCCGGCCTTTGAGGTCCGGGATGCTGCGGATGCCTTCTCTCGCGAACAGTTCAAAGCAGCCCACGTGCTCGCCTGCCAGGATCGTGATCGGCTCTCCCGCGTCAATCGGGATGATGAGCGGCGGGGAAAAGTTGGCAGTGAAGTCAATGTCGCCGCGCACAAGCGCCCTGGCAGCGGGCGCCCCGGCGTCTGCCGCAACGTAGCGAATATCGGTGAAGCCCTCCGCGCGCAGCAGTTCGTCGGCCACGTACTGGGGCGCTACGCAAATGCCGGCGATTTTTGCGATTCGGATGCTCGTCGTCTCTAGCCGTCCGTCCCGAGCAACCGCCTGCGGCCTACCGATGAGGCTCGCGCCGGCGGCGGCCGAGAGCCCGGCAAGGAAGCGGCGTCGACGTAGTGCGAACTGGGCCATGTATTTCCCCCTACGACATGTGGTGGTCTCCCTTATGTCGATCCATCGTCTGCATGCCCTGTCCGAACCGTGTCACCTGGGGGCAGAAGCTCAACCACCACTGCGTGCGAGCTGCAATCGCTTGCAGCAGCCGGCTAAGGTCACTCGGCTCCAGCGGCCGGCGCGGGCCCGCTGAAGCGCCCTTTCAGCGGGCGTCCGCGACCGTCGCAGGCTGCATCGCATTCTGCACGACGTAGCCGCCGATTTTTCGCCCCATGTCCTGTCCGACAAGGGTCGAGAACCGGTAGTGGAAACCGGCCCAGATACGGGCTTGGGACACCTCATCAGTATAGGCGCGAAGATTGGTCCAACGGTGCGTGACCCCGGGAGCAGTCGAGCTCGTCATCGAGATTTCAGGCACCTCCGTCGTCCCGAATAGCGCTTCCACGACCGCCGCCAAGGCGGAGCTGCCGATGCAGTGCGCGCATGGGTATTCGGGATGCATCGGCGTGTTATCAATCGGCTGCGAGGTCGGATCGGCCTGGGTGGCGGGATTGTCATCCAGGTCGGCGTTTCGAATGGCCGTGATCGGGCGCCAGAACTCGTAGCGGTACTTTGCGTCCATAACCGCGATATAAGCGTCAGCGAAAGCGACGGACGCGAGCGCCATGAAACGTGCGCTGTCGACCGGGCTCAGCTTCTTCCCTGCTACCAGCTGACGCAAAATCGGATCGGTGCTTTGCGGGCCAGTGATCAGCCAGAAGCGGGCATCCTCGGTTTGTCGTGGGGGAGGGTTTGGTGCTGTTCCTGCTGCCGAGGTCTTTGGGCTTCGCTCGAATTTCCGGACACTTTTGATAGGTGAGATGATGCTATCGGAGGTGGGAAATGCAAAGACGAAGGTACACGCCGGGGTTCAAGCGGGAGGCGGGCCGGATGGCGAGCGAGCCCTCCGAGCGGACAGCGATGCCGGGGCCTCGAGCAGTGGCGCGTTACTAGAAGCGGTTCATCTTTGCGCCAACAGACTCCGGGCCTCTTGAAGTTCCTGCCGATCACCATCGGCATGGTCGCAATTGGCCAGCAGCTTTGCATAGTAGGTTTTCGCTTTCTCGTTCTCCCCGGAAAGCTTGGCCGCACGAGCGGCGCCTGATAGTGCATTGAAACGATTGGGAGCCGTTCGAAGGGCGGATTCGAACTCGAAGATTGCCTCGCGTGGTTGTTTCAGCTCCAGCAGCATGTCACCAAGTAGCTCCCGTGCGGGCAAGATGACCCCCGGAGTGACGTTGTGCTTGTCGGTCTTGTCTTCGTGCTCGGCAGCCGCGCGCATCTGTTGCAGCGCCTCCGCAGGTTTGCCCTCCGCGAGAGTTACCCAGGCCGATGCAATCTCTCTCTGGATATCCACTTGGTCCGCCCAATACGTGTTGTTCTCCTGCACAAGGATGTCGCGGATCGAGGCCAGTTGTTGCAGGTCCTTGCGTGCAGCTTCGGCGTCTCCGATACGTGATGCACCCAGGGCACGTGCAAAATGCAAGTTGGCTTCCGTCCAGGAATAGCGTTCGCGGGGAAAAGTGTGCTCCGGCACTGGCAGTGCCGCAGCCTCCGACCACGCGTGTCTTTCAACCGCGTAGCGTGCGGGCGATGCGCCGGTCGCGTAGAGCCAGTTCATGTACTGCGGATCATCCGGCCGTCCGGCTGGAGGTGATTGCAGCGCCGTCTTTGCCGCTTGATCCCGGTCTCCCTGCAGATAAGCATAAATGAGGTAATCCTTCGCGTGCAGCTCATTGCCAGGCGCATTGTTTCTCGCAGCTGAATCCGCTGAGGCGAGATTGGAGTCGATCGACTCCTGCCAGAGGCCAAGTCGCGTAAAAATATGCGACGGCATGTGGAGCGCATGCGGCGAATCAGGCGCGATCTTTGCGTATCGTCGCGCTGCATCCAGTGCCCTCTGCGCAAGCGGCGGGTAGTCGTAGGCGTGGATGATGTAGTGGGCCACCCCGGGGTGCTCTGGCTCCTCGACAAACAACCTCTCGAGTATCGCGCCGGACTTTTTCTGGTTCACGTACGTCTTATCCGCCGGGGGCGCCGTGGCCAGCAGCGCCAGCGCGTAAAAAATGGCCGCTTCATGGTCGTCGGGGTAGCTCGCCTGTAGATGGTCCATGGCGGTCTCGTAAGCCCGCGCGCGACTGCGATGGTCCAGCTTGTCGGCGTCCTTGTAGAACGCATCAATGGCGCCGATGTAGTCCCGTTCTCGCTGCGTTTTCCCGCCGGCCGTGTCGGCTCTTTCGAGAGCTGCCTTTCCAGCTTTTAAATCAGCAGGCCCCGGTGCCTCCCAGATCTGA
>Ga0187781_10004020_pt1 | contig 10986 bp, 7 predicted proteins | sample 0715_SJ02_MP02_2_FD_132447 | JGI IMG/M metagenome (GOLD analysis project Ga0187781, IMG submission 132447) | Tropical peat soil microbial communities from peatlands in Department of Meta, Colombia - 0715_SJ02_MP02_20_MG | ecosystem: Environmental > Terrestrial > Soil > Wetlands > Peat | place...
AATAAGCCCACTTTTGTGCAGGTGCGGTCTAATAGGTTCAGGTTTTGAAGAAAACATGCTATATTGGCTGTGATGCCGGCGCTGGGGTCGGGGCTTGGATTGGAGTTATAACGGCAGCCGGGGGCGAAATAACCGCTTTTGAAACTATTCTGCGATGGTATATTCTTGCCGCGATGCCTAGCGCGGTCGCCGCTATGGCTAAGTAAAATGTGTATTCGAAGGTCGCGATCACAGTGATTCCGATTTGAACTGAATTGGAGTTACCGAAAACGTTACTCGATATTTGCATTACTGATGAACCCACTAGTGGAATGTGAATCATGCTGGTGTGTGCCATGGTGTTAACGATGTCCGGTGCTACGTACACGATTAGCATCAGGACAACGATGAATCCGACAAGGGTGTATACTGGTCGTTTCCACCCGTATGATAAGAGATGTTTTGAATAACTTTTCACTGGCTTAACTGAGTAAATTATGAAGATTATTCCGCTGGCGGTGAAAAGTGCCGTTGTCGCGACGTTGATGGCAAATAAGATTGGAATCACGAAGTTAAGACGTAAAACTCCGAAGTTAGTGTAAAACGGATTAGCATTGACCGTTACAAATCCAGTACCGCTTCCAATTTGCAGTTTCCACCAAGGAACAAATATTGACAGGGCAACTTCAACAAGCATTAGTACGCCGGCAGCAAGAGCGAACCAATTTATAGCTTTTTTTGATAGCATGATCTTCAGCCTCCTTAGCTCCCATTATTACCGTTATTGATGTTGATGCCATTGTTGCTATCGTTGTTGCCAGTGCCGTTATTGCCATTGTTATTACCATTATTACCGCCGTTATTGTTATTGCCATTGTTGTTGCCGTTATTATTCCCATTATTGTTCATGTTGTTGCCACCATTGTTGTTGCTGTTGTTGTTATTCTGGGATAACTGGTTGAGGTTAGCTATGTTTAATGTTATTCCATTGACGTTTACGTATAAATTAGTGAATTGAAGGTTACTAGTCGTTTGATTACTATTAATTATGCTTTGTAGTTCTTGAGGGTTAGACACTGACAGAGAGAGAGACATGATCCCCGTTTGATTTGGTGCGATGTTTATTGGCTCTGGTATGGAGATTGTGAAAGGTTGTGTTCCGTTTGAGTACGATACGGTAACAGAGAAGTTGCTAATGTCAAGCGATTGTTCTGTCAAGGGGTTGGTCAAATTTAAAGTCAAAGTCGCAAGGCCTGTTGAGCTATCGTAGGTTAGATTTTCAATTTTTGGCGTTTGAATATTAGGGTTAATGCCGAACTGGGCTAGGGTTGAGTTTAATCCATTGCTGTTGTTTTGCCCATGTTGATTAGTTAGATTTTGCATTTGCGGTGGAACAATTAGACCTAACAAGTTGTCTCGGTAAATAAAACCTGTCAACAGCAAAGGGATTAATATACAGCAAATCGTGATTGTTCTTAAAGTCCATTTAACTTTGTCCAAGCGCCACTAACCCGACTGTAGGTTTTATCATTTTATGCTTATATCGTTTTTTAATCGGGCGTAATAACGGAGGATAAGTATGAGAAGTAAGTAAAACATGGAGTGAAAGCCAGCTTCATGTAATTTAATTACGTCAGCAGGAGCATATGTCAATGAAGAACTCGCAGAAAGTTTGGGTAGGGGGATTTCATTTCGCTTGGTTTCCGAAAAATCCGTAACCAAAATGGATTAATTTTTGCTGGTTTAACCTATTCAAACAGTGGCGATTCATTGCAGAATACCCACTGTTTCAAGGAAAAAAACGCCAAAAATTGACGCCAATTTAGCGGTTAACTTAACGAGTTTCAACAACCCTAAAAGGTGCCAGCCCAGAAGGGAATCTTCTTTCGCATGAGCGTGACGTACTCTTTCAGCACTTCTTGCTCTTGCGCCGTTAAATCATCTGAATGTGCAGTTAACAACGCTTTCGCGTCAGCTTCAGGCACCTTTACGTATAGCACGTCCTTCTCGAAAACGTGTCTGCCTGCGATAGGTTTAGCCATTGAAATTGCGACTTGCATGCCCACTGTAGCTTCGGCTACCGCCTTGCCTTGGTCCTGAATCTGTTGCACTTCGCCTAAATCACCGCCGTCTTCAGCGCGCATTAGCCCATACTTTGGTTGGAGGCGGCCGCCTAAAACTTCCACACCGAGAATGGCGGGTTTGGCGCGATGAAAAATGCAGCCGGGCAAAACTGCGACTTTCCCAGGCTTGATCAAAGCCTTAAACTCCGCGTCGCTTTTAGCTTCACGCTTGTTCTTGACCCACTCTAAGTAGGCATCAATCAGATTGTAGATTATAGGCTGGTTGAAAATCGGGATGCCGTTGGCTGCTGTTTCTTCCTCTGCATCAGGTAACGTTTTGACGCCGAACGCCAAGATAGCGGCACTCAACGGATCATGCGTTTTAACGACAGAAGCTTCAATAACGTCTCGCTTACTGATGTCACCAATATCTGCTATTCGCACTTGTACGTTGTTAGCTTTCAAAATCTCCGCCATGGCTTCAAGGGAACCCAGAGTGTCTGCCTTGACGATGACTCCGTCAACTTCAGTCGCAATCCTTATCCGCCCAACTTCCTCAGTTACCATCTTGGCATAATCGGCGGGGTGTTCACCTTGGGGGACGGCGAACAGCGGAGCCCCAGCTAGTGCTCCCTCCAAGTTTGACGCGACAATCTTTACACCTGCAGAGGCATAAACGCAATCAACTGAAGAAAATTTGTCCCTCGGATCTCTCATTTCATCCAAGGGCTTAGGAACCAAGATTACGCGAACTCTAGTAGTGATTGGACCGTCGCGTCCGCCGACCACAATCAAGTCGTCGCAATGCAGGGTGCCATCGTAAATAATCGTGTTCAAAGTTAAGCCTAAACCAGGCTCCTCCTTAACTTCCAGCACGGAACCTTTAGCTGCACCCTCAGTTGTCTGTAAACGTTTCTTTAGAAACTGCTGGGTCAACCCAACCAAAACCATAACTAACTCGGATAAGCCTTCGCCCGTTTTGGCGCTAGTCGGCACCAGAGCCACGTTAACCGTGAAATCGCGGATATGGTCGAAACGATCAGTCTTAAAACCTTGACGGCTGAACTCACCCATAATGTTGTATAAGCGGTTATCTAACTCTTCCCGCACAAAGCTGGACTGGGAAGCGTAGGACTTCAGAAAAGGCGTCGCAGGCTGCGGGTTCCAGCCCGGGATGCGATCAATCTTGTTTACTGCGACGATGAAAGGTGTTTTGCGTGCTTTCAAGATTTCTATGCACTCGTAAGTTTGAGCTTCAAAACCTCTCAAAACGTCAACTACTAGAATAGCGATGTCAGCAACACTTCCGCCCCTGCGTCTCAGATTCGTGAAGGCTTCATGCCCAGGCGTATCCACGATCAGCAAGCCAGGAATCTCGATGCCCGTTTTAAAATTAGACAGCAACGGCCCAATAAGTTGCTTAAGCGTTTCAACGGGGAAAAAGCTGGCGCCAATGTGCTGAGTCATCCCTCCCGCTTCACGTGCTTGCACGCTGGTTTTACGCAGCTCATCGAGAAGCGAGGTTTTGCCTGCATCTACGTGTCCTAAGACGCAAACTATGGGCTGGCGTATGGGCATATTTTTCCGCTTCCGTTACAAATTGTCCTTGTGTGTAATGTTTCTTAGGGTTTATAAATTATGGTGGAAGCGTTTTAAGCATCGATTTGGGTTCGGCTACGGATTAGACGGGTCAGGATTTAATTGACAAACATTAGAGGTTCAGTTGAGAAAGGAAAGCGGAAAGCGCTATTCTGTCGGTCTGACAAGTAGCAAGAACAGACCAATGGCAAGCAGGATTATGCTTACAATGCCAAAAAATATGCTGAACGCTCCAAGCTCGCCGGTACTTGTAGCTGTAAGGTAAAGCAGTACTCCGCCTATTACTATTACGATTATACCGAAGAATTTCTCGGCAAGCGATACCCAGAATGTGTCGCCTTCTTCGCTCATTGATTGTTTACGCCCTTTTTTTCCGTGTTAATGGCTACATTAAACAAGAGGGGTATTTTAAATTATTTGTTCTTACCCGAGAATTAGCCTAAGCATGTAACTGAGAGTTTTGGCAGGTTTTTTGGTTTATTAGCCTGCTGAAGCTTTCGCTTCTTGCGGTACAATCACGTATAAATAAATGGTTTAAATCATTTTAATTGAATTTGGTGTTTTTTATGGAAAAAAGAGACATGTTAGCTGAGATTAAAGAAAGAGCCAACTCTGTTATCATAAAAGAATTCACTACCGATGGTGCATTAGTAGAGTACAATTCAAGTGGAGAGGCCAAAGGGAGATATCACGCTACGCACTTGGAAACCGCTGATGTCAAAATGAAGATGGACGGCACCAACGAGTGGGAAATGCGGGCTATTGAAACAACCAAAGAAGGCGATGTAATCATGATAACCGGCAAGGGCACCGGACGACAAAGCAACTTCATGGGCGAATTTACATACATTACAAACTCGCCAAGGCTCAGTTGGCTGAACAACTCTAAAGCACATGTTGAAGGAACAACTGATATGAAAAGCAACGAAGCAACGTTGAGAGTTTGGCAAGAGAAACCGGCGCCTTTTACAGCGCCAGAAGCAGCGCCTGCTGCCCCGATGCAAACGCCAGTCCCGCCACAAACGCCCGCGCCAACAGAAATGCCGGCACCAAAGGAAACGCCCTCGTCGACGATGTAGTTATTTAGTTCTTCAGTTTCGTAGGCAGATACTCGTCTACGATGTAGGTTAACCCGTAACGGCTGAATGCTTCTTGCTCGGCCTTTCTTCTTATTTTTAAGAACAATTTTATTTCTTTCTGCCACAAGGGATCATTTTGGTATCTGGGGTCTTTTTGCAGCTCGTATAAACGTTTAATGTCCACTTCATCCAGCGGGTCAGTTGGCAGTTTGTACTCAAGTATGTCGCTTGCCCAAACGCCGCTCCAAACAGCGTCAGGAGTGTTCAGGTCCCTCAAGTGTGCCGCGTTGGCTGAGCCAGAGATGATGACCTGTGCGATATGCATCCCCCAGGGGTCACCGTCAGTTAAAATGTAAACTGGCAGGTTCAACTCGTCGTGTAGGCGCCGGATGAAACTGCGTGTTTGTCTTGGCGCTTGACCACCGCACGAAATCAGCAGGGCTTTATGCTTGTTGTGAACGTTTTCTTCGATGAACCTTGTGAACAATGCTCCTTTCTCGATGGCTATGACTTTATTCGCTTTCGTGTTCACTAACTCCGCTGAAGTTAACGCTGGTCCAATCAGCACTCCGTCAGGGTGACTGGTTAGATTCAACGTCTTCCCTTCGTAGCCAGGAACAGTGTAGCCGATTGTTAAGTCGCCGAAGATTGCGCTGCGTTCTTCTGGGAAAATGCTGAAGTCCTCGCGTGCGAAGCCCGTCAGCGTCTCCAAGTCGGTGATGATGTTGTTGGATTCCTGCTGGTCTGTGAAAGTCATCTCGTACGCCTGCGCCGAGTAGTAGACGTCTCTTAAAGTGCTGGTTTTGCGTTGGCTTGTAAGTTCGTTGCTGAACATTGCAGCCCATGCGAGCTGAGTGAACGGTTTAATGTGTCGGATGTTCCGGGCGCTGCGGCTGACTGATTTGTCGCCCAAAATGTACTGTCGAACAACCGGGTCGTAATTGATGTTGTCAGTGGAGCGGCTTGGCATGTTAATTGTGGGAAAAACGCCTTGATCCAGCTGATTATAAATCTGAGTGCCAAAGCTGCGAAGACCATTGACAACTTCGTCTCTCTTCTTAATTATGTTAGCTTTCTTCTGCACCATACTTCTGCACACTCTTCAACAACTTATCAATGTCGGGAACACGCTCTTGCCCAGCTAACGAAGTTGAGAATTGGGCAATTTTAGGTAGGTACTTAACGAAAATTCCAAGTCGTCTCTTCTCCATGTGCACGTGTTCTTGCCGTGACAGGAAATGCTGCAGTTGCCGAGCAACCTCGCGGAGTGCATTTGCTTCTTCACGACGCACCTCAGGGCGGTCGGCGATGAATTCTTTTCCAACTGTTTTGTAAGGCACTTTTGTGCTGCAAATGTGGACGACTATGGCAATAGGCATGTCTGGAGAGACCTTGTAGCGGCGCCAGTTCACTGTTGAGATCACGCGGTAGGAAACATCGCTTGCCTCATCATACAGCAAGGGAATTTTGTTTGCAAAACGGTAGATTACAAAGCTGCCGCGCTTCGGCACGCCTCCACCGTAAGCGATTGCCATTTCAACGATGAAGGGGTGACCGCCGTAAGTGGATGGTTTGCGTTGGTGAACAACGAGGTACTCGGGATTCAGCTCTTTTTGAACACCAGCGCGTAGCCGTTCTTCGCCCAGGGGCGAAAGGCAACTGGCATCCGGTGGCAAGAACTCTTTGTACTTCTTTAGGTTCTGCATTAGCCGAACGATTTCTTCATGTGACAACCGTTTAGGATTCTTGGTGTTACGTTGCGCTTCTTTCCCGCAGTGGGGACAAAACGGTCGGTTTTCAACCCATCTCACCTGGTCATACGGAAGTTTGCCGTGCTCAGGACAATTGAACGAAATTAAGTCGCTGAATATCAAGAATCTAACCGCGGTTATCTCGCCGACCCGGTGAAAGTGTCCTGTTAAAAAATCGATCATATTATTGTAAGGCGTAATTTGAATAAGACGCTGCAGCAGTTCCACATCCACGCCGTACGGGTGCGGAAGCGTTTCTCTCGGCGGTTCAGGCATGTCTGTGGTTGCGCGAGTAAACTTGTAGAGCCTGCCCTTGGGGTCAACAAACGTCAAATTCGCGTAAGGGTTCACCATGGCTGTTTGTTTGAAGTAATCGAGAATTTTAGGCATCGCCCTGAGATAATCGCCTTCAAGGGTGAACTCAACGATGGTTCCGCGCCAGTTATTACTGTTGATTTGGATTTTACGGTCGAGGATTATCGGACGGTTCCTTTGAATATCAATCATTAACTTGAAACTGTAAATTTTCGCCTGTCCAGTGCATGAGGTCACGAAAGCTGGCTGATGCGTAGTGATTTGCCCGTAGAGAACTGCCATTTTGCCGCCTAAACCGAACGTTCCCCGCGTCTGTTTAAGCTTATACTTGCTGCCGAAGAGCACCTGCCCGAAGGCGGACGGTATGAAGCGAGGCTGGATTCCGCTGCCGTTGTCTTCCACACGCAGCTTGTAGATCTGGGTTTCTTTGGTAGCTTCACCCTCGAAAGACAAGCGCACGTAAACGTCCGGCGGGATCTTTTCGCTCTCACTCGCATCCAAAGAGTTCTCAACTAACTCGCGAATAGCAGCGAAGATCGCTCTGGACGGGTTGGTAAAGCCAGCGATGTCTCGGTTACGGTAAAAAAAGTCTGAAGCGGAAATCTCCTCGAATGTTGCTTGCGCCACTATCTGCCTACACCACTTAATCCCTGTTTTTTCCCTGTCGAGTGCTTAGTATATTTACTGCTTGTTCTTTAAGTTAACTGCACTCTGAGAAGAAAATCCTTGATTTTCTAAAGAGCTGAGTAATAAGAATGATGATTTTTGCCGTAAACTTGTATAAATAATTAGAAATACTTAAGCGGAAGCATGGTTGAAAATCATTACTTCTTGGCAGTTTCAGACTTAGCTGTTTTAGTGTAGTAGTATTCACCCACGCTCTTCTGAAACTTATCCATTTGTGAGCCTTCTTTGTTTACCCTAGGTCGCATAGTAATCGAGTCGCGGCGGAAGGTGACGTTCATTTCTCTAAGGAACGTGTTCATGCCCCTCCGGAGGCTGGTCGGCGGGCTAGCCGAGCCGCTAACTCCAGGTTCGCCTTTGAAGATCATGAGGCGGTCGGCTATGAAGTCCTGGGTAACGACGTCATGCTCGACTACGAAGGCGGGTGTGCCGTGCGCTTCAACGACCCGCCGGAGCGTCTTAGCCATGTTAAGTCTTTCCTCAACGTCCAAATAGGCGCTTGGCTCGTCAAGAAGCAGCAGGTCGGCTTTGCGACTAAGACAGGCCGCGATTGCTACTTTTTGCAGTTCTCCGCCGCTGAGTTCCATGACGTTGCGGTCCATTAATACCTGAAGCTTCAGTGGCTGAGCGATCTCGGTTCTGTACCAGCTAGAAGTAAAGTTTTCTTTGGCGACGCTCATGAGCAGTTCCTGAACCGTGCCTGAGTAATCAGGCGCGATGTACTGCGGCTTGTAGCTAACAACTAACTCGCTTAGCTTCTTCTTATCATCAGTCTCTTCGATGCCGGCGAGAATCTTGATAAAGGTCGTTTTTCCAATGCCGTTCGGGCCTAGAATGCCGACGATTTCGCCGATCTTAATTTCTCCCGGTTCAATCGATAGTTTAAATTCGTTGAAGGTTTTTTTCATCTTGTCCCATTTCAAGAGCGGTTCGCCGACGTTTGTGCTTGCCGTTGGAGGTTTCTCGTGGAAAACGATTGCTTCTTTTCGGAACAGTATGTTCTCATCTGGGATGTAGCCTTGCAGGTAAATGTTGATTCCTGTTCGTACCCCGTGAACATGTGAAACAACGCCATAAACGCTTGGTTCTCCATAGAAGAGGCAGATTTGGTCTGAAAGGTAATCGATTATTGCTAAGTCGTGTTCAGCTACAACGATGGTTTTTTGCTGTTCCTTTAGGCTGCGTATAGCCTTTGCAACCACAAGCCTCTGCTTTACGTCCAGATAGCTAGATGGCTCATCAAAAAGGTAAGCATCAGCCTCCCGGTTAAGAGCTGCCGCAACCGCCACACGCTGAAGTTCACCGCCACTCAAGACTTCTAAGGGTCGATCCCAAACATTCTTGAGTTCAAGCTCTTCAGCAATGGATTCCAGTTGTTTTCTTTCATCAACCTTTTCAAGCAAATCTCCGACTTTCCCGGCGACTGCCTTGGGAATTTTATCCACGTACTGTGGTTTGCTGCTGACTCTGAGTTTCTTCTCGCTTATCTTTTGGAAGTAATCTTGAAGACTCGACCCTCGGTAATGCTGGATGATTTCAGGCCAATCCGGCGGGTTATCGTACCTTCCGAGGTTCGGTTTGATCTCGCCCGAGAAAACCTTGAGCGTGGTGGTTTTACCGATACCGTTTTGCCCAAGCAAGCCCAGCACAGTTCCGGGTGAAGGCATGGGCAAACGAAAAAGTTTGAAGCTGTTCTCGCTGAAGCGGTGGCTGCAATCTTTCTCAAGCTCGTCTGGCAGGTTGACGATGCTGATGGCTTTGAACGGACATTTTTTGACGCAGATACCGCAGCCGGTGCAGAGCACTTCCGAAATTACAGCTTTGTTTCCTTCAACTTTTATGGCTTCCACTCTGCTGCGTACCATCGGGCAGAAGTTGACGCAGGGTTGATTGCACTTTTTAACCTTGCACTTGTCCTCGTCAAGCACAGCAATTCGAGTCATAACTAGCTCGCCAACTATGAAGATAACAACTAAGTTATAAATTTAAAATCCAAAATTAAAGTTTACAAATCACTTTAGGCCTAATTTGAACTTTCAAATCCCTTACAGTTAGCGTGCCCCTGCATCGAGAAAACAGGTTTACGGGTTTTTTTCGTTTTAAAAAATCCCGCTTCAAATGATTCATTAAAATAAAAGTTGACTTAAAAGAAAAACAATAAAAAGATCAGTTTTAGGGCTTTAGCTTACCATTCTTCTTCTTCCCATTCTTCATCTTCGCCTTCTTCCCATTCGTCTTCCTCTTCAAATATCACTCTTTTCACCTCCAACTAAGACGCATAAGTATCCCCTACCTTGCGTCAGTTTAAATGTTTAGATTCGTCAAGTGTCGTTATATCAAACCACACTTTGGGGTCAAAACATGTTTAATGCGCTGATTTTTCCACTTGCTTTCCTGGACAGATTTAGACATAAATCATTTTGCTCGCCAAAGCGAAAACATGGCGCACGGTCGCAAGCCCGCCGCAAATCAATTGGGCGCCAAGGGCCGCACTATATTTTCTCAATTCCGACTTTGACGGTTACCCATCCTTTTTTATCAAAATGAATAAATCTGGCTGAACAGCATTTGAGTGTCGGGATGATGTGTGGCGACGGCTTCGAGCCTTTTGCTGTGAGAAATCGTCAATTATCACTGACCCAGAAAGGGGAACCGTTTCTGTTTTCCCAATGGTTTTTTTATCAAAGAATCAACGCAAGCAAATGCTATAAGCCGATAAGCGTCAATCTTAAAAGGCTTAAGCAGCCTATCTTAATGCGTAGCTCTTTGAATGGAGAGGTAACAAGGTGGGCAGCGATAAGGTAGGAAGCAGCCCTTCAAGCAAAGATGCAGAACTGGGCGAGCGAAAAATAATTGACATCATTGTTCGCCACCTCGAAACCATGCCTAACCCGCCAGTGCCCTTTGGTGACGACGTGTCCGCCGTCGATCTGGACCAAAAACGGGTCGCGATACTGAAAACTGACATGCTTGTAGGCAAAACTGACATGCCTCCGAATATGAGCCTATGGCAAGCCTCACGCAAAGCGGTTGTCATGAACATCAGCGATTTCGCATCCAAAGGGGTCGAGCCTATAGCAGCTCTAGTTTCCCTAGGGTTACCGAGAGGCTTCATGCAGAAGGATATCGAAGAAATCGCACGAGGTTTAAACGCGGGAGCCCGGGAATACGGGGCATATATAGTCGGCGGCGACACGGGCGAAGCCTCAGACCTCATCATTTCAGTCTCGCTCTTTGGAACGGCTGAAAAAACAAGCCTGATGCTACGCAGCGGGGCTAGGCCAGGCGACGTGTTAGCTGTAACAGGGTTCTTCGGTAAACCAGCCGCTGGGTTACGCTTGCTAATGGATAACTGTTCAGCGTCGCCTCATCTGCGTGACGTTTTGCTGGGCGCGGTCTGCATGCCTAACGCCCGACTGAAAGAGGGATTAGCGCTTAGCCGTTCAGGCGCAGCGTCAGCTTCGATCGATTCAAGCGACGGTTTAGCGTGGAGCCTGCATGAAATCGCTAGAATGA
>Ga0187781_10004023_pt1 | contig 10981 bp, 9 predicted proteins | sample 0715_SJ02_MP02_2_FD_132447 | JGI IMG/M metagenome (GOLD analysis project Ga0187781, IMG submission 132447) | Tropical peat soil microbial communities from peatlands in Department of Meta, Colombia - 0715_SJ02_MP02_20_MG | ecosystem: Environmental > Terrestrial > Soil > Wetlands > Peat | place...
CCACGACGGCATCGACGCACCGTATCGTTGCGATTGGATTCGGTTAGTCCGGCGTACCGCCGTGGGAATTCAGGCTAGGGATGGTCGATAGGGCAATGGCTGTTCTGAACCAGGTCAAAGGTCGGTTAGCATCGCTGGCGACGAATGGGCACAGGAAGACAGACGAGGAGGGTGGCGATTCGTTTGTTGACTACGCCCGGCGGGCACCGGTGGCCGTAGAGGTGGGAGTCTGGTAAGTGCATGATTCTGGAGGGGTAGATTCGGGGGAGCCCCGACTTAGGCGGCTCCCCTGGTAACTTCTGCGCGGCGACTCTGAGGCGCTGCACTTCTCAAGGCACCTCCGAGGCCTACACCCTTCGCGGCACGCGACCGGACCTGCTTACTCGGTGCTCGCGAAGAAGCTGTCGGCGCACCGGACGAAGCGTATCCGGTAGCAAGCCGGTAGCAGAAAGAAAGCGTCGCGCGCTAGGCCTTGATTTACTGGGCCCGCCAGGTCTCGAACCTAGATCCGCCGGTTATGAGCCGGATGCTCTGCCCTTGAGCTACGGGCCCCGACGTGATTATACCATTGGCCTAGCCCGGGGGGCCGTACGACTGTGCCAGTCGTGCCGTGAGGGTGTCGGCGACGCTATCCCTTAAGCCCCGAGTACATGAAGCTCTCGACGAACCGGCGTTGGAACAAGATGAACACCACCAGAAGCGGCAAGACGACGATAACCGTACCCGCCGCGATGAGATTCCACTGAGCGGCGGATTCCGCCGACTGGGTGAACGACGCCAGCCCGACCGTCACCGTTCGCGCCCGGTCCGTGTCTGTGATGATGAGAGGCCAGAGGAACTCGTTGTAGTGATACACGACGCTCACGATCGAGAACGCCACCAACGTCGGTTTCGCAAGCGGGATGAACACGTGCCTGATGGTCTGCAGCGCGTTGCAGCCGTCGATGGCTGCGGCGTCTTCGAGGTCGCGCGGCACCCCCCGGAACGCCTGCCGGAGGAGAAACGTGCCGAACGCCGAGGCGAAATACGGGATCATGATCCCCAGCCGCGTGTTGAGGAGTCCCAGCGTCCGGAGCGTCACGAAGTTCGGGAGGATCAGGGACGATGGTGCCACCATGAGCTGGAGGAGGAACAGCCGGAACAACACCTCGCGCCCCGCAAACTCAAGCCGCGCGAACGCGTAGGCGGCGAGGGTGATCGTGACGAGCTGCACCGCCAGGATTCCGAAGACGACGACCGCCGTGTTGTAGTACAAGCGGAGAAACGGCGCATCCCCCCAGGCATCGCGAAAGTTGCTCAGCGTCGGATGGTGGACCCACAGCGACGCGATCTGGCTCCCAAGCTGCCCCGGTGCCCGCAAAGACGTTGAGAAGGCCCACAGCAACGGAAACATCCAGATGAACGCGAGCGCTCCGACCCCGAGGGCCCAGCAGATGGTGGAGATCCGATTGGAGGCGCGTACCGACATTTCAGACCTCGTAGTGTATGCGGCGTTCGAGCAACCCGAAGCTGAGTGCCGCGATCACCATCAGCACCGCGAGCAGGAACACCGTCAGCGTTGCGGCTTTGCCGAGATCGAAGAACATGAAGGCCGCTTGATAGACGTAAAATAGCAGCAGGTTGGTGGCGTTGTCGGGCCCGCCCCCGGTCATCACCCAGATTTGATCGACGGACTGAAAGGCATTAATGCTGGCGATCAACAGGACGAACAGTGTCGTCGGGGCGAGAAGCGGGAAAGTAATGCTCCGGAACTGCTGCCACGCCGAGGCACCCTCGAGGCGCGCGGCCTCGTAAAGCTCCACGGCGACACCCTGCATTCCCGCCAGGTAGAACAGCATGTAGTACCCGGCGTTCTTCCAGATCGTAAGGGCGATAACGGCCAGCAGCGCGTACCTGGGGTCCCCCAGATAGTTGATACCTCCCGGCACCAGCCAGCGGAGATAGACGTCGATCAGGCCATAGCCGGGCGTGTAGACGAACAGCCAGATCGCCGCCGCTCCCACGAGGGGGAGGAGCGTCGGATAGAAAAACGCCGTTCGGAAAGCCCCGCTCAAAGCGTGCGTCCTGGCCAGGAGAAGGGCGAGGACGAGTGCCAGTGCGACGGTGACGGGCACGGTTCCCAGCAGGAAAAACGCACTGTTGCTGAGCACCCGGCCGAACACGGGATCGGCGGCCAGTGCGACGTAGTTGCTGAAGCCGACGAAGTACTGCTGGTGTGTGCTCGGGTTGAGTTGGTACAAGCTCATTTCTAGCGATGCCAGCACCGGGTAGTACGTGAACGTGCCGAGAAACACCAGTGATGGCAGCAGGAACAGATACGGCTGGATCCGCCAGCGGCGACGCGTCACGAGCACCGGGACATGGGGTCGCCGCGCATCGCGCGTCGAGGTCAACAAATCGGCGTCCTGCCACTAAGGCAGCACGCGGCCGCGCCCGCTAGGGAACGGCCGCGTGCTGCGTGATGCAAATCGCGGTTCTGGCTTCCGTTGGAACAGCCGAGCAGCGACCTCAGTACTTCGATAGGAGCTGGGTCGCATCACGCTGCGCCTGATCGAGCGCCGCCTTTACGGTCAGTCGGCCCGACTGGGCTGCCTGGACTGCCGTGACCAGTGTCTGCTGGACCTCGTCTTGATCGTGGATCGTCATCTGCTCGCCGGCGACGCGCAGCTGCAGCGTAGCGGTGAGTGCCTGCGGCAGCTGGTTCAAGTAGGCCGCGAACGCCGGCGTCGAGAGCTCGGTCTTTCGGATGGGCACGTATCCGGTGCCGATGCTCCAGCGAGCGGCTTGGACCGGGTCTGTCATCCACGTCACGAACGTCCACGCCGCCTGCTCACGCTCGGGCGTTGTCTTGAACACGTACATGCTGCCACCGCCGGTGACCGACCCCCACTGCGCGCCTGCCGGCATGAAGGCGGCACTCCAATTGAACTTCGCGTTGGTCCGGATGAACGTCATGTTTCCAGTCGTCGTGTAGATCATCGCGACCTTCTGCTGGATGAAGTCCTGGGGAACCTGTCCCCAAAAGGCCGCACTGGACGGCCCCGTCGGGTGCACTTTGTACTTGTTCTGCAAATCGAGGATGAACTGCAAGGCCGACGCGGTTTCGGGAGAGTTGAACTTGACCCATTTGCCGCTCGTCGCGTCAAAGTACTTCGCCTTCTGCTGGACGAAGAAACCCTGGATGGTCCACGGCGACGTGTCCACGACCGGTATTTCGACGCCCCACTGGGTGACGTTTCCGCTGGCATCGCGGATCGTCAACTTCTGCGCATCGGCTACGAGCTCGGTCCAGTTCTTTGGCGGGGCGTTCGGATCCAGGCCGGCCTTCTGGAACATGTCTTTGTTGTAGAAGAATATGACTGTGCTCCGCTGGTACGGGATGCTGTAGACGTGCCCGTTGGACCGGCAGTTTAGGAGTAGGGCAGGGTAGAAATCATCGAGCCATCCCCTGGGCTGCTTGGCGATCAGGTCGTCCAGCGGAATGATCGCGTTCCGGTCCAACAGGGAGTACAGTTCCGGAGTGTCCAACACGGCTATGTCGGGCGGGCTACCCCCCATGACGCCCGTAATTGCCTTTGCCATTGCCTCGACGTAGTTCCCGGCAAAAACCGGCTCTACGCTGATTCCCGGGTGCGAGCGGTTGAAGTCGTTGACTATGCTCGTCATGAGCTCGTTGAGCGGACCTGACACGCCGACCGGGAAGTAGTATTTGAGCGAAACGGCGGGTTGCGCTCCAACGCCGCCCGGTACTACTGCGATAGCCACGAACAACGCAAGGACGATCGCCGCCCCCCTCCGCAGACCTATCATGAATCACCCCCTGTGCCCCACCTTCAGGGCCGAGACCGGTGTGAGGCGTTTTCACTCTACGTTCCGATAGTGAGTGACTGGCACTTGCCGTGTAAACGGTTCGTAATGGCTCTGTTAAGAATCGACGCCGACCCCTCTTCGGCGGGCAAGACGCACGTCCGCCGGTACGCCTTCCCTTCGGTACAGGAAAGGTTCGCCCCTCCGCGAACAGTACCTGCGTCTGCTTCCGCGCTACGGAGGGGGCTTGCCTCGCGTGGCACATCCGGCGGGCCGCCTGGCATGGGCGGGTGGGGACGATTGAATCACAGACAAACGGCCGCCAACCAACGGCCGTGTCCCGCGAAGCAGGGGGGAGCACGGTGCGAGAACACGAGAAGACCGGGGTGTTCCAGGTAGGGAGCCGGCAACTCCGGGACGTAGGAGAGGCGCTCCGGTACGTCTATGACGCGCTCGTGGAGCGAGGGTACAACCCCATCGATCAGATCGTCGGGTACCTCGTCTCCGGCGATCCTACCTACATCACAAGCTACAAGGACGCCCGCACATTGATCCGGCAGATCGAGCGAGACCGCCTTCTGGAAGAGCTCGTTCGCCGCTACGTCCACACCATGATGGGAGGAGCTTCCCCTGGCTCGCGCTGACATCGCCCAAGACACACGGACCGACCGACTGGTCATTGAGGGCGGCGCCAGGCTCCACGGGCGGCTCCGAGTCGCTGGCGCCAAGAACAGTTCCCTGGCGATTATCGTGGCCGCCGCGCTGGCCGAGGACCGTTCCGTCATCGAGAACGTTCCTCACTGCCGGGACGTGCTTACGCTACTCGAGATCCTCCGGGCTCTCGGCGTGAGCGCCGAGTGGACGGGACCTGGTCGTCTCGACCTGGACGCCCGGAGCCTCACCGGCCATATGGCGCCGTACGAACTGTCCCGGCAGATGCGTGCGTCCTTCTACGTTGCCGGAATGCTGCTGGCGCGTCTGGGCCGCGCCGAGGTGCCGCTCCCAGGTGGATGCGTCATCGGAAGCCGGCCCGTGGATTTCCACATTCGAGGATTCGAGGCGCTCGGGACGCGTGTGGCCACCGAGCACGGATACTTCAAGGGCCAGGCGCCGCGTCTGCGTCCCGCGACATACTACGTCCCGCGCAGCAGCATGGGGACCACGATCAACCTCATGCTTGCGGCGTCGCGGACCGCTGGCCTCACGACCCTCCAGAATGCTGCGCGGGAGCCGGAGGTCGTCGACACTGCGGTGTTCCTTTCGTTGATGGGCGCCCGGGTACGCGGTGCTGGGACCAGCACGGTGACAATCGAAGGAACCCCCGCCCTGCGGGGCGTCACCTACACTGTGATCCCGGACCGGATCGAGGCCGGTACGTACCTGATTGCGGCGGCGGCGACCCATGGCGACGTCCTGGTCGAAGATCTCATCTCTGAGCATGTCACCGCGCTCCTGACCAAGCTTGGCGATGCTGGCGTCACCGTAGAATCTGGTCCGGGTGGTGTGCGCGTCAGGGCAGAAGGGGAGCTTCGCCCCGTAGACGTGGATACCGCGCCATATCCCGGTTTCGCGACAGACCTGCATCCCCAGTTCGCGGCAATGCTCGCGGCCGTCCCCGGGCGCAGCGCGATCCGAGAGACCGTTTTCGAGAAGCGCTTCGGTTACGTGGACGAGTTGCGCCGCATGGGGGCCGATATTCGCGTAGACGGCGACACGGCGATCATCACGGGGGTTCGGCATCTCTCGGGTGCGCCCGTCGAAGCCGTGGATATCCGGGCCGGAGCCGCGATGGTAATCGCCGGTCTTGCCGCCCAGGGCGAGACGGAAGTCACCAACGTGGAAAACCTCGACCGGGGCTATGATCGTCTGGAGGAGAAGCTGACAGGACTCGGCGCCACGATCCGGCGCGCAGTGAGCGCGTAGCGCCGGCCGCTTTCGCGGATCGAGCCAGCCTCTGCTATACTGAGGCCGCGGGCGAGTAGCTCAGCGGTAGAGCGCCTCGCTTACACCGAGGAGGTCGCGGGTTCAACCCCTGCCTCGCCCACCAAACAGGACGAGGCTTTCCGCTCGATGCATCCGACGCACACCACTCACTTTGCTACTCCCTGCTATTCCCAACATCCGCCCGGACCCCCAACAGAGGGGTTTCCAGGTCCCGGGCGGCGTCGGGTGGAAATGAGAACTATCAAGAACCTCTTCCTTCCCATCCGGCATGGGAGCGCCTCATGAGCCTCTGGGGAGTCGGTCCGTTACTCGCGGTTATAGGTGGCCTGGCGTTTGTCTTGGTTTTCCTTCTACAGCGCATATTCGGTCTCTCCGCCCTCCTCGCTGAGCCCTATCTTGCGTGGGTCCGGCTCCTTGGTCTGGGCTGGGGAGCCATTGGGCTATGGTTTTATATCGGGTCCGCTGTGCTCGTCACGCTCGGTTACCGGCGTCGCGAGCTGGTGACACGCGGTGTGTATCGATATTCGCGGAATCCGATGTATGCTGCCTTCATCGTCTTTCTGATTCCTGCTCTTTCATTTGTGTCAGGAGACTTGATGATCTTGCTAGTGTCGGCCGTGCTGTTTGTCGCCTTCAAAGTCTTGATCCGACGAGAGGAGGCATTCCTTACACAGGAGTTCGGCAAGCGATACGTCCAGTACGCCGAACGGGTGCCACAGTTCATTCCTTTTGTCCGAGTGTGATGCAGCGGGTTGTGGGCCGGTTCGCCTGGTGGTGCCCTCTATGATGAACACAGCGAAACCGCACGCGCGAGCGATTGTTATGCGGCGGTATGGAGCGCCGGACGTCTTGGTGTGGGAAGACGTCGACATACCGCCGCTCGCCCCGGATGAAGTTCGAATTCGGAGCATTGCCTCCGCCGTCAACCGCTCGGACCTAAACATCCGGGCCGGTCGCGACCAGGTGCAGAAGCCCAACCCGTTTCCGTACGTACCGGGGATAGAAGTCGTCGGTGACGTCGTTGAAGTTGGAGGTGCGGTGCACGACATCCGACCGGCCGATCGTGTCATTACGATGATGCAGGGGCTCGGAGGCGTTCGTGCCAGACGGCCTGGCGGGTACGCAGAATACGTTACCGTGGCAGACGCCGCAGTCGCGCGGCTCTCGTCCGACGTCGACCCCTACGACGTGGCGGCGCTCGGGCTAGCCGCGGTGACTGCTTATGAGGGCCTGCGCCGTATTGGGGCCCTTCAGGGTCGACGGATCGTCGTCACCGGCGCGTCGGGCGGCGTCGGGTCGGCAGCCATCGGGATCGCCAGGGCCCAGGGGGCGTCCGTGATCGGGGTCGTCTCTCGGCCAGAGCGAACCGACTACGTGCGTTCGCTGGGGGCTAGCGAAGTGCTGATCGGATCGAAAGAGGCGCTTGCGGCTTCGCTCGGTCCCGACAGCATCGACGGTGTTCTGGATACCGTTGCGGGCGAACTGTTCGGTCCCTGCGTGGCTGCGCTGCGGCCTGGCGGGTCGTTCTCCCTTGTCGGCGCGGCGGGTGGCCACGAAGTCCAGTTCGATGCCTGGCAATTGCTTCAGCCCGTCATGCTGACAGGGTATTCGTCCGAGAGCCTGGACGGCGACGCTCTCCGTCAGGCGGTCTCCGTGCTCGTAGACTGGGTGCGCCGCGGAGCTCTTGCGCCCCCCGCCCGACGGCTCGTGCCACTGGCCGAAGCTGCGGCGGCGCACCAGATGCTTGAGCGTCGTGGCGTCGAAGGGCGCATACTGCTGGTGCAGTCGTCGTGACGACGGACGCAGTAGGTGACTCGCGACTCAGGACTACGCAGGATCGATTCCTGCAGCTAACGGTCTGCACAAACGAATTTGGGACACACCGCTTCCGCCGCCGTCGGGAGCAGGCGGCGCTGCGGTAGCAGGCAACGCCCTGGTTTTCGTGGTCGGCGGGGCCGACAATGTCCGCAACAATCCACCGCGCAGGGCCGGGAACGACTGAGTAGGCGTGACCCGGTTGCTTCGACAAGTGCTCGGTCGTGATCAGATCGTTAGATGCCAGATCATCGAGTCCCCGGTACGTTAGACGACGGAAGACGAGGGAGCGTCTATTTCGGGATTGCCGCCGCACCAGGACCTTCTTCGAGCGGCCGTCCCTCCTTCGTCCTCTGAGTGCTACTTTGATGCTCGGCCCGCCCGAGGATGGTCCTCGCGCCCTTGTGTGCCGCCTTCGACGGCCTACGGCAAACCGAGTATGGGCATAATACCCGGCGAGCGAGGGGTGATGCTGCCTTGGATGAGCAAAGGGCGGCCTTTGGATGGTTCTTCGACCACAATCCTTTGCCGATGTGGGTCTATGATCTCGTGACCCTTCGGTTTCTTGAGGTCAATGCGGTTGCGGTCACGCACTACGGCTACTCTCGCAAGGAATTTCTGACGATGTGCATCACCGATGTTCAGCTTCCCGAGGATAACCCGTGCTCGCTTGTTGCCCCTGCGAACAACCATCCTGGGCTCCAATTGACGGGCGAACGGCGCCATCGGTGCAAGAACGGTCAGATTGTCGACGTGACAATCTTCTCGCACGCACTCGAATTAGGTGACCGCCCGGCGGTTGTGATGATGGTACAGGACGACACTACGCGCAAGCAAACCGAGCAAGCCCTGCAACAGAGTGAGCGGAGGTTCCGGGCGCTGATCGAGAACGGCTCCGACGGTATCGTCCTCTTTGATCCCGATCGAACCGTGATCTATGCCAGTCCATCGATCCGCCGGCTCCTTGGACACTCACCTGAGGAGGTGGTCGGACAGAAATCATGCCATCACGAGCAATGGGACGGTACGGGCTACCCGCGGGGTCTCAGGGCCACTGATATCCCCCTGGCGGCCCGGGTCTTCGCCGTGGTCGACGTGTGGGACGCACTCACGTCGCAGCGACCCTATCGAACGGCCTGGAGCGCTGAACGAGCCCGCAGCCACGTCAGGGCGCACGCCGGCACGCATTTCGACCCAGCAGTGGTGGACGCATTCCTGCGCATGCTCGAGAAAGACCAAGCTCCGGACGTGCAGCAACCGACTTCGCAGCAAGGGTCGTGAGTTCACCCTTGACCGGGGCGACGAACATCAAGAGGCTGCTTCTCCAGGTTCGGCTATCCGGACTCTAGGCCCGTAGACGGCGTGAGGTCAGAGGCGGGGGGAGATGTCTCAAGTGCAGCGTGTGCAAGAAAATCTGACCACACTTACACTGGCGCGGTCAATTTCGGCGCTCGCCGCGGTACGAACGCTCGCCGCGTCGCGCACGGACATGCAGTCGCCCCGGTCCGCGCCGTGCCGTCAAGCATTGCTCTTAACTGGCTGATGACGCCGGTTGCCCCGGCAAGCAGCCTGTGGCATTGGCGCAGAGCCAACCGATCGGCGCGATCCAACTCGGCGAGTATGGAGTCAATTCTGTCCCGGGCGTTGTCGAGGCGGCCCTTCAGCCACGCGGGCCCCGCCACCTGCCGCGGGTTCGACGCTCTCAGGCACGCGCTGCACCATCCCACGCGCGGCGAGCGGTTCGCTTCGCATGGGGGCAATTCCCACCCCCGTCTTGCATCAGCTCATCGGACCCCATGCAGGGTATATCCTCTCCTGAACGGAGAGGCTCCTTGGCGGACATTTGAGGGTAGACGCAGGTCGGAGCGCTCGTTTCTCGGAGTCTCCCATCACGTCGTCGCTGTTCGTGCAGAGTGCGCACACGTCAACACAACGAGGTGAGATAATGTCGACCTTCTTGCTGCTTCCCGTGAACGAGCAGGGCACATTTCAGGACCGTGTGATCGCATCTGTCCTGGAAGATACGACCGCCCGGCCAGCACAATTCTCCCATCTGTTCCTGTTCTCACACGGCTGGTGGACCAACGCGAACGCCGCGATGATCGATTACGATCGATTCATCGCCGGGTTCACCCGATGCATGTTGGCGGATCCTTTTGCCAAACCACTCGCAGATCCGGTGATCGGCAACTATTTTGCAACCGGGGTGCACTGGCCGTCCGTGCTGACCGAAGACGACGTTTCCGTTCTCAACTACGCGCAGGCGCTGTCGTTTTTCTCGATGCGGTCCCGTGCGGACGCCGTGGGAGAGAATGCAGGGTACGCGACATTGAATGTCGCGACGCGAAGCGGAGCGGTGACGCGCCTGAACCTGATCGGCCACAGCTTCGGCTGCCGCGTGATCTGTAGTACTGTTCAGAAACTCCTGACGAATGATCCCACGTGCCTCGACAACCTGGACGTGCGCATCGTCCTGTTGGAACCCGCCTTCGACCAAGAAGATCTCGAATGGGGCGGCGTTGCCGGTCCGCCCCAACGGTACGGCCTCGTGCTCCAGAATCCACGCGTGCGCATGCTGATCACGCGGTCGGGCCTCGATGTTGCCCTTTCAGTGGGGTATCCGCTCGCGAACGTAATCGGTGACGTCGTGAACCACGCGGACGGGGCTGCCGTGGAGGCGGTTGTGCGCGCCCTGTTGTCGCGTCTGTCCGGTCCGCTGGAGGCAGTTGGTGCCGCCGCCGGTACGGTGGTTGGCGACCTCGTCGCCGCGTGGAACCGACTCCATCACAGTGAGGTAAACGCCGGAGCATTGGGGGCGCCGGTCGAAGCCATTCTTGGACGCAGAGAGCCGAAGGCGCTGACGGCCGCGCGCCTCGTGCTCGCTGGCCTCGAGGCCGCGCATGTTGACGTAGCGCTGGCGGCCGGCGGTGCCGGATTGCGCGCGCCGTTCATCACACGGCTTGGCGGACGCTATCTTTCTCTTCCCATAGGGCCAGGATGGGCGGGTGCCGCCGTTGCCGCGGGACCGCAATCCGTTGTCGTTGCGGATCTCAGTGCGCTGCACAACCGACCGGATGGCGCCAATCCGCCATGGAACGACCACCACTCGGATATCTATCTTCCCGAGATCTATCGCTTGCTTGCGTGGTTTCTGTTTTGACCACCTGTCATGTGCGCCCAAGCGGAAGAGCTCACTGCGTGAGAGGATAACCGCAATGCGAGCCCACGCTGCGGGGGCTGTTCGTAGCTGAATGGAGGCATGTGGCCGATGACAATGTCAGGCCCGGCGATCGGTTGAGAATGGCTTCAATGGTGTTGCGTTGAAACGCCGTTCGCGTCTGACCCAGCGGCCATGACATCAGCGACTCGTGCCACACCCGGTGGAATGAACAAGCGACGGGGAGGGCGCTCCTGC
>Ga0187781_10004025_pt1 | contig 10979 bp, 6 predicted proteins | sample 0715_SJ02_MP02_2_FD_132447 | JGI IMG/M metagenome (GOLD analysis project Ga0187781, IMG submission 132447) | Tropical peat soil microbial communities from peatlands in Department of Meta, Colombia - 0715_SJ02_MP02_20_MG | ecosystem: Environmental > Terrestrial > Soil > Wetlands > Peat | place...
GGACTGTCTCCGAAGGCGCCGAGTCCGAGGTTCTTCGAGCTCAGCTCCAGCTGCCAGCGCTCGTTCCCGGCCGGATCGATGGCGACCAGCGTGAAACCGCGCTCGGTCAGCTTCCGCGCTTCAAATCGCCACTGGCGGTAGAACGATCCGGTTCGTTGCTCGCCGGGGAGCGGCAAAACTTGCTCGGTGGAGGCGCGGGGAACGGCTTCGACTTTGACGGTCCAAGCCGAGCCTGGCCAGGGCGCCAGTCGCGCGCGGGCCGCTTTGACCTGTACTTCGCCGTTCCAGGCGTGCGAAAGTTCATCGCCTGTCTTCCCATCTGAGCAGCTCACCGACTTGAAGCGGTCGCCGAGTTCGGCCACGAGTCCCAGCGCCTCGTCGGATCGATGATGATCGATCAAGAGCCGCGCCAGCCGGCCCGTCGCACTGCCGGCCGTTTGCAAATCGGCGCTTTTGCGCAAAGCTGTGAGCTGGCGCACCAGTTCGGCCCGATCGGCGGAAGCAAGCTTGGCGACGAGGGCGCGGCGCAGATTGGTCTCGACCGGCAGGCCGGTCAGCGCTCCGAGTGCCCGGCGCAACTGCTCGACTTGCCCCTCCGCGGCGACGTGTGCCGTCCACGCCTCGACTTTCTTGGTGAGCCGGCCCCGGACGTCGGGACTGGCCTTCGCGAACAACTCGGCGAGCTCTGGCCCGACGAGCTGCGGCACCTGAACTTTGAGCACTTCGCCCACCGGCAGCAGCGTCGCCCCCAGACTTTCATCGCTCAACAGCGACAGTTCATGGTCAAGAGCCGCTTCGAGATCCCCGCTGCGCGCCAGTCCAGCCGCCATCAATCGATGAAATTCGACCCGCTGGGCCGAATCGGTGATCTCGGGCGCGAAACGCTCGGCCAGGGCGCGGCTGGCGGCAAAGTCGAATCGTAAATTTTCCAGGGCGGTTGCCACTGCGATCGTTTGGACGCGCGGGTCGGGCCGCAGTCGGACGGAACGCGTCAAATCCGCGAGTCCCGCATCGGTCTGGCCTTGATGCAAGCGGAATTCGCCGCGCCGCGCCAGCGCCGCCGCGTCGTCCGCGTTTTGCTCGAGTGCCTTGACAATGGAAGCCTCGAACTCGGCCGTCGGTCGGAATCCCTGGAGCGAGCCGGCCGACTCCATCAGCACCGTTCCCTCGGCCGAGACGAGATTGCCCGGCTTGACCCCCTCCTCGAATCGGGTGCGCGTGAGGATCCGTCCGCGGCGCAGGTCGACCGTCGCCAGCTCTCCGGCGGATAGCGGCAAGTGATAGAGATAGCCGTTACGAAAGCCTCGCCCGGCCGGACTGCCCAGCTCGAGCGATTGACTCCACGCTTCGCCGCCGTCTTTCAGGCGCACGGCCTCGATGCCTCGGCGCCCGACGATGTAAAGCACGCCGTCGAAAGCGCCGGCCAAGAACAGCCGATTCTCCCGGGGTTGTTTCCACCGCAAAGTGCCGTCGGCCAGGTCCAGGCAATGCAGTTCGTCGGAATCGCGCGGCGTGAGCAGCACGGCGTCGTCGACGATCAGCGGCAGCGAGTCGAGCCAGCGAGTTTTCTCGTCGTTCTCGGTGTCGGTCGTATTGTCCACCCAGTCGCGCGGATCGCCCGTGCGGTTGACTTGATAGCGGTATTCCCAGGCCAAAGTGCGGACCGCCGGATCAAACGCCGTCACCACGCCCCCGGTGATCGGACAGATGATCAGGCCCCCGCCACAACTGGGGCTGCCCCCCGCGAGTCGCCGCAGCGGATAGTGCGGCAGGCGTCCCAAGGGGGTCGACAGACGCTGCGAATAGACTCGCTTCCCCGTCGCCGCATCGAGCTTGAACAGGCTGACTTCTCCGTCCAGCTCGCCCAGCACGTAAAGTGCCGAGCCCATCGGCAGCCCGCAGCCGAGGAAGAAAGTCCCGGCGAGGTCCCGGTTGCGATCGGATCGAGTGCCGCCCAGCTCCCAGAGAAGCCGTCCGGTCGCCACGTCGATTGCGCACAGCAGGTTCTGATTGCGGGCCCCCAGCCCGTCGTTCTGCTCAACTCGGTCCTCCAGCCCGAGGAAGCCGCCGTCAAAAATGGCGAACACCCGCTCGCCGTCGCTGGACAGACCCGCGTAGGTCATGTCGCGAAAGGTGCGAGCGCTCAAAAACAGCCGCAGGTCGTCTTGGGGGTTGACCTCCATGCTGATCGGCAGTCGACTCCGTCCCCGGGATTGGAACTGGGCGGCCGCCAGGATGCGGTAGAGCCGATCGCGCTCAGCAAAATTCCACACCGGCTCGCCCGTGTGCAGGTCGACGGCTCGCAGCCGCGCGAAGCTGCGAAACACGACAGTGTTTCCGATCACGAGCGGCAGACCCGAGGGAACAGTCAACTTGTCCTCTTCGGTCAGCTCGCGACGAAACTCCTCGAGCGTGGTTTCGATTTCAGCGAACCGGTCCTTGATGCTCAGGTTGGGGTCGCGAATCAGCGACTGGGTCCAAACCGCCTCGCCCAGAGGCAGGGCGTCGCCGCTCGGGGCATTACGGTCCGGCGATCCGCCGGCCAGCATCCAGTCCCGAGGAGCAGTCGCCTTGGCGGCTGCGGACGAACCGATCAGCCGCTCGAGCCACTGCGTCCTTTCGGCGCCGTCGGGAATCGTGGTCTTATGGCCGCCGATCGTCACGGTTGCCCCGCCCGGGCGCTGCCGCATTTCCGACAGAATTGCCGCGCACTTTTGGGTGGCGCCGATTCGCAGCCAGCAGAAAGCTTCCTTGAGGGAGAGCATCGGCTCGAACGCCGAGCCGCCCGGCGACCTGCGGAGACGCTCGAACTGGTTGGCCGCCGGCAGCGGCATCGACGCATCGAACAATCGGTTCCCCAGGGCATAGGCCGCCTTGTAGCCGGCGCGGGTGTGGAAATATCGGCTGACGACCTCGGCGAGCTGAGCGGCGTCGCCGCGGCGAGTGGCCTCTTCGAGCAACTGGCGGGCGACCTGTCCAAACTCGGTCTCGTACGAGTCGCGCGCGGGCGCGGGCAGGCTGCCGATGCGGTCAGCCGCCTGCTGCTTCGCGCTTTGAAACACGGGTCCGTGCGCTCCCGGAACCTCGATCCACGAATCTTCGGACGAATCGAGGACGTGCTGCAGGTGGTGAAGCGCTTCGGGGATCTGTTGTTTAGCGATCAGGTCGCCGGCGGTCTCTATTTCCTTGACGATCTGGCGATCGATGGAAAGCGGAGTCCGGTCCGGGGAGTCCTCGTCGAGCCGGATCCGCATCCGCGGCAGCCTCCGCGGAATGACTCGCGGCGGCTGGAGATTGGGAGGCGGGAGGCGTTCCTGGTTGGCCCCGTTTTGCGGAACATCGAGGGGAGCGGGAGCCTGCGTCGCACGTTCGTTTCCGCGGGCCGGGGGATCGGCAGCTTGTGCCCCGGCCCGAACGATTTGCGCGAACAACAGCAGCGTGGCGGCCGCCAAGGCCGGGCGTTTCATGATTCGTCCAGACAGCTCAAACTGTCCACTCCGATCGATCTCGCGGTGTTCCTCCGACCGCGGAGCCCCGCCCTCACGCGAACGTCATCTCGCGCATCCGCAGATCGCACTCGGCACCGGAGACGATACCGCGACCCCCGGTACGTCTTAAACAGTAGGATAATTAATGCGTCGGTCAATGACACGCAGACCGGCCGCAGTGCCGTGCGGCGTCACGGGTCTGACGACTGCGAGGCTCGAAGACTATTGTTCCGGCACCAACTCGGGCTTATTGGGCTTGGGCGCTTCGCCTTGCATCTGCGTCTCGACCGCCTCTACCTACTTCGCCAGATAATACGCCAGCTTCCAGTCGGCGATCTTTTTCATTTGGTCGGCCGTGCCGAAATACGTTCCGCCGAACGGGCGGCCCGTCTTGGCGTCGTACATCGTCAGATGCAGCGGCCCGCGGTGCTTGATCGCGATTTTGAGCGAGAAGTTGCGCTGTTTCATCTTGATGCGGAGCGACTCAGGGCCGTCGCCGACATCGCGACCGTCACCCTCGGTCTGCGTCACCGACAGGCAAAGCAGGGCCGACTCATGGCTCCGCAGCCGGACGCGCCCCTCGACCGTCAGCGAATCGCCCTGTTCCAGCTTGGGAGAGGTGGCGGTCACGTTGGTGATCTCGATGATGTCGCCATCCTGATAGGCTTTCGGGCCAAGTTTTACCGCGACCGGTTCTTGAAGGGGCGGCTGTCCCGCGACTGCCGAGCCGGCCACGACCAGCACGGTGCCAACAACAAGCAGACAACCAATCACAGGGAAATGCGTCGTTCGGAGAGGACAGCGGCACGTACGCCAGCATCGAGACATCGGAGGACCTCCTTGCCTGGGTTTCGGATGCTCACAGCCCGTCGACGAGCGGGCGGCCGAATTATAAGTGCCGGCCCAAGGCCAAGGAACTCGCTAGCGAGCGGCACCTATTCAGGGTAGCTGCTGGCCGCCGAAACCGATCTTGACCTCGGTCCCGCATTTGTCCTATCACTCCCGCCTTAATCCGGCAGGGACTCTCCCACCTCCAGGTCAAACCAGTCCAGAACCGAACGAGTCCAAATCCAGCTCGGCGATGCCGCAATTGGGCGGCAGGGACCGGCGAAAACCGGGGATGTTTGTCCCCCCAAGGGAATGGCGAACCCATGAACAAGTTCTCTCGACGCGACGTGTTGACCACCAGCGGAGTGGCTGCGGCTGCCTTTCTTTCGGCGAACGGCTCTTCGAGCGGGACGGCCGAGGCACAACAAACTCCGCTGCATCGCGACGACAACGTGATCGCCAAGTCGATCAACAGCGACCCCGCCAAGATCCCGACGCTTTACGCGCGGCTTCACAACCGGCAGATCGCCTTCTGCTCGACGATTTTTCCGAGCGTCCCCGGACTGCGGCTCGACGCCTGCGTTTACGAACCCGGCGACGGATTCTTGAAGCTTAATCTGCTGGGCGTGGCGGTCCCCTCCGACAACACGCTTGTCTTCCGGCATTCGGTGAAGACGATTCCCGGGTTGATCCACGAAACGACCTTCACCGCCGACACGGGCACGATCGAGGCTGTCGGGCATCTGACGCTCGACGCGCATTTCAAGGCGTCGGATCTCAGGGTCCCAGAAAACCTGCCGACTCCGAACCTCTGCTGGTGCTTCCAGAAGAGCCCGAACTTTGTGGCCGGCGCCTCGGCCAGCCCGCCGTACGGCGAGCGGCCTAATCTGTATCCGACTTGGGTGCAGCGATGTTTCATTTTCACCGAGCAGGGGCAGACCTTCCTCGACAAGACGCAGCGCACAAAGACCGACGAAGTGCCCTCCGACGATCCGCGGAACAATCCCGTCTGGTCGCAGCACTATGTCGGCGTGTGGCAGAAAGTCGGCGGCGAGTCGCTGCCGGTCAACACCAGCCACACGCGCTACGTTGCCCCGGTGATCGGCGCCGTCTCGAACGACGGCAAGTACCTGATCGGCCTGGCCAGCGAGAACCCGCGTTACATCGCACAGGCCTGGCACACCTGCCTGCACCACGTCGCCACCTGGGGACCAACCATGGTGCCGCCAATGGATCGGCAGTGGCGCATGAAGCTGTACGCGATGCAGAACGAGCCGGTCGTATTGATGGCACGCGTGGCCAGCGACTTCCCGTTATCGATGCGGCTGCGCGATCACGTCATCGACAACCCGTAGTACATTCTCGCAGCCGGGTGCTTCTGCCACCCTCTCCCATTCCGATGAGAGAGCGTCCGGCGGTGAGGGCGGAGCTTTTGGCGCTGAGGCGGCGAGCCGCTTGCAAGTTCGCCGTCGGCCGGAGATGCTCGCCAAAACGGTCGCCAGCAGTCCCCGGCCTGCTCGATGCACAACCTCAACCTTCTTTGGCTCTGCCTGACGGCGCTTGTCGCCGGCGCCGTCAATTCGATCGCCGGCGGCGGCACGCTGCTGACGTTTCCGGCACTTTTAGCGGCGCTCACACCGGTTCACGGGGCGGCGGCGGGCGTGCTGGCCAACGCCACGAGCACCGTCGCGCTTGTTCCCGGATCGTTTGCCGCCGCTTGGGGCTATCGACGGCAGTTGAGCGACGCCCGCCGCTGGCTCGTCCTGTTGATCGCGCCCAGCCTCGTCGGGGGAGCGATCGGCGCCCTGTTGCTGACGCGGCTGAACCCCGCTTATTTCGACGCGCTGGTCCCGTGGCTGATTCTGGTCGCCACGCTTTTGCTCTTGATCGATTCCCTCCGCCGCCGCAAGACGACGCTGCACGAACGGACCCAGTATTCGGGCCGCTCGATCGCCGGGCTGACCGCATTTCAGCTGGTGGTGGCGGTGTACGGTGGATACTTCGGCGCGGGAATCGGCATCCTGATGCTGGCGGCCCTCGCCCTCATGGGAATTGGCGACATCAACCGCATGAACGCGGTGAAGACCGTGCTCACGGTCTGCATCAACGGCATTTCGGTCGTCGTTTTCGTGCTCGAGGGGGACGTCCTGCCCGAATATGGTCTGCCGATGGCCGCCGCATCGATCCTGGGCGGCTATCTCGGAGCAAAGCTGGCGCTTCGCGTTCCTCCGCGGCTCGTGCGAGTCGTCGTTATCGCGATCGGGTTCGCGCTGGCGAGTTATTTCTTTTGGCAAAAGCTGCACGCCTGACCGCGCGGCTCTCCTGGCAGCGGATCACGCACTTGCTAACAGCGCTAGCCGTAGGCTTCGAAGATGCGGCGATAATCTGCCACCATTCCTGCCAACGCCTTCCCAAACGCCGGTGCCCCCTCCAGTTCGTTGTGCGCGGTCGCGATGCACGCCAGGAGCATCGCGGCGGCAATCTGAATTGTGCCTCGAATTTCATCAGCGGCAGACTGCAGCGCAAGCTCAAGCCCCTCGCTCGATTTGATTTTTGCGTGACCCTGGCCGCTTGCAGTATGGGCCACGCCCGACTGAATGTGGAACGATGCGGCATACCATTGGCTCAGTTTTCGATTGGAGTCGACTAATCGGGCAATCGCCTCGAACGAGAGGCCCGAGTACGTGTGCGGTTTGTGTTTTAGGACGTAGCACCACTCGCGTCCGACGAATTCCTCGATCGCTGCCCGCTCCTTGTGCGCCGCTGCGTCGGATCGTGAGGGCTTGAGCAGCCCCGCTCTGTTCGCTCCAGCAGCTGCACGGCGTTTGCGCCGGAGGCGCTCGCTTTCAAGCTGTGCGTGCAACACATACAAGCAAGCTCGATGCTCACGCGTGAGGGAAGCCTTCCCGATCGCTCGGTTGTTTCGCGAGGGGGGTCTGGCGACGTAGGTGTCGGCTCCCGGAGCAGAAGGAGCGATGATGATTCGCACGTTGCGCTTCAGCACGAATTTCAGCGCGATGAGCGTCTCGTAAAGGCTGCGGGCCAAGACGCTCGCACCCAGTTCCTCGCCGCGACGGCATTCCTCGATGCTCGAGCGATACAGCCGGCAGGCCTGAGTGGTCAATAAAATCGCGACCTCACTGACGCGGGAAGGAAGGCCGGAACGCTCCAACTCGCCGCGGTACCTTCGCAGCCAAAAGCGATAGAGCCTGTCGGCAAATTCAAATTCGGAGGCCAGATCGGCAATTGCTGAAGGACCAGACTTCGGCTCGCCCGGAAACGGTTCCATGTCGACGCGATTTCCGTCGAAAGAGTCGAACCCGCTCTCGCGAGATTTGGGAGGGAATTCGCTGCCTGGCCACACCGAGGAGCGCGCTTGTCTCGACGCCCCAAACGCACATTGACCCTCGATAGGAATCGGAGGTTCGCGCGATTTTGCCGGCAAATGCAAAAAACTAGCGGGCCGATTCACTGACGAGGGGCGCGGCGTCCGGCCGGCGGCGAGGCGCTCGCGGAAGCGAGAACGCGCGCGTGCTGGGAGACAGGGACCGACCTCGTGCCGGACCGGCGCTCCGTCCCAAGAGGCGATCGGCAGAGCGGAAGCAACGGCCGCGGAGAATCAATGCCAGCGTGCCAAAAACCGCGAAGTTGACGCTTGTGTAAAGAAATGTGGCGCCTTCGGTTTCATTCAGAACCACGATGGTCGCCGGGCTGACGTAAGCAAGGGCGCGAACGAACGCCGGGTTGACGTTGAGCCAGGGCAGAATTAATCCCGCCGCGTAGGGAAGCAAAATCACCGTCAACAGGGCTCCGATCGAGCCGAGAACAGCCCACAGGCTGGATCGCACGCGCGTCCCGAAGTAAAAGGCCCCCCAGCCGATCAGAAACGGATAGACGGTCATTTCCATCAGGGCGCAGACGAGGCGCTCGAGGATGGTTGCCGCTCCCGGTCGATAGGAATTCAAGTGAAACCAATACTGGTAAATCGCGATCGTGGCCAACGGGATCCAAAGCACCACAATCAGCCGGCGAACCCCGGCGAACAGCTCAAAGACGATCTCATCGCCGGGCATGGGCGTGGCCAATAACACGGGGAGCGTCTGCCGCGTCCTCTCGCCGCTGACGATGCTTGCCCCCGAGACGGCCACAAGCGTGGCGGCGATCCCCCAGACGACGAACCACAGCCCGGTGCCGACGCCCAGGCCGCGGTTCAAGTCGACCGTCGGCCCCTCAGACGCGATCACCAGCAAAAAGACGGTCGGCAGCTCGATCGCGACCAGCACGCGCACCAAATAGCGCACCGTTCCCAGCGATTTCTTCGCGGTCTCGCGCCAGGCGATGGGTCTGTCCCCGGGAAGAAGGGCCTTCTCGCGGACGAGGACCACGTTGCCGACAACCACGTTCATCCGCGTGTAAAGCGTGTCCAGGCCGCGGAAAAAGGCAAGGATGAAATTTCGCGGCGTCACGTAGGCCCGCGAGATCAGGCAGCGTGTTGCGACGGTGAGAAAGAAGACGGGAAACAACAAGGCTAACACCTGCACGAGGCCCGGTCCCGGCTGTCCAAGGTGCCATATCACCGCATAGCCGCTGAGAACCGTGCCCCCGAGAATCAGCGCTCCGGCCACGAAGTACGACATGAAGAATGCCGAGACCGTGCTGCCGCACCAGGCCGAACACATGAGCGACAACGACGCCACAAACAGGCTCAGCTCGGCCAGGTCGCGCACGCGCAGCAGCAAATCCTCCAGGCCGATGCCCCCCATCGAGTAAGCCACAGCCAAGAGGGGCAGCGACAGGAACAGCAGCATAAAGACCACGACGAGCCGGCTCGCCAGCTTTTCGAGCACGATGACCAGCGGGCTCAGCCGGGTCGTCAGCAGGACCGGCAGCGTGTTGCGCTCTTTCTCCCCCGCGATCGCCCCGCAGGTGATGGCGGGCAAAAAGAGCACGATGATGAATGCCTGCGTGCGGATCACCCGGTCGACCAGCACGAAGCCCCGCCCCAACGTCGTTATGCCGGCGGTCTGATCGGCGACAAGCAGGTTCTGCAGGGCGGCAAGAGAGAGGCCATACATCACGATCGCGCACAGACAGCGCACCACATAGTGCCGGGCGTGCGACGCCTGTTCGGCCAGCTCGCGACCCAAAAGGGGCAGACCAATCTGCGGCACGCGGAACTTCATGCGGTCGTGCCCTGCGTCAGCTTCATAAAGGCCGTTTCCATGTCCATCGCTTCGGGCTGATACATGCGAATTCGACCGCCGAGCCCGTGGATCGCATCGTGCAGGTCTTCGACCGACAAGCGGTCCTCGTGCAGGCGAATGGCGATGCGATCGACCTGCTGATCAACCGACTCGACCCCGGGAATGCTCCGCAGCTGGTCGAGCATCTCGTCCCCGGTGTGGGCCAGCTGAACGTGGACCACGCGCATCAGTTGCAACCGGCGATAAATCTCGTCGAGCGAGCCCTGGGCCACCATCTCTCCCGCCTCGATGATGCCGATGCGGGTGCACATCTGGGCCAGCTCGTGCAGGATGTGGCTGGAGATCAGGATCGTCTTGCCCATGTTTTTGAGTTCTTTGAGAAGCTCCCGGACTTCGATCCGGGCCCGCGGATCGAGGCCGCTGGCCGGCTCGTCCAACAGCAGGAGATCGGGATCGTGCAACAGCACGCGCGCCAGGGCCAAGCGCTGCTTCATCCCCCGCGAGAGGGAATCGACCTGGCTATCGATCTTGTGCGTGAGGTCCGTCAGCTCCAGCACGTCATCGACGATCGCCGCGCGGCGCTTGCGGGGAATTCGATAGGTCGCGGCAAAAAAATGCAGGTATTCGCGCGCGGTGAGGTCTTCGTAGACGCCGAAAAAGTCGGGCATGTAGCCGATGTTCTCACGGACCTGCTGGGGATCGGCCGAGACTTCGACGCCGTTGACCTGCGCCGTTCCGCGGTAGCCCGGCAAGAGCGTCGCCAGCACCTTGATCGTCGACGATTTGCCCGCGCCGTTGGGGCCGATGAAGCCATACACCTCCCCGCGAGGAATTTGCAGCGAGATGCCGCGCACGGCGTGGATGTTGCCGTAATCGACGTGCAAGTTCTCGATATTGACGACGAGCATTACGGGCTCCGGGAATAGACGCGGCGATACAGATACAGGGTCGACTCGGTTTCGACGGCAATCACCAAAACGCTCTGGTCCGGGTCGCTCGAGTCGCAGACGGCCAGGTCATCGAGCTCGGGCCCGCCGTTGGGCGACAAGCTGGAGGTGTAGCGGAAGAGCTGCTGCGGCGTTCGCTGGCACAGCTCGCGGATGGTTTCCGTCAATAAGTTGCCGCCGCCAGGATTGCGAAGCGTCCGATAATCCGCCTTCCAGTACTTTAAATTCCTGAAATCGTTGAGCACGTATGTCAGGGCCGGCCCCCGCAGGGCAATGGCACAGGCGTTGGGGCCGAAGGCGCGCCGGACTCGCTCGGCCAGCGAAACTCCACCCGGGCTTGCCGTCACGTCCGAGCCCTTTTCCCAATCGAATCCCGTCACGCCCGGCAAGTCGGGCGGTTGATAGACTGCGGCGGGCTTGGGGTCGATCCAGAAGAAGCGGTTCAGAACGGGCCGCCACTGGGAAACCTGTTGCACGATCTGATAGCCGCCCGGAAAGCGGTCGTTCACTCC
>Ga0187781_10004026_pt1 | contig 10979 bp, 10 predicted proteins | sample 0715_SJ02_MP02_2_FD_132447 | JGI IMG/M metagenome (GOLD analysis project Ga0187781, IMG submission 132447) | Tropical peat soil microbial communities from peatlands in Department of Meta, Colombia - 0715_SJ02_MP02_20_MG | ecosystem: Environmental > Terrestrial > Soil > Wetlands > Peat | place...
GCTGGCCTTTTCTGACGAGGTCGTACAGCCGGTCGGTGAGCTGGCGTCGTGCCTCGCCCTTGGCGCCGAGTTCGCGCAACAGTTGTTTGTGGCTCGCCGTTTTCTTCGGCTGGCGCTCAATGTGGCGAAGGATGGCGGAGTCGCTGAACATCGGTTGTCAGTAGCCAGTTCTCAGTTCCCAGTCTCCGATACCTCGGTCTTCGACACCGTCACCGAACAGGGACTGAAAGCCGAGAACCGGGAACTAAGACTTTGGCAGATACTTCTCCTCGAGCATCCTCCGATGATGCAATTCGTGTCCGGCGATGATGTAGGCGAGCGCGCGCACAGAAACTGGATTGTTATTCGCAACGCCGCGTCGTGTCCACGCCGCCTCATCGAAGTTGCGGAACAGCGAGATGGTCGCGCGCCGAACGGCAATGAAGTCCTCGATCAAATCGGGCAGCGGGTGCCGCGCGAACGGCGCATTCGCCATATAGTTGTTCTCGTCGAAACCGGAGAGAGGCGTCGAATCGTTGCGCGCGATGCGCAGCGCGCGGTAGGCAAAAATACGCTCGGTATCGCAAACGTGGCCAACAACCTCCTTCACGCTCCACTTGCCCGGAGCGTAACGGATATCGCCATCAGCGTCAGTGCGGCCGGAAAGCAGAAGCAGCGTCTGGCGGCGCTGCTCGTCGAGTGTCAAGAGAATGTCGTCCCCCGGTACGCGATCGATGTATTTCTGGTAATAGGCAGCATATTCGCCGTGTTCGGGCCGGCCAATGCCGGTGGCAAGAGTGCTCATCGTCATCCCCCAAATGATGTCGGAATGGTGGTCGGCAGGTTTCCTCCCCAATACTATCGCGATTAATTGTGGAGCAGAGAGAAGGAAGAAATGGCGTGGAGGAGAGAACGGATTACACGCAGGTGGGCGGGCCGGGAAGGTTCGAGATTCGGAGGAACCAGGGAAATCCCTACAAAAGTCTGGATTTCCACAGCTCGGGGCACGCAAGTCGGGAGTAGAATCGCTTTGGCCACCGAAATGCGGCGGTGAATGTGAATCCCTTAACTAGGAAAGGATTTCAAGCACAATGTGGAAGCCCACGAATCAACCTGCCACAACTGGCCGTCCAACTGAGCCCGAGCGAACAAGCGCAGCGGCTCCGTCAGCGCCGGTCGCAGCCGAGCCCGCGGCTCCGCCGCGTCCGGTGACGACTACCACTTCGGATCAAGCCACGATTGGCAAGTCATTGGTAATCAAGGGCGAAGTCACTGGGTCCGAGTCTCTTTACATCGATGGACGGGTCGAGGGATCGATCAACCTGTCTGGCAATCGCGTCACCGTAGGCCGGAACGGCGTGGTCGCGGCGAACATCAGCGCGCGGGAGATTGTTGTACTCGGCAAAGTGCGCGGGAATCTGACTGCGAGCGATCGCGTGGACATTCGCAGCGATGGCTCGCTGACCGGCGATGTAGTGGCGGCGCGCATTTCGATCGAGGACGGCGCCTTCTTCAAGGGCGGTATCGACATCCGCAAAGCCGGCGCAAAGCCCGAGGAAACCAAAGCTGCCTCGGCAGCGGCGTCCGCCGAGCCCGCAATCGCGGCACGGGCGTAGTTTCGCTTCTCGGCGTTCGCTCTTTGGCTCTCGCCCAAGGAGATGAAACGCAAGATTGGGCATTCCTTTTGCTGAGGAATGCCCTTTTCGTTTGTCGCGAACTTCCATGGCACCTGTGCTCCGCACTCGGCGAATGGCGAGAAGCGAAAGGCGAGAAAAGGAGGCCATGCGTAAAAAGCCTGAACGCAAACTAAGGCTCCTTCCCCGCAGCCATCGTTTCTGAGGCTTGTCCCTCGGCGACGCGGGGGAAGGCGGTTGAGCGCTTTCTGCGGAGATCTGATGGAAGCTGGGAACCGAGAATCCACAATCCCGCCGCAACTCCTGCTGCCCAGGTGAGCGAACCAAGGGCTAGCGCAGCGATATCGGTTTTCCAGTTGCCATTCAGCGAGACTACCCTCGCGACTTCGTAGCTCAGGCTGCCGGCGACTGCGCCCGTCAGCGTCGCTTTGCCCAGTTCCCGCCAATTCAATTCGCCAAGCGGCACCAGGCCGCGAACATGCAACAGCAGCGCGATCACAAGAGTATTCGCCGCGATTCCAAGATCGGAGGCGATTGCCAGCCCTGTCACCGAGAACTGATGGAAGAGCAGCCGGTACATCGGCAACGAGGCAACTGTGATCAGAGTGCTGGCCACCATCGGCGTAAGCGTGTTGCCCGAAGCATAGAAAGCGCGCGCGTAAAGACCCTGACTTGACCAAAGCGCCAGCGACAATGAGAACCAGAAGAAGTAGATGGCGGTGGATTCGGAATCCGTGTAGGTGAAGCTGCCTCGCCGATACACGAGATCGACGAGCGGCAAAGCAATGGCGACCATCCATCCCGTCGAGAGCACCGACGCGGCGGTGATGCGATAGACGGATGCATTGACGGTTTCGGCGAACTCCTCGAACTTCTTTTCGCCGAACAGCCGGGAGAAGAACGGGAGCGACGCTTGTCCGGTTGCCTGGCCGAGAATCGCGATGGGAACCGCAAACAGGCGCTTGGCGTAGTTCAGCCGCGCGATGGCGCCGGTGCTGCCGGAACCGAAGAAGCGGAGAATCCAGTCGTCGGCTGCGACGAGCGAAACCCCAAGCATCAGGGGGATGGAAAGATGCACCCATTCGCGAAATGCGGGGTTCTTCACGTCGAACGAAGGACTGTACCCCGTGCCGATTTTGGCTGCACCAATCGCGTTAATCAGGAACGGTCCGATGATGCTACCGACGAGCGCACCATACGCCAAGGCGGCGATCCCGAATTGCCGGCCGCCGACGACTCCTCCCAGAATGACAAAGACGTTGTAGATAAGAGGGCCAAAGGCGGGAAACAGAAACAGCCGGTGCGAGAGCAGGACGGCCGAAACGACTCCACCAACGTAGAAGAAGATTTGCGCCGGCAGCAGGATGCGCGTCAAGTGGACGCAGAGGTCCATCTCCTGTGGCTGAAAGCCGTGAAACATCCAGCTGACGAACTGCGGCGTCAAGAATTCGGCGATGATTGTTCCGACAACCAGGACCGCCGTCATTACGGTGATGATGATCGAAAAGGTCTTCTTTGCGTCCTGCTCGCGCTTTTCTGCAAGAAAGCGAGTGTAGATGGAAATAAAAGTGATCGCGGCCGAGCCGCCCGCGACGATGTAGTTCAGCCAGTCGGGCAAAGTGAAAGCGGCCACGTAGACATCTACTCTGCGGCCGGCGCCAAACGCGTAGGCGATGTAGGCTTCGCGGATGTATCCGATCACGCGCGAGAGCATGATGGTTGACATCATCAGCAGAGTGGCCGAAACCGCCGTGTGCTGATGCGATGGCCGGAAAAAACGCAGCAGACGCATTGTTGGCAGATTAACACCTCCTCTCTAGCGCAGATGTAGCGCCACGGGTACTCCTGTCGCAAACGTTTATTGGGAGCCGAGCGCATAAACCTGCGCAACGGCCCTCGCAGGCTTCACGATTCATCACTTTTTCTGTGTTAGCGCCGTCACCGCGACCGATGAAAATCGGGGCTACGCTAAGAAAACTTGCCTCACGAGTGTGTGTCCGATGCCAGTCGCCGATTCGCTCAAAACACTGCTCAATCGAAAAGGTCTTCAATCCCTTTCTCTGCCATTCATGAATGGACTGGCTCGCCTGCACGGTCACGGTTTGCAGAAGATTTTTGTGGACGAGGGAATCTGGATGCACCAAACCTCGCGCGGCTATTTTGCCTATCATCAGCCTTACCTGCGGTTGGATCTGTTACAGCTCGACGAGGTCGCGCGCCGACATTTTCTTTGGGGGTACAAGCCCAAAGCCGGGGACGTCATTATGGATGTGGGAGCAGGTGTCGGTGAGGAGACTCTGACTTTCGCGCGTGTGGTGGGCGAGCGCGGCAAAGTCATTTGCGTCGAGGCGCACCCAAGAACCTATCGCTGCCTAGAAAAGCTAATCCAATACAACCGCCTTTCGAACGTAATTCCGGTTCACCTGGCAGTATCCGAGCCCGGCTGCTCCAAGGTTTGCATTCAGGATTCCTCGGAGTATCTGGCCAATCGTCTGGACGCCGGCGCAGGCATTTCCGTTCCGGCAATCACCATCGACGCGCTTCACCGGCAACTGAATCTGGGACGTATCACCTTCCTGAAAATGAACATTGAGGGTTCGGAACGTGAGGCTATCAAAGGGATGACCGAAACGCTGAAGCAGACGGAAATCCTATGCGTGTCGTGCCACGACTTCCTGGCGCAGCGGGCAAACGACGACCGCCTCCGCACCAGGAACCTGATTCGGAATTTCCTTCGCGAGAACCACTTCGAGGTAGCCAGCCGCAGCGATTCCACCCTCCCACCGTTCGTGCGCGATCAGGTGTGGGCGTATAGCCGGGCTCTCGTGCGGAACGAGTAGAGGTTCCGATGGATCGAATGGTCGTAGATTCCCAGGGCGTGAGCGAAGGATGGCCGGCGTATCTGATTGAGCACCGCTGAAAAGCCGGACTAGACGCCTAGGCACTGACGGTGGCGGCGGATGCCAGAACCGGCTCGTGGTCCATCTCTTCGAGCGTGGTTTCTTCCCAAAGCGAGCGGTTGCGCAGAATGAGAGATACGAGCGCAGTATGCATGGCGTGGCCGGCGCGATCGGCGACAACAGCCCCTAAAATTTGCTTTCCGATCAGCGCCAGGTCGCCGATCAGGTCGAGCACCTTGTGGCGCACAAACTCGTCCTCGGGAAAACGCAGCGGAGGATTCAGGATTTTTTCCCGGTCGAGCACGACTGCGTTTTCGAGCGAAGCGCCGCGGATCAAACCTTGCTGGCGCATGGCGTCGGCTTCATGCAGAAAGCCGAACGTTCGCGCGGGCGCAATCTTCCGAAGGTAGTTGCCATTGGTGAGAGGAGCGCGAAAGGTCTGCTTGCCGATTTGCGGATGGGGAAAGTTGATGGAGTAGGAGACAGAGTAGGTGTCGTCGGGATAGACGGCGATAAATTTATCGCCGTCGCGCAGCTCGATCTCGCGCACGATGCGGAGGTATGTGCGCGCCTTGCGCTGGCGCCGGATGCCGGCTTGCTGAATCATCTCGACGAACGGCTGAGCGCTGCCGTCGAGGATGGGCAACTCAAGATTGTCGAGTTCGACGATGGCGTTGTCGATCCCCATGCCGATGAAGGCGGAGAGCAGATGCTCGGTGGTAGAGATGAGCACACCTTTTTTCATCAGGCTGGTGGCGTAGCTGACACGGGCTACGTTGCGGCCGCTTGCCTCAATGGGAAAATTGTCGAGATCGGTCCGATGAAAGACGATGCCTGTGCCGGCCGCAGCGGGGAGGATGCGCAGGTTGACCGGGGCGCCGCTGTGGAGACCGATGCCCGCGCAGCTCACGCCAATACGAATTGTCTGTTCGTGTGTCAAACGAAAGCCAGGAGACTACCACATTCCAAGCTGGCTGTAAGTATTTGGCTGAACAGCAGCTTACAGTGAGAGGGGGATTTTTGAATGTGGCAAAAAAGCCACAGTTCGTGGCTACCGGACCTTCGGCGCGGCTAACTTGTTCAGGCTGTGAGAGATGTTTCGCAGGTTACGAAAGGTGAACTTTCCCGTTTTCCCGCGTTTTGTGGCTTTTTCAGCGGTGTTTGAGCGGGGCTTCTGGATCGTAGGTGACGCTTCCCTCGAAAAGAGAATCCGGCAAGTCGAGGTTGTATTTCGCGGTGGTGATGAAGCGCTGTTGTGACATTTCTCCGTTGAAGTAGCGCGTAATCGAGTGCGGAGTCATGATGCCCTGTTCGGGCTTGTAGTTGTCGTAGACCTCTTCTTCGGTATTTTTCTGCCGGTCTTTCGGGTCGCGCCACGAATAACTGATGCGCAGCGGGTAGTGCGTGATCTGGTCCAGCGCGACGTTGACCGAATCGTCTTTGCTGTTGAGCAGCGTCACCACCTCTGCCGGTTTGCTGTCCACAATCGTCAGGCCGTCATAGAACAAGGCTACTGTCGGGTCGTTCAGCCACTTACGGAAAACCCACTCGGGCGAGTGCGGTCGCCGCCGCAAGTACGTCTGCATGTCGGTTTTCTCGATGGCCGAGGTTCCCTTATAGGTCGTTTCATATCCCTGCTCGCCATTGTGAATCACGACGATATCGAACTGGTTTTTGGTTTTTATGCTGCCGATGTCGATCTGGCCGGGAATGATGTGAATATCCTTGGTGTGGATAACCTCGAAACGATCTTTATCCGGATACTTAAGATAGTAGTTGTAGGGAATTCCGAGGCTCTCCGTTCGTCCGTGGTGGAGAGGATAGTACCGCCCATTTTCGCTGCGGCTCGCATACGTGAGATAAGGCTGGCCTCCGAGGGCCTCAATCGCCTGATTGAGCAGCGCGCGCCCTTTGTGTGCGCTTTCGGAGTCGTTCAGGTTGATCGATCCCGATTGCTCGGGTGGCAGAGCCGAGCGCGGAGGGGGTTCGCTTCCAGCCTGGCCGAAAGCGAGTCTGGGGGCGAGGGCCAACAGTAATAGGGCGACGAAACGCGGCATACACCTATCTATATTAGAAGCGCGCCAGGTTATTTTAGCTGTCTTGGGGTGCGCGATGCGATGGGCGTGGACCGGGCGGCGGATGCTACCGGAGGGGAATCGATGGCAACCGGGGACGTGACGATCCGAGGTGGAGAATGAAGAATCTATTCGAGGGCGAAACGGTCAGCGAGGTGATCTCGCGCATTGACAAACTACAGCCGGCATCGGTGCGGCAGTGGGGGAAGATGGATGTGGCGCAGATGATGGCGCACTGCTCGGCCGCGATGGACATGGCACTGGGGGAGGCAAAACCGCCGCGCATGTTGATCGGCAGGTTGATTGGCGGCTTGGCGCGACCCGTGTTCACGAACGAAAAACCGTTCGGGAAGAATGCGCCGACCGACAAAACGCTGGTGGTTGCCGACGCCCGCGATTTTTTCCGTGAGCAGGAAAAACTCAAGTCAAAAGTGCGGCAATTCCACGACGGCGGAGAAGTGAAGTGCACCCAGCATCCGCACCCTTTTTTTGGGGCACTCCCGCCGCAAGATTGGAGTCGCGGAATGTACAAGCACCTGGATCATCACCTGCGGCAGTTCGGAGCATAAGAAATAAGGGAACGGAGAATCCTGCGTGTGTCAATTCCCCGAGAGCATAAAGTTCACCAGGATCTGGGTCTCAACGTTCACTGGTTGGCCGTTCAATAGATAGGGTTTGTACTTCCATTGCCTAACGGCGTCGATCGCGGCCGGAGCGAGTAATGGATGCCCTGAAATCAGGGAGAGATCGACGACGTCTCCGTTCTTATCGATCACTGCTCTCATGATGACCTGACCCTGGATGTGGGCTTGGCGTGCTTCATCGGGATACGCGGGCTGCACTTTCCTGATCAGCAGACCGTTTGAGACTTGTTGGGAGACGCGCACGCGCTGTGGGAGCCCGGTCTGCGATTGGGGAGCTGAGTCAGTAATGCCGGAGGGTACGCCTGTAGAATACCCGCCAGGATTGTCGCCGCCAGTTCCAATGGGCTCTGCCGACGGGGCCGTGCTCATCGAGCATTCGAGGTTAACTCGGTCCTCCTGAAACGAAATCTGCTGCAGGGAGTTAGCTCCTTGGTCCACTCCTTCCTGAGACCGGGATTCGATGTTCTCGCCGAGGAAATATCCTCGAAATTTGGTGAAGACGTAGGCTAAGTACAACGTAACGCCCTTTGGTTCGAACGTCTTATAGTCGGACCGGAAGAATGTCCTGCCACCGTAATCCACGGCGTACGCTTCGCGCGTCAGCTCCCGGTGTTCAACGTGGCTATTGACTAGTGCGCGCACAGAGTTTGCAACGAAATCGTGAGCATTCTCGTCCTGAGCGCGGCTCGCGGCGTCGAAGGCATTCAGAACGATGATGCCGCCGGCTGGAGATCCCTGTGGCCGGCGCAGATAAAGCAAGGCAAGGTCGAGCTTATTTCTCGACATATGTTTGGCTGTGCCGTCTGCGCCAATATTAGGGTTGAGTTCCCATCCATTGGGGATTGGCAGCGAAAAGCCAAGACACTCGTTCGAATAAACTCGGTTCTCGATCGTCCCGTTCTCAAACTTCAAAGTGCTTGCCAAGTCCTTATCGGGCTGCTGTCCGAGAGCGAGACAACCCAAGCCCAGAATCCCAGAGACAATGACGGAAAACCACGCACGCCGCATAAGTCCTCCCTAGCCCACCAATACCGCGCCGCCGTTTACGTTGAAGACTTCGCCGGTGATGAAACCAGCGTAGGGTGTGCACAAGAATAGAATCGGCCCCCCGATTTCGTCCACTGTTCCTACGCGGCCCATCGGAATGGTGGCGAAAACCTTCTGCCGCCTTGGCGGATCGTTGAGCGCGCCGGCCGACATATCTGTTGCCACCCATCCCGGAGCCACACAATTAACCCGAATACCATCGCGCGCCAGCTCTGTCGACAAGCCCTTCACCATGCTGATCAGCGCGCCTTTGCTCGCGGCGTAATCGCAATGGAAGGCCTCGCCGCGCTGGCCGGCGGTAGAACTGACCAGGACGATATGTCCGGTGGCATCGTTTTCTGAAGACAACTCAGAACCTCGCTCTGCGCCTTTGCCGATCTGGCCCGTCTGCGTGCACTGCTTCTTCATCTGGGCGACCGAGTGCTTCACCAGCCCGAACACGCTATCGAGGTTAACAGCGATCGTGCGATACCACTGTTCTTCGGTCATGCGGTCAACAGGCACATCTTCCTCGGGCCAGATGCCATGATTCGCCACCAGAATGTCGAGCCGGCCAAACTCCGCGACCGCCGCCGCTACCAATTCGCCGGAAGCCTGCGCCGAAGAAAGATCGGACTGGAGAGCACGGCAATTCTCGCCTCCGCATTCCCGCGCTAATGCCTCGGCCTTTGCCTGGGCTGACCGATAGTTGAACACGACCTTGGCGCCGGCGCCGGCAAACAGTCGGACCGTCGCCGCTCCGATGCCACGCGATCCGCCGGTGATGAGAGCAACCTTTGAGTCGAGCGAGAGTTTCATAGGGCATTCAGTATCGCAAATGTTTGGGCGAGAAGCCTGTCCGCTCGATGTGGGTGAAAAACTCGGCCAGCACCATGCTTCACATTTCGTTTTTCAACCTTCCTCGGCACGACGTATCATCTCAAACTTGGCTGCCTTGACAACGACTGCCAATTCACGTGCACCTGTTGCCCGCTCCACTCCTCTTTGGAGGCGGGTACTGCCGATGGTGCTTGTGGCGCTTGCGATTCGGTTGGCGGTCATGGTGTTCCTGCTGCCGGAGCAATTTGAGCCGGCGCAGCCTCCGCAGCCGGCGCACTGGCGGTTTGGGTTTGAGGCCGGCCGAATCGCGTACTCGATTGTCGAAGGTCGCGGTTTTTCGAGTCCTCTTTACACCAATACCGGTCCGACGGCGTGGATGACTCCCGTTTATCCGTACATTGTCGCGGCCGCTTTCAAAATCTTTGGAGTCTACACAAAGGCAGCAGCAATTGCTTTGCTTTCTTTCAACGCTCTTCTCTCCGCGCTCGTCTGCGTCGTTGTGTTTCTGATCGCCCGCTTCAGCTTCGGAGATCGCGCAGCCACGTGGTCTGGATGGGGCTGGGCATTTTGTCCATACGGAATTTATTTCCCGGTGGAGCGAATCTGGGAAACCTGGCTGGCCACGCTGATTCTCTGCCTGTTATTTCTCATAACTCTGCATCTTGAAAACGAAGATCGCTGGTTGTACTGGGCCGGATTCGGCGCGTTGTGGGGGCTTGGCTCGCTAACGAGCCCGGCGATGCTTTCGGTGCTTCCTTTTCTTGCGGTTTGGGTGATTTACCGGCGGCACAAGCTGAAACGGCGGTGGTTCTTCGTCAATTCGGTTGCTGCCCTCGCCTTCATCGTCGTAGTTGTGCCGTGGTTTGTGCGCAACTATCGCGTCTTTCACCGCTTCATTCCTTTTCGTGACGGTATGGGATTGGTCCTCCGTCTGGGAACGAAAGGCAAGAGCGACTACTGGGCAACCTACGAACTCGGCCCCTGGCACAATGCCGCCGAATGGAATGAGTTCCTGCAGCTTGGCGAACTGGGTTATATGGATCGCAAAAAACAGCAGGCCGTCGAATTTATCCGCGCCAATCCCGGCTGGTACGTGTGGACCGCAGCCCGACGCGCAGTTTTTATCTGGACCGGCTACTGGAGCTTCGATCGCGAATATTTGAAGGAGGAGCCGTTCGATCCTCCGAACATCTTCCTCTGCACAACGCTCACCCTGCTGGCGCTGATCGGCCTCTGGCGCGCCTTCAAAGCGGATTGCCCGGCGGCGCTGCCGTATGCGCTCGTGCTGTTTTCATTTCCGTTGATTTACTGCGTTACGAGCCCGGAGGTGTATTACCGCCGTCCGATCGATCCATTTTTCGTGATTCTCGCGGTCGTGGCATTGATGCCGAGAGCAGGAAGTGCAGGAACCGCGCCGCCGGCTGCGTTCAGCGGTAGAGCCAAGAAACGAGAAGCAAAATAAGAGAGGCGGCCGAAAGGCCGCCTTCTGAGAACTGACAACTGGGAACTGACAACTGCCTTACGCCGTTGCTGGCCGCTCCCCGCCGGTGGCGGGAGCGCGTTCCGGCTTCAGCACTTGCTGCACGCTCTCATCGGGCTTCGGGGGCAGCGGTTTGAGCGTCGGCAGATCCTGGCCTTCCACCAGAATCTTGATTTCCGACGCGTCGAGCACTTCGCGCTCAATCAGTGCCTTTGCGATTTTTTCGAGCGTGTCACGATTCTCGCTCAGAACGGCTTTGGCCCTTTCGTAGCCGGCGCTGACCATTTTTCTGACTTCTTCGTCAATCTGAATAGCCGTCGCTTCCGAATAGTCGCGGTGCTGCGCAATCTCCCGGCCCAGGAAGATCTGCTCTTCTTTCTTGCCGAAGGTCAGCGGCCCGA
>Ga0187781_10004027_pt1 | contig 10978 bp, 9 predicted proteins | sample 0715_SJ02_MP02_2_FD_132447 | JGI IMG/M metagenome (GOLD analysis project Ga0187781, IMG submission 132447) | Tropical peat soil microbial communities from peatlands in Department of Meta, Colombia - 0715_SJ02_MP02_20_MG | ecosystem: Environmental > Terrestrial > Soil > Wetlands > Peat | place...
CAAAATCAATATGCCGCAGGCGAATTGCCTGCGCTTGGAGGCGATCGACAAGATCCAGTACGCGCTCGGCGGCCTCGACGTACGGCGCGATGCTGGTGATCTGCGAACCGATATGACAGTCAATGCCGACCACATCGATCCCCGACAGACGTGCCGCGTACGGGTACAGCGTCTGGGCCTCGTCGGGCGGAATTCCGAACTTGTTCAGCTTCAGACCTGTGGCGATGTACTGATGCGTCTGCGGATCGACATCCGGATTGATGCGAAAGGAAATTGGTGCACGCCGAGCGCTCGCCCGCGCAACGCGATCGATTGCTTCGAGCTCGGCCGCCGACTCCACGTTAAAGCAAGCGATCCCCGCTTGCAGCGCGGCGCCGATCTCTTCCTCGCTTTTGCCAACCCCCGAAAACACGATGCGCTTGGCGTTGGCCCCGGCGGCGAGTGCGCGCGCCAGCTCTCCGCCCGAAACAATGTCAAAGCCGCTACCCGAGCGCGCCAGCAGATTTAGTATTGCCAGATTCGCGTTGGCCTTGACCGCGTAGCAAACCCAAGCAGGGCGATCTGCAAGGGCCGCGGTATAGCGTCGGTAGGCCTCCAATATGGCGCGCTTGGAATACACGTATGTGGGTGTCCCGAAGCGCTGCGCGATTTGCGTCAAGGGCAGCTGCTCGCAGCACAACTCGCCACCTAGGTAATCAAATGCCGAGCCCCGGTCCGCCGTCATTGCGGGGCCTGGGAAGCGCTGCCCGGCTTTTCGGGCGCCTCGCCGGCGCCAGTGCCACTGCTGCTGGCACTGCCCTTTGCGCTCACGCCAGTTGCATCGGTCTTGCCATCGGGCGCGGGCGCCGGCGCGCTGGCGGCGCCCTCGGCCGTGCTGGGGGCAGCAGCTGCCGGCCCTGGGGCGGCGCTGGGCGCCGGGGGGTTCGTGGGTACCGGCCAGGGGGTATCCTTGCTGTGTCCGGGCAGGTACAAAGGGCCCTTTTGGCCGCAGGCGACGAGCAGCAGGAACGCAACAGCGAGCGGCGCGTAGCGCCGGTTGGTTTTTGTGGCGATCGTTGCGGTGGAAAGTTTTCCCATAGTCCCAATCTAGCATGACCGAATCGGAATTCTTGGACCGTGCCGAGCAAATGCTGGCACAGGTTGAATCGTCCATCGACGGTGCCGCACTGGAGGCCGAATGCAGCCTCAGCGCTCTTGTGCTCACGATTGAGTTTGATGACGGCGCCCGGATGGTGGTGAACGCGCAAACGCCTCTGCGTCAGTTGTGGGTGGCAACGCGCGGCGGCGGCATGCACTTTGGCTTTGACGGCTCCAGCTGGCGCAACTTACGCAGTGGCGAGGAATTCTTCGACGCCCTCTCGCGAGTCGTATCCGAGTATCTGGGTCGGGAACTGCGCCTTGATCCGCGGTAAGTGCGCAAGCCCATCAAAAGATCTGCTCGCCCGCGGTGGCTCCGGGTGGAGCCGGTGGTCTGGTTTCCTCGGGGCCGCGATCGTCCAGCCCTAGACTCGCGACGCCCTGGCCCGGCTGAAATTCCTCCAGATAGACCTCGCCATTGAGCTGTACCACCCCGGGGGGAATTTCGCGCTCAACTTGCGGAACTCCCCTCAGAGCGCCAGCCATGTAGTCGATCCAGATCGGCAGGGCAAGGCCACCGCCGGTCTCGCGCACACCCAACTGACGGGGCTGATCAAAACCGACCCAGCCGACGGCAACGAGCCCGCCCGAGTAGCCCGCGAACCAGGCATCGTGGGACTCGTTGGTCGTGCCAGTCTTGCCCGCCACATCGATTCGGTTCAGGCTTGCGGCGCGCGCCGCAGTGCCGGTACGCGCCACGTCTTTGAGCATCGTGTCGACGATATAGGCAGTGCGGGCATCGAGCACCCGCGGCGCCGAATCGCCCGCGACCTGCGGCTTGGCCTCCATGAGGACCTTGCCGTTGGCATCGACAACGCGACTGATCATGTACGGATGAATGCCAAAGCCGCCGTTGGCGAAGACCGCATAGGCCCCCAGCTCCTGCCAAGGGGTCACCGATCCGGCGCCCAGCGCCATGGTCAGATACGGCGGATGGCGCTCGGGGTCAAAGCCAAAGCGCGCGATGTATTGCCGTGCGTAGGCCGGGCCGATTGCCTGCAGCACTCGGATTGAAACCATGTTCTTGGACTTGGCCAAACCCTGGCGAAGCCGCATCGGGCCTTCGAAACCACCATCGTAGTTTTTCGGCTCCCACAGCTGCCCGCCGGTGAGCTCCGGAGCGACGCTAACGGGAGCGTCGTTGACGAGCGTGGTCGTCATAATTCCCTTTTCGAGCGCTGCGGCATAAATGAATGGCTTGAGGCTCGAACCGGGCTGCCGCCAAGCCTGCAGCACGTGATCAAACTTGTTTAAGTTGAAATCAAAGCCCCCTACCAGCGCTCGGACGGCGCCGTCGCGCGCGTCGGCCGAGACAAATGCCGCCTCCACCTGCGGCAGTTGCACGATGCTCCAGCTGTCCTTGGCGCCGCGTGCCAGCCGAATGAGCGAACCGGGCACTATGCGGTGCGCAGCAGGCGTCTTGGGGCTGAGCGCCGCGGCGGCAAAGCGCAGACCCTCGCCATCGATGCGCACCGCGGTGCCTCCCGCCAGTTGCGCCTTTAGGGCGCGCGTGCTGGTCTCTAGGACGATTGCGGCGGGAAAGCCAGAGACGTCGGGTGCGGCAGAAAGCGCATCACTGATGCGCCGCGCACGCTGCTCGGGTTCGCCACTGATATCGACCTGCCGCTCAGGACCGCGGTAGCCGTATCGCTGGTCGTAGTTCAGCACCTGGGCGCGCAAGGCCTCGTAGGCGAGCTGTTGATCGCCACTTGAAATCGTCGTATAGACGTTCAGTCCGCGCGTATAGGCTTCCTCGTGGAAAATCTCCGCGACCAGCTGGCGCGCGAGCTCGGCGACGTACTCGGCGCGCACGCGCGAATGGGTGATGTTGGCTACTGTGGCGCCTTCCGTGCGCGCATGCACCTCTTCGGCCTCGGCTGCGTCGTACTCCTTGCGGCTGATCGCATGGATTGCGAGCATGCGCCCCAGGACATAGTGCTGGCGCGCCCGCGCGCCCTTGGGGTTGGTCAGTGGATTGCCGGTGCTGTGTGCCTTCGGTAACTCGGCCAGCATCGCGCACTCGGCCAGTGTCAAGTCGGAGAGCGATTTACCAAAGTACACCTGCGCCGCGGAGGCAAAGCCGTAGGCGTGCTGACCCAGGTAGATCTGGTTGATATAGACCTCCAAAATCCGGTCTTTGGTGAGCGAGGATTCAATCTTGACGGCAAGGGCGATCTCGTAGACCTTTCGAAGGTAGCTGCGCTCCGAACTAAGAAAAAAATTGCGCGCCACCTGCATCGTGATGGTGCTTGCGCCTTGTACGCGGTGGCCGGAGACGAGGTTTACCAGGGTGGCCCGCAAGATCCCCAGCGCGTCGACGCCGCCGTGGTGATAAAAGTTGGTGTCCTCGGCCGCAAGAATTGCCTGCTTCAGGCGCTCGGGCACCTCTTGTATGGTGACGAGGCTGCGCCGCTCCTCGCCAAATTCGCCCAGCAGCACCCCATCGGCGCTCCACACCCGTAGCGGTATCTTGGGGCGGTAGTCGGTGAGCGTGTCAATTGACGGCAAGTTGTAGTAGGCGATGGAAAAGACCAGCGTCGCCAAAAGCAAGCTGCAGGCAAGCGCCGCGCCCACCAGGACGGCCGCAAAACCTAGGACACGCGCCGTTCGCGTGCGCGCCTGCTCAAGGAGCCATTGGCGCACTTGGTGCAGATAAATTGTTGTGGCGGACGCCAATGAACCCTCAAAGATGCGAATTTGCAGGACGGCCGCGGATTTTATATGCAGGCGTGCTCGGTCCAGCGCTGCGGCTACCTGCCGGCCACTGGGCTGCTGCGGTCACGGCATTACGGTGCGCGCCGCCATAGACAATTCGCAATACCGGAAAACTGCCACTGCTCGACCGTTCAATGGACTTGGCTCGACTGATTGCTCTTGATAGGATCCGCGGCAGCGTCGGGTGCTGCGTCGGTAAATTCTCGCAATGTAAGGGAAATGGCCGATTACCGGGCCGTTCTGATTCGGACTAGGGACGGTTTCTGGGGCTGGAACGGCGCCGGGTGATGCCGGAACGGGCTAACCCATGTATCGTCCGGAATTGCCAGTTTTGCAAGGAGTGGCAGTTTGGCCTTCGAGTTGCCGTTTTTTTCGTCCAAGACACCGCCGCTGCTGGGTTTGGACATCGGCTCGTCAAGCGTAAAACTGGTCGAACTGACCGACGCCGGCTCCGGTGTGGTGCGGCTGGAGCGTTACGCGATCGAGCCGATCCCGCGCGGAGCCGTCGTCGATGGCAACATCGACAAAATCGACATTGTCGCCGATGCCGTCAAGCGGGTTTGGCGACGCGCCGGTTCGCGCGTGAAGAACGTGGCCATGGCGCTGCCGGCTTCTGCCGTCATCACCAAGCGCATTGCCCTGCCGGGCAACTTGCGCGAGGAAGAGATGGAGATGCAAGTCGAGAGCGAGGCCAATCAGTACATTCCCTTTGCGCTCGACGAAGTCAGCCTGGACTTTCAGGTGCTCGGACCGATACCCAATTCGCCCGAGGATGTCGAGGTACTCATCGCGGCCTCGCGCAAGGAAAAGGTCGAGGATCGCATGGCGGTGGCGCAGGCTGCGGGGCTCAGCGCAGTCGTCATCGATGTGGAGTCCTTTGCGGCGCGCGCAGCCCTTGCGCGCCTGGTGGAACAATTACCCAACCGCGGTGAAGGTTTGGTCATCGCCGTCTTTTATATCGGTGCCAATACGACCAGCGTGACCGTGCTGCTGGACGGGGAGGCAATTTACGAGCGCGAGCAGCCTTTTGGCGGGCAACAGCTGACCGCCGACATTGCACGAACGTACGGCATCTCGCCGGAAGAGGCCGAGCACAAAAAACGCAGCGGCGATCTGCCCGCCAATTACGAGGCCGACGTATTAAAGCCATTCATCGACTCGACAACGACCGAGATCACGCGCGCCTTGCAGTTTTTCTTCACCTCCACCCCGTATACGCGGGTGGATCAGATCATGTTGGCCGGCGGCTCATCCGTACTCACGGGGCTGCCGGAAGCGCTTATGGATCGAGCGCAGGTGCCTACCTCGGTGATCTCCCCGTTCAAGGGCATGGAGTTGGCATCAAATCTGCGCGAGCGCCAGCTGCGACTGGACGCCCCCGCGCTGCTGACACCCTGTGGCCTGGCGATGCGGAGATTTGACAAATGACGGTCCGGATCAATCTTTTGCCGCACCGGGAAGCCCGGCGCCGGCGTCAGAAGAACGCGTTTTATTTTCTAACCGGCCTGAGCGTCGTTGCCGGTGCGGCGCTCGTGCTGTTGGTGTGGTCGGTGCTCGAGGGGTACTTGGGAAATCAGAAGGATCGCAACCAACTGATCTCGCGCGAGAACGAAAAGCTCGATATCCAGATCAAGGAGATCGCTTCCTTGCGCCAGGAAATCGAGGCCTTGCGCTCGCGGCAAAAGGCCGTGGAGGATTTGCAGTCCGATCGCAATCAGCCCGTGTACCTGCTCGACGAGCTGACTCGCCAGACGCCCGAAGGCATCTACCTCAAAACGGTCAAGCAAGACGAACGCAAGGTCAACGTGGTCGGCTGGGCGGCATCCAACGAGCGCGTGTCGGAGTTTTTGCGCAACTTGCAAAACAACGGACGGTATGTGGAGCGGCCGGAACTGGTCGAAATCAAACTCGCCACCAAAGAGCCGCAGAGCATCCAACGGCGTCTTTTCGAGTTTTCGCTCAATTTTTCCATGAAGCAAAATCCCGAACGTCAGGCCGCCGCGAAAGCGGGCAACGCACCTGGCGCCAATCCGGGAGTCAAGAAGACCTGACGGAAGACGAAGAACCGAGGGTTAGCTCAAGTAATCATGGCGAACATCAACGACATCACGGCAAAATTCCGCGGTCTAACGCTGGAAAACGTAGGCAGCTGGCCGATGATGCCGCGCATGACCCTATGGGGCGCGGTGGTTGTGGCGTGTGCCGCGCTCGGGTACTTCGCCGTGTGGCGCGGTCAGATGGAAGAGCTCGACACCTTGCGCCAGGATGAAGTCAAGCTCAAAGAGCAATACCGCGCGAAATTGCAGCAGTCCATTAACTTGGACGAATTGCGGCGGCAAAAAGAGCAAGTCAACCAGTATGTGATTACCCTAGAAAAGCAGCTGCCGAGCAAGGCCGAAATGGACGCCTTGCTATCGGATATCAATCAGGCGGGAATCGGTCGCGGATTGCAGTTCGAGTTGTTTCGGCCCGGGCAGGTCAATTTGCGCGAGTACTACGCCGAGCTGCCGATCAGCGTCAAGGTCTCGGGGCGCTACCACGACCTTGGTGCCTTTGCCAGCGATATCGCCAATTTGCCGCGCATCGTCACGCTCAACAATCTGAATATTCAGACGTCGAAGGATCTGACGTTGACGTTGGATGCGACCGCGAAGACGTATCGCTACTTTGATGAAGACGAGATCGCCGCGCAACGTCGGGCGCGCGAGGCCTCGAAGGCAGGCAAAAAATGACGCTGCCTTGCAAGAGCGCGGATGATCGGGCGTTGCGCAGCAAAGCGGGTGCGGCAAATTGCGCCGCACGATTGTTTGCTGGGGCCTGCGCTTTGGCGCTGATCAGCCTGCTCGGCGCTTGCGGTCTATCGGACGAGGGGGAAATCCAGCAATGGATGACCGAACAGCGCCAAGCGATGAGACCGCACGCCCAAAAGGTCGAAGAGCCCAAGGAATTTGCACCGTACGTATACGAGGCGCACGGACAGCCCGATCCCTTTGACCCGCAAAAGATCTTGATGGTAGTTGCGCGCCAGCGCGAAGAGCGCGGCAGCGCAAGCGCGATCAAGCCCGATCTGGAGCGTCGGCGGGAGGTGCTGGAAGGCTTCCCATTGGATCAAATCCGGATGGTTGGGATGATGCGCAAGGGCGGCACCAACGTCGCACTGCTGGAGACCAACGGTACGACCCATCTGGTGCGCGTGGGCAATTACGCAGGGCAGAACTTTGGCCTGGTGACGCGCATTTCGGAGACCGAGGTCATGCTCAAGGAAATCTACCAGGACGCTGCCGGCGAATGGGTCGAGCGACCCCAGAAACTTGAGTTGCAGGAGAGCCAGGCCGGCTCCAGCCAAGGGAGTAAGCGATGATTTTTGTCAAGAAGCGTTCGATTCGCGCAGCGCTGTGTGCCGGTGCCGCCGCTTTGGCGTTGACGGGCGCCGCGCTGGCGCAAGACACCGCCGAGGCCGCCGCCAGCAACAGCATCGAACGCATCGACGCAACGCAAACCGGTGCCGGAGTGTTTTTGACGATCGAACTCAAGGGTGCGGTTGCCAGTGTGCCCAACAGTTTCTCGGTCACAAACCCTGCGCGCGTCGCCTTGGATCTACCGGGTACGGTAAATAACCTGGGTCGCAGCGCAATCGAGATCAACCAAGGTGACTTGCGTTCCGTCAATGTCGTCCAAGCCCAAGGCCGCGCACGCGTTGTGCTGAATTTGCGCCGCCCGTTGACCTACACGGTGAGCCTAAAAGGCAATGCCGTGCAAGTTGCGCTGGGCGTAAATCCGGAAACGGCGACTTTCCCCGCCAAGCCGGCTGCCTCGACGGCCGCCGCGACGCCCGCAGCGCCGGCACCGGCGGTTGCGGCCGCTGCAGCGCCTGCCGCACCGGCCGTGGCGTCGGCGCCGACGCCCGAGCCGCGTTCGATTCGCACGCTGGACTTTCGGCGCGGTGCCGAGGGTGAGGGACGGGTGGTCCTTGATCTGAGCGATCCGAACACGAGTGTGGACGTGCATCAGCAGGGACAAACGGTGGTGGTCGATTTTGCGGGCACGTTCCTGCCCGAATCGCTGCGCAAGCGTCTGGACGTGACCGATTTTGGAACGCCGGTGGCGCAGATCACGGGTAGCCAGATTGGACCCAACGCACACCTGGTCATCGAGCCCCGCGGTCAGTGGGAGCAAAACGCTTACCAAAGCGATAACCGCTTCGTGGTGGAAGTCAAACCCGTCAAGGAAGATCCGACGCGGCTTTTCCAAGGAACTCGCAAGGGCTATCAAGGCGAGCGCCTGTCGCTGAACTTCCAAAACGTCGATGTGCGTTCGCTGCTTCAGGTCATCGCCGACTTTACGAACCTGAACATCATTACGAGTGATTCGGTGGGCGGTTCGATCACTTTGCGTCTCAAGGATGTTCCTTGGGATCAGGCGCTGGACATCATCTTGCAAAGCAAGGGACTGGACATGCGCAAGAATGGCAACGTCATCTTGGTTGCGCCGCGCGATGAGTTGGCCACCAAGGAAAAGCTTGACTTGGAGGCGCGCAGCCAGATCGCCGAACTCGAACCTCTGCACACGGAGAACTTCGTCGTCAACTATCAAAAGGCCGACGATGTGAAGAAATTGCTCACGGGGGATCCGAAGCAAACGCTGCTGACCAAGCGCGGCAGCGTAGTGGTCGACGTTCGCACCAACCAGCTGTTTATCCGTGAGACGGCGCAGCGTCTTGAGGAAATCCGGCGCCTGATCGCACGCATCGACATTCCCGTTCCGCAAGTGATGATCGAGGCGCGTATCGTCGAAGCCCAAGATTCATTTAGCTCGGACATCGGCTCGCGTCTGGGCGCGGTGCACGCCAGCTCGCATTCTTGGCTCAACGGCGGGGCCGGTTCCACCTATGGCTCCAGTGCAGGCGCCTCGTCGGGCACGAACACCACGACCATAAATGGCGTGACCATCACCAATCCGAATTTCATAAACCTACCGGCCGGACAGCTCAACGGCTATAACCCTGGAACGGTCGGTTTGACGCTCTTTAATAGCGCGGTGACGAACCTGCTGAACCTGGAAATCACGGCGCTTGAGCTCGACGGACGCGGCAAGGTGATTTCCAGTCCGCGCGTTGTGACCGCCGACAAGGTCAAGGCCCACATCGAGCAAGGCACGGAGATCCCGTATCAGAGCGTCTCGGCCGGTGGCGGTATCGGCCAGGTGCAGTTCCGCAAAGCGGTGCTGGCGCTGGATGTGACGCCGCAGATCACACCAGAGGGCGCGATCTTCCTGGACGTCAAGGTCAACAAAGACACCCCCAGCGCCACGGTCAGCGGCAGCGGCGGAATCGCGATCGACACCAAGAATGTGGCAACACAGGTTCTGGTGGAAAACGGCGGCACGGTCGTGCTCGGCGGCATCTATCAGCAGACAGTGCAGGTGACAACGACGCGAATTCCGATCTTGGGCGAGATTCCCTTCCTTGGGGTCTTGTTCCGCGATCAGGCCAAGACCAACAACCGCACGGAGCTGCTGATCTTTATCACGCCGCGGATTTTGTCCGAGCGCGTGGTCAACCAGGCCGCACAGTAAGCTTGCACGGCGGCCCGATGCCGGGCGGCGCAAACCCTCCGGCTGCGCAGGCCGCGGCGCCCGCTCGCGGGCACACTCCGATTTTTCTTATCGGCATGATGGGTGCGGGCAAGACCACCGTGGGACGCTTGCTTGCCCAGGCACTGCAGTACACGTTCATCGATTGCGACGCCGAACTAGAGCGGCGCGCGGGCGTGCGCATCGCGACCATGTTCGAGCTCGGGGGCGAGGCCGCATTTCGGGAGCGCGAAGCGATGTTGCTCCAGGAGCTGACCGCCCGGACCGATGTCGTTTTGGCCACGGGTGGCGGAGTTGTGCTGCGCGAGGAAAATCGCGCGCGCTTGCGCGAGCGCGGCCTGGTGATTTTTCTCGACGCCTCGGCCGCCGAGATTGCGCGGCGCACCCGTCACGACGTCGGTCGGCCCCTGTTGCAGGTCGCCGATCGGCAGGCGCGCATCGAGGCGCTGCTTCAGGAGCGCGGCCCGTTGTATCGAGCTACCGCACACCTGCGCTTTGGCTCGCCTGCGCGCAACCCGCGCCGCTTGGCCGCGGCCATCTTGGCCCACCCGGCGCTCGCGCCTTTGCTGGCGGGCCGGGCGTCGGCGCCTTGCGGCAGCCCGGCGCCGGGCGATGGGCAGGGCACGTAAAATGGTCCCATGCGCCGAATTACCGTCAATCTTGCGGGACGCTCCTACGACATCCTGATTGGCCCGGGGATGATCGCGCGACTGGGCGAGTCCCTGGCGCCGCTTCAGCCGACGTCAATCCACGTCCTGTGCACCGACGTCGTCGCCCCCTTGTATGCATCCAGCGTGCTCGCAGCGTGCCGTGGCGTGGGGCCAACGCAGCTGTGCACGATCGCCGACGGCGAAAGCGTCAAGAACCTATCGACGGTCTGGACCATCCTCGACGCCTTGGTGAGCGGGCGCGCCGACCGTCGCAGCGTCGTTGTCGCGCTGGGCGGCGGAGTCCTTGGCGACATTGCCGGTTTTGCCGCTTCGATCTACATGCGCGGCATCCGCTTTGTCCAGGTGCCCACGACGTTGTTGGCGCAGGTGGACTCGTCGGTTGGCGGCAAGACCGGCGTCAATCATCGCAGCGGAAAAAATCTGATCGGCTCGTTTCATCAGCCCAGCATCGTGGTCTCGGATACGCTGACGCTGACCACCTTGCCGGCGCGCGAAGTGCGTGCGGGCTTGGCAGAAATACTCAAGCATGGGCTGCTGGCCGATCGGCAATATTTCGAGCGTACGGTCGAGGCGCTACCACAGTTGCTTGCGCTCGATGCCGATGCGCTGGTGGAGGCCATTGCCGTCTCCTGCCAGATCAAGGCGGCCGTTGTGGGGCGCGACGAACGCGAAAACGGCGAGCGCGCCTTGCTCAATCTCGGACATACCTTCGGCCATGCCATCGAGGCGTTGACCGGCTATACACAGTGGCTGCACGGCGAGGCCGTAGGCTGCGGCCTGTGCCTGGCGGCGGATCTGTCCGCGCGCTTGGGCATGATCGGCCCGGATGCGCTGGAGGCGGTGCGCGCTGCGGTGGCGCGCGC
>Ga0187781_10004028_pt1 | contig 10974 bp, 7 predicted proteins | sample 0715_SJ02_MP02_2_FD_132447 | JGI IMG/M metagenome (GOLD analysis project Ga0187781, IMG submission 132447) | Tropical peat soil microbial communities from peatlands in Department of Meta, Colombia - 0715_SJ02_MP02_20_MG | ecosystem: Environmental > Terrestrial > Soil > Wetlands > Peat | place...
AAAGTGCTGGGCCGCGGCGAGCTGCAGCTTTCCATCCTCATAGAAATGATGAGGCGCGAAGGCTACGAACTCATGGTGGGGAAGCCCGAAATCGTCACCCGGCGCAACCAGCAAGATGGCAAGCTGATGGAGCCGGTCGAGCATCTCACCGTGGACGTGCCCGAGGAATTTGTTGGCGTGGTCATGGAGCAACTCGGCTCGCGCAAGGGCGAAGTCACCAACATGCACAATCATGGCTACGGCCGCGTGCGCATCGAGTTTCGCGTGCCCAGCCGCGGGCTCATCGGACTGCGCAGCCAGCTGCTGACCGACACGCGCGGGACGATCGTGATGAACACGCTCTTCGATGGATATACCGAGTGGCAGGGTGAGATTCCACACCGCCTCACCGGCGCTCTGGTTGCCGACCGGCCGGGCCTTTCGACCGCCTATGCCTTGTGGGGTTTGCAGGAGCGCGGAGAGCTTTTCGTGGGGCCGGGGGTCGAGCTCTACGAGGGCATGATCATCGGGGAAAACGCCAAAGACGCTGATCTTGACGTGAATGCCGTGCGCGAAAAGAAACTGACGAATATGCGTGCCTCGACGGCCGATGAAGCGATTCGCCTGGTGCCCTTCCGCGCGCTGAATCTGGAACAGGCCATCGAGTTTATTGCCGACGACGAATATGTGGAAGTCACACCCAAGTCGCTTCGTCTGCGCAAAAAAGTCCTGCAGGCGAACCGGCGCAAGAAGGTATCATTAGTAGCTGTAGAAGAGTCGTGAAGACCCATCTCAAATCCGACCTCGCCAAAAACGAAAAACTCAACACAACCATGCGCATGTTCCTGATCCCGTGCAGCTGCGGGACAACTTTTGCCGTGGCCGAGGATTACGACCATCAGGGCACCGCCTGGAGCCGCTATCTGGTCTGCCCCGGTTGTGGCAAGCGGCACGATCCCAGGAATCGACTGTTGCAGATGGGATTCCATCCCGAGGGCTACTGGAAGGTGGACGAATGCTAGACGGGTCGCAGGGAGCTGGGCTCTTGGCCCGGACTCACCCAATTGCATAAACCTGCTATACTGCTCGGCACATTTGACTGTCCGCCAGCTCCGGTTCGATTTTCAGGCACGGCCCTCCCGCCCTGCCAGTCCGCCGAGCGAGCTCGCACGCGCGACAGCTCAAAACAGGGGATGACGCGTGAAAAATATTTTTGTGGGGAATCTCAGCTTCAATACCGCTGAAGAAGATCTGCGCCAGGCTTTCGAAGCTTATGGGCAGGTGGACCGGGTGAGCATTCTGACCGACCGCGACACCGGCCGCTCCCGGGGTTTTGGCTTCGTGGAGATGGCCAATAATGAAGACGGCGAAAAGGCGATTGCTGCGCTGAATGGCTCGCAGCTTGGAGGACGCACCATCAACGTCAATGAGGCGCGGCCCAAGACCGAGCGCGCCGCCGGCGGCGGTGGTGGCGGAGGACGGGACCGCGGAGATCGCGGTGGCCGCGGCGGTGGGCAGCGGGATCGCTGGTAGGGGGAATTTCCAGACAGCACCGGGGAGTCGTAATCGTCGGGTTCGATTTTCGCTCGCCCGACTCACCCTCGGCCCTGCGCCGGCCGGCCCATCCCTTCCTTCGGCGAGAAGCTAGCCTTGAATGGATGCCGATGCGGGGCCGCCTGGAGGCTGCGACGGCTGATGGCCAACATGCCCACGGTTTTGGAGCGAACGGAAGCCTAAGGCAGCTGCACGTCGAGCGCGTAAATCTCCTGCACGCTGGTGTCGCGCGCAAACAGGGGAGTGTTGCCCGGCCCGAGGCCGGTCAGAGTTTGGCCGCCACTATGCGGGTCGTTAAACAGCCTGATCCGTTTCATGTCAACGAGCCTTTCTATTTTGGAATCGCTGATTCGCAGCCGATAACATGCTGTATCCCCACTCGAATGTGCGTCAAAATACACGTAGGCACTGTCTGAAGACCAGAACACCTTTCCGAGGAGAGCCTTAAGGCGGGCAGCCAGCTCTCGCCATCTTTGAATCTCGACATCGTAAAGCATCAACTTGTCGTTCTCGTGCGTAAACGCGACGATATACCGCCCATCCGGCGACCAGCGGGGACCCATGATATACCGGGAGCCGGGCAGTTCCGAAATCTGGCGTGTCTGGAGGTTGAACAGCCGGACGAATGTCTGCTCGGAATGGCGTTGGTCCCAGTGCCCGAAGGCGAGCGTCCCGCCATCTGGCAACCAGGTGGGGTCTGTTTCATCAATCTCATCCGCCGTCAGCCCCTGTGGACTGCCGCCATCCTTGGGAATTAGATATACCTTCCTCGGCTTGCCCGACACAATGCCGGAAAATGCGATTTGCTGCCCGTCGGGAGACCAATGAGGATCGGTTGCCTGCATCGGGGGGTACGTAAGCTGAAGACGGTCGCTGCCGTCCACCTTGCTGCGCCACAGCGCATAGTCAGGGTAACTCACATAAGTCACCCATTGGCCATCGCGGGAGACCTCTACATCGCCCGCTGAGACGCCGCCAAGAAACGGAACGAACTCGCCGGATTTCGCGTCGTAGCGTACCAGTTCGGCCCGTAATTCCATGCCGATTACGAACAGCTTCTTTCCGTCTTTGTTGAAGACTGGGTTGAAAAACTGTAACGGTCCGACCGTGAGCTGAACCGGTTCGCGCGTAAGCTTCCCCCACCATGGGGAACGCTCGCGGACGACCCAGATGTTCGATTGCCGGTCCGGAAAGCTCTCGAAAGCGTAATATCTCCCATCCGGACTCCAATTGCCGCGATCCTCTTCAGGAGGATTGTGCCAGCCCGGAAACAAAGGATGCATGTCACTGCCGTCAGCGCGCACTTCCCAGAGTGCCGATGTGCGGTTCTCGTCCCAAACCTGGAAACTAAGCCGGTTCCCATCCGGGGAGACGCTAACGTCATCTGGAAAGCCTGGTGCAGTAATCAACTTCCGAGGATTTGCGCCATCATGCTCTGCGACGTAGATATCATTCCCTTTCGCGAAGATCAGCTTCCCGTTTGGCGCCCATTTGGCGTCGTGCCCAAATGTGTCACCCAGCTTGCGTGGCGGTCCGGCGGGAACAGGCACCGACCAAAAAGGTCCCTCGTCTGGCATGGTCGTGAACTCCAAGACAATCAGCTCGGACTGCTCCGGCGACACGTCACATACGAAACCGAAGGGAAAGGGGAGAGCGACGAGGGCTGTTTCACCTCCCCGACTCGACACCTGTGCCACTCTTACTCCGCTAGGCAGCAACTCATTGAAATAGATCCGAGTCCCGTCGGTCACGGAGCTGCCCGTCTTGGGAATCCCGTCATTGGTGAGCTGCTTTGACCCCAGTATTCTCGGTGGTGGAAGCGGCGCACGCAGCCAAACTCCAAACAGCGCGGTGCAAAGGACAAGAAGCGCGGCCGCGCTCCACGTCAGCCAGCGCGCTGGCTTTGCCGATGCAGTGTGTGCAACTGCCGCTGCGCCCGTGGTTGGCGTCTTTCCTGATTCCGAGTCGGTTGGGGCGGGCGCCGCCGGCGTGCTGGGGATGTCCACCGGCGCGATAAACCGGTAGCCGCGGCGGGGCAGCGTTTCAATGAATTTGGGTTCCTCGGCAGAATCCCCCAGCGCCTCCCGCAGCCGATTTACCGCCGCGTTCACACCGTGGTCGAAGTCCACGAATGTGTCCTGCGGCCATAGTTTCTTGCGCAGTTCCTCCCGATTAACCAATTCTCCGGGAGTCTCCAACAACATCAGCAGAATTTGAATGGATTGGGCGGGAAGGCGGACGCGAATTCCCTGCTTGCGCAATTCCTGGGTGCGCGGATCGACCTCGAACCCTCCGAACCGCAGAGTCCTCGGCCGTGATTCGTTCTTGACCGGAGGCTGCTCCATCAGAACCTGCCAGTCTAGCACCGTTTATCCACAGCTCCAAAGTCCCACAGTATCAGCGAATTACCCCGTGTCCCACCTGCGAGGAAAATGTGCGATCGGTGAGAGCGCAATAGAACCGGCCTGGCATTGAGGTACGCGTCCGCCGGGTGGATTTTGACCCGCGGAGGTGGACCATGAGGAGCCAGTTACTGCGGGTTGGGGTGGTGGCGGGACTTGTTGTGTTGTCGGCAGTGGCCCAGGGACGCGAGGCGACAGACCGTTTGCAAATCATCGTTTTGGTCAATAACCGTGCCGGCGTCGATCAGGCCACGATTCTCGCCGCCGAGAAAACGGCGGCCAAGACTTACGAACAGGCAGGGATGGATATTGATTGGAGGAACTGCCCGTCCCAAGCAGAGCCGGAAGTCGACCGCTGCGGAAAGACAACAGAAGCAGGCGAGTTATTCCTGAACATCGAGCATCAGACCGGGATGCTCACTCCCGACGGTTACGGGGTGGCTTTCATCGGTGACGACGGGCGAGGAACACACTGCGACGTTTTCTATGACCGAATCCTGGAAATGCACCGCCGCTTTCCGCGCGCGGAAGAAGCGACAATCCTCGGCATCCTGATGGCCCATGAGTTGGGGCATCTCCTGCTCGGCCCGAATGCTCATTCGGCAACGGGCATTATGCAGCCGCTGTGGCACTACGAAGACTTCTTGCCGACGACATTCGGAGTGATCACCTTCAACCGCCAGCAAGTGCAGAAAATCACTGCCCGGCGGAAGCAGTGGACGTTGCTGGAGCGGGCAAGCCGATGACAGCGGGTCGCGCCAGGCTGGGCCCGGAGCATGGAGTCTCCGAGCCCACCCGCTCCGCTGAAAACCAGAACTAGTTGATTGTCCAATTCTGGTGGGACCCCCCGTTGCAAACCTGCAGGGTCAGTTGCGCACCTTCGCCGTCTATCCAGGAAAGGCACAGCCCGCTCGCCGGGTTATAGATTTCGCCGGGCAGGTTTTTCGGGTTCCTAACCTCCCACTGCTGGCCCCCGCTGCCGTTGCAGGTAAACAGGTCTATCTTGGCTCCGACCGCAGTGGAGTCTCCCGCCACGTCGAGGCACTTGTTTCCCGCGGCCGTCGATCCAACACCAATGAACTGGCCCTCGATCCAGTTCCACTGGTTATTGAAGTCGGCAGAGCAGTAATAAGCGATCACCTTCGTCTCGTTGGCTGTCTCGTCGCCAAAGACGTTCACGCACAGGATGGGTAAACCCGACTCTGTCTGGATTACCGCAGCGTTGGCGGGAATGCGGCTGGCGACCACCGCGCCGAGCGTCAGTGCGACCAAAAGTGCAAGCCGCGCCGGTTGATGGTGAGAGTTGACAGCTGTCGGTATCCCCAGTTTTGACACGAACGCCGATAGCCGGTTTTGGGTACTTGTTGTGTTCATCGTCCTTCTCCTTGTTTAGTTTTATTTGGGGGAAGCCTGTGTACGGTGATTTCTGTTCTCTGAGGCACGGCAATCCCCTCGACGGGTCTCTCTGCCCAGAGCCGAAATCGTGCATTTTCATTCGCCTCTTTTGATCTGTTACTGCTGGTTCTTCGGGAAAAATCCAGAATTCGGTTTCAACAGCGACTCCAGACAGACCAGCGGTGATCCGTCCTCTGCCTGCGACCAGTGCCAAGCCTGTTCTGCCTGTCCATCAACCAGCAGAGGTTGCGTCATGCCGGTCAGCGCCTCGGCTTCCTTGAGTCCCACCATGTCGACCTCGCGACCACACTTCTGGCACCAGCTGCGCACTGAACGCCGATGACGAATGATCAAAACCTGGTCGGTCTCGATCGTGATTTCAGTCCGTTTTCGACGATTTGCCGCATCTGCCATGCCCTTTATCAAGCGCCAAAATCGTGCTAGATTGTTGGCCACGTTTGCCGTTCCTGAACCCCCCGCTGAACGGATGCGATCCTGCACCAGGACCGGTTTGAAAGTCCTTAGGGCTCGATTATTAAAGTCTTGAATTTTTTTTAAGAGCGTTATGAGCAACGAAATCAAGGAGATGCTGGAGTTCGGTCCATTCCGGGTCGATCCCAGGGAACGCCTGCTGCTGCGCGATCAACAACCGGTTTCGTTATCTCCGAAAGATTTCGATCTTCTTCTGCTCCTGCTTGAACGCAGTGGTCGGCTCGTCCTGAAAGACGAGTTGATGCAGGCGCTCTGGCCTGACACATTCGTGGAAGAGTCCAATCTTGGCCAGCACATCTTTCAGCTCCGCAAAGCTCTGGGTGATCGAGCGCAGGATTCTCCTTATATCGTGACGGTGCCCGGGCAGGGGTACCGCTTTGCGCGCCCGGTGAGAGCGTTGACCAACCGCGCGAAACAAGTTGGCGAAGACGTCGTGGTTGAGGCTCACTCCCGGCAGCGCGTGGTAGTAGGGGAGAGTGACGTCGAAGGAGAAGAAGATCGCGAACTCGCCTCGTTTCTCCTGCGCGAGCCCCGAAGGTTGCCAGGTGCGTCCGCTGGCGTCGGGTGGTCGCGGAGGAAGATTGCTACCATGATTTTCGCCGCCGCGACGACGGGAATGCTTGCAGTTTGGTTTTTCTTGCGGCCCGCTCCCGTGCCGCTCGTCGTGCGCGCGGTTCGGCTTACACAGAATGGCCGGGCTGAACCCGGTGGACGAGTTCTCACCGATGGCCACAGGCTTTACTTCACCGAAAGGCTCGGCGGGACATTGAGATTGGCACAGATTCCGGAAGAAGGCGGCGAACCTCAGCTCATTTCTGCTTCGGTTTCCAACATCGCGCTCTACGATATCGACCTGAGCGGATCCCGGCTGTTGGTTGGCGCGCAAGAACCTGGAGAAAACCACTATCCCCTTTGGATTGTCGGAACGACCGGAGGTTCTGGACAACGAGTTGCCGATGCGCTCGCTGGGGACGCCGCGTGGGCGCCGGATGGCTATACCTTGGCTTACGCCGACCGGGGCGACCTTTATTTGACCAGCCTCGGCGACCAGCCGCCAAGGAAGCTGTTCTCCAGCCCAGGAACTATTCTCTCCATTACCTGGTCACCCGATGCGCAACGGCTCAGCCTGACGGTTCGAGGGGACAGAGGGGTCGTCTCCCTCTGGGAGCTTGCGCGTGACGGAAGCAATCCCCACCAGGTATTCCTGGGATGGAAGAACCCTCCAACGGCCTGGGGCCAAGGGGAATCCGGGGGGGTGTGGTCGCCCGATGGTAATTACTTCCTTTTTCGTTCGGTGCGGGGGAGCGTGCAGAGTCTCTGGATGCGGAAGCGAACGTCATGGTTCCACAGAAACCCGAATCCCGTGCAGATATATACCAGTCCTGATTGGATCGGACAACCAAGATTTAGTCTCGACGGCAAAAGGATTTTCTTCTCCGATTGCCACGGTTGTGGGCGGGAATTGTTGCGTTACGACTCCACGCGAAACCTCTTTGTGCCTTACCTCGGCGGGATCGCCGCCCGACATCTGAGTTTTTCACACGATGGGCAATGGGTGGCTTACGAGAGCGAAGTGGACAACACGTTGTGGCGCTCCAGGATCGACGGCAGTCAGGCTTTGCAGCTCACGTTTCCTCCCCTGTCAGTGCTGCACTCCACCTGGTCTCCGGACGGCAGGCAAATCATATTTGATGCTGATGGAATGCTGCGCCTGATCTCCGCGGATGGAGGGACCCCGGTTTCGCTGGTTCCCGGCAGCCAGCCTAGCTGGTCGCCGGATGGCAGTTCAGTTCTCTTAGTCCAAAGTGTTCAGGATGCAAACGGCTGGCATGCGGCTATATTCCAGTTGGACTGGAACACACGGAAAGCGACAATGCTTCCGGGGTCGCTGGACTGCGAAGGCCCACAGTGGTCGCCGGACGGCAAGTACGCCGCCGCCGCGGACAGAAGAGACAAGAAGCTGATACTTTTCGATTTTGCGCACCGGCAGTGGTCTGCTTTGGCCGATGGCGTCCCTTACGGCTGGGGAATCCGCTGGTCTATGGATTCCAAATACGTGTATTACCAGCACAATTACGGTGATGAGCAACCTATTTTCCGCGTTCGTCTCCGCGACCACCAGGTCGATCAGATTACTTCTTCGCGCCAGATCCTGCGTGCAGACCTTCTCAGCTACACCATGACCGGATTGACCCCTGATAATTCTCCTCTGGCTTCCCTAGTCCGCCGAGGTTCGGACATTTATTCCTTGCAGCTTGAGCTTCCCTGATCTCTTGGGTGAATCTCGCCGTATCGCGACAGCAAGTGGACGGATTCCTTGGAAATGTCGCCCCAGCAGATGGGCGCCTATTTGAGCGCAGCGACGAGTTGCTGGAACTTTGGGTTGGGGTGGAGATTCTTCAGATCGTCGTCAGCGATCAGACCATCGGCATCTTTATATCCGCGGTTGATAGCCTCCTGCAGGTACTGAAGTGCGTCATCGTTGTGCTTGCCCGCCACAGCCACGCGGGCGAAGGCGTACCATAGCGCAAAGGCGTTTCCTTGTTGCGAGCGATTGCTCTGCTTTTCGATCGCGTCACGGAACAACTTGGCGGCCTCGGGATAGCGATGGCTCAAGGCCACGGCCATCCCAAGTTGCTGTAATGTATCCAACGTATCGGAATGTTGTGGCCCGAGCGTGCGGAGCTGAACAGCGTAGGTTTCCCGAGCCAGCTTTTCGGCTTCCCCGTAGTGTCCCTCCCGGATTAGTATTTGCGCAAGGTTGGACCGGGACTCCAAGGTAGCGCTGTTTTCCGGTCCCATCACGCGAACCTGAGTCGCGAGCGTTTCGCGTTGCAATTTTTCTGCTTCGTGAACATGGCCTTGCTCGAGAAGCAGATCTGACAAGGTGCATTTGGCGTTCAATGTATATGCGTTTTCGGGCCCAAGGGTTCGCGACCAAATGCCCAACGCTTCCCGGATCAGTTTCTCGGCGTCGGCCAGGCGGCCCTCCCTAATAAGGAGGTTCCCGAGGGCCGCCATCGTCCAAGCTGTGTCCTGGTGCTCGGGCCCCAGCACACGCTGGTCCGTGGCCAAGACTTCACGATACAGGTGTTCGCCTTCCGCTAAGCGACCCTCAGCCGCGACGGCTACCGCCAGGCCACCCATCGCTGCCAGAGTTTGAGGGTGATCTGGTCCCAGGGCGCGAAGCTCCATATCGAGCAATTGCCGATACTCCTGTTCAGCCTCGGCATAGCGGGTTTGGTACTGGAGCGCCCTGCCCAGGTGATTCATCGACCTCCGCGTTTCCTCACTCTCTGGTCCTAGTCTACGAGTGCCGACCTCAATCACCTCGCGCGTCAGTTTCTCCGCCTCGTCGTAATGGCCCTCGTCCTCCAAGACGGCAGCCAAATCACCCTCGGTCGTGAGCGTCAGCGGATCGTCAGGTCCAAGAATACGGCGCTCACGCGCCAGTACCTGGCGCTCCAACTTCTCCGCTTCGGCATATTGTCCTTCGCGTTCCAGAATCCAGCCCAGCTCCACCATCGACTCCAACGTCTTCGGGTCGTCCGATCCGAGGAGGCGCTGTTGAGCATCCAGAGCACCCTTTGCCAGTTCCTCGGCACGAGCGTATAGCCCCAGGTTTCCGTATGTGCGCGCCATGACCTCCATCATCTGCGATTGAACCTCAGGATCCTTCGCCAGACCTGTTCCCATATCTTTCGACGCCTTGTCGAGGATCTCGCGGGCGGTAACGCTGTTGCCGCGCGCTTCGTCCGGATCGGAGACCTTAAAGATCTTGGTCATGAAATCGGTGATGCGGGTGGCGCGATCACGCTCCCGGTTCGCACGGTCGCGTTCTCGTGTGATTCGCCGCAACTGGACGGTCTGAACTCCAGCGAATCCCGCCAAGAGAAGAACCAATACCGTTGCTACCGTGACCCCAACTCGGTGCCTGCGGATGTATTTCTGCAGGCGATAACCTGCGCTCGCCGGACCAGCAATTACGGGCTCGTGGTTCAGATGGCGCTGAATATCGGCCGCCAACTCCCAGGGCGATCCATACCTACGGGCGCGCTCTTTCTCGATCGCCCTCATGGTGATCCAGTCGAGATCGCCGCGCAGCAGGCTTACCAGGTGTGCAGCTTCCGTGTCGCGCGCTTTAGCGGTAGCGGTTGAACGTCGCCGATCCGCGCTCACTTTGGTGGAAGGCCGTGCCGGCTCTTCCTCTCGCAGCTGACGCAGTGCCTCGAGCGGCTGCTCCTGCCATTGCTTCGTGTCCAGCGGTAGCTCCCCGGTCAAGAGCGCATACAGAAGCACGCCCAGGGAGTAGACGTCGGTACGCGTATCGATATCGTGCACGCTGGTGTCGGCCTGCTCCGGACTCATATAGGCCGGCGTTCCAACCAACCCGCCAAGTTGCGTGAACCGGCTTTCGCTGTCCACCCGCGGCGTGACTCCCTTGGCCAAACCAAAATCGATGATCCGCGGCATCGCCTTGCCATCCACTTCAATCACGAGAATATTGGCCGGCTTCAAATCGCGATGGATGATGGCCTTCTGATGCGCGTGCTGCACGCCTTCGCAGACTTGTACGAAAAGCTCCAGCCGCTGTTTGATCGTGAGTTTCTTCTGATCGCAGTACTCCGTGATGGGCATCCCCGGAACGTATTCCATCACGAAGTAGGGCTGACCTTGCTCCGTCGTTCCTGCGTCAAACACCTTGGCGATCGCGGGATGATCCATGATGGCAAGGGACTGCCGCTCTAACTGAAACCGCAGCACGGCTGATTCGTCGTACATTCCCGCTTTGATCAGCTTCAGCGCCACCTGCCGTCGAACGGGAGAAATCTGTTCGGCGAGCCACACCTGCCCCATGCCGCCTTCGCCCAGCTTGCGGACCAGCTGAAAGCGCTGCGAAAAAACCTGTCCGGACTTCCAGCTCATGCCAGACTCGGCTCCGCCGGCACTGACAAGCTCGTTGAGTGCGGGCGACTGCATGAAGCTGGCCCGGACCTCGTCTCCGGCAACCAGCAGCGACTCCAGTTCCGAGCGCAGCGAAGCATCCGACCCGCAAGCCTCGTTCAGGAATGAGCTGCGACGTTCCGGCGAGAGCTGCATGGCCTGATGCAACAGGTCTTTGACCGACTCCCAACGCTGAGTTTTCGTGTTC
>Ga0187781_10004029_pt1 | contig 10974 bp, 9 predicted proteins | sample 0715_SJ02_MP02_2_FD_132447 | JGI IMG/M metagenome (GOLD analysis project Ga0187781, IMG submission 132447) | Tropical peat soil microbial communities from peatlands in Department of Meta, Colombia - 0715_SJ02_MP02_20_MG | ecosystem: Environmental > Terrestrial > Soil > Wetlands > Peat | place...
GGATTCGCTTGGAGAGAAGGAATTCCGCCTTTTCACGTCCTGGCTCGACCGCATAAGCAACTGGGCCGATCACGACGGCTTGGTTCACTACCTGTTGGCGCCAATGGTAAGCGCCGAGCCGCTTCGCTCCCGTGAAGTCTTTCGGTGGGCCAAGTCGCCGAATCGCTGGCGGCGGCGTGCGGCTTGCGTCGCGCTCATTCGCGGAGCACGCAAGAAACAATTCTTCCCTGAGATTGTTCGGCTTTCGAACACGTTGCTCACCGACGACGATGACATGGTACAGAAAGGTCTGGGATGGTTGTTGCGGGAAGCGGCAAAGTACGATGCAAAACGTACCGTGCCCTATCTGGCGAAGATCCGAGGCCGCGCCCCCAGGCTTGTGCTGCGCACAGCCTGCGAAACTCTGCCCGCTGCAACGCGAAAACGAATTCTCGCTTAACGGCCCTGCGTACATGAGCCGTGGAGCGTCATGCACGTGCAGGTCGTGTGCGATTCACCGGCGAGATTGGCCATAGGCAATTCCCACTTCCCCATCAATTGTTTCAATGAATCAGGCCGCAAGAATCTTGTCGCGCAGGCCACCATACACAAATGTCTTCACCATTTCCTTCTCATAGAAGTCGTGCGGGAAGCCCATTTCGATCGCGCTCGCATCATTCAGGACGGAGACCTGCTCGTTAGTCAGATTCAGCTCAAGGCTGGACAGATTGTCCTGCAATTGATCCACCCGACGAGCTCCTATGATGGGAATTACCGGGATATCGCGATAGCGCAACCAAGCCAATGCAACCTGAGCCGGCGAACGTCCCACTTGTTGGCTCACTTTCTGCAGAGCGGTTACAATCCGATCGACCTGTTCACCAGTGCGCTGAAAAGCCTTACTCATGTCAGTTGAATAACGGGCATCTTTGGCCGCTCCCGCATGGTATTTGCCACTGAGGATTCCACCGGCCAACGGCGACCAGGCGACCAAGCCCAAATTGAAGGCCTTCGCCATCGGGATCAGTTCTCTCTCCACCGTGCGCTCAACCAGTGAGTATTCAATCTGCAAACCAATGAACTGAATCCACCCTCGAAGTTCGGCCAAGGTGTTGGCCTGGGCGATCCACCAGGCGGGTGCGTCGGAAACGCCGATATAGAGCACTTTGCCTTGCCGCACCAGATCGTCGAACGCACGCATGACTTCTTCGACGGGAGTCATCTGATCCCAGATGTGAAGCCAATAAAGGTCGATGAATCGGTTTTGAGGCGGCGCAACGAGGCCTCGACAGCCTGCACCATGCTTTTGCGGTGATTTCCCGCGGCGTTTGGATCAGTTCCGGCGCCGGCATTCGTGTATTTAGTGGCCAGCACGACCGACTGCCGGTGATCGCGCATGAACTCGCCAATGAAATTCTCGCTGGTTCCATTGGTGTAGAGATTGGCAGTATCGATGAAATTTCCGCCGGCTTCGCGATAGGCGTCATAGATCTTACGGGCTTCATCCTTAGACGATCCCCAGCCCCAGTCTTCTCCGAATGTCATGGTGCCAAGCGAAATCTCGGACACGCGCAAGCCGCTGTTTCCAAAAAGACGATATTTCATCCTTTTCACCTCGCAAATTCAAGCATATGGATTCGATTGCGTGATGTTGTGATCCAGAAAGTTTGTGGATGGGCGTGGTCCGCTCCTAACAGAGAACCGAGCCGACCCACAATGAACACGACCCCTTCAGTGGCCTTCTTCCTCAAGGTACTTCTCCACCTCCAACGCGGCCATGCAGCCGGAGCCAGAGGCCGTAATGGCCTGGCGATAGCGTCGGTCCTGCACGTCGCCACAGGCAAACACTCCAGCCACCCGCGTGAAGACATTCTTTTGAGTAACCAGATATCCATCGGCATCCGTTTCAAGTTGGCCTTCGAACATCTTCGCATTGGGAATGTGACCGATGCCTAGGAACATAGCGCTGGTCGGAAAATCCCAGCTCTCGCCGCTCCTCACGTTGCGCAGACGCAAGGACGTCACTTCCTTCTTGCCAACGTCGAGCACATCATCGACAACCGTGTCAGTAAGAAACGCAATCTTCGGATTGGCTCGCGCCCGGTCGAGCATGATCTTTGAAGCACGAAACTGTTCGCGGCGATGAATGAGCGTTACTTTGCTCGCAAACCTCGTCAGAAACGTGGCCTCTTCCATGGCCGAGTCCCCGCCGCCGATTACGGCTATCTCTTTCCCCGAAAAGAAGAACCCGTCGCAGGTGGCACATGAAGATACTCCGTGCCCAATCAGCGCCTGCTCATTTGGCAGGCCCAGCCAGCGTGCCGAAGCGCCGCTGGCGATGATCAGGGTCCGCGTTTGGATGGTGTGTTTCCCGATGGTCAGTTCGAATGGCCGTTTGCTCAGGTCCGTCTTGACCACATGCCCCATGTGGTATTCGGCCCCGAAGCGAGAGGCCTGCTTACGCATGTTCTCGATGAGTTCAGGGCCCTGAATTCCCTCGGGGAACCCAGGGAAGTTTTCCACCAGCGTTGTCAGAGAGAGTTGTCCGCCGGGTTCGTGACCTTCGATCACGAGCGGCTTAAGGTTGGCCCGGGCTGTGTAAAGAGCGGCTGTGTGGCCGGCGCATCCCGAGCCCATGATTACCACGTTGCGAATATCCATGATGTTGAGAGAAGCCTTTTCTCAGTAGATTCCAGAGGACAGATTTCGATGCGACCGCAAATCGGTGAAATGCTCCTAAGGGTTTTTCCTCTTATCGGCAGGGAGCCGCGGCGACGAACCCACACCCATGCGTGCCAGTTCCTGAGGTACCATTTTGCGAACGCCCAGTGCGTTGCGATAGCGATTCAAAACGCCGGACGCGACTTGGAAAATCGGTTCGTACGCGCTCTGATCCGGCGCTGGCCTCCCTTCCCCTCCGGAACAGCGGGCGAGCACAACCGAGGACTTTCCGAATCGCTCCAACTTAATCCGGGCCGCCGGCGTGTTGGCGGACAACATCGCGCTCGCTGAAGTAACCGCCGAAGCACTGTCCTCAATAGAGACCTCCATCAAGTCCTTGGGATCCCTCATCCGCAACACGAGCGTCTCTACCATATTGTCTGCATCCACACTAAATGAATATTGAACATTGCTGAAAGCAGACGCGTCCGGGAATTCTCGCCGTACTCTCACCCAGTTAGCAGCCGACGCCGCGCCTGCAGGCAACGGCTGCATACCGGGGATTGGCGTGTTTGGATCCAAAGTGGAGTGCCCTCGTGCCACTTCATAGTCCTTGCCAAAGACGGCCTTCCCCGGAACTTTGGCCAGCGCAGCCGTCAATTCCTTCTGCTCGTCCGCTGAAGGCGTACACACATTCAGTACGTTTACTTTTACTGGCGGTTGTTGAGAGTTCGGAGCCTCCTGAGCAAACGCCGTCGTCAGCACTGCCAACGTGGCGATCAGAATTGTTCGAGTGGACACGCCGGAATTGTATCAGGGGATTGCAGGGATGAGACGTTAGGTTACCGACGTGAAACGCTCTGCCCAAACAGATGCTGGGGGGGCTGGAAGAGCTTGCGGCTCGAAACGGGCACACACGTCTGCGAGATCAAACTCTGCGTAGGCTATCGCGACTCAGCTGCGCTCGAATCCTCGCTGGCGCCATGCCGACGCAAAAGCTGCGGCAGATTCTGCGAGAACGCCGATCGCGGCAGCACCATATCACAGCCGACTTCGTGGGCTTTCTGCTTCAGATCTCCCTGCACATGCGACAGGAACCCGATGATGGAAGTCCCCTTTTTCAGCTTGCTCTTCAGCTTGGGAATTAACGTCAGCGGTTTCGCATTCGCGTTATTCAGGTCGAATATGATCAGCGACGGCTTTTCTTCGCCATTGTTTTTCAAGCGCTCGGCCAGATCCTTCTCGGTACGCACGAACTCCACTTTCACGTTCATCTTGCGGCCCGTATCCTGAATTTTGGTCAGGAAGAAAAGGTCCTCCACGAAAGCGAAAACTCGCGATGCCGCGTCCACGGGAGGTGCAGGGAGCGGCTCTGGCTCAGCTAGCGGGTACGCGGCCGCAAAGCCGGGGCGACGCAGCCCTTTATTGCCGTTGTTGTCGCCTCCGCCATTGAGGTTAGCGCGGTAGCTATGATCCATCGGAGCGGTAAAAATGCCCTGGTGCTCCTGGCGAACGCGATGTGTTCCGCCTCCACCACTATGTCTCTGCGCACGACGCCCACGGCGCCGTCTGTGCTTCCCTCCTCCTGATGAGGAGTGTCCCGGTCCTGCATTCATGGTTTTCTCTTGTTAATCCCCGGCCCGAATCGCAGATTGCAGGCCTCAGTTGTTTCGTATTCCCATTTTGTCCGAGGCGCGAAGTGTGCTTACGCAAGGCGTGATACACAGCAGCTCTCGGCTGACGACTTGCTTCGGCTGGATGCTACTTGAGAACAATACTCACGCTGTAGTCGCGCCTGGAGTTTGCTTAGGTGCGTACGGCCTGCAAGAAGCAAGGCCCTCGGGAACAACTTGATGTTACCCACGAAACCGCCAATTGCGCAAGGGGGACGGAACCTTAGTTTTTCCACATTCGGCACTTCTATAGATTGGGGTGACGAGCCCGTCTTGCCCGCCAGCGGTGCCGGCTCACTGCCCAAAGGTATTGCACTGGCTCATGTCGCCGGTGCTGAAGCCCTTCTGAAACCACTCCATGCGCTGCTGCGAGCTTCCGTGGGTAAAGGTCTCCGGGTTAACCGCGCGTCCGGCCATGCGCTGCAGTCGGTCGTCCCCGACCGCGGCCGCAGCGGTCAAACCTTCCTGGACTTCGTTTGGGTCAAGCAGGTGCCGCTGGTCTGTTGAATGCCCCCAAACCCCGGCGAAACAGTCCGCCTGCAGCTCAAGAGCGACCGACAACTGATTGGCGGCACGCGGATTGCGCTCCTGTGCGGCGTGGACTTTCTCCTCGACTCCAATCAGCTTCTGGACGTGATGACCGATCTCATGGGCGAGCACATATGCTTCGGCAAATTCCCCGGAAGCTCCGAAACGGTCTTTCAGCTCGTTGTAAAAGCCGAGATCGATGTACACTTTTTCGTCGCCAGGACAGTAAAAAGGTCCACTCGCGGATTGCGCCATGCCGCAAGCCGAATCGATCGAATCCCGGAACAGCACGAGTTTGGCATGGCGGTAAGGTATGCCCTGCTGACTGAGTGTCTGCGTCCATGTCTTCTGCGTGTCGTCCAGCACAAACGAAACAAACTGTACAAGAGGCTGTTCTTTCTGGTCGAGCGCTGTATCCGGCCGGCTGATCTGAGTGGGAGCGCCCATCGTTCCTATGCCAGCTAACGATAAGAAATTGCGCTTGAAGATCAAGCTCAAAATTAGCAGGAATATGAAACCGCCGATCCCGATGTGAATTCCGCCGAATTGGAATCCGCCGCCTCCGCTGCCGCTATCGTCCCGGCGATCCTCGATATCCTGACTTTCCCCGCCCGGCGTCCAACGCATGGCACTCCTCCGATGTTTGCTTTATACGACTGGCCGGCAACTCCTGATCCTCAGCGCGGCACCAATTCTATACAGAATGGGTGAGTTGCGCGTACGCAAGCATTCTGTTCAAGTTCCTGAATTCGCCGCCGATGGGACAAGGGTGAAGCCGGCAAATTCCACTGACCAGGCGTCAAACCCGCTCGCCGTCGCTGGACAAAGGTTCGTTGCCCGACAGCCGATTTTTGATCGTTCGCAAAAGGTGATCGGGTATGAACTTCTTTTTCGAAACGGAATTGAAGACTACTTCAATGCAGATCCGGAACTGGCCGCGCGCTCCACTTTGGACAGCTCGCTGCTATTCGGTCTGAACACGCTTTGTCATAACACGCGCGCTTTTGTGAATTGTACCCGTGACATTCTTCTGAAAGATCTCGTCACTTTGCTGCCTCCCACCCAGACAGTGGCCGAGATTCTGGAGACCGTCGAGCCTGAAGAACGCGTCATCGCAGCCTGCAAACGTCTCAAGGAGGGCGGCTATTTGATCGCTCTTGATGACTTTACGCCTAACGATCCCCGGGCTGCTCTCTGCGATTTTGCCGATATCATCAAACTCGATGTTCAAGCAACCCGGCCCGAAGAACGCGCAGGATTGTTGCGCCGCTTCGGGTCCGCGAAGTGCAAAATGCTTGCGGAAAAACTGGAGAGTCCCCACGAATTCAACCAAGCTCGCGACATGGGATTCGCATATTTCCAGGGATATTTCTTCTGCAAACCAGAACTGGTAGTTGGTCGCGAAGTTCCCGCCAATAAGATCGGGTTCCTGCGCCTTCTCGAGCTGATTTCGCGTCCGGAACTCGACTTGCGCGAACTTGAAAAAGCGCTCAAGCAGGAGGCATCTATCTGTTACCGTCTCTTGCGTTATCTGAACTCCCCCATTTTCGGATTTTCGCTGGAAATCAGGTCCGTGCGCCACGCCATGGCAATCCTCGGAGAACGGGAATTGCGGCGATGGATCCGGCTCGTCGTTGCAATCGGAGCAGCAGAAAAGAGATGCAGCGAATTGGTCCTCATGGGTTTGACGCGGGCCCGCTTCTGCGAATTGCTGTCAGTTAGGCTGAAATCGACGAACGACTTGTTCTTGATGGGACTGTTGTCCGTTATGGATGCGATTCTCGAGATCGAGATGGTCAAACTCCTTGAGCAGGTTCCGGTTGACCATGAAATCAAAAGCGCATTACTCGGTCAGAACAGCGGTCTCCGGCCATTCTACCGGCTTATGTTGGCGCAGGAGTCGGGGGAATGGGAGCAATTGAACGACATTGCGAAACAGCTCTCTCTGGGTGAGGAGGAAGTCGAAGACACGTGGTGGCAGGCGCTGACCTGGGCTCAGGAAGTTACGGCCATCGCATAACGTATTGCCTCAAAACCACTCCGCACCAACCGCTTTAGGGCGCCTCGATCAGCTCCATTTTCCCATCGCGCGTGCGGTGCAGCACCATCAACTTTCCTTTGGGGTCGCGGAATACGAAAACATCGCGATCACGGAAATGCGCTTCTTTGATTGCCTCTTCAAGCGTCATCGGCCGCAAAGCGACGGAGTCGGCGGAGCGCACGAGGTGGACTTCGGTGGTTTTGGCAACGGAAGGGAATTTGTGGACAGTTACTGAAACACTTGCCATTTCATCGAGTCTCAGCGGCGCTTCGCCGAGCGGTTCGGCCTCTTGCCCGTTGAATCTCTTGACCGCCTTGCGCTTCTTGCTCAACCACTTCGTTTTGTACTTCAGCGCCTGCTTGTGCAGATGGTCTAGCGCATCGTTAATCGCCGATACCATATCGTGGGCTTGCGCTAAGCCAACAATTGGTCCGTTGGGCGGGTTAATCGTAATTTCCGCTTTGTGACGGTGTTTTTCGACCGCGAGAATAACCTTCGTTTCAAAACGGTCACCGAGAATTTTGCGGATCTTATTAAGGCCGGTTTCAACTTCTTTGCGGATATTCGGAGTGATTTCGTATTGACGACCGGTGTACTCGACATTCATGAGGAGACCTCGGTTGTGTGGAAGTCAGGTTTCAAAGTTGCAATGTTTCAAGGTTGCAAGGAAAAAACCAGCGATCCCCAGGAAAGGCCTTCATGGTCTCAAAGACAAAACCCAGCGATTCTGAAGTCGCTTTGAAACCTTGAAACTTTACGACTTTGAAACTTATTTTTTAACTCTTCTCTGATGCGTACTCGGAATCTTCATGTCTTCCCTATATTTCGCAACGGTGCGCCGCGTTACATCGATGCCTTGCGATTGCAAGATGCGGGTGATCTGTTCGTCGGTCAACGGACGGGTCGGATCCTCATCCTCGATCAACTTCTTGACGCGACGCTTCAGAATCAGCAACGACGTGCCGCCGCCTTCCGGGCCCTGCACGCTCTCGGAGAAGAAGTAGCGCAGTTCAAACACTCCCTGCGGCGTGTGCACGTATTTGTTCGCCACCGCACGGCTGACCGTGGAAGGATGCACGCCGATCTCTTCGGCCACTTCCTTGATCATCATCGGCTTCAAGTGATCGATGCCACGCTCCAGGAAATCCTGTTGGCGCGCAACGATCGAATAGCAAACCTTTGTAATCGTCTGCTTGCGTTGTTCGATGTTCTTGATGAGTTGGATGGCCGACTTGTAGCGATCTTTAACGTAGTTGCGCGTTTCGCGGTCGTTTCCTTCGCGCGTCAGCAGCCGCTTGTACGCCGGGTTGAGACGCAACTGAGGCATGTCCTCGTCGTTCATGATGATTAGCCACTCGTCGCCATGCTTCACAAACGCGACGTCGGGCTCAATGAGGCGCGCCGGTGCTTTGTTGTACTGCAACCCCGGCCGCGGATCGAGCGTACGAATGTAGTCGAGCGCCGCCTGTACCGCTTCGAGAGGCCGGCCGATCGCACGGGCAATCTCCTTGAACTGTTTGAGTGTAATCGCCTTTAGGTGACGATCCACGACGGCGATGGCATCATGAACCACCTGCTCTGTGGCTCCGTTGCCGTTTCGGTGTGCCTGCAATTGCTGGAGATGGTGGCGCAACTGATAAAGCAGGCATTCGCGCAGGTCGCGGCAGGCAACGCCAGGAGGATCAAATTGGCGAACAAGTTCCAGAGCTTCGTGCAGATCGGAGAGAGCGAAATTCACCAGCATACGCGCCGGCGCAGTCGCTGTTGCCGCGGGCGAAGTGCCGTTGCTTGGCATGTTTGAACCGGGCGTTAGATTCCCCGCATCAGCGGAAGGCTCGGACAAAACCGCCGATGCGATAGCTGGTTCAACTAACGTAGCGCTGGCAGGCGCTTGCGGAGAATGACCGTTCCCACAAACCCGATCGTATGACCCACCGTCCGCTGGCGACACATCACCCGGCCTTGGCTCTTCTGCTGCCGCCGTCGCTCCAATCCCTAATGCCTCGGCCTGGCCCACGATTTTTGCGTGCGTCTCCGCGTCGGTTTCCAGAGCCGCAGCGGGCACTACTCCCAACAATTCGTCATCGCTCGCAATCAAGTATCCGTCTTCGTTCAGATTGCCAATGATCAACTCGGCGGCTTCGCGCACCGGCGGCCGTGTGGAAATCGCCCCCAACTGCCAGAGCAGATGGTCCGTCAAGTTGCCCGGCTTCGACAGGAAGTTCTCGAAGGAAGGCTTCTCAATCTCCTCCATCTCTCCCGAGCTGCGATAGCCGGGATCTAGATACTCTTGGAAAAACGAGCCAAAATCGATCTCCTCGAATGGATCCTTCTTCTCGGTGGCTGTGATGGGATTCTCTTCCGTCGTCGCCTTCGCCGCAATTCGGTCTCGTTCCTCTTCCTGGCGCCCGATCTCATCGAGCATCGGGACGGCATCTTCAAGTTCTTCCAAGACCGGATTTTCCACCATCTCGGCATTGATCATGTCCTTCAGTTCGAGCTTGTTGAGCGCGAGCACGGACACCATCTGGACAAGCCCCGGCGTCAGGATCTGCCGTTGCGAAAGCTTGACATTCAGTTTGTGCTGAAGAAGAACCATTTTAAAGTTTCAAGGTTTCAAGGTCGAAGTCTCGAGTTCGTGCCGCTACTTAGCAACCTTGAAAGCTATCTTTTCCAGCTTCTCATGCACCTTGCCCTTGCGGCTTGTCACGAAGGTTCAATGCAACTACGCCTTGGTAACTCCTTTCTCACACCAATGAGAAACTCTCACCCAAATAAACTCTTCGTACCTCTGGGTCACTCCCCAACTGCTCAGGCGTCCCTGACCGGAAAATCCGGCCCTCATTGATGATGTACGCCCGATCCGTGACTGACAGCGTTTCACGGACGTTGTGATCCGTAATCAGAATTCCAATCCCACTTGCCCGCAGATCGGAAATGATCTTCTGCAGATCGAGAACAGCAATCGGATCGATACCCGAAAACGGCTCGTCCAGCAAGATGAACGTTGGGCTGATGCATAGCGACCGCGCAATCTCCACCCGACGACGCTCTCCGCCCGACAACGCATATCCACGGTTCTGGCGGATGTGCTCCAGTCCCAACTGGTCGATCAGCTTCTCGGCCTTCTCCCGGCGCTCATGCCAGGAGATGGGCTGAGCTTCCAGGACAGCCAGAATGTTCTCCTCGACAGTTAGCTTTCTAAAAACCGAAGCCTCTTGGGGGAGATAGCTGATACCGTACTCGCGCGCCCGCAAGTACATGGGGACGCCCGTGATGTCCTCGTCGTCGTACAGTACCCTGCCTGTGTCGGGAGGAATCAGGCCAACAATCGCGTAGAAGGAGGTGGTCTTTCCGGCGCCGTTCGGTCCGAGCAGGCCCACAACTTCTCCCTGCAAAACCTGCAGACTTACGCCGTTTACTACGCGCCGGCCCCGATAAGTCTTTCCTATTTCGTCGGTTGCCAGCGTGTGCATTTATCGTGCCACTTGCGTCCTCGTGATCGACCGGGACGTATCTCTGCCTTCCACGAGCACCCTATCATCGCGTCTGTAGAAAGTCAACGAATCGCCCGTAATCTTGCCCCGTTCGGCATCAAAAATGCTAGGCGGACCTCCAGTGAGGTCGTATTTTTCATCGGCGGCAGTATAGACAAGACGGTCACCCGTCGCCCGCCGAGTGGGTTGCGTGAGCACAACACTGTTCTCCGCAATGATTTTCTCCACTTGTCCCGCACCAGCCACCGTCCCCAATGAGCCGGATGCCTGAGACTGACTGTGCGCTACCAGAAATACCGTCATCTGGCGCGCTGTCATCGTGGTGTCAGTGCTCCTCGCCGTGACGCTGCCATCGAGAAATATCTTCCGCGCGGCGTCGTTGTAAGTCAGACGCGCTGATGTAACAGTGACTGGAGTCGCCTGCCCGGTTTTATTGTCGACCTGCACGAGCACGGTTTTAACGGGCTGATCACTGTTACTCTCAGCTACGAGCGACCGCTGGACACGGTTGAATTCGAGAGTAGGAGCCTCGACCACGCTGCTGTTCTGCCACAATCGAGCGTTTCCAGAGTACACGGCCACGTTCGACGAGCGA
>Ga0187781_10004030_pt1 | contig 10974 bp, 7 predicted proteins | sample 0715_SJ02_MP02_2_FD_132447 | JGI IMG/M metagenome (GOLD analysis project Ga0187781, IMG submission 132447) | Tropical peat soil microbial communities from peatlands in Department of Meta, Colombia - 0715_SJ02_MP02_20_MG | ecosystem: Environmental > Terrestrial > Soil > Wetlands > Peat | place...
GTCGCCGCCGTCACGTCCGATTCCCACACGGTAATGCTCGAAATCCCCGCGCCGTTGGCCGCGCGCGGAAGCTGCTTCGCCGCTTCGTCGTAAATATACCGCGCGATATTTTCCGCCGAGGGGTTGAGCGCGTCGAACGGCTTCAGCTCGTTCAGATACTTATGGTCGAGCGAACGGATCACGCCCTGGATCACCTGCTTGATCTGCACAAAATCGTACAGAAGGCCCGTCGAGTCGAGCTCTTTGCCCGCGAGCGTGACGCGCACTTTATAGTTGTGCCCGTGCAGGTCTTCGCATTTGCCTTTGTAGCCGCGCAGGTTGTGCGCCGCGGCGAATGATTCGTCTACGCTGACTTCGTACATGAATGGCCCTTCGCGCCCCCAGCGGCACGCCTGCCTCGCTCCGCTTACCTGGGGTGATTTTCCATGAAGCGCGCGACTTCGGAGAGGTCCCGAGTGATCGCATACTCGGGAAGCGATTCGAGGAAAATTTTACCATACTGCATCCGGTGAATCCGGTTATCGAGGATGGCTAGAATTCCCCGGTCGGTCTTCGAGCGGATCAGCCGCCCGAATCCTTGCTTCAAAGCCAGCACCGCTTCCGGCACCTGGTATTCGGAGAACGCGTTCCGGCCGTCTTCCTGCAACGCGCGCACGCGGGCGGCGACGATCGGATCGCTCGGCACCGCAAAGGGCAATTTGTCGATAATGACGCACGAAAGCTGCGCTCCCGGGACATCCACGCCCTGCCAGAAGCTGGCCGTCGCAAACAGGACCGCGTTCGGCGTCGAGCGGAAGCGATCCAGCAGAATTGTGCGCGGCGCGGTTCCTTGCAGCAGCAGCGGATACGCCACGCGCCCGGAAACGCGCTCGTGAATATCTTTCATCTGCGCGTAGCTGGTGAAAAGGCAAAACGCGCGCCCTTCGGTAATTTCCAGCAGCCGCACGATTTCATCGGCGGCGCGCTCGCCGAATCCCGGCTGGCGGACGTCCGGCAGCGACGCGGGAATGTACAGCAGCGCCTGCTCGCGAAAATTGAATTCGTGCGGCAGCACCACTTCTTTCGCCGGCTGCACGCCCAGCCGCTGCTTGAGGTAATCGAACCGGCCGCCGACAGCGAGAGTGGCCGAAGTGAGCACCACGGTATCGAAGCGCCCGAAAAGTTTTTCGCGCAAAATCTCGCTCACGTCGATCGGCGTTGCCGCAATGAAAACGCCGCGCCCGCGCCGCTCGTACCAGTAAACGTAGCCCTTCTCCTCGCTCTCGAGCAGGAACACAAGCTCGCGGCGAATCTCCGCCGCGCGCCGAGCGAGCGCCACCACTTCTTCGGGCTTCGGTGAGAGCGCGGAAAGCTCCGTCTCGATGCGCTTCACGGCCGTGCCAAGCTCGTCGTAGGCTTCGCGATTCTGTTCGAGAAAGGATTTCCGCTCCGGCGGCTCGAAGGGATAGCGCCATTCGCGCTCCGGGAAATTCTCGAAGAAACTGCGCCCGCGCTCGCGCAAGCGTCCGAGCTGCCGGCGCAGAGGTCCGGCTTCGATCTGCAACACGCGCAGCGTATTTTCGGTGTCGCGCGCGAGCTCCTCGAACCGGTAGCTTGAAATCTGGCGGCCGAAATAGTCGCTGGCCACATCTTCGATTTCATGCGCTTCGTCAAACACGACCGCGGAGTATTCCGGCAGGATCGAGCCGAAATCGTCCTGGCGGATCGCGAGGTCGGCGAAAAAAAGATGATGGTTCACGATGATGAGGTCCGCTTCGTGCGCCCGCTGGTGCATCGCTGTGATGAAACAGCTCTGAAATTCCGGGCACTTTTGTCCCGTGCAAAGGTCCGACCGGGCGTCAATGCGGTTCCACAGCTCCGCGTCGTCGGGCAAAAACGTCAGCTCGCTGCGGTCGCCCGTTTCAGTGAGCTTTTCCCAGTCGCGAATCTGCGAGAACCAGTCGATCTCGTCGATTCCCTTCAGCACGGGCTGCCCATCCATCTGGTGGACTTTCTGGCGACATAGAAAATTCGCGCGGCCTTTCATCAGCGCCGCTTTCAGATTCGGAGCGAAATGTTTTTGCAGGAAGGGGACATCTTTCTGGAAGAGCTGCTCCTGGAGCGATTTCGTGGCGGTTGAAATCACCACGCGCCGTCCGCTGCGGATCGCCGGAATCAAATACGCCAGAGTTTTGCCCGTGCCCGTACCGGCTTCGACCACGGCGTGCTGATTTTTTTGAAACGCCTCTTCGGCAATCCGCGCCATCTCGAGCTGCGAGGGACGGAACTCGTAGCCCGGATGCTGCTTCTCTAGCAGCCCGCCGGCTGCAAAAATATCTTCGACGCTGATTTTTTCGGCGGGCTCGGACGCCGCAGCCGCACGCGGCTTGCCCGCAGATTCCAGTTTTGTTGCGGATGATCTCTTTGTGGCCGGCATTCCGTTGCGCCCGAGTCAGAACGAATTCCCAAGGATAAACCAAAATCCAGATTCGCATGAAAGAATCGCGCGCGCCAGATTGAGGCGTCGGGCTAACGCGTCAGAAACCGGAAGGCAAAGCCGGTGGCCGTCCCTCCGAGAATGAGCCACGCGGAATTGATGGGGACACGCCGCAGGATCACCAACGCAAAGATCGCTTCCGCCGCGGTGAACCAATCCACAATCGCGCCCCGCGCCACTTGCCACGAAACGGCGCCCATCAGCCCGACGGTCGTTGCGTTCACGCCGTCAAGAAACAATCGAGCCGCTGCTGATCCTCTCAGCCTCGGAATCAGCGGAAAAAGAATCGCCACGTACAAAAACGACGGCAGAAACATTCCCAGCGTAGCCAGCAGCGCTCCCTTCACGCCTCCCATCAGATAGCCGACAAAAGTGGCGGACGTGAACACAGGCCCCGGCGTGAGTTGGCCGACCGCGACCGAGTCGAGAAGCTGCTTGTCCGTGAGCCAGTGCAGGTGCGCGACAAAATCCGCGCGCAAAAATGCGAGCAGCACGTAGCCGCTCCCGTATGCCACGGCGCCGATTTTCAGAAACGTAAAAAATAGCCGCGTGAGCGTAAACGGAATCACCGCAGCCGCGCCGCCCGCCGCGGCGCTTGCCCATCCGAGCAGCGGCAGAATCACCGCGCGCCCCTCGCCTCCACCGGAGCGCCACTGCGCTGCAAACCCTGCGATTGCCGTCAGCGCGATCGCACCGAACAAAATTGCGATGACCGAAAAGCCGCGAAAATACAGCGCGATCGCCGCCACGCAGAGCACCGCGAGCCACACGCTTTTCAGCGCCGCCCGCCCCAGGCTCCACAGCGCGTCCGCAACAATCGCAATTACAATCGGATTGATCCCGTACAAAATCCATTGCGCCGCCGGCAGCGCGCCGTATGTCACGTAGGCCCATGCGAGCGCCATCACCATCAGCATCGCCGGCAGAATGAACAAGCCTCCTGCCAGAATCAGCGCCGGCCAGCCCGCCCGCGAATAGCCGAGCGCAATCACCAGCTCGGTGGACGACGGCCCCGGAATCAGGTTCATCATCCCGAACAGATCGAGGAAATCCTGCTGCGAAATCCATCCCCGCCTCTCGACAAGCTCGCGGCGCATCATGGCCACGTGTCCGGCCGCGCCGCCGAACGCCAGCAGCCCCAGCCGCACGAAATACGACGCCACTTCGCCGAGGCTTCCGCGCTGCATTCCCGTCACGCTTTGTTCGGCTTGTGCCATCGAAGGCGGCGCAAGAATCCGCGCTCGTTTCTGCCGCCGCTAAAGTATCATGACCGCTTCGTAGTGCTTTGTGGGTCGCGGTTTCAACCGCGACATTGACAAGTCCCAAGGACGGGGGCTTTAGCCGCTGAAGTTCCTTCAAGCTGGCGAATTCTCAACATGGCCCAAATTCTCCCCTCCATCGTAATCGTCGGCCGCCCCAACGTCGGCAAGTCCACGCTCTTCAACCGCCTCACCGGCACGCGCCGCTCCATCGTCACCAACGAGCCCGGCATCACGCGCGACCGCATTTACGGCACCGCGAATTGGGACGGCCGCACGTTTGAAGTGGTCGACACCGGCGGAATCATCCCCGAAGACAAAGCCGGCATCCCCGGAGAAATTCTCCGCCAGGCGCGCGTGGCGATCGAAAATGCCGCCCGCGTCGTCCAGGTGGTGGATGGCCGCGAGGGGCCGGTCCCGCTCGATGCCGAGCTCGCGCAGCTCCTTCGCCGCGCGGGCAAGCCGCCGATTATTGCCGTCAATAAAATCGACACGCCCAAGCAAGCCGAAATGGCGGCGCAATTTTACGAACTTTCGAGCGAAGTCTTCCCCATCTCCGCCGAGCATGGCTTCGGCGTGGACGAGCTGCTCGACGCGCTCACCGCTGAAATGCCGCGCGGGGAAGCAGCCGAAGCCGAGCCCGACGTCAACATCGCCATCATCGGCCGGCCCAACGTCGGCAAGTCAACGCTGCTCAATCAGCTCGTCGGCGCCGAGCGCTCGATCGTCTCTCCCGAGCCCGGCACCACGCGCGATGCCGTGGACACCGTCGTCGAGCGCCACGGCAAGTCGTACCGCTTTCTCGATACCGCCGGCATCCGCCGCAAGGGCAAGACAAAACTCATCGCCGAAAAACTCAGCGTCATCATGGCGCGGCGCCATCTGGAGCGAGCCGACATCGCCGTTGTTGTCGCCGACGCATCGGTGGGCGTCACTTCGCACGACGCCACCATCGCCGGCTACGCCGAGCATTCGGGCCGCAGCGTCATCATCGTGATGAACAAATGGGATCTGGCGCTCGAAGCCGCGCAGAAACAAGCCGCGGAAAAGAAGGGAAGCGCGAAGCGCGCAAACAAGGGCGCAGGCGCCGCGGAACGCGCGAGCGCCGCCGTAAGCCCGGTGAAGCTGCTTGCGGAATACGAGCCACTCGTCCGGCAAAAATTGAAATTCCTGAGCTACGCGCCGGTGGTTTTTCTCTCAGCCCTCACCGGCGAGCGCGTCGATAAACTCTACGCCCTGATTGATCGGGTTGCCGAAGCGCGCCGCCGACGCATCTCCACCGGCGAGCTGAATCGCTGGCTTTCGAGCGTCGATCTCGAGCGCGGCACGTCGCCCGCCAGCCGCCACGTAAAAATTTTCTACATCACGCAAGCGGCCGCGTCGCCGCCTACGTTCGTCCTTTTCACCAACCAGACCAAGCCGCTCCACTTCAGCTTCCAGCGCTTCCTCGAAAACCGCCTCCGCGCCGCATTCGATTTTACGGGCACGCCCATCCGCTTCACCCAGCGCCTCAAAAAAAAGCGCGAGCGAGGTTCGCGCGATTAGCCCCGCCCGTTTTCCACCCGGCGATTTTTTTTCTCTCCGTAGGGGCACGGCATGCCATGCCCGGCCTTTGCCTCCGAGTGGCACAGGCACTCCTGCCTGTGCAGGTTTGCATCGGTAACGGCCACCTTAAGGTGGGCGCCTCTAGGCCCTTCGGCTCGTCGCAGAATAAGTCCACGGTTCACAGCGGGAAGTTGATTCGCAGGAGTGCGGTAAAAACCGGCGATTCGCGGCCAGGTAAGGAAGAAAAAAAAGAGAGGCGAAGCAATTGCCTTCGCCTCTCTCCCTGCTGCTTTCGTTCTGGACCTGTTTCAATCCGCGGCGACCGGCGCCGCAACCGGCCGGGAGGGCTCGTGCCGGTACGGCCCCTGCGCCTCCACCACCGCAATCGAAGCGGTCTTGACGATATCTTCCACGTCCGCTCCGCGCGGTAGCACGTACACCGGCTTGCCCATGCCCGTCAGCAGCGGAACAATCGCTTCCGCTGAGCCGAGCTTTACGAGCAGCTTGTATGCCGTGTTCGCCGACTGAAGATCCGGGAACACCAGAACGTTCGCCGGGCCTTTCAGCGTCGAGAACGGATAGTCTTGCTGCAAAACCTCGGGCGTCACCGCCACATCCACCATGATTTCGCCGTCCACGTTCAGCCTCGGCGCTCGCGCTTTCACCAGTTCGGTGGCTCGGCGCACTTTTTCGCACAGCGGATGTTTGGTGCTGCCGAAGTTTGAAAACGAGAGCATGGCCACGCGGGGCTCGACATCGAACTGCCGCGCCGCCTCGGCCGCGCCGATGGCGATTTCTGCCAGCTCTTCGGCCGTGGGTTCCACATTCACGCTGCAATCCGCCAGGAACACCAGTTCATCCTTACGGGTCAGCAGCACGTACACGCCGGAGACGCGGTGGAATCCATCCCGCACTCCGATCACCTGCAACGCCGGACGGATCGTTTCGGGATAATGCTGTCCGATGCCGGAGACGAGCGCATCGGCGTCGCCCATGCGCACCATGATTGAGGCGAAGAGGTTGCGATTGTTGATCAGCTCACGCGCCTCGGTGAGAGTGACTCCGCGGCGCTGGCGGATCTGGTAATACTCCTGCGCATAGCTTTCCCGCAGCTCGAAGCTCTGCGGATCCACCACACGCACCTCGTCCAGCGCGAGCCCCAGCGACTCGGCCTTCGCGCGGATGACTCGCTCGTTGCCGAGCAGGATGGGCCGCGCGATTTTCTCTTCCACCAGGATGCGGCAGGCCCGCAGCACTTTGTCATGCTCGCCTTCGGGGAACACCACTCGCTGCGGCGCTGACTGCGCCCGGTGGACGAACACCCGCATGATCTCGTGCGCCTTGCCCAGCCGCTTTTCGAGCTGTTCGCGGTATTCGGCCAGGTCCACGGGCTCCTGCGCCACCTTGGTGCGCATGGCCGCTTCCGCCACCGCCGACGCCTCCCATACGAGCACGCGCGGGTCGAACGGCCGCGGAATGATCGAATCCGGGCCGAACGTGATGCGGTCCACTCCGTAGGCGCGGCAGACCGAGTCCGGCACGTCTTCTTTCGCCAGGTTCGCCAGCGCCCAGCTGGCCGCCAGCTTCATATCCTCGTTGATGGCCGTAGCGTGCACGTCGAGCGCCCCGCGGAAGATGAACGGGAATCCCAGCACGTTGTTGATCTGGTTCGGATAGTCGGAGCGGCCCGTCGCCGCGATGATGTCGCTGCGCGTTGCCTTCATCTCCTCGTAAGGGATCTCCGGATCGGGATTCGCCAGCGCGAACACCAGCGGGCGCGGCGCCATCGACCGAATCATCGCCTGCGTAAACGCGCCCTTCACCGAGAGCCCCACCAGCACATCCGCGTCGCGCACGATTTCGGCGAGCGTGCGGCACGAGGTCTGCTGCGCGTAGCGCTCCTTGTATGGATTCATTCCTTCCGCGCGGCCCTTGTAGATCACTCCCTTGGTGTCGCACAGGAAGATGTTTTCTTTTTTCACGCCCAGGCAAATGTAGTGCTCGGCGCACGCAATTCCGGAAGCGCCGGCGCCGTTGATCACCACCTTGATTTTGGAGATGTCCTTGCCCGCCACCTCGAGCGCGTTGATCAGCGCCGCTCCGGTGATGATGGCGGTTCCATGCTGGTCGTCGTGCATGACGGGAATCTTCATGGTCTTCTTCAGCGTTTCTTCGATGTAGAAGCACTCGGGCGCCTTGATGTCTTCCAGGTTGATGCCGCCGAACGTGGGCTCGAGAAGCTGGCAGACCTTGATCACGTCGTCAGGATTTTTGCTGCCCACTTCGATATCGAACACGTCGATTCCCGCGAACCTCTTGAACAGGACGCCTTTGCCCTCCATCACCGGCTTGCCGGCCTGCGCGCCGATGTCGCCGAGCCCGAGCACGGCCGTGCCGTTGGTGACAACGGCCACGAGGTTCCCCTTCGCCGTGTATTTGAACGCGTCGTGTGGATTCTTCTGAATCGCCAGGCATGGCTCGGCCACTCCGGGCGTATAAGCGAGGCTCAGATCCCGCTGCGTCCGGCAGGGTTTCGTGGGTGTGATCTCGATCTTTCCCGGCCGCGGCAAGGCATGATAATCAAACGCTTCCTGCTTCGATATCGGCATGGCTTTTCTCCTGCTGCTGAATCTCGTGTTTCAAAGTGTTTCGAATTCCGAGGTTCGCTGCGCTGCAATTGATCCCATGAGTTTCGATGGACTCATCGGTTCGCTTTGTATGGTCGTTCACGCGCGAACACCGAGTATGTGATTGTTGTCACCGGCGCGTGTGATGGAAGCCATCCGGCGAGATTATCGGCAGGGATGCAACGCGACTTTACAGGCTGCGGAAGAAATCAGCCCCTTAGGGGGTCGGAGCTTTAGCTCCGACATAAGCATCGCCTTATGGATGGGCTTCAGCCCCTGAGGAAAATAGTTTCGCGCATTTTCCGCGAGCTGTTCAGCTGGCTTTGGCCCGCTCCGCCAGCGCGATCGACGATTCGACCGCATCCGGCACCGCGCGATGGCCCGTCACCGTATCGATGTGAACGCAGTAGATGATCGGCTCGGCGGTGTGACGTCCCGACACCTGCCCCGACGCAAACGCCGTCTGCCACCACAGCGACCTTTTCTCGAGCGCCTCGAGCGCCTGCTGGCGTTCCAGGGCGTATTCCAGCGTATTGGGCAGCTCCTGAAACCGCCCGGTGAGAATCACGCTCATCCACTCGAAATGGTTTTTCACTTCGTCCACTTCCACGCACACTTTCGGATTCGCGCGCATCCAGCGGATCTTTTTGCCGAGAGTCGTAAAGCTGTAAAGCCGCCCGGATTCGTAGGCGAAATAGAAGGGAACCACGTACGGCTGGTTGTCCCGCGCCGCCCCGAGCCTCCCAAAACCAACCCGCTCGACGAACGCGCGGCATTCCTGCGGCGTCATTTCTCGGATCAGCATTTTCGCCCCCCAAGTCTTTTCCCAACACCGGCGATACACTGCGTTCGGCTTGATCACGTCCCCGCCTCACTGGCCCATTTGCGCATTTGTAGGACAGGCCTCCCGGCCTGTCCTCTTCGCCTTCCCGTGGCAGAAGCACTCTGGCCTATGCTTGCTCTCATAGCGGCCGCCTTTTTGCCCTGCCTGCCCGCCGTAGCCTTGGCGTAGGCGGGTGCGAAGCCTGCCCGCCGGCAGGCAGGAATCTTTCTTCGGCTTCCCTCAGAACGTCGGTCTCCTCATCGGCGCACTTGCTTCATTCGTCGCCGCATCCGCCAGAATTCCGGCGGACCATGCCCGGCCCCTCTCATTTGAAACTTCAAATTTGAGATTCCTTTGTGTGTCTCCACCTGACCGGACTTGACTATCCCCCGCGCCCCCGCGGAAAAAACGCCACCGCACAAACCCGCATGCTCGCCGCATACGCTCCGATTCCGGCGAGAACACCGGCCAATGGCCCGGCGGCAATTCCCATCCCGGTCGCCGCCACAGCCGCAATCAGCAGCGACCCGGCAAGCGCCGCCCGAATCGCAATGTAATCAACGATATCTCCGGACTCGTGCTTCACCCCGAGAAATGTGGCCGACCAAATCGCTTCGTGGAAACTCATCACTTATCTTAGTAGCGCACCGCCACATCGCTTTCGGCGTCGCCCATCACATCCCCCCGTGACCCCGAACACATGGCTCCCCCCAGGCGACGCCAATCCCTCGCGGCGCCTCCCTGCCCCCGTAGCTTAAGGTGGGCGAGGGTCTTGGCCGTTGTAGCGGCCACCTTAAGGTGGGCGCCTTTGCCGTTCGCTTTTCTGGAGTGCGGCGGCTGGACGCCGCTTTGTTACGGCGCGGCTCGACGCGCCGGCTCTTCGTATTTGGCGTTGGTGTGTGTAGCGGCCGCCTTAAAGGTGGGCAAGCTTCTTGGCATTTGTAGCGGCGGTTTATCCTGAGCCCAGCCGAAGGGCATCTTGCCGGCTCCTTGCTTCACGGCCCGTCATTCTACCTGCCCGCCGGAGCTTCAGCATAGGTGGGCCTGCGCGCGTATTTCGGCGCGTCCTGAGAGCAGTCGAAGGGCCCGCCGGAGCCTTGGCGGAGGAGGGAGAGCAGCCGAAGGGCCCGCCGTAGCGCGGGCTTATCTGCGGCGCTCTGATTTGCGCCTGCCGTTTGTTCCCACGGCAAACGTGAGCACCGGTCATAAGCGTAGGTCTATCTGGGACTAGCCAGGAGATCAATCCGCTCGCCCGACCGCGTCAATTCTAACGTGAGTTCCTTCAGCCTCCAGCGTCCATCCTGCTTCATCGCAACCACCAGCAGATTTCCCTCCTGTATCGACCCCCTGACTGGAATCGTCAACTCGGCCCTCGCCTTATTTCCGTACTCCGTCTTCCCTTCGGAAAACCATGCTTCCCTTATTGGAACGCCCAGCACTTCTGTGAACTGGCACCTCTGATATGCAGTCGCCATAGCCAGCTTGTAGGCACCGCCGCTCGTTGCGAGGAAGTGCGGCACGGTTAGCACCAAAACGAGAACGACAGCGATACCCAACGATAGGTTCCGTAATCTCGAAGACCACCAGCCAGACTGCGTTGATCCTTCTTGCGGAGACTCATTTCTCGACCACTTAGCCCATGCTTGCACGGCTCCGAGCACAATTAAGAGCACGAGGACCACGGCGGCGGTTGCAACGAGCACGGGGAAAAAGCGCTGATGACGAAGCCATGGGATGCACGATGCTGCCACAAGAACTGCCATCGCTGTTGCAACAACCCTTCTCATAGTCCGCCCCGTCCTGCTTTAAAGCTCCATTCTCGATAAAGGCGTCACAATGACACGTTCAACCCACTGTACGATCAACGCCTCCCTCATCTAAAGAAGCCTCACCTCACCGCCAGGCTCGTCGCGGGGCCCAGCCTCATTTAATGCTGCAGGAATCACACTCCCGCGTATTAGTGGTACCGGCGGGTGGCACAGGCTTCAGGCGCGAGTAGTTTCCACAATCGAGTCCGCACCCCGCGCATAGTATCACCACTCAGGCACCTCATCGTGTGGTTTATTTGTGTGGGGCAGCTTTGCATTTCGGTTTCGCTTTTGATTTTGGTTTTGATTTGGGGGGTGCCGTCGATGAGAGCGAAGGTGTTGTCAAGCGACACTTCTCCGCCGCAATGCTTTTCAGCACCGCTTCGATTTCAGAGTGGTGGAGGACCGAAGCTCTGAATCTCTCGCGGTGAATCAC
>Ga0187781_10004031_pt1 | contig 10971 bp, 8 predicted proteins | sample 0715_SJ02_MP02_2_FD_132447 | JGI IMG/M metagenome (GOLD analysis project Ga0187781, IMG submission 132447) | Tropical peat soil microbial communities from peatlands in Department of Meta, Colombia - 0715_SJ02_MP02_20_MG | ecosystem: Environmental > Terrestrial > Soil > Wetlands > Peat | place...
CACACGCCGCCGCTGGTGCCGACATCCACGTAGTGAATCTTTCTTGGCGCAAGGTCTTTTGCGCGCTTGATGTCGTCAATATAGTAGGAGTTTCCACCGTCGATGAGAATGTCGCCAGCGTCGAGGTGCGGCAATAAATCAGCAATGGTTTGGTCAACGACCACCGCCGGAACCATCAACCACACTGCCCGTGGTTTCTGAAGTTTCTTCACTAGATCGATCAGAGAATCTGCTCCAATCGCGTGGTCTTTGACCAGACTCGCCACAGCTTGCGGCGACCTGTCGAATACAACGCACGCGTGTCCTTTCTTGAGTAGCCGTCGCACCATGTTGGCGCCCATTCTGCCGAGTCCTATCATTCCGAGTTGCATAGATTCACCTCTTCTGAAAAATTGTCTTTTGGTTCATTGCGCTACCTGCATAGCTCTGTTACGCAACGGTTCCAGGGCGGCAGCCTACTCAGGCAACGCTTCCGACCGCGCCAGTGGTGACCGATTCACCATGGAACAACCTCACGCGCGAGCCGACAACCTCCTTCACAGACTCCACGACCGGGCGCAGAATCTTGTAGGGCACCACTTCATTCGGGTCTCGTGCCAGGCTTTTTCCCAACGATTGCCTCCACGCGACCCGCAGTTCGGTGTTGATGTGGATGATGTTGATTCCCGCGTCGATTGCCTTGCGAAAGTGTTCATCCTCCGTCCCTGAACCGCCGTGTAGAGTTAGAAATACGCCAGCCGCTTGCTTGATCTCGGCAATCCTTTCAATATCCAGGTGCTTCTTGGCTTTTCCCTGCACCATACTCTTAAGCATGCCGTGCATGTTACCAACGGCCGGAGCGAGGATGTCAATGCCGGTTGCCCCGACGAATTGCCGCGCTTCTTCAGGAGTGCTGAGCCTCCCGCCTTGGGCGGTTTCTTTGATTTCGGAGCCGGTTCCTATGTCGCCAATTTCCCCTTCCGCAAGGATTCCAGGGTTGATCGCCTTGATCGCTTGAGCCGCTTCCTTCGTGCGAGCCACATTTTGATCGAAGGGCAAGGCAGAAAAATCAATCGTGACGCAATCAAATCCGGCATTCGCTGCCTCGACTGCCTTCGCCAGTGAATGTGTATGGTCGGCATTGAGAAAAAGCGGGACCTCAGATTCCTCGCGGAGGCTTTTCACCAGAGCGCCAAGCTGGCGCGCACCAAAGAACTCCCGCTCCCCCTCGGAGGCGCCGATGAGTACCGGAAGTTTGGTCTCAGCTGCAGCCGCGACCACCGCCTTCAATAAGACCTGGTCAGCGACATTAAAGTGGCCGAGGGCCGCGCCCTCTTTTTCCAACCGTGTCAAAACATCGCGCAGGGTATCTCTGCTCGGGTTCCTGGGAGTTCCGATCGCCGTCATTGCTGCTCCTTAAGCTTGCGGTACCGCCGGATTAGAGTGTTGGTTGAGCTGTCGTGATTCAGCACAGGTTCAGCGGGATTTTCGAGTTCCGGAATGATGCGCTGCGCCAAAACTTTGCCCAGTTCGACTCCCCACTGATCGAACGAATCAATGCTCCAGACCGCGCCTTGCGTGAAGACTGAGTGCTCGTAAAGCGCGATAAGCTTGCCGAGCGTCTCGGGATCCAGTCGTTCCGCCAAAAGGGTGTTCGACGGACGATTGCCTTCAAAGACCCGGTGCGGCGCAAGCCAATCTGGCGTCCCTTCTGCTTTCACCTGCGCAGGGGTCTTCCCAAACGCCAGCGCTTCGGCCTGAGCGAAAACATTGGCGAGCAGCATGTCGTGATGACGCCCCAGGGGATTCAAAGCCTTCGCGAATGCAATGAAGTCGCACGGAATAACCCGCGTGCCTTGATGAATCAGCTGATAAAAAGAGTGTTGGCCGTTGGTCCCCGGCTCACCCCAATAGATGGGCCCGGTATCGTGCGAGACAGGCTTTCCCTCTAACGTGACATGCTTGCCGTTGCTTTCCATCGTCAACTGTTGCAAATAGGCGGGGAATCGTTTCAGGTACTGTTCGTAGGGCAACACAGCGACGGTCTCTGCCCCCAGGAAATCGTTGTTCCATATGGCGAGCAGACCCATAAGAACCGGAAGATTGGCCTCGAATGCGGCCGTGCGAAAGTGCTCATCCATTTTGTGGAACCCGCTCAACATTGCGTGAAAGTTTTCCGGTCCCACGGCAATCATGGTTGAAAGCCCGATCGCCGAGTCCATGGAATAGCGCCCGCCAACCCAATCCCAGAACCCGAACATGTTGGCGGTATCAATGCCGAACTTCGAGACTTCCGCAGTATTCGTCGAAACCGCGACAAAGTGTTTTGCGACCGACTTTTCGTCGCTTCCCAGGCTGGCCAGCGACCAGGTGCGAGCCGTCTGAGCATTCGTCATCGTTTCGAGAGTTGTAAAGGTTTTTGACGAGACGATAAATAGCGTTTCTGCCGGATCGAGATCCTGCACAGCCTCGGCGAAGTCCGTTCCATCCACGTTCGACACAAAGCGAAAGGTCATCGAGCGTTCCGAATAGTGCTTGAGTGCTTCGTACGCCATAACCGGACCAAGGTCGGAGCCGCCAATTCCGATGTTGATGACATTCCGAATGCGTTTCCCGGTGTGGCCCTTCCACTCGCCGCTGCGCACACGATTGGAGAAGTCAGCCATTCGGTCGAGCACGGTGTGGACCTCGGGCACGACGTTCTTTCCATCCACCAGGATCGATTCATCCTTTGGAGCGCGCAAAGCCACGTGCAGCACGGCTCGCTTTTCCGTGACGTTGATCTTCTCTCCGCTGAACATGGCGTCGATTCGTGCTCGCAAGCGGGACTCTGCGGCAAGCTGAAGCAGCAACTTGACGGTCTCATCCGTCACACGATTCTTGGAGTAGTCGAGGTATAAACCCAACGCCTCTAGCGCCATGCGCTGCCCGCGTTTGGGGTCGTCTGCGAATAACTGACGCAGGTGGAGCTTCGAAACTGTCCCGTAGTGCGCCTTCAGCGACTTCCACGCGGACTGTTTGATCTCTCGTTTCTTTACCTGGGGTTGAGGGTTGGCTGCCATTCTGATCTCCTTTTCAATCTTCCTGCCACCATCTCTGGCCACGCGAGCTAAACAGGCGCGAGAGAAGTTCTGCTTCCTCCAAGTCGTGTGGCAGCGAGCTTCCAGGCGGGTTTGAGAGGTGAAGGCGGCTGCTCAACCACCTTCGGCGCCGTCGCACATGAATCTGAGCACCTTCGTGACCGTTTTATGCAGAGAGCCAACTATCTGAATTCGCAGGACTAGAACTTGTGGTAATTCGTTAACTCCGGGCGAAGGTTGGCATGTGACGAATGCCTGTCATCTCGCAGGATCCACTATGCGCAACCACTCCTGCTCCCGAGAATAAACTCGCAGAACTAAGGTGGATAGCCACCAGCTGATACTTGGAAAGCAAAGTGCAGAAACTGTCATCGGATATTTCCGCGATGCCACTTTATTAACGCTGTCGGTTTCCGGTGTGGGGCAAGTTGATCGCAACAGAAATGGAAAGAGACCAAGTGAACTCTGCGGTACAAATACATCCCGCCCCTGCGACGCCAACGCTGACACCTGTGAGACGCCCAACCTGGGAGCAGGCCGAAGGCAGTTCCCTGCCCTTAGGGGCGACCTGGATTGCAGAGGAACAAGCATTCAACTTCGCTGTGCATGCTGAACATGCCGAGAGCGTCACGCTTTTGCTCTATGCACCCGAGGACTTGGCCAATCCCTCGTTGGCGTACCGTTTCGATTTTCTACGCAACAAATCGGGCCGGATTTGGCATTGCCGGATCCCCTTGAGCGAAATTGGCGAGGCCCGTTATTACGGGTACTCGGTTTCGGGCGAGGCGGTCTCTTACATTCATAGTTTTGATCCGCAGAAGGTACTGCTTGATCCCTACGCGACATGCGTATTTTTCCCACGTGACTTTGATCGCAAGCTGGCCATGAGAGAAGGAGCCAATGCCGGCAGATCCCCGCTCGGCATGCTGCCTGCCCATCACTCGACGTTCAATTGGGAGGACAGCTGCTCTCCTCATCACGAGTCAGACGCTATCATTTACGAACTTCATGTAAAGGGCTTCACGAAAAATCCCAACTCAGGTGTGGACCCATCGCGCGCCGGGACGTATGCCGGACTTGTCGAGAAGATTCCGTATCTGAAGGAACTTGGAATCACCGCTGTGGAGCTGATGCCGGTTTTTCAACGCGATCCTCAAGAAGGTGACTACTGGGGTTACATGCCTTTGAATTTCTTTGCGCCACATGCGCAGTATGCGAGCACCCGAGCGGACTGCCAACACCTCGAATTCAAGAACATGGTGAAAGCGTTTCATCAGGCAGATATCGGGGTCATATTGGATGTGGTCTACAACCACACCTGCGAAGGGGATCACCGCGGTCCCATTTACAGCTATAAAGGCTTCGACAACGCCAGCTACTACATGATGTCGTCGGACCCCAGCACCCCCTACGCAAATTACTCGGGTACGGGCAACACGTTGAATTTCGGCAGGGGGCATGTCCGCAAGATGGTGATGGACAGCTTGCGCTATTGGAAACGCGAGATGCACATCGACGGCTTCCGCTTTGACCTCGCATCGGTCTTCAGCCGCAATGCGGATGGATCTCTCAACTGGGGACATGCGCCCATCTTTGCTGAAATTGCGGCTGATCCAGAGTTAGGCAAGTTACGCCTGATTGCAGAACCCTGGGATACCGCCGCTTACCAACTCGGGCGTGGATTCCCCGGCATAACCTGGCTGCAGTGGAACGGACGGTTTCGGGATGACGTTCGCCGGTTCGTCAAAGGTGAGCCGGGAATGGTTCCCGACCTGATGCGGCGTCTCTACGGCAGCGACGATCTCTTTCCCGATGATCGAGCCGAAGCTTATCACGCTTATCAGAGCGTGAACTTTATCACTTCTCATGACGGCTTTACGCTGTACGATCTCGTCTCCTACGACGCAAAACACAACTGGGCGAATGGCAACAACAATCAGGATGGCACGGACGCCAACTACAGCTGGAACTGCGGATACGAGGGCGACAAAGGTGCGCCGGATGAAGTGCTGGCCCTCCGGCGGAAGCAGGTAAAGAATTTTTTCTGCCTACTTATGCTCTCCAACGGGATTCCAATGTTCCGGGCCGGCGACGAATTCCTAAACACGCAATTCGGCAATAACAATCCGTATAACCAGGACAACGAGACAGGATGGTTGGACTGGAGCCAACTGCGGGCGAATCGAGACGTTTTTCGTTTCTTCACAAATATGATTGCATTCCGTAAACGTCATCCATCGTTAAGCCGCAGCCGGTTTTGGCGGGAGGATGTCACCTGGTACGGAATCGGCGAGACAACCGATCTCTCACACCACTCGCATAGTCTGGCGTTCTGCCTGCACGGGGCGTCTCAAGAAGACGATGACATCTACGTGATGATCAACGCGTACTGGGAGAAACTGGAGTTCCAGGTCCAGGAAGGAACGGCACAAGAGTGGACGCGGATTGTGGATTCTGCTCTGGCAAGTCCTGACGATTTCTTCGAGCGAGGCGAACCTCTGCAAACGCTCAGTTATTCGCTGGCGCCCAGATCGGTTGTGGTTCTACTGCGAACGAGGAACGGTCGATTAGGAATGAAGAAATGGAGTTCAAGAGCATCCTGAGTGAACGATCGAAGTCATTATTATCGGCGGCGCCTTCGGAGGTCTATCGGCCGCGCAGGCTCTGAAATCCGCGCCGGTTGATGTAATCGTGATTGACCGCCGCAACTACCACCGGTTTCAACCAGCCGCAGCTTAGGGTCGACTGCTAATCTCCGCATCGTTTCTGTAAGAGTCGCATGTGTCTCACGTTGACATCGTAAGAACCACGCGAAATTGTGCCTTGCCGCTCATCATGCGGGCGTAGGCCTCGCCCGCTCTTTCGAGAGGATAGGTTTCAATCATGGGACGGATGCCACTGAGTTCAACGAAATTCATCGTGTCTTCGGAATCGGTTGGTGTTCCGCCAAGGGAGCCTTGAACTCCACGCTCACCGGTAATTAGTTGTAATGGCGTGACGGCAATCGGGTCAGATGAGACTCCTACAACCACCAACCTTCCGGTCGGTGCGAGGCCATCGATCAATAGGGACATAGCTTTCGAGTCGGGCGCTGTCGCCAAAATCGCTTGTGCACCGCCCAGCTTTTGCAACTCCTCGGCCGCATTCGTTGCATGACTGTCGATGTACACGCCGGCCCCGAGTTTCTTTGCGAGAGCGGAATTTTCGGGGCCACGGCCGATCGCGGCCACCTTATACCCAAACTTACTGCCAAACTGGATCCCGAGGTGGCCGAGGCCGCCGACACCTTGGACCGCAACCAGATCGCCTGGCATGGCGCCGCTGTGCCGCAAGGCATTAAAGGTTGTGACACCCGCGCACAGCAGCGGGCCTGCTTCGGCATCGTTGAGTGTGTCTGGTATCGCCGCCAGTGCTTCGGCGGGAGCGACCATGTATTCCTGATATCCGCCATCGTAGCTAATGCCTGCCACTTTTGAGTTATGGCAGTAGAGGAAGCGTCCGCGGCGGCATTCGAGACATGTGTTGTCTCGCCCGCCGTACCAGCCAACTCCCACGCGCTGTCCCTTCTTCCATCCGGTGACTCCGGCGCCAAGTTCGTCGATGACGCCGGCAACCTCGTGGCCAGGAATCCGCGGATACTCGATTCCTGGCCAGAGTCCTTCTTTTACGAATACGTCGCTGTGACAGACGCCGCAAGCATGCACTTTGATGCGCACTTGTCCCTCAGCTGGCCTCGGGATTTCGCGCTCCACTATTTCAAAATCTCCGCCGGGCCTGGAGATTTGCGCCACCTTCATCGGCATTGTTTCCGGTTTTGCCGCTACTCTCAACGTTGCCATTGGTTCCTCCATTGGATGGTTGCGATGGGTAGTGCGCATGGCATGCTCTTTCTTTCCTTCGCAATACGAATTGGCTGCCCGCGCTGGTAAATTACGCCACCTTTTTCGCAACCTGCGAGAGGGCGTACTCTTCCAGTTTCTGTGCGTCGCTGTTGAATTTGCGGATGCCTTCGGCCAGCTTCTCGGTCGCCATGGCGTCCTCGTTGTGCATCCAGCGGAACGCTTTTTCGCTTAAACGCAGGCGCTCGTCTTTGCTTGCCTTGGCTGTGGCCGGGTCCAGCTTGCGCTCCACCAGGCCCTTAGTCTGCTCCAATTGATCGAGCAGCTCGGGGCTGATGGTTAACAGATCGCTTCCCGCGAGACGGACGATTTGATTCACGTTGCGGAAACTCGCTCCCATGACCTGGGTCTTGTATCCGTACTTTTTGTAGTAGTTGTAAATGCGCGTGACCGAGGCAACGCCGGGGTCCTGGTCAGGTGGGATCTCCTTGCCACCCCCCTCCTTTTTATACCAGTCGTAGATGCGGCCGACGAACGGCGAGATCAAAGTTACTCCAGCCTCGGCACAAGCGACTGCCTGGGCGAAGCTGAAAAGGAGCGTGAGATTGCAATGAATTCCTTCCTGTTCCAGCTGGTTGGCCGCCTGAATACCTTCCCAAGTACTGGCGATCTTGATCAAGATCCGCTCGCGAGACACGCCCTTTTTCTCATAAAGGGAGATGAGCTTGCGCGCCTTGGCAACGGTGCCGGGAGTATCGAAGCTGAGGCTCGCCGCGACCTCAGTGGACACGCGGCCGGGAACAACCTTGAGAATTTCGCTTCCGAAAAGAACGAACATCTGGTCGATGAACTCTTCCGCCATCTGCTGGTGGTTACCCCCCAAGTCGGAAGCTCGCTCGCCTGCCTCTTCCACCAAGTGCTGGTATGCCGGCATCTGGGCTGCGTGGTAAAGCAGAGAGGGATTGGTAGTTGCGTCCTGCGGACGGTGGCGATGGATCGCTTCGATGTCGCCGGTGTCGGCGACAACTGTGGTGTACTGTTTTAAAGACTCAAGTAACGTCATGGCTTTCTCCTGTGATGCGATATCAATAATCTAAGGAGTGATCGCTGCGTACGTACGAAGCAGCCTGCCGCTTGCATCTGGTCAGATCCTTGCCACACTCAGTACTGCGGACATTGTGTGTTCCTGCCCCGGGGCCAGTGTGATCGCGCTGCCGATGATGTTGCTGGCTTCGACACAGACAAACTGCTTCCATTCGCCCTCACCCAAGTCTCGCAGACCGCTAGCTCCTGCCTGCCACGGATTCCAGACTACTGTAGTGCTCGAATTCGCCTTCCGTAGTCGAATTCGACGACACATTTCCGAATCCAGCAAATCGACAGTGTTCCGGGTATTTATGAACGCAATGTCGGTTTGCGACACGACGGTCACGTCACCGAACTTCGTCTTCTCCTCATTAGAGTCGGTGTTGTCGAGAAATCGCGTCCCATCCAGCCCCTGTAGGCGCACCGTTCGAACGTCCGCCACTCGATTGTAGGTGTGCAGCGCTTCCTCGAAATGAAGCGGCGTTTTGCCTGTGCTAATGCAAATGAGCTCCAGTTTGAGTTCGGAACCAAAAGTGACCCGGTGCACAAGACGAAATTCCGCCGGCCACCAGCGCCGGGTTTGCTCATCGCTCTCAGTAAACATGGTGACAGCGACTCCGGCATTATTCTCGACGATTGAATAGAGCTGCCATGATCTTGTGCGCACAAATCCATGTGCTGGAGCATGAGGATCGCCTTCTTTGGCACGAAACCAGGGAAAGCAAATCGGAATTCCGCCTCGAATTGCCTGGCCCTCCTCCCATCGCGATTTCGAGCTGAGAAAGAGCACTTCTTCACTGCCAGCAGGGCGCCAGGAAGTCACGTGCGCCCCGTGCACGTACATCTCGCCGTGTGCAAGAGGACTGCTAATGTCGACTCGCGCAAGGTTGCCCGCGCCTTCGCAGACTCGCGCAACATCGGGAATTCCGAAGCGCCGATCCAGTTCCGTTGTGTCCAAAACTGCATTCATATCGCTTTTGTCGAGGATCAGAAAACAGCAGCCGTCCCCGCGCAATTCTAATCGCGAGACCGCGCGGCTTACTGCGCGACCTGCAGGCACCAGTGCAAACCGAAGACCAATTTTCAGAGTGCGCACCGCGTTAGAAAACACTACGAATTCGGGCGAATTGCGACTTTACTGTCGCTATTCCTGACAAGCATTTGGCATGTGACGGAGCATCCCCAGCCATCCCCAGAATAATGCCGTGGTCAGCGTGAGTCGGCAAACCTTAATTGCGGATAAAAACCAGTCTGCTCAACGGATCGGCAAACCTTGGAGTTTGGCATGGTGCATGCGATGGCATGTATGACTTGGCACCGACTTCGCTGGGAGGCCTCTTCAATAAGGAGATCAAGGATGAAAGCTTTCTCGGGATGTTCTCGACTACGCACGATAACGTGCACAGTTCTCTGCCTGGTCTTGCTGATCTTTGGCTCCGGCATACTTACAGCGCAGCGAGAAAAACACCGCGTGCACAACGTTGTGTTGGTCCACGGCGCTTGGGCCGATGGGTCGAGTTGGAGGGGTGTTTACGACATCCTGACCAAGGATGGCTACAACGTCAGCATCGTGCAAGAGCCTGAAACCTCCTTTAAAGACGATGTCGAGGCGACGAAGCGCATCATCGCTCAGCAGGACGGCCCCTGCATTCTTGTCGCTCACAGCTATGGCGGAGCGGTCGCAACCGAAGCAGGAAATGATCCATCGGTTGCGGGCCTGGTCTACGTCGCCGCGCATATGCCCGATGCCGGCGAAAGCGAAGCTGAAGATGGAAAACAGTTCCCGAGCGACCTCAGCAAGTCAACCGGGATAAAGAAGACGCCGGACAGCTTTACTTTCCTTGATCCAGCCCAATACCACGAGTATTTCGCGGCCGATCTTCCCGTCGATCAAGCCACTTTCATGGCCCGGTCGCAAGTGCCAAACTTCGCCGACAATTTCAAAGCCGTTATCACTGCAGCCGCGTGGAGAACCAAGCCGAGTTGGATGCTGGTAGCGGGGGCAGACCGAACCATCGATCCCGAACTGGAGCGCTGGTATGCCAAGCGGGCCAACAGTCACACGATTGAAGTACCTGGCGCAAGCCATGCGGTGTATGTCTCCCACCCGAAGGAGGTCGCGGCAGCAATCGAGGACGCGTCAGCGCATGCGCAATAAATTGCGCCCAGCGGCTCCGTCGCAACTGCAGCAAAATCTAGTTATGCACCCGGCCTTTAGACCTGAGTTTAACCGTCAAGCCGCACTTGATCCGGAGCCCGATAGGGAAAACGAGAGAACCAGCATGAGTGACAAGCTCCCCATCGTCTATTTAGCACGGCATGGCAATACAGCTTGGACACACTCCGGCCAACACACCGGCCTCACCGATCTGCCTTTGACCGCAGATGGCGAGCGCAATGCCGTGCGACTCGGAGAGAGGCTGAAGGGGTTGACGTTTGCCAAGGTTTTTACCAGCCCGCTGCAGCGTGCCGCAAAAACCTGCAAGTTGGCTGGATTTGAAGCCGCGGCCGAGACTGACCCGGATTTAGTGGAATGGAACTATGGGAAATACGAAGGACTGACCTCCAGGCAAATTCTGGAACGACGCCCAGACTGGGACCTATTTCGTGACGGTTGTCCGGGAGGTGAATCGCCACAACAAATCGGCGAGCGGGCGTACCGTATGGTCCAACGGATACGCAGCGTCGCAGGTGACGTGTTGCTCTTTTCCAGTGGGCACTTTATTCGCGTGCTGGCTGCGTGCTGGCTGGGCGTGGGACCCGCTGGCGGCAGATTTTTTCTCCTGAGCCCGGCCAGTCTCAGCGCCCTTAGCTATGAACACAATCTCTCCCGACCTGCGGTTCGGCTGTGGGATGACGATCGCCATGTGGGAGCCTGACCCGCACGGCGCAACCTTTCGACACCGTATGTAATCAATGTCAGATGAACAAGATTGCGAGGTCTCCGAATGAGCACAAAAACCGTAGCGCAACCAAAACCCGCGAAA
>Ga0187781_10004032_pt1 | contig 10971 bp, 7 predicted proteins | sample 0715_SJ02_MP02_2_FD_132447 | JGI IMG/M metagenome (GOLD analysis project Ga0187781, IMG submission 132447) | Tropical peat soil microbial communities from peatlands in Department of Meta, Colombia - 0715_SJ02_MP02_20_MG | ecosystem: Environmental > Terrestrial > Soil > Wetlands > Peat | place...
AATACGAGAAAGCCTTCGCTCACTGCGATGTTCTTGTCATCGGCTCAGGCCCGGCGGGTTTGATGGCGGCGCTGACGGCTGCGCGCTCGGGTGCCCGCGTTATTCTTGCCGACGAAGATTTCAAGCTCGGCGGGCGGCTGCTCGCCGAGCACGTACCGCTCGGAAATCGCGCGGCCGGGGAATGGGTTGCCGAGATAGAGGCCGAACTCGCCACAATGCCCGACGTCCGGATCATGCGGCGTACCAGCGTGTTCGGTGTCTACGACCATGGGCAATATGGCGCAGTCGAGCGCGTCGGTGATCACCTTTCAAAGCCCGCTTCGCATCAACCGCGTCAGCGCTACTGGAAAATCGTCGCCAAGCGCGCAGTGCTCGCAGCGGGCGCGACCGAACGGCCGATTGTCTTCCCCGGCAATGATCGTCCCGGAGTGATGCTCGCCAGCGCACTACGTACCTATCTCAACCGATTTGCCGCGGTCCCGGCCTCCCGGCTTGTCGTCTTCACCAATAACGACGACGGCTGGCGCAGCGCCGCCGATGCGATTCGAGTCGGCGTCGCCGTTGAGGCCGTTGTCGATTCGCGGCGCGATGTGCCCGAACTGCTGTTCGCAACGCTCAAGAATACAGTTCGCATTGTCCTCGGAGCACAGATCGTCCAAGCGAAAGGGACCCATTCGCTCCACACAGCAGAGCTTGTCGACACCAATGGGCGCAGGAGCGCCATCGCCTGTGACGGCATCGCAGTCGCAGGCGGCTGGAATCCCGCGTTGCACCTGACCTGTCATCTCGGCGGCATGCCGCATTGGCGTGGCGACATCGCCTGCTTCGTGCCCGGATCGGCGCCAGCAGGTATGGCCGTCGCTGGTGCCGCCGCGGGACACATGGGTCTGGCCGAATGTCTCGGGAGCGGTGCCGCGGCGGGAGCGCGCGCGGCGGCCGACACCGGATTCGCCGCGCGCGCAGCAGAGCTTCCGAGCGTTGACAATGAACCCACATCGATTGTGCCGCTATGGCGCGTCAAAGGGCCCGGCAAATCATTCGTCGACCTTCAGAACGACGTCACCGTCAAGGACGTGACCCTCGCGGAGCAGGAGGGATTCCGTTCGGTCGAGCATCTAAAACGATACACGACGCTCGGGATGGCGACGGATCAGGGCAAGATCGGCGGCGTGGTCGGCCTCGCCGTCCTTTCGGAACTGTCGAACGTGGAAATTTCGGACGTCGGAACGACGACCTATCGACCGCCCTACACGCCGGTAACGCTCGGCGCTCTTGCCGGCCCGTATCGCGGCAAAGACTTCAGGCCGACGCGTTTGCCGCCCTCCCATCAGTGGAGTCTGGAGCGGGAAGCCGTCATGATCGAGACCGGAGCCTGGCTGCGCGCGCAATATTATCCGCGCCGCGGCGAGCGAGACTGGCTCGAATCCGTAACCCGCGAAGTCCGCACCGTACGGTCGGCGGTCGGTGTTTGCGATGTGTCGACGCTCGGCAGGATTGATATTCAAGGCAGCGACGCAGGAATTCTGCTCGATCGCGTCTACACCAATGCCTTTTCCTCACTCGCCGTCGGCAAAGCCCGCTATGGACTGATGTTGCGCGAGGACGGCTTCGTCATGGATGATGGCACCACCTCACGCCTCGCCTCGGATCATTATTTCATGACCACAACGACCGCCAATGCCGGACGGGTCATGCAGCATCTTGAATTTTGCCATCAGGTGCTTTGGCCTGATCTCGACATTCAAATGGTCTCGGTTTCCGAACAGTGGGCGCAATATTCGATCGCCGGTCCGCGCTCGCGCGACACGTTGCGCAATCTGGTCGATGCGCCATGCGATCTCGCCAACGAAGCATTTCCTCACCTCGCTGCCCGTCCGGTGACCATTATGGGCGGGCTCGAGGCGCTGTTGTTTCGGCTCTCCTTCTCCGGTGAGCTTGCGTATGAGCTCGCGGTGCCGGCGCGTTACGGTGACTCGGTTATTCGCGCGATCGTGACCGCCGGCGAGGCGTTTGGCATCGCGCCCTATGGCACCGAGGCCCTCGGCGTGATGCGCATCGAGAAGGGGCATTTTTCGACCAACGAAATCAACGGACAGACGACGGCGTTTGATCTGGGAGCCGCCCGCCTGTTATCGTCGCGCAAAGATTTCATTGGCCGGGTGATGGCGGAGCGGCCTGCTCTGCGGTCGCCTAAGCGGCCGACGTTCGTCGGCTTCAAGCCTTGCGACCGGAAGGTACGCCTGCACGCCGGCGCACATTTCTTTCCGCTTGCTGTTCCGACGACCGAAGCGAACGATCAGGGTTACATGACGTCGGTCGCCTTCTCCCCGACGCTTGGCCACTGGGTCGGCCTCGGCCTGCTTCGCGAGGGGCCGCAGCGCTACGGCGAACGAGTGCGGGTCTATGATCCGGTGCGCGGCGGCGATGCCGAGGCAGAGGTTTGCGATCCGGTCTTTATCGATCCCGAGCGGTTGCGTCTCAATGGCTGACTTTAACTTGCGCGCGAGAGCACCGTTGGAAGGCCTTGCAACGTTGGGGCGATACGGCGCTGGCACGCTGAATTCAGGTCTCGTCATCGAAGAGCGGACCGATCTCGCCTTGGCGACTGTGATTGCCCGGCGCGGCGCCGAACAGCCACTCAAGCGCAGCATGGTCGCCGCCTTCGGACTTGAACTGCCCGAAGCACCGCGTGCTGTTAAGAGAGACGGCGTGTGTTTCGCGGGCATCGGACCCCGACAATGGCTTGCCAGCGCCGAGGGCCCCGGCACACAGGACTTTGTGCGTCGCCTGCGTGAGCATCTAAAGACCATTGCATCAATCACCGATCAATCCGACGGCCGCATTGTGCTGCGCCTGACTGGCGAACATGTTGGCGACGTGTTGGCCAAAGGGATTCCAGTCGACCTGCATCCGCGCAGCTTCAAAACCGACGACGTAGCATCAACTGTAATGGCGCACATCGGCGTACAAATTCACAAACTAGACGACCGCCCGACATTCCAGCTCATGGCGTTCCGCAGTTTCTCCAATAGCCTACTCCTATGGTTTATTAAATCGGCCGCTGAATTCGGATACGAGATCAAAAGGATTTGATTGCGTATTGGGCTTTGAACCATGCCTGCACCGCAAAAAGATCAACATCTCGACGTGCTCGCCGGCGCCAACGCCTCGGTATCAAAGAAGTTGACGACGGCATTTGGCTCGTCAGCTTCATGCACTATGATCTCGGTTATATCGACCCGGAGCAGAGAACCTTGCAGACCATCGACAATCCGTTCGGAAAAAACTCAACCCGCTTTAATCCGGCGCGACCTTCTGTACCGAAAATCTAAAGACCGTCTCTGACGTATAAGTCTCGCCGCGTGCTAATATGATTGATGGAAAGGTCGGGTGATTGACACTGTCGGGAAAATGTTGGGTTTCCAGACAGAAACCGGTATAGCGATCATAGTGCGATTTTCCGTCCTTCGCGCCGATGCTGCCGTCCAGCGAATTGCCCGTGTACAGTTGGAGGCCGGGTTCGGTCGTAGCTACCTCAAGCACGCGTCCGGTCTGTCGTTCCTCGACGCGGACGGCGAGATGAAGTTTTCCGTCATCGGCCTTGTCGAGTATAAAGTTATGGTCGTACCCCTCGCCGACGATCACGAGCTGCTCGTCGGTACATTTATCGAGCCCGTCGCCGATCCGCCTCAGTTGCCGCAAATCCATCGGACCGCGGTCGACCGGCTCTTCAACACCTGTCGGGATCAGCCCTGCGCTGACCGGGGTGTACTTCGACGCATTGATGAGAATGAAGTGGTCGGCAATCGTGCCTCTTCCTTCGCCTCTGAGGTTGAAGTAGGCATGGTTCGTTAGATTAATCGGCGTATCCTGGTCCGATTGCGCTTGATATTTTATGCGGAGCTCGTTTTTGTCATTAAGCGCATATTCGACCTGGACCTTCAGCTCTCCCGGATAGCCCTCATCGCCATCAGGGGATACATGCATCAGGCTGACGCTGTCGTCGGTAGTCGAGCAGATTTGCCAGAAGGCTTTGTCAAAGCCCCTGTTGCCGCCGTGCAGATGGTTTCGCCCATCATTTTGCGCCAGCACGTGGTTTCGGCCTGCGAGGCTAAATCTGCCCTCGGCAATGCGATTGGCGACGCGACCTACCACGCCGCCAAAATGCGGGTGCTTCTTGGTTCTGTAATCCTCCGGGTTTGTGAACCCTAGTACTATGTCATCGAAACGGCCAGCTCGATCCGGCACTTTGATCGCCGAAATGGTCGCCCCGAAATTGATAATGTCGACGCTCATGCCATTGCTGTTGCGCAAGGTTATTTTGCGAATGTCCGGCCGATCGAGTTTTAGCTGGCGTATGATCTCGCCGGCGGCGACCGTCTGCGAACGAGCGTGTTCGTGAATATCACCAATTGCTTTGATCACGTGGGCGTGTTCGGCGAAAAACACGGCATCCCTGCGGCCGCTCTTTGCAAACGCGCTGATATGCTCCATGATAAGCGCATAGCAATCGACAGCAAGAGTTGCGGTTGCAATGACCTTGCCGTCGGCGTCAATTTCCAGCTTGCTGCCGATCTGCCCGTCGGGAAACATTTCCCAACGCAGCTCGCAATTTCCATCGTTCAGTATCAGACAGCCGTCGTTCGCCGCCCCGCCTTTGCCGGCCTCAATGCAGGTTTCGATCCGTTGACTTCCGTCTTTGATGCCCATTCGGATGACGGCACGTCCGTAGGTCTCGCCACTTTTGCCGCCATTCTCCCTGCCGAAGCGTTCATACACGCCGAGGATATATCGGTGCTGCTGACGCCTTATCGGCTTGCCCAAAAACGCCTCGACGACCGCGGTAGAGCGGAAGCCAAGCGTGGCGAGAACATTCATCGGATGCACCGCCATATCGAACAGCATACCGCCGCCCTTCTCAAAATCGAACAATTCCGGGCGCTGCGACCTGTTGACGTCGATGTCGCCAAGTGGATTGTCCCCACCTTCCACTAGGCGGGCGGCGATCTTACTGACCTTGGTGAGGTCAAAGCGAAATTGCGCATAGGCACACTGATCGTGCACCTGCGTGATTACCGCGTCGCTGACCGTGCCGGCAAACGGCAGCTCTATGCCACACGCTTCCAGCAGCGGCAGCGCGTGCATCACCTGCCAGTCGATGCAGTAGAGCGGATAAGGAAGCAGCGCCTGCAGCCTATCGATCTGCTCTTGGCTGGCAACCAATGGTTTTTCCACCGCGATTGGTACGCCCTTGGTCGTGCGCATCAGCCGCGTAATAAGTTCGAGATGGTGTGACGGCGGGGTCAACACCAAAATGTAGTCAAGATCAGACGGCAGGGCGTCAACGCCTCCGGTGACTATTTCGATGCGATCTTGAGCGCGAGCCTCTCGCACCAACTCCAGAAAAGCTTGCTTTTCCCTCGCCTGGTTCTCTGACTTTACGTCGTGCGACGGCTCGAATCTTTTATCGCACACGTACACCTTCGAGCCGCGCTGCACGACCGCGGGCATGATAAATTTCTTCCATACGTCGCCGGCGCCGATCACGCCGATCTTTTCCCTCTTGCCGGCATTGCGCGTGGCAATCGGCTGGTGTCCGAATGCAACAAAGCCATCGGACAGGTGACGCGGCTGGATCGCATCAGGTGCCCACTTGTCGAGTCGCGGATGCGGTCGTCCCTTTGCCATCTCTTCTGCCCGCTTTTTGCGCCTGCGACGCCGCGTGGCCCTGGCAAGGACCACGTGTCCTTGCGATCAGTTTGTTGGCGCTAGCCGGCGAAGCGGGGCTCGGCGATACCCTGGACGCCGAGCCCGTAGATCGCAAAAAGACTGCCCCGCAGCACGCCGTCGCCGGGAAGATGCGGCAGCGGCGGCTTCGCCATCGACGTGACGAACAGGGTGTCGAGATTCGGTCCGCCGAACATTACGCTGGTGACCTTTCTGACCGGCATGATGATCACCCGATCGACCTCGCCGGTGGGCCGATAGCGAACGATCTTGCCGTCGAAGACCTGGGCGTTCCAGAGGCACCCCTCGGCATCCACCGTAGAGCCGTCGGCGGCGCCGCCGCGCGAGGTATCGAGCTTGGCGAAGGTCCGCCTGTTGGAAACGCCGCCGGTGTCGACATCGTAGTCGTAGGCCCAGATCTCTCCCGACCACGTGTCGGCGAAGTAGAATAGGCGGCCATCCGGACTCCAGCAGGGACCATTAGACACGACGATTCCATCTTCGATCTTGTGCACGGAAAGGTCCGGGTCCAGGCGATAGAGCGCAGCGTTCTTGCCCTGTTCCATGGTGTCCATGGATCCGGCGATGAAACGACCGCGTTTATCGACCTTGCCGTCGTTGAGGCGGTTGTTCGGCTTGTCCGGTTCGGGGTCGACAATCAACTCAACTTCGCCGGTCCTGAAATCGAAGAAATGAAAACCGCGCGCCAGCGACAGTACTGCGCCGCCGCCGCGGCGCAATGCCATCGAGCCGATCTTCTGCGGCAGGTCCCAAGCGCGGATTTCCCGGCCGTCGTGAGTGCAGCGGTAGATTACCATCCCGGGAATATCTATCCAGTAGAGGCGTTGCTCTTCGATATCCCACAAAGGTCCTTCGCCGAGGCTCGTCTTCACATCGACCAGAACCTCGATGCGCATTCCTCCCTCCCTTCTCTCGAGCCGTCGCCTTGGCGCCGGTAAAGCGGGGCTCGGCTTTGCGGCGGCACGCCTAAGCGGCAGTTCAGCCCGACCCGGCCCAACCCAATGCTCGGTCGAGCCGGCGGCTGCTTGGCGAGCCGTCGATTAGCTCTTAAGCCACTCCTCGGACGGCGCCAAGCCCGCTAACTCAATCTGTTCCGCCGGATCGGTGGCCGGAGCTGTCCAATCCCCAAGCAAACGGAGGAGACCACGAACAACAGATCGAGATCCGGCCGGACTGCAGCCAGAGAAGAGAGCTCTTGAAGACCGCGGCTCTCGGAACTGCGACTTCGGGAGCAGGAACGACCTATCCGCGCGGGGTGACGCGCGTTGACCCGGCGGACGGCACGCGTATCCTCGGATGGCGAGAGCTCGGCCGCAACAATACGATGGCCTCCGGCCGGTTTTGGGGCGATCAAGCAGCGCGACCATGGGGCTGTGAAGAGAGCGGGCGATGATCAGGTTTCCACCGCGGCAGATCGGCCGGACCGGGTTGGCGGTCGGCGTGCTCGGTTTCGGCGGCGCTCCACTTGGCGACCTTTACGAGCGCATACCCGAGGAGCAGGCACTGGTGACGGTGGAGACCGCCTACCGGCGCGGCATCCGTCTTTTTGATACTTCGCCGCTCTACGGCTACGGCCTGTCGGAGCATCGCCTGGGGCACGTGCTGCGCAACAAGCCACGCGCCGATCTGGTCATTTCGACCAAGATCGGCCGTTGGCTGCGGCCCGAGCGCAGTGAGCGGATCGATCGCGGCTGGTTCGCTGGCGGGCTCAATTTCCAGCCGACCTTCGATTACAGCTACGACGGCACCATGCGTTCGCTGGAGCAAAGCTACCAGCGGCTCGGGATGAATCAAATCGACATCGCGCTCATCCACGATGTCGATATTTGGACGCATGGCTTCGCGGAGGCCTACGACCGGCGCTTTGGCGAAGCCATGGCCGGAGCCTATCGTGCCCTGGACGAATTGCGTCGAAGCGGCGTCCTCAAGGCGATTGGCGTCGGCGTCAACGAAGTCGCGCCATGTGTGCGCTTTGCCCGCGAGGGCTCCTTCGACTGCTTCCTGCTTGCCGGTCGATATACGCTGCTTGAGCAGTACGGCCTCAACGATCTGTTTCCGCTCGCCGAGCAGCAGGGGTTTTCGCTCATGCTCGGCGGCCCTTTCAACTCAGGCATCCTGGCCAGCGGGGCGAGGCCGGGGGCGAAGTACAATTACCGGCCGGCACCCGCAGCAATCATCGAGCAGGTTGCGCGGATTGAGGCCATCTGCCGACACTATGAGGTGCCGCTGGCGGCCGCAGCAATCCAGTTTCCGCTCGGCCATCCAAGGGTCGCCTCGATCATCCCCGGTGCTGTCAGCCCCGAGGAGGTCGAGCGCAACGCCGATTACATCGGTATCCCGATCCCGAAATCGCTGTGGGAAGAGCTTAAGACGGAAAAATTGCTGCCTGTCGATGCCCTTGTACCGGGTGGCGCTAGCCGGTGACCTCCGGACGAGTCTCGCGACGGGCGCAATGTTGCGGGCCTGAGGCAATGCGAGGAGATTCTGAACCGAGGGCGATCTCGCCGCCTTGGCTGCGTGCTCGCCTAGGCGTGGGACATTGCTCTCGCGTTTGGCCTACCGGGCACGCCCATCCAGCCGCTCTGGGCGCATGTCGCGCTGCAGGAAGGACGTGGTCGCAACCTCTTCGAACCATCGCAGGATAAGCTGTCGCGCGCCTGGGATGTTGGAGTACAGTAGCTCGGCTAGCAGGAAAATCGGGAGGGAGACGATCATGGCCAGCACAGTCAAGGGACCGGCGATCTTTTTAGCGCAATTTGCAGGTGATGCCGCGCCGTTTGACTCCTGGAAGGCGATTTGCGGTTGGGCGGCCCGGCTCGGCTACAAGGGCGTGCAAATTCCAAGCTGGGACGGGCGCCTGTTTGATTTGGCGAAAGGCGCCGCATCGAAGACCTATTGCGATGAAATCGCAGGCGTCGCCCGTGAGCAGGGGGTCGCCATCACCGAGTTGTCGACCCACTTGCAAGGCCAGCTCGTCGCCGTCAATCCCGTGTTCGATGAAGCGTTCGACGCCTTCGCCCCGCAGCCGCTTCACGGCAAACCGAAGGAGCGGCAGGCCTGGGCCGTCGACCAGGTTCGCATGGCCGCCAAGGCCTCGAAGCATCTTGGGCTCAGGACCACCGTCTCCTTCACCGGCGCATTGGCTTGGCCCTTCGTCTATCCGTGGCCGCCGCGACCGCCCGGCTTGATCGAAGGGGCGTTCGCCGAGCTTGGCCGCCGCTGGCGGCCGATCCTGGATGCCTATGATGAGGTCGGTTGCGACGTCTGTTTCGAGATTCATCCCAGCGAGGACACATTCGACGGCGCCACATTCGAGATGTTCCTCGCCGCGGTCGGCGGCCACAAGCGCGCCTGCATTAATTATGATCCGTCGCATTTCGTCCTGCAACAGCTCGATTATCTGGGATTCATCGACATCTATCACGAACGGATCAAGGCTTTTCACGTCAAGGATGCGGAGTTCAATCCGACCGGTCGGCAAGGCGTTTATTCCGGTTTCCAGCCGTGGGTGAGCCGTGCCGGCCGCTTCCGCTCCCTCGGCGATGGGCAAGTGGATTTTGCCGGCGTCTTCTCGAAGATGGCCCAATATGGCTACGACAGCTGGGCGGTGCTCGAATGGGAGTGCTGTCTCAAGCATCCTGAAGACGGCGCGCGCGAAGGCTCCGAGTTCATCAGGAACCACATCATTCGCGTCACCGAGAAGTCGTTCGACGACTTCGTTGCCGCCGGCGCCGACCAAAAAAAGATCAGGCGGATGCTGGGCTTGAGCGAGGCTGATATTGTCAACGCGCGGCCGGCGCATGCGGGCGCCTGAGCAGCGTTCGGTACCCGATTGCAAGGGCTACCATGGCGGGTGAGTGGACGCCGACCCGAGGAGGAATTGTCGTGAACGGACGAAACAATTTTCCGAAGCTTCACAATGCCATGTGGCCCGGGCTGGTCGGCAAGGGACCGGATTCGGAGCCGCCGATCGGCCTCGATGAAATGCTCGAACTCACCGCGGCAGCGGCGGTCGACAATATCAAGTTTGACGGGGTCGACCTCTTTCTCGCCGATCCCCACACCAGCATCGACTCATCGACGGACGACATCAAAAGACTCGCAGAAAAGATTGCGGCGAAGAATCTGGAAATCGGCTCGCTTGTTGCCCCCGTGTGGGCGCCGGTAGGCGGTGGTTCTGCCATGGGCAGCGAGGCCGAGCGCGCGCGTTTCGTCGAAATGGTGCGCAAGGCGTGCCGCATCGGTAAGCAATTGCGCGAGTTGGGCATCCGCAAGGGGGGCGTAGTGCGAATTGATTCCGCCGCGGGCGTAGAGGACTGGGCCAAGGATCCGGTCGCCAACACCCGGCTCATCGCCACGACGTTTAAGCAGGCTTGCGATGTCGCGGAACAGTATGGCGAACGACTGGCGGCCGAGGGTGAAATTTGTTGGGGCGGCATGCACAGCTGGCGGGCGATGATCGATCTGTTGGAGCAGGTGGGCCGACCGAAGACGCTGGGATTCCAAGCCGACATGGCGCATACGTTACTTTATACACTCGGCTACAACGCGCCCGAAGCGCGCATACTGCCGGTCGACTTCGCCTGGGATCGGAAGGAGGTGTTGGACAAGGCGTTACGGGTGCTGACCGATGCGCTGCGGCCGTGGACGATCGATTTCCACGTCGCGCAGAATGATGCGACGGTAAAAGGCATGGGCTCCCATGATAAGACCGGCCGTCACTGTCTCGTCAACGATCCCAACGGCAAGCTCGACATCGTGCATGTCGCCGGCTATTGGCTGCGTGATGGCAGCGGCAAGCCGACGCACGCGGTTCGTCACATCTGCTGGGACGGCTGCATGTTCCCGAACGCTGTGATGAGGAAGCCGCAGACCTGGAACGATGTGCTCAAAGCCATGATCGACGTGCGCGATGCTCACGGCTGGCGGCAGTGAGCAGAGATGGACTTGATCTATGAGCAAGCAGAAACCGCTCAATGTCGGAATGGTCGGCTACGGCTTCATGGGACGCACCCACTCCAATGCCTTCGGCAAGGTCAACCAGTTCTTCGATCTCGACCGCCGGCCGGTCCTCAAGGCGGTTTGTGGTCGCGACGAAGCCAAGGTCAAAGCCTTTGCCGAGCAGTGGGGCTATCAGTCCACGGAGACAGATTGGCACACGCTGGTCGCGCGGGCCGACATCGATCTCGTCGACATTGCCGCGCCGAACGACATGCACGCCGA